>Ga0153956_1001039_pt1 | contig 26908 bp, 28 predicted proteins | sample TSFL040MetaG_FD_104704 | JGI IMG/M metagenome (GOLD analysis project Ga0153956, IMG submission 104704) | Attine ant fungus gardens microbial communities from Florida, USA - TSFL040 MetaG | ecosystem: Host-associated > Fungi > Mycelium > Unclassified | place: USA: Florida, Wekiwa Springs... | reverse complement strand
GCGTTTTGCGAGGCCTTCAACGGTCGCGTCCGGGCCGAGTGCCTGAATGCCTCATGGTTCCTGTCGATGGCCGACGCCATCGCGCGAGGTGTGGGGTCTGTCGTTGTTGTCGTGGCACCTCCATTCCTCGATCCGCTCGATGGCGTCGGCCATCGACAGGAACCATGAGGCATTCAGGCACTCGGCCCGGACGCGACCGTTGAAGGCCTCGCAAAACGCATTGTCCGTGGGCTTTCCGGGTCTCGAGAAGTCGATCTCGACGCCATTGTGATACGCCCACTGGTCGAAGGTCGGCTCCGAGATCCCCATCTTGCGGCAGATCTCTTCGATCGTCGTCCCGCTCTCAGCCTGCCTCAACGCAAAGGCAATCTGCTCCTCCGAAAATCGCTTCCGCTTCATGGCATCCACCCTCCATAGGGTTCAGAATGCCCGAAAAAATCGCACTCAACATCGACCTGTTTGACGGGGCAGGATCACAGCCGCGTATCCGCTGCGAATTAAGATGATCCAATCAACATCATCGAAACCACAGGCGCTTTAAAGAAGGCGCTTCTTTCTATTGATATACAATCTCATTGTCATTGATATACGAGAAACGTATGATTGATTCCGACATCAGGGACTGATTTGTTACGTCTCAGCGCGGTCAGCATTATCGTTTTACGATTGACTTCAAAGTCAAGGCGGACATCGCGTCAGTGGCCACAGTTGTCTTTGGTGCGAGGGGAAGCCAAGTTGAAATCAAAAAAGAAAATATCCAAGCGCCGCTCCTCAAGTTTGAGGGACAACCAGGCTACGCTGACAGATCTAGCCTACGGCAAGCTCGAAGAGATTATCGTCACGCTTCAGATTCCGCCGGGCACGGTATTGTCGGAACGTACCTTGATGCAGCGGCTGAAAATCGGCCGCACCCCCACCCGCGAAGCCCTTCAACGTCTTGCTCACGATGGCCTCGTCGTCATCATACCAAGACGCGGAATCATGGTCTCCGAAATCAACCTGCAGAAGCAATTCCGCTTGCTTGAGGTCCGACGCGAAATCGAACGGCTGATGGCCCGGCTTGCCGCCGAGCGCGCCAGCGACGAGGAGCGAAAGGAATTCGCCGAGATCGCCAAGAACATGATCAGAGCTGCGAAAAGCGCCGACGATATCGAGTTCATGCGGCTCGACCTGCGTTTCAACGATCTCATCGCCGATGCCGCCCATAACGAATTTGCCCGCCGTTCGATCGGATTGACCAGCGCAACCTCTCGCCGGTTCTGGTACCAGCATTATCAGCGGGTTGCCGACCTGCCGCTGGCAGCGACGCTCCATGCCAAGGTCGCCAAGGCAATTGCCGACCGCGAACCGCAAAATGCGGCCGATGCTTCCGATCGTTTGATCGACTACATTGAGGACTTCGCGCGCAAAACCCTCGACACCTGATGTGCGTGGCTAAGCTGGCCTCCGCAGGAAAGCCAGCTTCTCAATCGAACATCACCACGCTGCGGATCGTCTCTCCCCGTTTCAAGGCCTCGAAGCCAGCATTGATATCTTCAAGCTTGATCCGGCGTGAAATCAGCGAGTCGAGATCGATTTTTCCGTCGAGATAGGCCTGCGCCAGCAACGGAAAGTCGCGGCGTGGCCGGGCGTTGCCATAGCTAACACGGCGGATGCGTTTTTCCTGCATCAGCGAGCCCCAGCGAAATGAGACATCTTGCTGCACGTCGACCTTACCGAGCCATATCACCTGACCGCCGGGCCGTACCGCCTCGGTGGTGACGCGAAAAGCGGCAGGACTTCCCGCCGATTCGATCACCACATCGACGCCGCGGCCGCTGGTCAGTTCGCGGCCCACGGCGGCGACATCCCGCTCCTTGGCATTGATGCCGTGCGTGGCACCGAGCTTTTGCGCCAGCACCAGTTTGGCGGGATCGAGATCGACTGCCACCACGGCGCTTGCGCCTGCCAGCCGTGCGCCTTGCACCGCCGCGAGACCGACCGCGCCGCAGCCGATCACCATGACAGTATCGCCATACGCGATGGCACTGAGATTGAGGGCCGCTCCCGCACCCGTCATTACTCCACAGCCGATCAGACAGGCACGATCGAACGGAATCTCCTTCGGCACCACGATCGCCTGCTGATCCGGCACGACGCAGTATTCGCCGAACGCACCGAGGTACATCAAGTGTTGCAGACTGCGGCCGTCACCAAGCGTGGCGCGGCTGTCGCCATCAAAGCCGCGCGCCTTCGGCCCCTCCCCGAGATAGGTTTCGCACAGGATCGGCGCGTCGCGATCGCAGTAGAAGCAATGGCCGCAATGCGGATTCCACGACAGCACGACATGATCGCCCTTGCGAACGCCGCGCGCCTCGGGACCAACCTCTTCCACCACGCCAGCCGCTTCGTGGCCGAGAACAATCGGCATCGGAAAGCGCAGGCCGCCATCGATTACTTCGAGATCGGTATGGCAAAGCCCCGCCGCCCGTATTTTCACGACAACATCCGACGGCTTGAGCGGCGTCGCCGTGACCGCTTCGATCGTCAGCGGCGTTTTCGCGGCGTGCAGAACAGCCGCGCGATAGGTCAGCGGCATCAGGCGGCCTTACCACCGTTTTCAAGCGCGGTCAGCGCCAGATCGATGTCGGACGACGTCATCTCCCACTCATTGTCGAAATTGGCGACAACAGCGCGCATGAACGGCTTGGCCGACGCCTTGGCCGCCTCGGCATCCCCGAGATGATCCATCAGCAACGCAAACGCAAGTTGGAGCGGCGACTCGCCCTCGTAGCTCCACTCAAAACCGTTCTCGCTGTATTGCGCGATGTCGGTGCGCTGTGGCAGCGGTGCGCCATCGACATGAACCTGAACGCCATCGATCGTTCTGTCGCCGATATAATGTTTCATTTTTTCGCCCTTTCAAAATTCAACGATTTCGGCGCAACAGCTACGACGCCATCTCGACCTCGCCGGCAATCACGCGCATGACATCCCGATCGCGATGCGCCTCATCCAGCGTGCCCGTGAACATCAGTTCGCCGCGCTCCAGCACGTAGAGCCTGTCGACATATTCGGGAATATGATGGACGTTGGATTCCGCCATCAAGACACCCTTTCCCATGGCGCGGATCGAGGCGACGCCCTCGGCGATCAGCGGAATGATCGCGGGAGACAACCCTTCGAACGGCTCATCGAGCAGCAGCAGCTTTGGATCAAGCGTCAAAGCCCGCGCAATCGACACCATCTTGCGCTCGCCGCCGGACAACTCTGCCCCGCCACGCGCGAGATACTGCCGCAGCTTCGGAAACACATTGTAGGCCTCTTCGATACGGGTTTTCGAATCCCGTCCCGTCGGCCGCGTCCAGGTCGAGAGTTCAATGTTCTCCGCCACAGTGAGACCGGCATAGACTTCCGATTCCTCCGGCGAGAACCCAATCCCGCTCTGCGCAATCTTCCAGGTCGGCATCGCAGTCAGATCGAGGCCGCCGAAATTGATTTCTCCTGAGCGAATGCGGCGATAGCCCATGATACTGCGAAACGTCGTGGTCTTTCCGGCGCCGTTACGACCGACCAGACAGACCAGTTCGCCCGCCCGGACCTGGAGCGTGACGCCGTTGAGAATGCAGCTCCCTTGAATATCGACCTTCACATTGGACAGATTCAGCATCACGACGCCCTCTTCAGCTTCGGCGGGCGCGTGCCGACCACCGCCGAAATCATGTCCGGATCGGAAAAGAAAACGTCCGGCGGCATGTCGGCCAGCACCTGCCCGGCTTGCAGCGCGACGATCCGATGCGAGTAACGCGCCACGAGATCCATATCATGCTCGACCTGGACGATACCGCGCACACCGGCTTCCTTGGCCGCGCGTACCAGCACCTCCATGATCGCATGCTTGTCGCCCGTGGACACACCACTGGTCGGCTCATCAAGGAGAATGACCTTCGGGTTCAATGCAAACGCGCTCGCGATATCGAGCAACTTCTTCTCACCCTGCGACAGGGTCGATGTCACGGTTTCGAGACGAGAACGCAGACCAAGCACCTCGGCGACGCGTTCGGCTTCCGCCTGCAGTTCGGTGTCGCGGCGGAGCGAACGAAACGGATTGGCGACACGCTTGAGTCGCGAGGCGATGGCGACGCCGAGCGTCTCACGCACAGTGAGCGCTGGAAACACATTGACGAGTTGGAAGGCGCGCGCCATGCCGCGCCGCCCCAACTCCACCGGCCCGACACCGGCGATGTCGCGGCCGAGAAACCGCACTTCGCCCATGGTCGGCTTGAGCAGTCCGGTCACGACGTTGACGATGGTGGTCTTGCCGGCGCCATTGGGGCCGACGATGGAGATGAACTCACCATCGCCAAGACGGAACGAGACGTCGTGCAGCGCGCGGTAAGCGCCATAGTATTTCGACACGCCTACTGTTTCGAACAGCGGCGTATCGTCCATGGCCTGGCTGGCCTGCGGTTGCATCACTTTCCTCCACCCTGGCGGGAGAACAGCATCTTGAATGCTCCGGAAATACCCTGCGGCAAGAAGATCACCAGCAACACCAGCACCGCCCCCATCACGAAGCGCCAGTACTGCGTCACGCCCGTGACGATGTCCTGCAACGTTATGAAAGCAAGCGCACCGACCACCGGGCCGACAAAGGTGCCGCTGCCGCCGAGCACCGCCATGAAAACGAGATTGCCGGAATGGGTCCAGTAAGCCAGTTCCGGATCCGCCAAACCCGTCGTCACGGCAAGGATGGTCCCGCCGACCCCGCCATAAATCGCCGAAATCACGAAAGCGGTCAGCCGCATGCGGAAAATCTGCACACCGACATAAGACGCCTTGCTGGCGTTTTCGCGGATCGCCTTGAGATGCAGGCCGAATGGCGATTCCGTGATGCGCCACATCACCGCGCCGAGCATCGCCAACAGCGCTAGCACGTAGTAATAGAACGGACCAATCAGGAAGCTGGTCTTGCCGCCGCCAAAATCCGTTCCGAGCAACAACGGGCGTAGTACCCGCATGCCCTGATCACCGCCGGTGACCGAATAGAACTTGAACAGGAAAGAATGAAACAGCATGCCGAAGGCGAGCGTCAGCATGCCGAAGAAAATCTTGGTGTAGCGCACGCACAGCGAGCCGATGACCAACGCAAGCAACGCCGACACCACCATGCTGACAAGCAGGATCACCTCGTAGCTCAGCACTCCGAACTTCGAGGTCAGGGTCGAGGTCGTATAAGCGCCCACACCAAGAAACAGCGCATGTCCGAAGGACAGCAATCCCGTGGTGCCGAACAAAAGATTGAAGCCCAGCAATGCGATGGCATAGCCGAAGAATGGCAGCAACATCAGCAGCATGTAAGGCGAAGCAAAGAATGGCATTACCGCCATGATCCCGACCAGCCCGATGAGAGCCCACAGACCGGAGACGCGCGGCCATGCGCGCCGCTCCGTCGCGGCAAGAGGAACATTGATGGACTGCTGGCTCATGCCGTCACCTTTCCGAACAGACCGGCGGGCTTGAGAATGAGTACCGCGACCACGACGAGATAAACCGACAGCAATTCCATTTCTGGCATGATGGCGATTGATGCCGCGCGCATCATGCCGACGATCAGAGCGCCGACCAGAGCGCCGCTCATGCTGCCGAGGCCACCGATGACGACAACGGCAAACGCCTCCACCACGAGTTCAACCGCCATTTCCAGCGATGCCGCACTCGATGGCACCACCAGCGCACCACCGACCGTGCCAAGCATGCAACCGACCGTGAACACAAGTGCAAAAACTTTTGAGACATTGACGCCAAGGCCTTCGGCCATATCGCGGTTCTCGGCGGTCGCGCGCACGATGCGGCCCATTCGGGTGCGCTGGAGAAACAAGCCGAGCATCAGAGCGATGCCGATACTCGCGGCAATCACCAGAAGATTATAGGCCGGCACCCGGACGCCGAGAACGTCCGCGACACCGTAAACCAGATAGGCATTATCCATGGTGCGCGGCGTCGCGCCCCATGTGAATCGAAACACGTCCTGAAACATCAGCAGCAGGCCGAACGTGATGAGAAGCTGGTAGCTCTCATCACGCCGATAGACGGCACGCAGCACGCGCTCGATCGGAAAGCCGACCAGTCCGATCAGGAGACCGGCAATAATCACCACCGGGAAAAAGGAAACCGCAGGCAAGCCAAAGCTCATCGCAACCCCGACCGCGGTGATCCCGAAATACGCGCCAAGTGCGTAAAACGAGCCGCAGGCAAGGTTGATGATCTTCTGAACTCCGAACACGAGCTGGAGTCCTGCCGCTACCAGAAACAAGATAGCGGCATGGAATGCCCCCCCGAGAATGACGTCGATGACCCCTTGCATGGTCAGATCGGCATCTTGCCGGTCTTGATCCAATCCCAGAAATCGACCCCGGGCGGCTTCTGAAGCTGCTCCGCCGGGAAAACATTCACCTCGGCCAGTGTCGGGAAATCGAACTTGTTATCGTTGGTCGAGGGGCCCTGATAGAACACCTGCTCGGCGATCTTGTCCTTCCGGAAGCGTCCTTTGCCACCGAGACTTTCGACCTCGATCCCCGGAATGGTCTGCGCTACGGCATCCGCCGTGGGCCATTTGCCGCCCGCCTTCTGCGCCGCCTCGACACCAGCCTTATAGGCGGCCAGCGCGAAATAGGCGCGATCGGCCTCCCAGTGCGGCGCTTCCTTGTAGCGGTCCATGTAATCCGCAACGAAGGTCTTCTGCAGCTCCGAGCCATTGGCGTAATTGAAGTAAAGAGTGTTGTGCCCGAAGATCACGCCCTCAGGCATGAACTCTTTCTTGAGCTGGTTGAGCTGCCAGCCGGCGGCGGGCAACACGACCTTGACGCCGTCGAACAGACCGGCGGCAGCGCCTTGTTTCATGAACACCGGCAGGTCGGCGAACAGCATCGAGGAGAAAATCAGATCCGGCTTCTCCGCCTTCAGCGCGGCAATATGCGAGGTCAGGTCGAGTGTGCCGACCTTGGGCCATTGCTCGGCGACAAACTCGGTCTGAACGCCGAAGCGCGTCAGAATCTGCTTGAAGGCTTCCCAGTTGTTGCGGCCGTAGGAATAATCGGGGTTGATACCGGCGACGCGCTTGAACTTGCCCTTGAAGTACTTGACCGCGAGCAGCGAGCCCATCACGGCCTCGCATTCATTGTCGGTCGAGCGGAACACAAACTTCGGGTCCGGCATCGTTTCCTTGACGCCGTCCTGCGTCGTTCCGTCCCACATCACCAGCAGCGAACGCTCCTCTTCCGCTACCGGCGCGACGCCGAGACTGACGCCGGTCGAAATCAGGCCATGGACGCTTTCTACCTTCTCCTGAAGGATCAAGCGACGGAACCGTTCGATGGTATCCTTGGGATTGGTTTCCTCTTCGATGACGAGCTGGATAGGACGTCCTGCGATCCCGCCGTTCTTGTTCATGCGCTCGGCAGCCCATTGAACTGCGCGAATGCCGCATTCGCCCGCGGTTCCCGCTACACCCGAACGCGGCGCAAGAATACCGATCTTGAGCGGACCGCTCTGCGCAATCGCAGGACTGAAGACCGCAGGCATCGCCGCGGCGGCAATGCCCGAGCCAGCAAGCTTTCCAAATGAACGGCGTGTTAGTTTCATAATACCCCTCCCATGTCGTTGTTTTATATTGTTATTTTTATTAGGCAGATTTTATTGCCATATCTTAGATATATCACAAACATGATGGCAAGCAGTTTTTGATCCAGAACAATTTTCGTCCCTCACCAGCCTTCTCTTGTTCTGCTAATAGATGGGTGATATATCAGTTGGCAGGACGATCCGGACGAGATCGATTCACGCCACTCGCTTCAATGGGAGGATCACATGGAACTCACTTCCAGTCCGATGCTGGACAAACAACGCAAGTATCGTGCGACCTATCGCGACAGGATCGCGGGTTGGTACAATGGCTGGCTGCACGTCGCGGTCATCTCGATCATCGGCGTCACCGCCCTGTCAGTCTATACCGGCAACATCCACAATGTCGCATGGTGGGAATGGCTGATCGTGCCGGTGACATTCCTGTTCGCGAATTTCTTCGAGTGGTGGATTCACAGCTACGTCATGCACCGCCCGTCACAGATCAAGGCGTTTCGCGCGATCTACAACCGCCATACGCTGATGCACCATCAGTTCTTTACTGAAGAGGAGATGCGCTTCGCCGATCACCACGACTGGCGCGTGACTTTCTTCCCGCCCTACGCGCTGGTCACTTTCACCATGATGTCGATTCCGCCAGCATTGGTGCTTGGCTGGATGGTGTCACCGAATGTCGGCTGGCTGCTCATCACCACCACGACCTCGATGTATCTGATCTACGAGTTCATGCACTTCTGCTGCCACGTCGATGACAACTGGTTCGTGCGCAATATGCCGTTCGTGAACACCATCCGCCGGCATCATACCGCCCATCACAATCAATCGATCATGATGGAGCGCAACATGAACCTGACCTTCCCGATCATGGACTGGCTGTTCGGCACATCGGATCTCGACCGCGGCCTGCTCGGCCATGTCTTCAACGGCTACAGCACCCGGTACATCCGCAAGGATCTGCGCAAAACCTCGCGCACACCGATGCCGAAGGCCGACGAGGGCCAACGCTATGCCACACCCGCGGAATAAGCGCGGCGACGGACAAGGACGATACGCATGAACGCCATCGAACCCAACTGGCTGTCTATGCTCTGGTTCATCCTGTTCGCGACAATCTGCGGCATTTCGCTGCTGATCGTCAGCGGGATGTTCCCTCTCGGGCGCAACCCCGAGGAGCGCAGTTCCGGCCTCACCGCGCTGCTGGTCGTCGGCAATGCGGCCTTGCTTGCCGCACTGCTGATCGGCACCGGCTTCTACGGCTACACCGAACTGCGATGGAGTACGCTTGTGGTTGTCACCGGCCTGATCGTGCTTTTCGCGCCAGGCTTGTTCGAGGAGTGGCGCTGGTCGATCGGCAACGCCAAAACACAGCTTGCGATCCTTGTCGGGATTCAGGCTGTGGCGTTGTTCGTGCTTAACCGGATCGGCGGCATGCCGTTCGTCTCGTAAGAAACTGACTGGAGCAAATCATGCCCTTTAAGATCAAATTCTCACTGTCGATCGTCACGCTGATCGTCGCGATGATCGCCTTCTACATGCAGGGCGAGATCGGCCATCAGCGCGAACAATACCTGATCGCCTTCCTTGGCGTGTTCATGGTGTTCGCGATGTGGCTCTTCCCCGAGGTGAAACGCGAGGAACGAAAAAATCGCAACGGGCAGCCCGCCGCCTGACACAAAAAGCCTCCCCCGGCCGTTCTCCGCCGGTGTGACTGATGCGATCCGAAACGGTCCGCTCCCGTTTCGGATCGTTTTTTATTTCAGGACGATTGACGGCCGATCCAGCTCGATAATCCCGCGATGGTCTTGAAGTCATCCGCCGCACGCGAGGCGATGCCAGGCATCTCCTCCTCCACCATCTTCGTCAGGGCTTTTCCGGCGCCAAATTCGAGCGTGGCGGTCACACCATATTCGCGCAGCGCCAGCATCGTGCTCGCCCAATCGAGACGAACGTAAATTTGCCGTGCCAGAGCCGAAATGGCCTGAGTTCGGTTTGTCACCGCCGCGCCATCGATCGGCGACAGCAGCCGGTGCATGGGTCTGCGCCATTCGCATCGTTGCAGGGCCGCCTCAAACTCCACTCCGGCCGCGTGCAGATAACCCGTATGAGACGCAACGCGCACACCGAGGCGCTTGACGTGAGCTCCGGCAGCGGTGGCAAGTGGCTCGATCCTGTCGAGATCGGCCACCGGAGCACCAATGACGATATGGTCGCGACCGTTGACGAGCGCTATCTCCACGCCACTGTCTGACGCTATATCTTCGATTGCCTGTTCGGAGAGACCGCGCACCCCCGTCATGCCGAGTGGTGTACCCGCCTCGGACGCAGCGCGATCCATCGCCCGCCCCCGTGCATCGGCAAGCTTCAGCGCATCATCGACGGAGATCGCGCCCGCAAGCGCATGAGCGGCGAGATCGCCGACGCTGTAACCCGCAACAACCAGTCCATAAGCTGGGCGATCCGAGATGGACAACCAAAGCGCGAGCGTATGTCCAACGACAAGGATTTGCGCGATCCGGTTTTCGGTCAGCACCTGAGAATCGTCCAGCCGGGCAAGGCTCAATCCTGTGAGCGCTTCGATCCTCGCCAGGATCGGTTTGGCCGGTTCGACATCCAGCAATCCTGCGAACATCGCTGGATGCTGGCTGCCCTGTCCAGGACACAGAATCGCAAGCGACACGTCTTAGTCTCCCAGGATCGTCTCGATATCATAGAGGAAATAGCACAGCGCCAGCATATCAGCAGAGCCGCCCGGGCTGAGCCATGCTGCAACGAACTCGCCATGAAGCAACCGCGCCGCGCGACGGCCTTCGGGCGTAAACGCTCCGCCGATCTGCAGGACCTCTTTCGCGCGCCGCCGGGCAAAGCAGAGGGCCTCCTCGCCACCACGATGCAGCAGGTTGCTGTCATCCAGCACGGAAACGCTGGCGAGGAACGACTGAACCCCGGCCCAATTGGCATCGAGACCAGCCGCGCGCGCGACCAGCAGCATCGGAAATGAATGATACCGCAGGATAGGAAAACCGGCCGCCGCCTGTTCGCGGGCCCCGGCAACACCGTAGCGCTCGCGCACGAAAGCACCATTGGTGCCCCGGCATTGATAATTCATCTCGAGCATCTCAGCGCCCCATAGCGCGCCGACCTCTTGGCAAACCCCCGCGGCAGATAACTGTTCGCTGCGCGCGACCATCGCGCCCGCTCCGGCCGCCAGCAGCCCTAAAGAGAACACCGCGCCGCGATGCGTATTGATGCCCTTGGTGGCAACGAGCATTTTCCGCTCGGCGACAATCCCGATGCGATTAAGGGTCTTGAAATCCGCGCCATTGTGCCCGGCATTCGCCATGTCCCGGAAATAGCCGCGCAGACTGCCGATGCTTGCAACGAAGGTCGACGCGTTCATATCCGCGTGGCTACCACAATCCCGGAAGCTCACCAGACCGGGCTTGGGATAGCAGGCCAGTTCCGCCGTCAGCGCACCGATCGCCATATCGTCGATGGTTTGCGCGAATGTCGACGTTCGGAGAGCGTGCGCCGTGACGGTATTCATGTCACATGCTCGCGCAGCGGACCAAGCCAGTCTTCACGCAATACAACGCGCGGGCCACCGATATCCTTGACCAGAATGTCCCTGCTTGAACCCAAAAGCTCGCGCCACGATACCGCTTCGCCGCCGGGTGCAACGATTTCTCCATCGATGCGCGGGCCCGGCGTCAGATCGCTTTCAGCAAGAATGCGGAGCAACGCCTTGAGTTCTTCGATGGCGGTCGCACGAATAACGACATCGATATCAGACTTGGGATGAAGATAGACTTCGCCCGTGAGATGCTGCCAGGCGAGCGAGCCGACAACACGCACATCCTTGCTATGTACGGTCAGGTCCGCGCAGAGTTTGCCGATCCGGGCCTCCCACAGCGGCGGCAAGCTATCGAGAACCTCGCCCAGTAATAGTGGCCGTTCGACCGACCGCACGAGCGATGGATGCACAGCGAGCGCGATGCGTTTCTTGCCACGACTGAGTGGCAACGGCAGGCCGAGCGCTATCCAGTCCGGTGTATCTTGCTCGCGGCGCGTGCGAGCGATCAGCGGCCGCTCCGCACGTATCCAATCCGTGATGGCCTCGAGGTCGTCCCGGCCGGAGGCATGGATCGTCTGTTCGCTCAACCGCTCCGGAGCGCAATAGACCAGAACATGACGCTCATCGGGCTTAACCGTCATAAACGCTGGCGTCCTTCACGCACAGCCTTGGCGACCTTGGCGGCCAACTGCCGCCCACCCCTTTCCTCGCCAAGCGCGCGCCGGGGATCCTCGCGGTCGGGCGAGGCCAACGCGTCGCGCAAATGCCCGCGAAGATCACCGGACCAGACGCCCGCAATCGCACCGATGCGCTCGAAATTGGCCACACCCGGCCCCAAAATGGGATTTGACTTCGTCAGTTCGCCGAGCCGTTCAAGCGGAATGCGGGTGATCCGGCTCATGGCTTCGGGGGCCATCACGCGCAGTTCGGCACCCTCGCAGGCATAGCAATCGCCAGTCGCCATACCGGTCGCCATAAAGCCACCGCTGATCGCCAAATCATGAACGAGACCGATGACCTTGTGTCCGCGCCGCCGCGCGGCATCGAGGCATGTCGACAGGTGCGCGATATAGCCGTTGTTGCCGATCAATTCGTCGAACAGGCTCAACTTCTGCCCGCTGTTCTCCACGACCAGAAGAATGGGACGGCCCGGATGATCGCGCATCACGTCGAGAACGATCCGCGCCTGCGCGAGCGCAAGAGACGCGCTGATGTAAGCGCGCTCCAACGTGCCGAGAACTGCGATCGTTTTTCCCTCGAAATCCGCTTCGCCGTGCAGCAGCGCGTCCTCAAAATCGATCTTGTAGCTCTCCCCGAACAGACCGGAGAAAAGCCGTTCGAGAGTCTGGCGTGACTGTTCGTTCATGGCCGCCGCACCGCAATCGTCCCCGCAAGATTCTCGAACTGGTCTGGTTCGAGATCCGGCACGCGGGCCGGTTCGTTGACGCCCAGACGCGACCAGATTTCGCGCGCATCCCGACAATCCTGAAACCGCGCCAGACGGTTTGCGAGAAATTCATGCTGGGCTTCCAGCATGTCGAGCGTCAACGGCCGCGACTTCCCGAAATAATCCTGCGCCGCATCCCGAAACGCCATCACGTCGTCGGCCACCACACGGTCGATTTCGCCGAGCAGCCTGCGGTGCTTTAACCCCATCGTGCGCCACACCAGCGCCCGATCCTGTGAATCGAATTCTTCGGCGCCTTCGACCGTTTCGATGACTTCCGGCCCGGAAATCGACAGCCGCCCTTCTTCGCTACCGATGATCCAGTCGCAGCTTCGCGCGACGATCGAAGTGCCACCATAGCAGCCATTACGACCGCCGATCAGCGCGATGACGGGCACGCCCGCATGTCGCGCGGCCAGAACGGCACGCTGGATTTCACCGACGGCAATCAGACCGGCATTGGCTTCCTGCAACCGCACGCCACCAGTATCAAGCAGCAGCAGCACCGCTGCAGGCTTTATATCGAGCGCGCGCTCCAGCAGCCCGGTCAGCTTCGCGCCGTGCACTTCGCCGACCGCGCCGCCCATAAAGCGACCTTCCTGCGCGGCGATCAGCACCTTTTGTCCATTGATGATCCCCTCGCCGACAGCGACACCGTCATCGAAAGCAACCGGCATATCGAGCCCGGGAAGATGCGGGCTGGTTACGCGCGCGGTCGGACCCAGAAACTCGACGAAAGAGTCTGGATCAAGCAGACCAAGGATGCGATTGCGGGCGCTCGCCTCCAGATAGCTCCCGCTCATTGCGCCGCTCCCATGAAGGTTGCTACGGCCTGATCGAGCCGCAGCGACACCACCGCGGGCGTCGCGCCGCCATCGTTGATGGAAATCCGAATGTCCGACAGCGTATGCCGGTCCATGAAATCCGTCAGAACCTGCCGCCATGTCTCGCCGAATCCAGTGATCGAGGTCGACACGGTCGCGATACACTCGCCACTCAGTTCGGCTGGCTCGATCATGACTTCGAGATTGCCCGAACCCACCACGCCGACAAGTTTTCCCTCGGCCTTCCAGACAAGACCCTTCGTACGCCCCGGAAAACGAAATTCGAAATGTTCCATACCATCACCAGTTACGAAAACGTGCGGGCGGATCGTACAAGCCGCCAGACCAGCGCACGAGGTCTTTGATGGAGCGCGCCGCAAGCAGATCGCGAGTTGCGAGCCGCTTGTCGACGCCAATATCTTCGGGATATGAAACCACGCCCTTGGCACGCAAGCGGGCAACGGCCGCCCGGTCGCGGGCCAGACCCACCGGCGTATAGCCCGCGACGGCGCGGATCGCCTGTTCCCGCTCATGCAGATCATCGCAAAGCAAAAGGTTGGCGATCCCCTCCTCAGTGACAATGTGGGTGAGATCGTCGCCATACACCATCACCGGCGGCAACGGCAGACCGAAACTGTCCTTCAGAGCCCACGCATCCAGCCGCTCGACGAACGTCGGTGTCGTCGGATTGGAAAACGTCTGCACGATCTGAACGACGAGCTTACGGCCGCGCGGCATACGCTCCGTACCGCGTGACACCTCCTGCCCCGCCAATAACCAGCTTGGGCTCGCGTGACGCCGCCCCCGCGACTCGGAGCCAAAATTTGGCGCGCCGCCAAAACCAGTAATCCGGTTATGCGTCGCTGTCGAACTATTGCCCTCCAGATCGATCTGCAGCGTCGAGCCGATGAACAAATCCGCGTAATGCCCAGCAAGCTGGCAGAACACTCGATTCGACCGCATGGTACCGTCGCGGCCGATGAAGAACACGTCGGAGCGCGCGGACACATAGTCGCTCATGCCGACTTCCGAGCCCGCACAATGAATACCTTCGATAAAACCGGCTTCAATAGCCGGGATCAAAGTCGGACACGGATTGACCGACATGTACTGACAAATCTTGCCCTTGAGGCCGAGATCGGCAGCATACGTCGGCAGGATCAGTTCGATCGCGGCCGTATCGAACCCGATACCGTGGTTGAGCCGGGTGACGCCGTATTTCTCATAAATGCCGCGGATCACCATCATCGCCATCAGAATCTGGATTTCCGTGATGACAGCTGGATCGCGCGTGAAGATTGGCTCGATGTAATACGGCTTCGGCGACTCGATCACATAGCTGACCCAGTCGCCCGGAACATCGACACGCGGCACGCGGTCGACGATGCGGTTGACCTGCGCAATCAGGATGCCGGACTTGAACGCCGTCGCCTCGACGATCGCCGGCGTATCTTCGGTGTTGACACCCGTGTAGAGATTGCCATCAGCGTCTGCAGCGTCCGCCGCGATGAAACTCACATGCGGCGTAAGATCGCAAAAATAGCGACTGTAAAGTTCAAGATAGGTGTGGATCGCGCCAACCTTGACGCGCCCCTCTTTCACAAGACGGGAAATCCGCACGCCCTGAGGACCCGAGTAACAAAAATCCAGTTTCTCGGCGAGACCATTCTCGAAAACATCGAGGTGCGCGGGCAATGCGATGTTCGATTGCACGATGTGCAGGCCATGAACCTTCTCCGGCGAACAGCGCGCAACTTCACCGGCCAGAAAATCGGCATGCTTCTGGTTGTTGCCTTCGATGCAAACGCGGTCACCCGGCTCGATCACGGCCTCCATGAGGGCAACCGTATCCTGATGCGGAACGATCTTGCTGCCGGAAATCGCGTTGCCACGCGCAATCCGGGCACGGTAGCTCTGTTCGAGCAAGGTCCAGTCGCGAGTTTGCGTTCCTGGCATGGGAGACTGGTACAAGGGATTTCCTGCCTTCTAAGACAATGACGAAGCGTTGGGTTTTATCGCACGTAGATTACAACGCTCCGTCAACAAACGCATGCTTAGAGCGCCTGTTCGACTTTTGCGGCAACGGCGGAGCGCTTAAAAATACGTGACAGAACGTTCGAGACCGGCCCCCAGAAGAGCAGCGTGAACGACAGCACCATCAGCGAAATAACGAGCGGGTTATCGAAGAAGACCGACAGATCTCCCGCCGAGCCGATCAGCGCCTGGCGGAATGCATCCTCGGCCCGGTCGCCAAGAACCAGCGCAAGCACCATGGGGGCAAGCGGGTAGTCGAGTTTCTTCATCACATATCCAACGATACCGAAAATCAGCATCAGCCAGATATCGAAACCGGAATTCGCGACCGTAAACGCGCCGATCGCGCAGACCATCAAGATCACGGGAGCAATCAATGCGAACGGCACGCGCATGATCGCGGCGAACAGCGGCACCGTCGAAAGCACGACCAGCAGTCCGGCGATATTGCCGAGATACATCGAGGCAATCAGTCCCCAGACGAAATCTTTCTGCTCGACGAAGAGAAGAGGCCCCGGCTGCAGGCCCCAGATCATCAGGCCACCGAGCAGCACAGCTGCCGTGGCCGAACCGGGAATGCCGAGCGCGAGCATCGGCAACAGCGCGGACGTACCGGCGGCATGTGCGGCGGATTCAGGCGCCAGAACGCCCTCGATGTTACCCTTCCCGAAACTATCGCTGTCCTTCGAAAATCGCTTCGCCAGACCGTAGCCCATGAACGAGGCCGCCACCGCGCCACCCGGCGTCACGCCCATCCACATACCCGTGATACATGAGCGGAACAGCGTCTTCAGATGGCGAGGCAACTGCCGCCAGACATTGAAGACAACCGCAAGATCGATGCGTGCGCGCTTGCCCTTGAACTCCAGCCCCTCTTCAAGCGTCATCAGAATTTCGGAAATACCGAACATGCCGATAACCAGAACAAGAAAATCAAAGCCGTTCATAAGTTCGGACACTCCGAACGTCATCCGCATATCGCCTGAAATCGTATCGATTCCAACGGCGGCCAGCACGAAACCACCGGCCAGCGAGGCGACGATCTTGGCTTTGTTCTCTTTTCCCATCCCGATGAAGCTGCAGAATGTCAGCAGGAACACGGCGAAAAATTCGGCCGGCCCAAACCGAAGCGCAAATTTCGCAACCAGCGGAGCAAGAAACGTGATCAGAATGACGCCTGAAATCGCTCCAACGAACGATGCCGTGAAAGCTGCGGCAAGCGCTTCGCCGGCACGTCCCTGCTGGGCCATCGGATAGCCATCGAACGTCGTCGCGACCGACCACGGCTCGCCAGGAATATTAAAGAGAACGGCCGTGATGGCACCGCCGAACAGCGCGCCCCAATAGATCGCGGTCAGCAGGATAATCGCCGTCGTCGGGTTCATACCGAACGTCAGCGGCAACAGGATCGCCACACCGTTGGGGCCCCCGAGGCCCGGCAGCACGCCAACGACGATCCCGAGCAGAACGCCGAGAAACATGAAGGCGATGTTGTGCCAGGTCAGGGCAACTTCAAAGCCATGAAACAGAAATCCGAAATTTTCCATCGCCGTATCTCAGTATCCGAACCAGGCCTCAAGCGGCCCCTTGGGAAGAGGAACCTTGAATTGCAACTCGAAGACCCAGAACGTAACGACCGGGATCAGGATTCCAGCCAACGCAACCGACCACCAACGAAAGGAACCGAATGCGGCCATGAATCCGATGATAAAAACCGCTGAGGAGACATAGACCCCGACATATTGAATCGCGAGGACATAAAAAAACAAAGGGACGAGCACCTGGCAGATGCGGCGCAACTGCTCCCAGGTCACGAGGATGCGGTTTGGGCGGCGCAGGCCCTGAAAAAAAATAACGAGCGATGCGATCAACAGCAGACCGGCCATCTGTGCCGGAAAAAATCCGCTCTGCGGACCCCCGGACCAGCCGGCTCCGCGCTCATAGCTGTCCCAAAGCGCAAGCACGGCGAAAGCGGCAACGATCAGTGCAAATACGCACTCCGCGGCACGATAGGACAAGCCACGCTCCGGCTCCCCCTGCGACAAATCTGAATGTGTTGAAGCTAACATCACATCTCCTTTCAAAGGAGGCTTTTATCTTGCACTGACAGGCGGCTCGCCGGGCGAACCGCCTGTCATCACAGTCATTTCTTTGCAAGGAAACCCGCATCACCCATCAGCGTCTTGTGCTTGTTCTCATCCGCCGTGAGGAAGTCGGTGTACTCTTTTCCTGTTCGCACATCGGGGAGCAGCGCGTTCCGCTCGAGGTAATCCTTCCACTCCGGCGTCGCGACGACCTTATTGAGAAGATCGACGAAATATGCCTGCTGCTCCTTGGTCACGCCACCCGGCATGAAAAGACCGCGGAGCATGTTGTAAGTGAAGGAAAGCCCCTGCTCCTTGCACGTGGGCACATCGCTCCAGGCGAAGTCCGCTGTGATCTTGCCGGTATAGGAGATGCGCTTCTCCGACAACACGCAAAGTGGCCGCGTCATGCCCGCACGCCAGTTCGCCACGTCTTCCGAAGGGTTGTTGGTTTCGGCGGCCGTATGATTGCCAGCAAGCTGCGTCGAGGCTTCGCCGCCGCTCTTGTACGGAATGTAGGATACCGGCGCGCCGAGCTCCTTCCACATGCCGTAAGTCACGAGTTCGTCCTCGCGCTTGGAACCGCCGCCTCCGATCTTCAATGGAGGCTTTGCAACCTTTGCCGCTTCGGCAAGATCCTTGAGCGTCTTGTACGGAGCATCCTTGTTCACCCAGACAAGAAATTCGTCCTGCGCCACCATCCCGACCGGCGTCATGTCATGCCAAGTCACCGGAATACCAGTGGCAAGCGGCGTCATGTAAATCGTGCTGGATGTCGTCAGCAGTTTATGCGCGTCGCCCTTCGCCTTTTTCATGTCGAGCATCGCTTCGCCGCCCGTCGCCGCAGGCTTGTTGACGACGATGAAGGACTGCGTCGAAAGATTGTATTTTTGGATAATGGCCTGAATGGTGCGGGCCATTTGGTCCGAAGCGCCGCCAGGGCCGAACGGCACGATGATTTCGACAGACTTGGTCGGTTCCCAAGCCACCGCGCCCATTGTCGACAGAAGCAGACCCACTCCCGCCAGCGACAGAGACCTCGCCTTCATACTCCCCTCCCAGTTAAATGCGTATTTTTACGCTTGGGGGCAGCTTAAAGGCACTTTCTGCTGATATGCAATTGAAATATTACGGATCGCCACGTGCTTTTCGGTTGCGGCATCCATTTCAGAATGCGCGTGCATGAACGCGCGACTAGCGACGCCAAACCGAAAACGGCTGGCATTTGACCTAGACCATCGTCATTCAGAGCAAATTAGGAATTGAGTTCGCGCGCGATAAGCAATCGCTGAATTTCGCTGGTGCCTTCAACGATCTGGAGAACCTTCGCCTCTCCCAGAAGGCCAGATATCTCATATTCCTCGAAAATGCCGTAACCGCCGTGCACCTGCAAGGCAGCATCGGCCACCTCTTCTGCCATCTCGCTGGCGAATAGTTTGGTCATCGCGGATTCCAGCCGGAATGACTTGCCTGCATCCGCAAGGCATGCCGCATTTCTCACCATCAATTCGGCCGCATGAATCTTCGTCATCGCATCCGCCAACGGAAACGTGACACCCTGATTTTCAAAAATAGGCTTCCCACCCACATTCCGGCTGCGGCCGTACTCACGGGCGAGGCCCAGCGCCTTTCGTGACAAGCCCAACGCCGCCGCAGCCACCAGAATGCGGCCGAGACTGAGCGTCCTCAGAATTTGCTTCAGCCCATCGCCGCGCTGACCAATCAAATTGGCCTTCGGAATGCGGCAATCTTCAAAGAAGAGCTCGACCGAAGGCGCTATCCGCCAACCAACCTTGTGACCGGCCTTTCCCACGCGAAAGCCCGGCGTCCCAACCGGAACGACAAAAGTCGACAGGCCCTTCGGTCCCTTGTCGCGATCCGTCACCGCGATAACGGTCGAAACACCATGAAGCGGCGTTCCTGCATTGGTCGAGAAAACCTTCGAGCCGTTCAGGACCCAATGATCTCCGTCTTCCACCGCGGTTGTTCGGATACTGGCCACGTCGGAACCGCCATGCGGTTCGCTCACGCCGAACGAGGAGATCATTTCACCACGGCATAGCGGTGCCAGCCATTCCTGCTTGAGTTCATGCGATCCGTAATACGCGATCGCCGTCATCGGTGCACTGTTGCAAAGATAGATCGCTGCAAAACCCGGCTCCGTGATCGCCAGCGTTTCCGCAACAAGCGCAGCTCCACGCGCACCGAATCCGCTGCCGTCGTATTCGACGTCATAAGCCGTGCCCATATAGCCGAGCGCACCGAACTCCCGGACCATATCTGCCGGAAATTCATGCGCATCGACATACCGCTTGATCGACGGTTTTAGACTTCCGTCTGCGAAGGACTCGACACCTTCCTGAAGTGCACGCTCGTCATCGTTCAAATCCGTGAGCATCGAGTCCTCCCGCTTTTTTAGTTCTTTCCGGTCCACAGAGTGCAGCGGGATTCTTCCTTCGTCGTCGCCGCCTGCTCGCCCGGAATAGTCTTCACGAGCTTGAAGTAGTCCCACGGATACTTCGACTCTTCGGGGTTCTTGACCCGCATCAGATACATATCGTGAATCATGCGGCCATCCGGACGAACGTAACCGCCCTTCGCGAAGAGATCGTCGATCGGCGTTTTCTTGATGTGTTCCATCACCTTTCCGCCGTCATCAGTGCCCGTCGCCTTCACGGCGTTCAGATAGGTTGTAACCGCCGAATAGTCAGCTGCCTGAAGAAGCGTCGGCATCTTGTTCATTTTTGAATAGAAGCGCTTTCCGAACTCGCGTGTCTTGTCGTTCGCGTCCCAGTACCAGCCGTCCGTCATGTACAGGCCCTTGGCGATCTGCAGGCCAAGCGCATGAACGTCGGTGAGATACATGTTCATGGCCACGATGCGCATCGTACGGTCTATGCCGAACTCGTTGGCCGCCTTGATCGAATTGATCGTATCGGCGCCCGCGTTTGCCATCGCCAGCACCTGCGCGTTTGAGCTTTGAGCCTGCAACAGGAACGAAGAGAAATCAGACACGCCAAGTGGTGCACGGATGGAGCCCAGCACTTTGCCGCCATTCGCAAGAATGACCTTTCGGGTATCTTCCTCCATCGAAGTGCCGAATGCATAGTCGGCGGTGATGAAGAACCAGCTCTTGCCGCCGTCGGCGACGATCGCCGCGCCGATGCCCTTCGACAGCGACACCGTGTCGTAAGCATAATGGATGGTGAACGGCGTGCATTCCTCGTTCGTCAAGCGGGAGGACGTGGACCCGATCGCAAAGAACGGCTTCTTCTTGTCAGCGGCAACCTTCGCGACGGCAAGCCCGACCGACGAATTCGGGCCCGCGATCACCATATCGACACCGTCCTGATCGAACCATTCGCGGGCCTTGGCCGCGCCGATGTCCGCTTTGTTCTGGTGATCAACAAGGACGAATTCGATTTTCTTGCCATTGACGGTTCCGCCGTAATCGGCAATCGCCATACGCACGGCTTCCGCTCCGCCGGGACCATCGGCATCGGAATACATGCCCGACATATCGGTGATCAGGCCGATCTTGACGGTGTCGTTGGAGACTTGAGCAACCGCGAGTGACGGAATTCCCGCGAACAAGATCGCGGCGCTTATAGCAAATTTTTTCATTGTCATTTTATCCTCCCGTTATTTTTCAGATGAGCTTTCTTCAAAGTTGGCGTCTGATCTTTCTTGCAATCAACCCGACAACGCCCTGGCGGAACAACAGAACACAGACGATGAAGATCGCGCCCTGAATGACAGTGACCCACGCGCCGAACTGCGCCAGATAGTTCTGCATGGACACCATCGTGAACGCGCCGACGATGGGGCCGAAGATCGTGCCCATGCCGCCAACCAGCGTCATCAAGACCACGTCACCGGATGTGCTCCAATGAACATCCGACAGCGATGCAAGCTGAAGGGCGAGAACCTTCATGCTACCGGCGAGGCCAGCCAACCCTGCGGAGAGAACGAAGGTGGCGATCTTGTATTGGGATGCACGAAAGCCGAGCGAGATCGCCCGCGGCTCATTATCCCGGATCGCCTTCAGCGCTTGACCGAACGGCGAATGGATCACCCGGTAAATGAAGATCAGCGACGCCATGAAGACAGCCGAAATGAAGGCATACATGGCGATATCGCTGGACAAGTCGACCACGCCGAACAGTTTGCCGCGCGGCACGCCCTGAATGCCGTCCTCGCCTCCGGTGAACGGCGCCTGGACACAAAAGAAGAAAACCATCTGCGCAAGCGCGAGCGTGATCATCGAAAAATAGATGCCCTGCCTGCGCACGGCCAAAAGGCCAAAGACGAAACCCATACTGATCGCAACAACCACGCCGAGAAGGATCGATAGTTCCGGCGAGAGATGCCAGACCTTCGCGGCAAAGGCTGTCACGTAACCGCTCATACCGAAATATGCGGCATGGCCGAACGAGAGAAGTCCGCCGTAACCAAGCAAGAGGTTGAAGGCGAGCGCGAGAAGCGAGAAACAGAGCACCTTCATCAAGAAGACGGGATAAAGAACCATCGGCGCGATGACGATGCAGATTGCCAACGCAATGATGATCGCACGGTGCACGGCCTTGGCTTCGATGCGCGGTCCGCCCGTCGTCAAATGCTCCGAAGGTGCCGCGACCGTCCCGGTCTCCTTGCCGAACAATCCGGCAGGCTTCACGAGCAACACCACCACCATGATCGCAAAGATGACGGTGGTCGACGCTTCCGGGTAGAAAACCTTGGTCAAGGCCTCGACCAACCCGAGCCCAAGGCCAGTGACAATCGCGCCAAACAGCGATCCCATGCCGCCGATCACCACCACCGCAAATACGACGATAATGATGTCAGCACCCATATTCGGGTTGACCGACAGGACAGGTGCCGCCAGCACGCCGACAAATCCAGCCAGCGCGGTGCCCGCGGCGTAGGTCAACGTCAGCATCAGCGGCACGTTGACACCGAACGCCTCCACCAGTGTAGCGTTCTCCGTCGCTGCGCGTAGATAAGAGCCGAGCTTCGTCTTCTCGATACACAGCCAGGCGGCAACACAGACCGTGAGAGAAGCGACCACCACCCAGGCGCGGTAGTTCGGCAGGAACATAAACGGAAGCGGCTGCCCGCCCGACAGTTGCGGCGGAATCGCGTAAGGTAGACCAGATACGCCGTACTGATTGCGAAACAGGCCCTGCACGACCAGTGCGACACCGAAAGTGAGCAGCAAGCCGTATAGATGATCGAGCTTATAAAGCCGGGCGATCAGCGTCCGCTCCAGCACCACGCCGAACAAGCCGACGATCAGAGGCGCCAACACCAGCGCCGGCCAATATCCGATTCCGAAATTGTTCAGCAAAATCCAGGCAACAAACGCACCCATCATATATTGCGCGCCGTGCGCAAAATTGATGATGTTCAACAAGCCGAAGATAATCGCGAGACCGAGCGACAGGATCGCATAGAACGATCCGTTGATGAGGCCGAGAAGAAGTTGCGCGAACAGCGCCTGAACGGGGATACCGAGGAGCGTCATCATCTCTACACTCCCAGGTAGGATTTGAGTTTCGGCATACTCGCCTCGAGTTGATCATTCGCGATCTCATCGATGACGCGGCCATGTTCGACCACAAAATGCCGATCCGCGATGGTGGCGGCGAAGTGGAAGTTCTGTTCAACAAGAAGAATCGTAAAGCCCTCATCCTTGAGCTTTGTGATGGTGCGGCCGATCTGCTGAACGATGACCGGCGCGAGTCCCTCGGTGGGCTCGTCGAGCAACAGAAGCTTCGCGCCCGTTCGCAGAATCCGCCCAATCGCAAGCATCTGCTGCTCGCCGCCGGAAAGCTTCGTTCCCGGACTCTTCAGGCGCTCTTTCAGATTTGGAAACAGTTCATAGATCGCAGCGAGCGAGAGACCACCAGGCTTCACCACCGGCGGAAGCAACAGGTTTTCGTACACAGAAAGCCCCGCGAAGATGCCACGTTCTTCCGGCACATATCCCAGACCCAGGCGCGCGATATGCCGCGAAGCAAGCCCAATGGTCTCTACGCCATCGATCTGAATCGAGCCGCGCCGCTTACCGAGAATTCCCGAGATGGCACGCAGGGTTGTGGTCTTGCCCGCACCATTACGGCCTAACAGGGTCACGACTTCGCCGGACCTGATATCGAAAGAGACGCCATGAAGGATATGGCTTTCACCGTACCACCCTTCCAGGTCTTTCACCGCCAGCATACAGTTGCCCGCACCGGCATCCTTCGTTGTGACCGGATTACGCATGACCGACACCGATGTAAGCTTCGATCACACGCGGATCGCTCGATACTGTTGCGTAATCGCCGTCGGCGAGAACACGCCCTCGCGCGAGCACCGTGATGTGATCGGAGAGAGAGGAAACGACTGAGAGATTGTGCTCGACCATCAGGATGGTGCGGCTCTTGGAAACTTTTCGAATGAGATTGGCCGTGCGATCGACGTCTTCATGGCCCATACCGGCCATCGGCTCGTCGAGCAGCAACAATTCGGGATCGAGCGCCAGCGTCGTCGCGATTTCGAGCGCGCGCTTACGGCCATAGGACAGCTCCACCGCAAGATGCTCGGCGTAGTCGGACAGCCCGACATCGACGATCAACTCGGCCGCTTCCGCATCGTATTTATGAAGGATGGATTCCGGCCGCCAGAAATCGAACGACGAACCATGCTTGCGCCGCTGCAGGGCGATCCGCACATTTTCCTTCACCGTGAGGTTCGGAAACACAGCTGATATCTGGAACGACCGCACAAGCCCGAGACGCGCCACGTCCGCAGGCTTCGTGGAAGTGATGTCCATGCCATTGTAGCGGATGACGCCTGCGGTCGGCGTCATGAATTTCGTCAGGAGATTGAAGCACGTGGTCTTGCCCGCACCGTTCGGTCCGATCAACGCGTGAATCGTGCCGCGCTTCACGCTCAGTGAAACGTCAGAAACTGCAGCGAACCCGTAAAATTCCTTGCACAGGCCTTCCGCCTCCAAAACGGCATCGGCAACAGAACCACTGTTTACAGTGGCGGTAGCGACCTCAGACACATTTCCTCCTTGCGGCGTTTTCGCCGAATTTTATTGGCAGCCGCTCAACTGGCGACGCGCAGCATCTTCTCCTGATCGAACAGGTTCGTGCTCATCTCGCGCAAGCTTGAGCGATCGACAATCGGCGCAAAATCCATCTGGCCCAGCACATCCCTGTCGAGATCGACGCCGGGCGCGATTTCGGTCAGAACCAGTCCTTCAGAACGGAATTCGAATACGGCGCGCTCCGTCACAACGAGCGCCGTCTGGGCACGCTTGCGAACACCATCCGCGACCGAATAGCTGATGCTTTCCGCCGCTTTGCAGAATTTTCTGACCCGGCCTTCCTGATCGATCTGCAACTTTCCATTCACGAACGAGGTCTTCAAACCGCTGGTCGTGAACGTTCCCGTGAACACCAATCGCTCGGCGTTCTCGGCAATATCGGTAAAACCACCAGGACCCGGATTAGCCGCGCCAAACCGCGTCACATTCACAATGCCGCTGGCGTCGAACTGGGCGAAGGCGAGAGCCGCGAACTTGCACAACCCGCCGTCGATCGCATCGAATTGATACAGACCGTCCAGGATGCAATCCGGATTGACGTTGGCTGAAAACTGCCAACCCGACATAACCACACCGCCATAGGAACCATGCTCGGTTGTAAACCAGTAGTCACGAATGGCGCCGTTATCGAACAGCCCCTGCTCCGCCATCACCAGCGGAACGTCCGCTGCTGCGCCAAAGCCGAAGATCGACAACTCACGCTTTCTGACTTCCTGCGCGGCACGAGCGGCGATCACCTTGTCCGCGCTCATCTCCGGCCGCGGCAGCTTCGAGAGAGGCATGCGATTGCCACTGAAATAAGCGGGCTCGTAAGGCGTTTCGCTACCCATCATCATGTTCTCGTCGACAACCACCGTGTCGATGAACATGCCAGGAATCCTGATTTCACTTGCCGGATGCTTGCCCGACTCAACGATCCGCCGAACCTGAACGATCACGCGTCCGCCACTCGCCTTCGCAGCAAGAACGAGCCCCATGCTGCTGGACGACAATGGCTCGTCTTCAAAAGAAAGATTTCCATTTTCGTCAGCACTTGAAGCACGAATGATGGCGACGTCGATCGGCCATGTCGGATAATAAAGATATGTCTCGCCATCGATCTCGATCCGGCGGATGAGATCATCCTTCGCTTTCGCCGTGAACTTTCCGCCGCCATGCAGCGGGTCCATCGTCGTACCGAGTCCAACTCTGGTGATATAGCCCGGACTCTTGCGCGCGACCTCGCGCAACCAGTGCATCGAAGCACCGATTGGCCAGCAATAAGCCTCGATCGCATTCTCCCGCACCAGGCGCATCAGCTCAGGTCGCTTGCCGGTAACCGGATCAACAGGATTGATGTACGAACCGGACACGATCCGCTTCATCAGGCCTTCCTGGGCCACGTGGTCCATGCCCTTGATCGCCTGCGCGTCGCCCGTTCCGACGGGGAAGTAGAACGTCAGGTCACGCGGCGACGCCGTCGCGCGAAAACGATCGCCCAGCGCCTTGAGAACGGCATCTGGCGTGATCCAGCCGATCACGCCAACCGCACCGACTGATTGACCATCCTTGATTGACGCGACAGCCGCCGCTGCATCCATAATTTTCATTTTTTCACCGAAAACCGAGCGAAGGTTGCTTTCGCTTCCGCACTTTCACAGTCGCGAACGAACAATCGTGCGGCAGCCTGATCGAGCCGCTCACCGTCGAGATGCGCGAATGGCTCGAAGAACTCCTTGGTCGACCGCACAGCCTGTGCGGGAAGGCGTGCCAGCGAGTCCGCGAGCGCGAGCGCTTGGTCGAGCGCCAGCCCTGCTTCGACGGCCTCATCGGCGACGCCGAGCGCCGCGGCCTTGGCGCCATCGATCGCTTCCGCGCCCCATGTCAGTCGACGAGCAACCACCGGGCCGACGCGCGCCAGCAACGCGCCGAGGCCCCACGGCGGAATCCAACCGTTCATCACTTCTGGCAAATGCCAGCGCGCATTCGAGGCGGTGACCACCAGATCGCACGATGCAGCAAGAATGAAGCCGCCACCCAGGGCATAGCCTTCCACTGCGGCGATGACCGGCTTGCCGAGCAAGGCGATGCTTCTGGCAACCGCGGCTGTTTCCAGCTCATGATCGCGCATGCCTTCAATATCGAGAACCGCAAGCTCCTTGAGATCGCTGCCCGCGCAAAATGCAGGAGCGACACCCGTGAGCACGATCGCCTTCACCGACGGATTGCGCTCCGCCTCGTTCAATG
>Ga0153956_1001038_pt1 | contig 26925 bp, 28 predicted proteins | sample TSFL040MetaG_FD_104704 | JGI IMG/M metagenome (GOLD analysis project Ga0153956, IMG submission 104704) | Attine ant fungus gardens microbial communities from Florida, USA - TSFL040 MetaG | ecosystem: Host-associated > Fungi > Mycelium > Unclassified | place: USA: Florida, Wekiwa Springs... | reverse complement strand
TTGATGGGAGAAGGTGCCCGAAGGGCGGATGAGGGTGGGGCCACACGCACCATCAGTGCCGCTTTGCCCACAATGTCATTCCCGCGCAGGCGGGAATCCAGTGCGAAGTCCTCGGCTGTCCGATAGCCCTGTCTGGATTCCCGCCTGCGCGGGAATGACACCGTGGAATGGCGGCAAACCCGCCGTCAGTTTGCCGCCGCCCTCACAGCCAATCCCTCAACGCCCTCAATCCCCTAACGCCCAACTACCCCCACCAGACCCACCGTCACTCCGCACCCCCTTGCCACCCAGCCTATACTCCCCTCATCCACCCGCCCGGACGGAGTCGACGGGACCGATGCGGGTGGACAGACAGGGGTCTGGGGGGCTCGCCCCGGATCGGGGTCGGCGCTGGAGAGGACTGCGGTCCGCCATGCCCGGTCTGAAAAGCCTGTCGGGCCCGAGGTTCTGGGGCTTCACTAAAATACATACCAGAGGCCCAAGGGCCTCGGGCCCTCCGTCCACCCTCACAAACCGCGCCGGCGGACGCTTCCGCTCGCGCTCCGTCCGCATTACACACGACACACCGCCACCATCAGCTTGGACGCCATGGCCCCGACCTCCTACGCTACCCCCATCGCCGGCCTGCCGCCTCAGGCGGCGCTCCACACCCAGCGCGCCATCTTCACCGAGGCCTATGCGCTCATCCCGCGCGGCGTCATGCGCGACATCGTCACCTCCGTGCTGCCGCACTGGAACGACACTCGGGCGTGGATCATCGCCCGCCCGCTCAGCGGCTTTGCCGAAACGTTTGCGCAATACGTGATGGAAGTCGCACCCGGTGGCGGCAGCACCAACCCCGAGCCCGACGCGAGCGCCGAAGGCGTCCTCTTCGTCGTCAGCGGCCAGGCGGTCCTCACCATCGCCGGCAAGGCCCGCACGCTGCGCCCCGGCGGCTACGCCTTCCTGCCCCCCGGCACAAAATGGACCTTCCGCAACAGATCGAAAGCCCCGGTCCGCTTCCATTGGGTCCGCAAAGCCTACGAGGCCGCCGAGGGCATCGACACCCCGGAGCCCTTCGTCACCAACGAGCAGGACGAGCCGATCCGCTGGATGCCCGACACCAATAACACCTGGGGCACCACCCGCTTCGTCGACCCGGCCGACGTCCGCCACGACATGCACGTCAACATCGTCACCCTCGAGCCCGGCGCCGTCATCCCGTTCGAGGAAACCCACGTCATGGAGCACGGCCTCTACGTGCTCGAGGGCAAGGCGGTCTACCGCCTCAACCAGAACTGGCACGAAGTCGAAGCCGGCGATTTCATGTGGCTGCGCGCCTTCTGCCCGCAAGCCTGCTACGCCGGCCCCACCCGCTTCCGCTACCTCCTCTACAAAGACGTCAACCGCCACCCGAAGCTGAAGCTCTAGCGCCATGACAAGACTCACGATTCCGGGACCATGCGAAGCCAGCAGTCGGGTCCTCCCCCATGGCGCAGCCATGGGGGAGGTGGCGGCGAAGCCGACGGAGGGGCTTCGAGCCGGCCGGAGGCAAAATCATGCCAGTGGCATGATTTTAGGTGAGAAGGCCATGAGGGCTATGCCCGAATGGCTAGCCCCACGCACCAGCGCGGAGGCCACCCATGTCTAACCCCAAAGCCCTCCTCACCGCCCCCCTCACCCGCGCCGCCTTCGCCCCCTTCGGCCAGGTGATCGAGACCGCCGGCGCGCATCACTACCCCATCAACGCAGGCAATTGCGAACGATACCACGACCTCGCGACCATCGAGCTCGGCGGCGATCGCCCCCGCTCGCTGATCTCCCTGCTCCACTCGCGCGGCTTCGAACTGCCGCTCGAGGTGAAGCTCGTCGAGCGCCATCCGCTCGGCAGCCAGGCGTTCTACCCGCTGTCCGCAAACCCCTTCCTCGTCGTCGTCGCGCCCGACGAAGCCGGCATGCCGGGTACGCCGCTCGCCTTCGTCACCGCCCCCGGCCAGGGCGTCAACATCGCCATGAACGTCTGGCACGGCGTTCTGACCCCCATCGGTCCCGAAGCCGACTTCCTCTGCGTCGACCGCGGCGGCGAGGGCAACAATCTGGAAGAGCATTTCTTCGCCACCCCCTGGCTCGTTCGGGCCGAGTAGGAACCGTCTTATGTCCTCCACATTCGCCCTGCAGGCTCGGCTCGAGGGCGTTGTGAGGTGTTTCATGCAGGTTCAGAAAGCCATTCTGGCGATCGCCATTTTGTCCATTGCTTCCCCGGCCTTAGCCGCAAAAATCGATCTCAGCGGTCAGGTCACCTATCGCGAGCGCATCGCCCTCCCCGACGGCGCGTCCCTCAAGATCCAGCTCGTCGACCAGACGCTGCCCAACACGCCGCCGCGCGTCGCCGTCGAGGCGTCCATCGGCCCCGGCCAGGTGCCGCTGAGTTTCGATCTGAAGTTCGACGACGCGCTGATCCTGCCTAATCACACCTACGCGCTGATCGCCTCGATCAGCGATGCGGGGGGACTGCTGTTCCGCAATGCCCAGCCTTACGTCGTCGATCCGCTGGCGCCCGCGACGCCCCTCGTGATCACGACCAACCTCGTCGCCCATACCGAACTGCCGGCGTCCGCCAATAATGCGCCCGGCACCCCGGCCATTCTCGATACGCTGTGGACCGCCGCGTCCATCGCCGGCGCTCCGCCGCTGCCGCGCTCCGATGTCTCGCTCACCATTGGCTCCGACATGCGCGCCGGCGGCAATGGCGGCTGCAATGCCTATTTCTCGCAGGCCCAGCTCGATGGCGACCACATCGCCTTCAGCGGCGTCGCCGCAACGCGCAAGGCCTGCGCCGACGCCGTCAATGCGCAGGAGCAGGCGTTCTTCGGCGCGCTTGCGGCGACCGCCACCTGGCAGGTGTCCGGGGACGAGCTCACCCTCTTTGGCGCCGACGGCAAAGCTCTGGTGACGTTCCGCCGATGATGGAGACAACGAGCCTGCTCAACCGCCTGCTGGATGTCATCGAGTTCGACGTTGCACCGAGAACCCGCGCGGGCGTGGCGCGCGGCAACAAGCTGTTCGGCGCCGCGATCCTGAGGAAATCCGATCTCTCGCTGGTCGTCGCCGAGACCAACAACGAGATCGAAAACCCGCTCTGGCATGGCGAAATGCACGCCATCAAGCGCTTCTACGAGCTGCCCGTCGACAGCCGGCCCGCGCCTGCGGACTGCCTGTTCCTCGCCACCCACGAGCCCTGCTCGCTCTGCCTCAGCGGCATCACCTGGTCCGGCTTCGACAATTTCTATTTCCTGTTCAGCCATCAGGATTCGGCCGACAGCTTCGCCATCCCCTACGACATCCAGATCCTGAAAGCCGTCTACGCCGTGCCCGATCCGGACCGCGACGCCCCTGCGCCCGGTCGCGACCTCTACAACCGGACGAACCCCTACTTCACCAGCCACGACATATCCCACATGATCGGCGGACTGGACCGGGGCGCCAAGGAATTCCTGGTCGCCCGCATGGACGACCTCACCGCCCTCTATGCCGACCTGTCCGCTGCCTACCAGCGCGACAAGGGCCATAAGGGTATCCCCCTCAGTTGACCGTCACTTAAGTGGACACTTCAGCATTGACACCCTCTGCTCACCTCGATACTTAAGGCCATGCTTAACCAAGAAATTGCCCTCGACCGCATGTTCCAGGCCCTTGCCGACCCCACCCGGCGGCTGATGGTCGAGCGCCTGAGCCACGCCCCGGCCTCGGTCAGCGAACTGGCGGCGCCCTTCGCCATGTCGCTGCCCGCCGTGGTCCAGCACCTTCAGGTGCTCGAACAAAGCGGACTGGTGAAAACCGAAAAGATCGGTCGTACCCGCACCTGCACCCTCGACGCCGCCGCCCTCAGCCAAGTCGAGCGCTGGCTCAACGACCGCCGCATCGGCTGCGAAAACCGGCCCGGCACCGTCGGCCTGATCGGCGACTACCTCGACGGCAAGCAATAGGAAACAGACATGCGCAAGCTCGTTCTCATCAACATGGTCTCGCTCGATGGCTTCTACGAAGGCCAGGGGGCGTGATTTACGCCGTTTACACCCCGGCCTTGTAGCTGCCGCGACCGACTCCTATACCTCACGAAAATAGGGGCGGCTCCGCCCTGCGGAGTAGGCATGATCTACGACAATCTGCTCGCGATCGCTGCGCGGGCGCCAACCACCAGCGGCGTAAGGCAGGGCGACAGCTTCCAGCCCTACGACGCGCTGGTCGAAAAGATCGCCCGGCTCGCCGCCGGCTTGCGCGAGCGCGGCATCGGCAAGGGTGATCCCGTCGCCCTCTTCGTCCCGAACTCGCCCGACATCTTCCTCGCCGCGCACGCACTGTTCGCCATCGGCGCCATCGCCATGCCGCTCAGCGTTACCGCCACCCGCGCCGAGCTTGCATCCCTCGTGCTGAAAACCAGCCTCAAGGCGGTCGTCGCTACGCGGGCATTGTCCAGCGCCGCGCAATTGCTGATCGCCGACACTGCGCCCGGCGCCCAGCTGTTCATCACCGACGCCCTGCCCTTCGCCGTCGCCAGCACGCCCCTGCCGGAACTGAACGGCGACACCACGGCGCTCTACCTCTTTTCCTCCGGCTCGACCGGCCTGCCCAAGGTCGTCCCGCACACCCATGCCGAGTTGCTGGCCGACGGCGAGCGAACCAGCACCGCCTGGGACCTGCAGCCCGACGACATTGCCGTCGACATCCTGCCCGGCAACTTCGCCATGGGCTTCCTCATGGGCGTGACCAACGTGGCCGCGCGCGGTGCGACGACATTCTACTGGCACGACCCGCTGCCGCTGGTGCTGTCGCGCAAGAAGCTGCTCGAAGCGATGGTGCACAACAAGGTCAGCTTCATGGGCGCGGTGCCCGCCATGTACGACATCATCGCCGGCCAATCGGGCAGCTTCGATCTGAAACTCCGCCTCGCTTTCGCCGGTGGCGCCGCATTGAAGCGACCGATCTTCGAGGCGATGCGCAACCGCTTCGGCATCGTCTTGCGGCAGGCCTACGGTTCGACCGAAGCCATCATGCTCGCCCACAACAGCTCCGCCGACCCTGATGCGACCTGGGCCTCGGTCGGTCGCCCCGCCGGCGATGCGCAAGTTCGCATCGCCCCCTTCGCCACCGAGTTCGGTCCCGATGTCGGCGAGATGGAGGTCAGATCGTCCTCCGTGATGCAGGGCTACCTCAACGACCCCGCCGCCAACACGCAGGCCTTCGACGATGGCTGGTTCCGTACCGGCGATCTTGCCTCGCTCGACGAAGAAGGCCGCATCTTCATCCGCGGCCGCAGCAAGCTGCTGATCGAGGTCTCCGGCTACAAGATCGATCCCATCGAGGTCGAAGACATCCTGATGGACATGCCCGCCGTGGCCGAGGCCGCAGTCGCCGGCGTGCCGGATCCCCGCAACGGCAACCGCCTCGTTGCCTACGTCGTCAAAGGCAGCGAGATTTCTGCCGACGACCTGATCCGCCACGCCCGGGGCAAGCTCTCGGTGCAGAAGGTCCCAGCCGAGGTTGCCTTCATCGACGCCCTGCCGCGCAGCCCGACCGGCAAGCTGCTGCGCGCCAAGCTCAAGGAGCTTTAGGCCGCGAGCCGGCGCTTTTGCACATAGTCGGCGACCGTGCCGGGCGTCTCGAACAGCTCGGCGCCCATGTCGGCGTCCGAGATGCTGAGCCCGAAGCGCTCTTCGAGAAACTGCACCAGCCGGACCAGATTGATCGAATCGAGTATGCCGGCCTCCAGCAATGGCGTGTCCCGGGTCACCGGCGCGCCGCCGGTCCCGGCCACGATGCCGGAGATGTAGTCGAGGATCGGCTGTTCGACGTCGTTCATCACTCAAGTCCCTGATTTGGCCACTATACTAGCCAATTTCGCCGCGACCTGAAATGGTGGCAAAAAAGGAGAAACGGCTTGGGCGATACGCGTCCCCTGGGGGAACAGGAACGGCTCCTCAACTATCTGCATGCCTTCGGTGGCCTGATTGCCACGCAGGTGCTGCATGTGCGAGGCAGGCTCGATCCGGCGCAGATCACCCGGGCGCTGGCCTGGCTGCAGTCGCAGCATCCGATCCTTCGCGCCCATGTTCGTTACGGCAAGGTCGTCTGGCGCCACCTGCCGCCCTTCGCCTACCGCCAGCCCTGGTTCGAGACCGAGGGCACCACGGCGATCCCCTTCAAGGTCATCGATGACCCCAATCCGGAGGCCTGGCGCGCGGTGCTCGCCTCCGACCTGCGCACGCCGATCGCGAAGGGCAACACGCCACGCGTCCGCGTCACCTTGGTCCGCCAGTCGCCCGACGCGGAATTGAGCCACATCGTCATCTGTGCCGACCACGCCACCATCGATGCCCAGTCGGGCAACATGCTTGGCGCACAATTGCTCGAATATCTCGCCGATCCGAAAGCGGCCGAAGCCCGCGTCCCGTTGCACGACACACTGCCCCCGCCGCTCGAAGCCGGCCAGCCGGTGCGGCCCGACAGCGGCAAGCACGGCTATCAGCCGGCAATCCGCCTGCCCAAGCTGACGGTGCCCGATCCAAAGGAAGAAACGCGGATCATCTCTCACCATCTGGCAGCCGATGTGACCGCTACGCTGAAAGCGGCGATCAAGGCGCACAGAACCACGCTCCATGGCGCGGTGACGGCTGCGTTCCTTCTCGCCATGCGCCGCCGTTACGACCTCGACGCCATGACGGTGCTGACGACGGTCGATCTCCGCCGGCTGATGAAGCCTGCCCTGCCACACGACACTTATGGCTGCTACATCGACATCCTGCGCACGAAGCATTCCGTCACGGACGAGTTCTGGACGACGGCGCGTGAAGTCTCGTTCAAGCTGATCACAACTCTCGCCAAGGATCAGGGCTCGGCGACCATCATGAAGCTGCCCGAATGGGAAGTCTACCGGCACGAGGCCGGCCCGACCATGAAGAACAATCGGCGCATCGACGGCCTCGCGGTGACCACCGCCGGCGAGTCCGGCCTCAAGCATGACTATGGTGCTTATGTGCTGGACGACGTGACGATGGCCGTGTCGCTCGACATGTTCGGGCCGTCGCTCTTCGTCATCGCCAGCGAGCGGCTCGGAGGCATCGACCTCAGCATCGGCTACACTGCCTATGCCATGAGCGCCGAGGAAGCGCAGGCGCTGACGGACAGCGCCATTGGCCTGCTGGAAGCGGCCTAGATCAGGATGCTCGCCGCGCCGAGCGCGAAGATCGCCATCACCGTGGCGAAGAGGAGCAGTAGCTGCAACGACGTCATCTTATTCGAACGTATGAATCGAGACCGGCTGCTCAGGGTTTACCGGAGCCGGCATCAGCGACGACGCAAAGCTCAGCGTGGCGAGCGACATCACGAACATCACGACCAATGACAGCTTCAGCATTCCCGCTCTCCCAAACCTGATGTCTGGGCGCATAATGCCTTGTCGCCATTGAACGTTCCCGGAGCCCGGCATTTAGCCGCCGTTCATCCGGCAAAAGAAAAGACCGCCCGAAGGCGGCCTTTTGATCTACGCAGTGACCCGCTGCTTTGGAGCGCGTGGCCGCTGACCCTGCGGACGCTGGCCCTGTGGTTTGCCGCCGCCGGGACGGCCTTCCATGATCGCCGCCTTCTTGGCGCCGGAGAAGTGACGCCCCGATTTGGCCTGCTTGCGTTGCTCGTTCGGACGACCATTGGGCTTCGGCCCCTGCCCGCGATGCGGCACCTTGGCCTGCGCCGGAGTCTCGTTCTGCTTGATCTCACCGGTGGTCGGCAGCGTGCGGCGGATCAGCCGCTCGACATCGCGCAGCTTGCCGCGCTCGGTGCCGTCGCACAGCGTAATCGCAAAGCCCGACGCGCCATTGCGCGCCGTACGGCCGATGCGGTGCACATAGTTCTCGGCATCGTCGGGCAATTCGTAGTTGATGACGTGCGTGATGTTGGGCACGTCGATGCCGCGCGCCGCGATGTCGGTGGCGACCAGGATGCGGACCTTGCCCGAGGCAAAGCCCTTGAGCGCCGCCTGCCGGGCATTCTGGCTCTTGTTGCCGTGAATGGCCGCGGCCTCGTGCCCATCGATCGCAAGGTTCTTGGCCACGCGGTCGGCGCCATGCTTGGTGCGCGAGAAGATGATGACGCGCTCGAGCGCCGGATCGGCGAGCAGCTTGTTGAGCTCTTCGCGCTTCTGCTTGGAGCCCGAGAGGATCACGCGCTGGTCGATGGTGCCGACCGTCGTCGACGGTGGCGACGCCTCGACGCGCACCGGATCGTTCAGCAGGCCCTTGGCGAGTTCCGCGATCTCCTTGGCCATCGTGGCCGAGAACAGCGCGGTCTGGCGGCGCGGACCGATGGCAGCGGCGATCTGCTTGACCGGCACGATAAAGCCCATGTCGAGCATGCGATCGGCTTCATCGAGGACCAGCCAGCGCGTCTCGTTGAGGCGGAGCTTGCGGTCGTCGAGCAGGTCCTTGAGCCGGCCGGGCGTGGCAATGACGACATCGGCGCCGCGCGCGATCTTCTGGATTTGCGCATTGCGCGAGACGCCGCCGAGCACCAGCACGGTCTGCAGCCGCATGCCGGCCGAGAGTTTCTGCAGCACTTCCTCGATCTGCACCGCGAGCTCACGCGTCGGCGCGAGGATCAGCGCGCGCGTCGTCATCGGCGCCGGGCGACCGCTGAGAGCGGCAATGCCGGCGATGATCGGCAGGCCGAAGGCGGCGGTCTTGCCCGAGCCCGTCTGCGCGATGCCGAGGATATCCCGCTTCTGCAACTGCGGCGGGATAGCCTTGGCCTGGATCGGGGTGGGGGTCACGAAGCCGGCCTTGTCGAGAGCGCTGAGGATCGGCGCCGGCAGGCCGAGGGCAGCGAAGGTGGATTGGGTCAAACGGATAACTTTCATTGGCGCGCCGGACCATGCGGTGCGCGTCACCGCGACATGCGGCGAAAAACAATGCAATCGGGCGATGGGATTATCGCGCGGGTGCGTTCGAACCCGGGATGGTCTCCGGGCCACTTCGCCGCTCACCGCTAACGATCGATAAGAAGAGAAGCTTGGTCGCGATCCTGTCGCGACAGGCGGCATATGGGCGCGATGGCGTCCAAATGCAACAAGTTTGTCCGCCGGTCAGCTATGCGGAACGCCGTAGAATGCCGCGAACTGTCGGCCGGAGATCGGGGCCGGCGATAGCAACGCGCTCAAGCCGAAGGGCTGCGCCACGGTCTGCCGGCTTCGGTCGTGCGCATCGGCGCGCGGCAGGATGGCGATCAGCCCGGCGACGCCCAGTGCCACCACCACGGCGGAGCGGATGAGAACCCTGCGTTTGCGCTGAACGAAAATCTGCAGCCCGGACATTTTGGCCCACTTTTGGTTAGCCTGGAAATAGCAGCATCCGGGCGGCGGGAGTCGGACGACCGCTCGGCGTGGTATCCGAGCGGTGAACGCGGTTCTACTTCTTGGCTGGCGTAGCCGCAGCAGCCTCACGTGTCGCGGCGAACGACGCGATCAGCGGCGCGTTGGCTGGATTGGCCGGATCGCTGCGCAATACCGTCCCGATGATCGTATCCGGCGTCGTGCCAATATCGGTCCATGCCGGCATCACGTAGCCGAAATAGTCGTAGTTATAGGCCTTGCCGCTGATCGTCGCCGTTCCATGCAGACGGACCGTGGCGCCCTGCTTGGCCGCATAGAACGCGTTGCCCGCGAGATCATAGGTCACGCCCTGCCCGGTCCGCTGTCCCGTGACCTGCCCCTTGGTCTCAGTGAGGTTCAATTCGTTGAGCCCGAGCGCCAGCTTTGCCAGGCTGTCCTTGGGCGAGCCGCTGATGTTGAAGCTGCGATAGACCCACTTGCCGGTGAAAAAGCCCGCCTGCGCACTGAGGGTCAGGGTCGGCATGCCCTGCGCCAGCACGGCGACGGGCATCGCGACAGCGGCGACAAGGGCGGCGCCTGCCGCCAGTTTTCTGAATGACTGAAGCATGTTGTCCCCCGCTCTAGTCTTATGTCGCGAGAACCTAGCAGAGCCCCGCCAAGCCCGGCAGATAATGTTAATAAAAGGTTAACGACCGACGCGCAGTTAGATGCCGCCATACCAGTCGTAGCCATGGTCTTCCCAATAGCCGCCATTGCCCTGGCCGAAGGAGGTAAAGCTGTCGACCAGTTCGAGAGTATGGACGTATTTGGGCTGCTTGTAGCCGAGTGCCCGCTCGATGCGCACGCGCACCGGTGCGCCGTTGCTGACCGGCAGCAGCTGGTTGTTGAGGCCGTATGCCAGGATGGTCTGCGGATGGTACGCGTCGATCAGGTCCGAGCTTTCGTAATAGACCTCCGGACCGGCGAGCCCGCCCGGCATCGTATCGAAGCAATGGTAGACCACGAACCGCGCTGCCGGTTTCGGCTTCGCCTGATCGAGGATCGGCCCGAGCCGCGTGCCGGTCCATTTCGCGATGACGCTCCAGCCCTCGACGCAGTCGTGCCGGGTCACCTGGCTCTGCGCCGGCATATTGCGCAGCTCATCGAGCGAGAAAGTCAGCTCGTTCTCGACCAGCCCCATCACGCGCAGCTTGTAGTCGGCGAAATTGTTGGCCTTGAGCGCGAGATAGTCGTCGGTCTGTGGGTCCGTCGACCCATTGGGGCGCTGCGGCTGGCGGATTTCGCTCTCGTCGTAGGTCCGAGCCAGCGATTGCTGCCCGGCGAGAATGCGCTGCGCCTGATAGGTCAGGCTGTTCGCGCGTTCGATGACGTTGCGCACCGGCTGATCGGTCTGGCCGAGAAAGTCGAACTGGTCGCAGCCGGCAAGCACTAGGCTCGACGCACCGGCGGCCGAAGCGGTAAGGAAAGTGCGGCGCGAGAGGATCAGATTGGCCATCTCAGTTCGCCTCGCCGTCGACGTCGTGATCGACGTTCGTCTTGTAGTAGCCGGTGATCATCGAGCGCAGTTCGTTGATCGGGTTCGCGAGCACCACCATGATGATGTGGACGACGAAGAACAGCACGAACGCCAGCATCGTGAGGAAGTGGATCGTCCGCGCCGTCTGCCGCCCGCCGAACAGATCGACCAGCCACGGCCACGCCGCATCCATCCCCGGCGACATGGTGAGGCCGGTGAGGATGATCAGCGGAAATGCGACGATGAAAATGCCGAAATAGGCGATCTTCTGCAGCGGCGTGTAGCTCCTGCCGTGGCTGAAGCGCAGCCTCAGGTGATCGACGATGTCCCCGGGCAGGCCGCGGATGTCGCGCGGCTTCAGGATGATGTCGCGCCACAAATGTCCCGACGCCAGCGCCTGGATCAGCCAGATCGCCAGCGTCCCGACGAAAATCCACGCGAAGAAGAAATGCACCACGCGGCCGGTCGCGAGGTCGCGGTAGGAGGGAATCGTCGCCCACGCCGGGAACGCCGTGAAATCCGGGTTGTCGGCATCGCCGCTCATCCCGAGCCAGCCGCTGGTGTCGAACACATGCCCGAAGAGCTTGGTCTGGCCGACCGCGCCGTTTGGCCCGTTCGCCGCATAGATGTCGAGGATCGAGTTGTCGAAGCCGAAGCCGGATTGCTGGCCGATGTAGAGGTTGGGCCGTGCCTCGAAGATCTGGAGGCCCGACAGCAACAGGAAGAACATCGCCACCGCCCATACCCAATGCGTCAGCCGGGTGAGGCCGCTCTGGCGATAGATCAACCTGGCATCAGTCGCGCTTGCATGGCGGTCGTGGCTGACCATCCCGGTCATTGCGCCGAGGAAGCCGAGAACGACGGGGACCGCGAGCACCCAGCCGAAGCTCTTGAACACGATGCAGCCCGCGAGCCAGAACAGCACGCCGATGAGCGCGATCGCGCCGCCGAGGCCGAGCCGCGCGACGGCGATCACCGCCCCCAGGACGAGGAACACGACAGCGGCGGCGAACAGCGAGAGCGACACCGGATCGGTCGGCAGGTCCATGCCCCACGCGACTGCGGTGCCATTGTCGAAGATCAGCAGGACGATGGTTGCTGCCCCGGCGACGGCACCCAGCAGGCTCAGCGCCGCCGATGTGTTGCGTGCGCCGGGGTTCAGGCCGGCCGGCGCATTGTGCTCCATGGTCGTCATAGTGCCCTCGCGCGATCTTTGCACAGTCGAGGTCAGCAACGGCGCTATTTTCGCCCGAGTTTCAAGTCACGTCTGCCCCAAGCAGACGTGATCAGCCGCGCGCCGCCCAGTTGATGCCGCGGCGCACGATGGAGGCGAAGTTCGGGTTCTCGAACTCCGAGACGCTGTGGCCCAGCGTGCAGTGGAACACCTTGCCGGCGCCGTAGCGCCGCTTCCAGACCACCGGCATGACGACGCCCTTGGTCCAGGCGGCATGCTCGCCCGAGAACGTGGTCGTCGCCAGCACCTCGACCGAAGGGTCCATGTGCATGTAGTACTGCTCGGAGTGATAAGGGAACGAGGCCGGGACGCCCTGCATGATCGGGTCGTCCGGCGTTGTCACGTCGACCGTGTAGTCGATGATGTTGCCCGGGTGCGCGACCCACTGCCCGCCGATGACGAACTGATAGTCCACCGCCTCGCGGAACGCATCGCTCATGCCGCCATGGTGCCCGCCGACACCCACGCCACCCTCGACCGCCTTGGCGAAGTTCTTGGCATGCTCGTTGTCGATCTTGGACATGGTGAAGATCGGCACGATCAGCGAGAGATCGTGGATCGAGGGGTCGCCGAAGACCGCGGTGTCGGTCTCGACCCGGACGGTGAAGCCGTCTTCGTGCAGCCAGCGGCGATAGATCGCGGCGCACTCTTCGGGGTCGTGGCCGTTCCAGCCGCCCCATACGATCAACGCACTTGGCATCATCTGCTCTCCCGCAACGCCGCGGGAGCTTAGCGAAATCACCTATCCGCGCCAGCGCAAAATAGATGGAAAGAAATGGTACTGCTTATGCGGTTTTAGGTGTCAGGAATGACACAAAATGCAGGTTCCGATCGAACAGCCAGGTGGCCGGCGGCAGGTAAATCCCCAGCCGCTCAACGGAATGCTCGAGCTGCAGACGCGCCTTCGAGAACGCGCCATGCCATTCGTTGCGCGACAAAAAATTGTAGGGCAGCGGCACGCCGTCGCCGATATTGCCGCACCAGTCCATGAACGCCAGCGTCGCCTGCGCCAGCAGGCCCTCGCGCAGGTGATCCTTCACCACCACGCCCACCCGCGCGACGCGCGAGGCTTCGGCGAGCACCACCGAGGGATCGTCGGTGTGGTGCAGCACGTCGACGATGGTGACGTAGTCGAAGCTCTTGTCGGCGAACGGCAGGGTCGAGCCGTCATACTGAGCGACCGGCACCAGCGTCTTCGGCCGGACGACGACGTCGACCCCTTCCACCTTGAGATCGGGGCGAATCCGCATCAATGCCAGCGCGAGCTGGCCGTCGCCGCAGCCGATATCGAGAATGCTGCCGCGGCTCGGAATGGCGTGGGCCAGGGCGTGCGACAGGATCCAGATGCGGCGGTTGTAGAACCAGCTATTGTTTCCGGACAGAGCCCAGGATTTGCGGTCGAACCGTGCCGTCGTCTGCGCCAATGACGCCCCCAACAATCAAACGCCCGGGGCCGACATAGCAAAGTTAGTTCTGGCTGCCTAGCGCGGCCGAACCACTTGTCTCCAGATCAGCAGCACAATGATGGCGCCGATGATCTGGGCGAGGAAGTTGGCGTTGTCGCCGGGGCCGTAAAGATGAATGGCCTGACCGAGATAGGTCGCGACCACCGCGCCGACGATGCCCAGCACCGTGGTGAGGATGAAGCCGCGCGGTTTGGGGCCGCCCGGCGTCACCAGCTTGGCGATGATGCCGGCGAAGAACCCGACGATGATGGCCCAGATGAGTTCCATGACCTGCCTCCGATTGCGGCAAACACATGGGTCGCCGCAGTCGGTGATGCAAGAGCCGCCTCAGTGGGTCGGCAGTTCCTTGTGCTCGGTGTCCGAAACCATCGCCAGATCCAGCACCTTCTGAAGATTCGCGGCGTGACGGAAATCGGGCTGCTGATTGTTGCCGGAGCGGACCGCGCCGGCAAAACGGTCGTAATTGGTGGGAACGGCGGGAACGTCCATCTCTTTCCAGGTGCCGGTTTCGACATCCTCGCCGAGGCAGACGCGCAGCTTGGACCAATCGTGCCGGTGCTGCACCTCGACGCCGCCGCGTTCGCCGTAAACGCGCAGGCGCAGCTCGTTGAAGTGGCCGGTCGCCCAGCGCGTGGCATGGATCACGCCCAGCGCCCCGTTGGAGAAATCGACCGTCATGGCGAAGCTGTCATTGGCGTCGAGATCGTATTCGCCGATCTTGTTGCCCGGCGCCTTATCGAAGGTCTTGAGGCGGGCGAAGATGTGCTCGATGTCCATACCCGAGCCGAACGAAGCGAAATCGAGGATATGGACGCCGATGTCGCCGAGCACGCCATTGGAGCCATGCTTGCGCGACAGGCGCCACAGCCAGCGGCTATCCGTCCGCCAGTCGCCCCACGCCTTCGAGCTGAGCCAGCTCTGCAGATAGCTCGCCTCGACATGCTTGACCGCCCCGATCTGGCCGGACGTGACGATCTCGCGCGCGGTCTGCAACTGCGCCACGTTCCGGTAGGTGAGGTTGACCATGTTGACGAGGCCGGACTTCTCCGCCACGTCGACCATCTCGAAGGCCTTGATGGCGTCGGTCGCGAGCGGCTTTTCGCAGAACACGTGCTTGCCGCCATTGAGCGCCGCGATCGAGGTCGCGTGGTGAATGGAATCCGGCGTTACATTGGCGACGGCATCGAACTCACCCCAGGCGAGCGCGGCATCGAGCGAGGCAAAGCCGTGCTCGATGTTGTGCGTCGCATTGAAGGCGGCGAGCCGGGCCGGATCGACGTCGACGCCGCCGACGACGGTCACGCCGTCGATCTTGGCGAAGTTCTTGGCATGATGCGCGGCCATGCTGCCGGTGCCCAGGATGAGGAGACGCATTTGCGGGTCGCTTTCTAGGTCTTAGGCCTTGGGGTGGTGCGTAAGCTTGGCGCCGCGCTCGACGATCTTTTCGATCGCCTTGTCGGTCGGCCTGTTCGGGGCCGTCATTAGCTCGGCGTGCCGCTCGGCGTTGAACGCCCAGTTGACGGCGTTGCGCAGCACCTTGCCGACATTGGCGTCGTGATAGGTCGGATAGGTCTCGTGGCCGGGGCGGAAGTAGAAGATGTTGCCCGCGCCGCGCCGGTAGGTGAGGCCCGAACGGAACACCTCGCCGCCCTGAAACCAGGAAACGAACACGGTCTCGAGCGGCTCCGGCACCGTGAACGGCTCGCCGTACATTTCTTCGTTCTCGAGCTCGAAATAGGCCGGCAGCCCCTTGGCGATCGGATGGCCGGGATTGACCACCCAGAGCCGCTCGCGCTCGCCCGCCTCGCGCCAATGGAGGTTGGCGGGCGAACCCATCAGCTTCTTGAAGATCTTCGAATGGTGGCCCGAGTGGAGCACGATCAGCCCCATGCCCTGCCACACCCGCTGCGCCACGCGCTCGACAATGGCGTCGGCGACGTCGTTGTGGGCCGCATGCCCCCACCACAGCAGCACGTCGGTTTCGTCGAGCTTCTTTTCGGTCAGACCGTGCTCGGCATCCTGCAGCGTCACGGTCGAGGCGACGATGTTCTTGTCTTCGCTGAGCAGCGCGGCGATCTGGCCGTGCATCCCTTTGGGATAATTGGCGGCAACGTCCTTGTTCTTTTGCTCGTGAACGTTTTCGCCCCAGACGGTAGCTCGGATCGGCATGATGAACTCCTTTAGGCTTTGTCGGCCGAAGGATTGCGTCCACGCGGCCAAATCGTGAAGAAACCGGCGTCACAGCGCCGGTGGGGACAGAACGCGGCAATGCCGCGAGTGTTCAGTGGTGTTCGCTAGTGGCGTCCCATCGGCTTGCCGGCGGCATCGAAGCGATGCACCTGCCCCTGCATCGGGCGGATGGAAATCGGATCGTCCGGCTGATGTTTCCGGGTGCCGTCCTCGCGGACGATCACCGGCTCGCCCGTGCCGATGTCCACATAGACATAGCTGTCGGACCCGAGGTTTTCCGAGTGGATGACCTTGCCGGTCCAGGCGCCCTCGCCCGCCCCGATCTCGATATGCTCGGACCGGATGCCCACGGTGCCGGCGCCATAGCCGGCGGCAATCTGCCCGTTGAGGAAATTCATTTTGGGCGAACCGATGAAGCCCGCGACGAAAATCGACTGCGGCGATTCATAGAGTTCGAGCGGCGTGCCCACCTGCTCGATCAAACCGTCGCGCAACACGCAGATGCGGTCGGCGAGCGTCATCGCCTCCACCTGGTCGTGCGTGACGTAGATCATGGTCACATTGTTCATCGAATGGTGCAGCTTGGCGATTTCGAGACGGGTCGCCACGCGCAGCGCCGCATCGAGATTGCTGAGCGGCTCGTCGAACAGGAACACTTTTGGATCGCGCACGATGGCGCGGCCGATGGCGACGCGCTGACGCTGGCCGCCCGAGAGCTGCTTGGGCAGGCGTTTGAGGTAAGGCGTGATCTGCAGCAGCTCGGCGGCGCTTTCCACCCGCGCCTTGATGGCCTGCGGATTCGATTTGGCGAGCTGCATGCCGAACGCCATGTTGTCGTAGACCGTCATATGCGGGTAGAGCGCATAGGACTGGAACACCATTGCAATGCCGCGCTTGGACGGGGCCAGGCCGTTGACCACCTGCCCGTCGAAGCTGAGCGTGCCGGCGGTGATGTCCTCGAGGCCGGCGATCAGCCGCAGCAGCGTGGACTTGCCGCAGCCGGACGGGCCGACGAACACCATGAACTCGCCCGACTTCACCTCGAGGCTGACGCCCTTGATGACTTCGAAGCCGCCGAAAGACTTGTGGATATCGGTAAGCTGCAGTTCAGCCATGTCTTACTCGCTTAGCCTTTGACGCCGCCGGCGGTGAGGCCGGAGATGATCTTGCGCTGGAAGATGAGCACCAGAACGACGAGCGGCACGGTGACGATCACCGATGCCGCCATGATGGTGCCCCACGGAATTTCGAACTGGCTGGCGCCCGACAGCAACGCGATCGCCACCGGCACGGTGCGGGTCGAGTTCGACGAGGTGAACGTCAGCGCGAACAGAAACTCGTTCCACGCCGCGATGAAGGCGAGGAGGCCGGTGGTCACCAGCGCCGGCCACATCAGCGGCATGAACACGCGGGTGATGATGATCCACGGCGTCGCGCCATCGACGATCGCCGCCTCTTCGATTTCGAGCGGCAGGTCGCGCATGAAGGTCGTCAGCACCCACACCGTGAACGGCAGCGTGAAGATGGTGTAGGAGAAAATGAGGCCCCAGATGGTGTTGAAGAGCCCGAAGGTGCGGATCACCTCGAACAGGCCGGCCAGCACCGCGATCTGCGGGAACATCGAAACCGACAGGATGGTCAGCAGCAGCAGCGAGCGGCCGCGGAAGCGCACGCGCGAGAGCGCATAGGCGGCGGTGACCGCGAACAGCAGCGCCAGCGCGACGGTGAGCGTCGCGATGATCACCGAGTTGAGGAGGTTCTGCGGGAAGCTGCCGTTCTGGAAGACCGCCGCGTAATTGTCCCACGATACCATCGTCGGCCAGTAATTGACCTCGAACAGCGACGTGCCCGATTTGAAGCTGGTCAGGATCGCGTAATAGAACGGGAACACCGACTCGACGACGATGACGATGACCAGCAGGTAGAACGCGGCCTTCTTGGTGTAGGTCCAGGCCATCAGCGATCCCCGCCTTCGAGGTTCACCCGGCCCAGCCAGATATAAAGCACCGTCATCAGCGCGATGATCAGGAACAGCAGCGTCGATTGCGCCGAGCCGTAGGCGAACTTGTCGAAATCGATCAAGTTCTCGCGGCTGATCACCGACATCGTCTTGGTCGCCGAACTGTTGGGGGTCAGCACATAGATCAGGTCGAAGATGCGCATCGCGTCGAGCAGGCGGAAGATCACCGCCACCATCAGCGCCGGCCGCACCAGCGGCAGCGTCAGCCGCCAGAACACCTTGACCGGGTGGACGCCGTCGAGTTGCGCTGCCTCGTAGATGTCCTTGGGGATCATCTGCAGGCCGGCGAGGATGAGCAGCGCCATGAACGGCGTAGTTTTCCAGATGTCGACGGCGAGCACGGCGTACATCGCCGTGTCGGCGGTCGCGGTCCAGGCGATCTTGTGGTCGATCAGATGCAGCTTGAGGAACAGATCGTTGACGATGCCGAACTGGTCGTTGAGCATCCAGCCCCACATCTTGGCGGAGACGATCGTCGGGATCGCCCACGGCACGAGGATGGCGGCGCGCACGATGCCGCGGCCCTTGAACTCGGCGTTGAGCACCAACGCGACGACGGTGCCGGCGATGGTTTCGAGCAGCACCGAGACCACGGCGAAGCGAAGGGTGTTCCACACCGCATTCCACCACGCCGGATCGGCAAGCACGCCGCCCCACAGCACGCGGCCGCTCTTGAGCTGGGTCCAGGTGAGGTAATTCTTGAAGCCGACGAACTGGGCCGCATTGATGTTGCTGAGCGACGCGTCGGTGAAGGAGAAATAGATCGTCCGCAGCAGCGGCCAGCCGGCCACGATCAGCAGCGCAATGATCATCGGGACGAGGAAGACCATTGCCGCGCGGGTGCGCGAAACGAACAGCTCGGAGCGGATCGGCTTGGCCGGCACGGCCAGCGTGCCCATCGTTTCAGTCGCCATTTGCCTCCCCCTGCATCCGGCCGATCAGCCGCAGACTGTAGTGGAACGGACGGCCGCGCAAGGGCCGTCCGTCGAGTTTGAGCAGCTTGCGGCTTACCAGCCCGAGCCCTTGAGCTCGGTCAGCTTGGCCTCGAGCGCTTCGAGGTTGTCGGCGGCCGAACCATTGCCCGACAGCGTGTCGTGCACGGCGTTCCAGAAATCGCTCGACACTTCGTTGTACTTGATGCCGGTGCCGCGCGACGGACGGCCGACGGCGTTGAGGAAGGCATCCTTGGCGAACGGCACGATCGGCTCGGCCTTCTGCACATCCGGATCGTCATAGAGAGCCGGGATGGTCGGGAGCGCCGAACGGGTGATCGCACGGTCCTTCTGGAAGTCCTTGGAGGCGATGAACAGGGCGAGCTTGATCGCTTCGTCCTGGTTCTTGGAGTACTTGGACACGGCGATGTTCCAGCCGCCCAGCGTCGCCGACGGCTTGCCGTCCGGACCGGCCGGCAGCGCGCTCACGCCGAACTTGCCCTTGATCGGCGAGTCCGCGGCGTTGCCGAGCGAGTAGGCGTACGGCCAGTTGCGCATGAACACGGCATTGCCGGTCTGCCATACGCCGCGCGACTCTTCCTCACCATAGGCGAGCACGCCCGGCGGGGAGATGGTGTTGACCCACTTGGCAGCGGCATCGATCGCCGCGACGGCCTTGGGATTGTTGATCGAGATCGACCCGTCGGGCTCGACGATCTGGCCGCCGCCATACGAGTTGATCCACTCGAGGGCGTCGCAGGTCAGGCCTTCGTAGGCGTTGCCCTGGAACACGAAGCCCCACATGTCCTTGTTGCCGGCGGCGCGCTCGCCGTCCTGGATGGTCTTGGCGGTGGTCGCGAGCTCGTCCCAGGTCTTGGGAACCGGCAGCTTGTACTTATCGAGCAGGTCCTGGCGGTAGTAGAGTACGCCCGCGTCGGTGAAGGCCGGGATGGCGACGAGCTTGCCGTTCACCGTCTGGCTGGCGACGATCGAGGGGAAGTGGTCGCCGACCACGTCCTTGGCGGCTGCGGTCAGGTCGACGAACTGGTCGGCGAGCTGCGGCGCCCAGATCACGTCGGTCTGGTAGACGTCGATGTCGGTGTTACCGGCCGCGAGCCACAGCTTGTACTGGGCGAACTGGTCGGTGGTGGACGACGGCATCGGCACGATGGTGACGGTATCGCCGGTCTGCGCGGTGAATTTCTTGAATTCCTCCGCGTAGAAATTCAGGTCGTCGCCGGTGGCACCGGACACGAAATGCAGGTCCACGGCGCTGGCGGCGGTACTGATCATCGCCGTGCCCGCGAACGCGGCGCTGGTCAGCAGGCCGGCCAGCAAAAGGTTGAGCTTCATGAAGTTTCCTCCCAAGTGACGGATGGCGCAGGAAAAAGCCACGGCAACGCGCCGCCGGACCCCCGGCGTCTCGGCGCTTTGCCAAGGAACTCCTCCCTGAAAGCACCCGGGTAGCGGTAATCCCGCCAATCCTCCAAAGCGCTTTGATCTAAAGCGTATTGGCTGAGGCTCAAATCTGTCAAGCGGGATAATCTTTGCTTAACGTCAGATTCGCGTACGACGTATATTTCGCTTGTCATTTCAGTTGGTTGTCGAAAAACCTGCTCCCAGCCGCCCCCTGCGACCTTGAGGTACGCACCTCCGCCACCAAAAGGCTTGCCGAAAAATTTGAAATCGCTTTGGATGCGCGTCGCTCGGCCGGCGTGAGAGTCGGTCGGCGAGCGCGGAGCAACCGCGCCGGGAGGTGATCGGGCCGTAGTCCGGTCGGAAGGCGACTATGAATCTCAAGGAGCTGGCGAGCAATCTCGGGCTCTCGCAGACGACCGTCAGCCGTGCGCTGAACGGCTACCCCGAGGTCAGCGAAGCGACGCGCCTGCGCGTCGCCGAGGCGGCGTCGCGGCTGGGCTATCGCGCCAACGCCAGCGCCCGCCGGCTCGCGACGGGCCGCGCCGGCGCCTTCGGGCTCGTGCTGCGGACGCAGGACTATGGCCCCCATACCAGCGAGTTCTTCGCCGGGCTCGCAACCGGCCTGCAGCACCAGGAAATCGACATCGTGCTGTCGACCGTCGATACCGCCGAAGAAGAGATCGCGGCGTACCGTCGTGCGTGGGCCAGCAAGAAGGTGGATGCGGTCATTCTCGCCTCGCCCTACCCCGCCGACCAGCGGGTCCGGCTGCTGACCGAACTCGGCCTGCCCTTCCTGCTCCACGGGCGCAGCGACGAGTCCCCGTTGCACGCCTGGCTCGACATCGACAACCAGGGCGCGACCGAACGCGCCACGGCCCATCTGCTCGATCTCGGCCATCGCCACATCGCGCTGCTCAACGGCCCCAAGGGCATGACCTTCGCGCTCCACCGCGAGGCCGGGTACCGGGCGGCGCATGCGGTGCGTGGGCTGACCCCGGCACCATCGCTGATCATCAACGGCATGTTCACCGACGAAGTCGGCTTCCGCCAGGCGCAGTCGCTGTTCGAACGCACTCCGCGGCCGACCGCCTTCGTTGCCGGCTCGATGATGACGGCGCTCGGCGTGTTCCGCGCCATCCGCGCCGCTGGAATGACGCTCGGCAAGGAGGTGTCGATGATCGCGCATGACGACGTGTTTCCGTACCTCAACGCCGACACCATGGTGCCGACGATGTCGACGACACGCTCGTCGATCCGGCTTGCGGGAACGCGCATCGCGGAGCTGCTGATGCAGATGCTCGGCGGGCGCGACGCGGCCGAGATCCACGAGCTGTGGCCAGTCGAACTGGTGTTGCGCGAGTCCACCGGTCCTGCCCCATCGCGCTAAGTCCTGAGCTGCCGCAGATGTTCGTCGAACTGGAAGTCGAAGTGCTGCCGCGCGGCGGGTGAGCCGTCGAGGCCGAGCAGATCGCCCGCCCCATTGGTCGCGAGGAACCCGCTGGCGTCTGGCGCCGCGCCGCAGGTGTGCGCGAGCAGCGTGACGCCGCTCGGCCTGGCCGAGGAGACATCGAGCGTGAGGATCGCGCCGCCGACTGGCGACGAGGCGGCGATGGTGTTGAGGTCCGCCGACACGGCGAGACCGCCGACATAATTGTCGAGACTGCCGAGCGCATCGGGCGGCAGCTCGATGAGCTTGATTTCGCCGTCGAGCGTGGCGTAGCCGATGAGCTGCGGCCGGTCGGCCTTGTCACCACGGAACTGGCAGCCGAACCAGACGCGGTTCTGCGCATCGACGACCATGTGGCGGATCGAGAGCTGGTGCAGACCGGCCGCCAGCCGCAACTGGCCGATCAGGTGACCGTCGCGCACGTCCACGAAGGCCAGCGACGGGTCCATGGTATCGAGGTTGAGCTCGGTGCGGCCATAGTCGGGATGCGTCTCGATCCCGCCGTTGGCGACGGCAAAGCTCTTGCCGTCGGGCATGAGGATAACCTCGTGCGGGCCGGTACCGCAGGTGTCGAACTCGCCGACGCGCTTGTAGCCGGCCGCTACGTCATAGATGGCGATGACGCCGCGGGCATTGGCAAAGTCGTTCTCGGTCGCATAGAGCAGCGTTCCATCGGGCGAGAACACACCGTGGCCGAAGAAGTGCCGCCCTTCGATCGACGGAATGGTGATCGACGGCGCCTTGCCGGCAGGATCGAAGACGACGGCGAACATCCCGGGCTGACGGGCGAAGACCACCGCCCTGCCCGCTTCGCGCGAATAGGTGACGTCGTGGCCGCGCACCGGCAGGTCGACATTGGTGATGAGCTTGCCGGTTTCGGTGAGAACGCGGGCGCCGAACCGACCGGGCGATTCCTGCGTCGCGGTAGCGAACAGCAGCTCGGCGGTCTCTAGGGCTTCGGCGCGCTGCGGCAGCAGCGAGGCTGCGAACCCGGCGCCGGCGGCCTTGAGGAACGCCCTCCGCTGCCACATGGCCTCAGTCCCCGTCGAGCGAGGTGAAGCCGGCCGAGAGCCCCATTGCGATCGAGAGGCTCTCGTCGAGCGTATCGAGCGAGCCGGTCGACACGTACATCTGCCTAAGGCCGAGCATGCCGGTGGGATCGGTGACCGGACCGTCGGCGGCAATCGGCACATCGTTGGCGGCTGCGATCGCGCCGCCGAATTCGAAGACAATGCTCTTGGCCACCCAGCCGCTGGCGCCAGCGACCGCCGGTCCGAACTTCGCGGCATTGAAGAAATCGAGCAGCCCCTGGAAATTGGCGGCCAGCGCCTTCGCCGTCATGCCCGAGCGCCAGAACAGCGCCGATTTGGGCTTCGGCGTGCCGGTGGTGAGGCTGAGCACCGGCGACAGGCGCTGGTCGCGGATGGTGTCGTTGCCGAAGCTCAGCGTACCGGCGAGCTTGTTGATGACCTCGAGCTCGGTGCGATAGTCGGTGCTGGTCGGCTGCGGATTGAGCATGGCGTCGCTGGCGCTGCCCACGCCGTCGGCCACCCATTCGGTACTGAGCGTCTCGGCGATCCCCGCGATCAGCGTCGTGGCCGCGCCGGCAAAGCTGCAGCGATAGGCGCCGGTCGCGCTGGCGAGATCATCGGCGCCGGTGCCGAACAGCAGGAATTCGACGGCGCCAAAGCCCTGCACGGCAACGCTCTTTTTCTCGAGCGTAGCGGGCGAGGTCGCTGTCGGGTCCTTGCTCGCGAGCGTGGTCTGCACCTGCCGCAGCGCAATGCCCTTGGCGTCGGGCCAGAACAGCAGGCGCTCGAGCCGGTTGTCGACGCCCAGCGGCCCGAGCCGGAAGAACTCGACTTCGGAATAGCTGACGACCGCGGCCTTGAACGCATCCTGCGCCGTCGTCAGCGCCCCGGCCGACGGTGTCCTGCAGAGCGCCGCGACGTCGTCGCGCAACGTCGCCGCGGTGCCGGCGAAGGCGGCGAATTTCGGCCGCGCGTAGTCGGTGATCGTCCCGGCGATCATGTCGTGGAACGGGATGGCGCTGGCTGCGAATGCCGGCATCGTCAGAAGCGTGAAACCGGCGGCGAGCAGCAGGCGCATCACAAAGACCCCAGGAAGGCGAGAAGATCGTCGCGCGACGATTTCGGCAGATTGGCGAAGGCGTCGCGCGATTTCTGCGCCTCGCCGCCATGCCAGAGCACGGCTTCGGTGAGGTTACGCGCCCGGCCGTCATGGAGGTAGTAGGTATGGCCGGAAACCGTCTCGGTCAGCCCGACGCCCCATAGCGGCGGCGTGCGCCACTCATAGCCGGTCGCCTGCGCCTCGGGCCGCAGGTCGGCGAGGCCGTCGCCCATGTCGTGCAGCAGGAAATCGGAATACGGCCAGATGAGCTGGAACTTCTGCGCCGCGCCTTCGGCCTTGCGCGAGGTGACGTATTTGGGCACGTGGCAGGCGACGCAGCCGATGGTGTAGAAGTCCTGCTTGCCGCGCAGCACAGCCGGATCGTCCACGTCGCGGCGCGCCGGAACGGCGAGATTCTGCGAGTAGAACGTCACGAGGTCCATGATCGGATCGGGCGCCTCGGAGACGCCGAGGTTGGCCTGCTCGCCCGTCGGCAGCGCGAAGCACGCGGCCTCGGCCGGCGTGCAGTCGCCATAGGGCTTCATGTTGACCGGCGTCGAGATGCCGAGATCGCCGGCGAAGGCTTCGGCCGACTGCGCGCGAATGGTCGGCGCGCCGTCCTTCCAGCCGAAACGGCCGAGCTCGACCTGGCCGGTGATGATGTCCTTGACCCAGTTCGGCTTGCCCGAAATGCCGTCATGGTTGGCATCGCCCGGATCGGCATGGGCCAGAATGTCTTCCTGCGGGATGGCTTCGACGAGGCCGAGGCCGATCATCTGCGGCGCGACGCGCGGGCTCAGCAGCACATCCTTGGCCATCGGGCCGTAACCGAGATTGGTCACCGAATAATGCGGCTGGCGCAACGTCACCACGGTACCGTCACCGAGCGTCACCGGGACGTCGGTGTAGTCGATCTTCATCTGGCCTTCGGCCTTGAGGCCGGGCACGCCGAAATCCTGGAGCTGCGTGCCGTAGGTCGGGTCGGGAATGACGTTCTCCTGCCCGGAGTCCATCGCGTCCTTCTCGGCCAAGGTATGCGGCGGCACCGAGACGCGCAGGAACATCGACACGCCATCGTCGTCTGCACCCATCGGCGGATGCCCACGGCCGTCCTTGATGTGGCAGTTCTGGCAGGCGCGCGAGTTGAACAGCGGCCCGAGCCCGTCCGACCCTTTGGTCGAGGACGGCGCGCCGACCCACAGCTTGCGGAAAAAGCCGTTGCCGAGGCTGAACTTTTCCTGGTCGTCGAAGCTCAGATTGGCGGAAAACTGCGAGAAGATATCGCGGTTGACGATCTTCTTGGTGGTCGCCGCGCCGCCCGGCAGCAGCTCGAACTGCTCGGGCTTGCTGAAATCGGTGGTGAGCGCGGTGACTTTTTCGACCCGCGCGAGGTCCTTGGGCGTGAGGTCGGTGCGGACCGGCTTGTCGTCGGCGAGGCTGAGACCCCCCAGCAGCGTGATGACCAGGAGTGCGGTGAAGAACTTGTGCATGTCTCGTGCTTCTAGCACGCCCTGGTCACGATCGGATGAAGGGGTGCGCGACGGATTCGCGCAACCCCGCTGCGTAAAGTCTTACTGGAAAACCGCGTCCGGATTGTCGAGGCTGTCGGAGCCTTCGACCTTGACGTCGAGGCCGAGCAGGGCCACGGCGCGTTCCACGCCACGGGTCTGGGCGATCAGCGCGTCGATGACGTCCTGCACCACCTTGTTGCCCTCGGTGTTCCCCTCGGCGATCATCTGGTCGTACTTTTCGACGCTGTCGCCGCGCTCTTTCATGATCTCGAACTTGGCCATGGTCGTGTCGAGCAGGCCCTTGATCTCGGTGTCGAGCTTGGGGTCCTTCGAGGCGATCAGGTCGGACATCGAGGGGCCCTGCACCACGCTGCCGTCGATGCGCTTCAGCTTGCCGAGATAGACGTTCTGGATGCCGAGCCCGTCATTCATCAGCGACAGATAGGTGGTGTCGGAGAAGCACTCATGCTCTTCCTCCGGATCGTGCAGCAAGAGGCCAAGCTTCATGCGCTCGCCCGCGAGCTCGCCGTAGCTCAGCGAGCCCATGCCGGTGAGGATGGCGGTGATGCCGGCGTCCTGCTCGGCCTTCAGCGCCTTGCCGCCTTCGCTCCAGTCGCCCACCATTTCCTTGAGGTCGGACACGAGGAGGTCGACGGCCGACTTCAGATATTCGCCGCGGCGGTCGCAATTGCCGTGGGTGCAGGCGGTGAGGCTGTAGTCGGTGGTCGGACGCTCGCCCGCGCCCGGGCCGGTGCCGTGGAGGTCCTGGCCCCAGAGCAGGAATTCGATGGCGTGGTAGCCGGTGGCGACGTTCGCTTCGATGCCGCCCGCTTCCTGCAGCGTGCCCGACAGGAAGTCGGGCGTGAGGTGGGTCGCGTCGACCTCCTTGCCGCCGATCAGGATCTGCTTATTGCCGATGACGTTGGCGGTGTAGAGCGGGTTCTCGTCGCTCTCGGCGCCGTAGGAGGCGGTGTCGACATAGTCCATCAGGCCTTCGTCGAGGGGCCACGAGTTCACCCGGCCCTCCCAGTCGTCGACCACCGGATTGCCGAAGCGGAACGCCTCGGTCTGCTGGTAGGGCGGACGGGCGTCGATATAGGCCTGGCGCGCGGTCTTGAGCGTATCGTCGGTGGGCGACGCGATGAAGGCGGTCACCGCGTCGTCGAGCGCCTGTGCCTTGGTCAGCGCGTCGGAATAACCGGCCAGCGCGATGTCCGCATAGGTCTTGAGGATGGCGTCATTGCTCGGCGCATCCGCCGCAAACGCCGGCAGCGCCAGCGCGCATGCCCCGATCATCAGTCCCAGTCGCAACGCCTTCATGCCTCAATCTCCTAAATGAGCCCGGTGTTCGATGGGCGCCGTAACAAAGGTGAGTGTCAGGTTCAAGAAATATCGACCAGGCTTGGAACGGCTCTAAACTATGGACGAGCGGGCGCCTCCGGCGGGCCGGTTTTGGTGGGGGAACGGAAGGGCCCGAGGCCCTTGGGCCTCTGCTATGTTAGATAATGAAGCCCCTGAACCTCGGGCCCGGCAGGCTTTTCAGATCGGGCGTGGCGACCGCAGTCTGTCCACGCTCCGCCCCCAGCCCAGGGCGGCGACGCCCGAGCCCCTACCTGTCCCCCCGCGTCGGTCGCCGTCGACTTCCGTCCGGGCGAGAGGATGGAGGGGAATGTACAGGAGGTGGGATGAGGTGCGGAACGGC
>Ga0153956_1001037_pt1 | contig 26939 bp, 21 predicted proteins | sample TSFL040MetaG_FD_104704 | JGI IMG/M metagenome (GOLD analysis project Ga0153956, IMG submission 104704) | Attine ant fungus gardens microbial communities from Florida, USA - TSFL040 MetaG | ecosystem: Host-associated > Fungi > Mycelium > Unclassified | place: USA: Florida, Wekiwa Springs... | reverse complement strand
GCAAATCCCGATGCAACGGGAATGGATTACGCCATAGGCATCCTCGGTATAATGCCCGGGCTCGGGAAAGAGGCCTCGCTGGAGACGAAGGCTCTTGCGCGGGTTGAGAAAGGGGTTGTTGCAAACACGACACCAGAATTGGTAGAGGGTGCATATTCATTGATTGGCGCTAATCGCGCAGTAATTGATCCTCGAAAACTAACGGAATACGCGTTAAACCTAGAGCATCCTGTCGGCGGAAATAAAGCGCGCGTATTTGATTCAGCGCTAGGGTTCAACAAAAGTAACGCCGATGATCTTATGGCTCAGCTTCAGCGTGGCGTGATGGAAATACTCCCATCCCGAACAAGATTGATCAGTTTGGTGCTCGCTTCACGGTAGATATTCCCGTAACAGGTCCAGCTGGTAGCGGCGTTGTTAGGAGTGGGTGGATTTATAAAACCGGCTCCAATATCCCAGAGCTTACGACGATCTATGTTAAATGAGGATTTTTATGTATTTCAAAATGAATGACGTCGTGAGGCTTTTAGATGATCTGCCTACTGATGGTCTCCTAAAAGGGGCTCTAGGAGTTGTAGTTGCGGAGTTCTCTGATCCGGTAGAAGCGTATGAGGTTGAGTTTTGTAATGAGGACGGGGACACTATTGTGCAGACTGCACTGCTTCCAGTTCAGATAGAACTGGTTCGTTGATGGGATAGTTGGGACCGACCACGGTTTATCGATGTCAATACGATCGTCAGAATAAATAAAAAACGTGGTTTAATTGTCAGGCTCAACGCCGCCCCAGCTGGCTGGGCGGTATACAACCCGATGAGAAATCCTCCTCCCCTCAATAGACTGAAAGTAAACCCCTCGCAAATGCTGTTAGGCAAAGCGCGCGCAATACGCCTTGTCACACTGCCACGCAATCCCTGATTGTCGGAGCATCCATCCCCGCAGGTTCGCTTTACGCTCGAATCTCTGCACGCACGACACGGCTACCGGCGTTCAGGCGGGAAATGTCTCCACCCCGGGAATTTCCTCCAGCGCATGATCCCAGTCGGCCCTGCTGGCGACAAAAATGTGGGCGTTTGGCCGGATGCTGATTTCGCTGTCCAGGCTGCCGGCCGGAACCACCAGCAGTTTGCCGTTGACCGCGTAGGGCAGCGCCGATCCGCAAATCGAGCAAAAGCAGCGGCTGTGCCGGGTTTGCGGCAGGTTGAACAGGGTGATTTCTTCTTCTCCGGCGGTCCAGGTCAGCCGGGCCCGCGACGAGAACAGATTGGCGGCGTGGGCCGATCCGGTATCCTTGCGGCAATATTCGCAGTGGCAGAGATAAAAGCTGTCGAAATCGCCCTCTATCGCAAAGGCCACTTCGCCGCACAAACAGGATCCTGAGTGTTGGGTATTCATCGGTCTGCTCCCTGATTTTGGGTTGCGGGTTTATCTGTCCGTGAATGTTGCGCAGTGGCGCCGAGACGCGTTTCGATGCGGGGAAGGCCGCGATTGTCGCAGCTAAGCGGGTTTGGCTGCAAACCGATGTGCCGGGCAATTTCCGGCCTTGCGCGGGCAAAAAAAAGCCCCGCCGGAGCGGGGCTTTGCAATCGCTGCAATCGTTACGCGGAAACCACGTCGATCACCTCGGCGGCGATGCGTTTGCCATCGGCTGCCGATTTCTGGAAGGACTCGATCTGATCGAAGTTCATGTACTGGTAGATTTCGCCAGCCATGGAATCGATGTTTTTCGCGTATTCCAGGTATTCCTCGCGGGTCGGGATGCGGCCGAGAATGCCGCCCACCGAGGCCAGTTCGGCCGAGGTGAGGTAGACGTTCGAGCCATCGCCCAGGCGGTTCGGGAAGTTACGGGTCGAGGTGGACAGCACGGTCGAACCCGGACGCACGCGCGCCTGGTTGCCCATGCACAGCGAGCAGCCCGGCATTTCGGTGCGCGCGCCGGCCTTGCCGTAGACGCTGTAATAGCCTTCTTCCATCAGCTGGTGCTCGTCCATGCGGGTCGGCGGGGCGATCCACATGCGCGTGGCCAGGGCGCCGGCCGGCACTTTGTCCAGCAGTTTGCCGGCGGCGCGGTAGTGACCGATGTTGGTCATGCACGAACCGATGAAGACTTCGTCCACTTTGTCGCCAGCCACCGCGGACAGGGTGCGGGCATCGTCCGGATCGTTCGGCGCGCACACGATCGGCTCGTGGATGTCGTTCATGTCGATTTCGATCACGGCCGCGTATTCGGCGTCCTTGTCGGCCTGGAGCAGCTCCGGGTTGGCCAGCCACTCTTCCATCTTGCGGGCGCGGCGCTCCAGGGTGCGCTTGTCGCCGTAGCCGTCGGCGATCATCGCGCGCAGCAGCGTGATGTTGGAGTTCAGGTACTCGGCGATGGTCTCTTTCGACAGCTGGATGGTGCAGCCGGCGGCGGAACGCTCGGCGGAGGCGTCGGAGAGCTCGAAAGCCTGCTCGACTTTCAGATCGTTCAGGCCCTCGATTTCCAGGATTTTGCCGGAGAAGATGTTTTTCTTGCCTTTCTTCTCGACGGTCAGCAGGCCGGCCTTGATCGCGTACAGCGGAATGGCGTGCACCAGGTCGCGCAGGGTGATGCCGGGCTGCATTTTGCCCTTGAAGCGCACCAGCACCGATTCCGGCATGTCCAGCGGCATGACGCCGGTGGCGGCGGCGAAGGCGACCAGGCCCGAGCCCGCCGGGAAGGAGATGCCCATCGGGAAGCGGGTGTGGGAGTCGCCGCCGGTGCCGACGGTGTCGGGCAGCAGCATGCGGTTCAGCCAGCTGTGGATGATGCCGTCGCCCGGGCGCAGCGACACGCCGCCGCGGTTCATGATGAAGTCGGGCAGGGTGTGCTGGGTTTCGACGTCGACCGGTTTCGGGTAGGCGGCGGTGTGGCAGAACGACTGCATGACCAGATCGGCGGAGAAACCGAGGCAAGCCAGGTCTTTCAGCTCGTCGCGGGTCATCGGGCCGGTGGTGTCCTGGGAGCCGACGGTGGTCATTTTCGGTTCGCAATAGGCGCCGGGACGGATACCGACCTGTTTTCCGTTCGTCACGGGGAGACCGCAGGCGCGGCCGACCATTTTCTGCGCCAGGGTGAAACCCTTGCCGCTGTCGGCCGGTTGCGCGGGCGTGCGGAACAGGGTGCTGGCGCCCAGGCCCAGCGCTTCGCGGGCATTGTTGGTCAGGCCGCGACCGATGATCAGGTTGATACGGCCGCCGGCGCGCACTTCGTCGAGCAGCACGTCGGATTTCAGCGCGAATTCGGAAACCACCTGGCCGCTGGCGGTGTTGAGGATCTTGCCGTCGTAGGGGCGGATTTCGATGACATCGCCGTAAGCGATGTCGTCGACCGGCGCTTCGAATACCAGGGTGCCGGCGTCTTCCATCGTGTTGTAGAAAATCGGCGCGACCTTGCCGCCGAAGCAGATGCCGCCGGTGCGCTTGTTCGGCACGCCCGGGATATCCTCGCCGAAGAACCACAGTACGGAGTTGGTGGCGGATTTACGCGAGGAGCCGGTGCCGACCACATCGCCGACGAAGGCGACCTGAACGCCCTGCTTGAGCAGTTCCTCGATTTGTTTCATCGGGCCGGTGTCGCCGGGCTTGTCCGGGTTCAGGCCCTCGCGCGCCATTTTGTACATGGCCAGCGCGTGCAGTGGAATGTCGGGGCGCGACCAGGCGTCCGGAGCGGGGGACAGGTCGTCGGTGTTGGTTTCGCCGGTGACCTTGAACACGATGGTCTTGATCGACTGCGGCACTTCCGGACGGCTGGTGAACCATTCGGCGTCGGCCCAGGATTGCAGCACTTCCTTGGCGTTGGCGTTGCCGGCCCTGGCCTTTTCCACCACGTCGTGGAAGCGGTCGAACATCAGCAGGGTGTGCTTGAGTTCCTTGGCGGCAAGCCCCGCCAGCTCTTTATCGTCGAGCAGTTCCACCAGGGCGTCGATGTTGTAGCCGCCCAGCATCATGCCCAGCAGTGTGACGGCGTGCGCCTTGTCGATCAGCGGGGAGGTCGCCTCGCCCTTGACGACGGCGGTGAGGAAGCCGGCTTTCACGTAGGCGGCCTCGTCGACTCCCGGCGGCACGCGGTGGGTAATCAGATCGACCAGGGTCTGTTCTTCGCCCGCCGGCGGGTTTTTCAACAGTTCGACCAGCGCCGCGGTCTGTTCGGCGCTGAGCGGTTTCGGGGGAATGCCTTTGGCGGCGCGTTCTGCTACGTGACTGCGGTAGGCTTCAAGCACAGTGGAACTCCTCGTTGGTTTTCTTGCTTACCGGGCGGGATCACCGCGGCCGGGACCATTCGATACCCGCGCCGACGGATCGCCGGCCGGGTTGCCGATGGCGCGCATCGGCTTTCAAGGGAGCGAAAGTATACAGAATCCGGGCTTTAGCGGTTAGCAAAAGCTAAGCAAAGTGCTGTAAGGGTTAGCAAAAAGGCGGGCGATGGGCTGGACGGGTTTTGCGTACAAAGCGGGCAGCGGTCGTTATACGCCAACCCGCCGATAAAGTTCGCGGCCCACACTGTCGCGCGCGCCAACTCATCGTTACAATTCGGCGGTCCTCCTTGTTTGTCAGAGACCCGCTTCCCGCCGTGGCCAAAAAACTGCTGAACCGCGTTCCCACTCCCTGCATCGGTGTCTGTTCCACCGGCATCGGCGACGTGGTGTGCCGGGGCTGCAAGCGTTACGCGCACGAGGTCATCGCCTGGAACAGCTATTCCGACGAACAGAAGGCGCTGATTCACCGGCGCCTCGATCAACTGCTGACGCAGATCGTCGCCGCCAAGTTCACGCTGCTGGATGCCGCGTTGCTGGAGCGCCAGCTCAAGCACCAGCAGATTCGTTACTCCATGCACAAGGGACCGCATGTCTGGATTTTCGAGCTGCTGCGCGCCGGCGCGAGCCAGATCCGCGATTGCGCGCAATTCGGTTTCCTGATCGAGCCCGGTTACCGCCACTTTTCGCTGGCGGCGCTGCGCGAGCAGATCGATCGCGAATTTTTCGTGCTGTCGGAGGCTCACTACCAGCGCTATATCCGCGTCCAGGTCGCGGCCCGATGACGACGCTGCCATGGCGCCTGGTCCGGGCCGCCGGCGCCCTGTCGCTGGCGCTGCTGGCCGGTTGCGGCGGCGGAGGCGGGGGCGGCGGCGGTTCGGATGCGCCCACCGGCGCCAGCAGCCAGGCGGCCGTCAATCCCACCGCGCGCTGTCCGCTGGCCCCGGCCGGCAGCGGCAGCGCGCCGGCGAACGCCGGGCAGGCCGGGATCGTCAGCGGTCGGGTCAGCTACGAACGCATCCCGTTTTACCCGCTGGACAACAACCTGAGAGGCCTGAATTACAATGGCCGCTTCGCCGCGCCGGCGCGCGGCATCACGGTCGAGGCGGTCGCTCCCGGCTGCGACGGCAGCGTGGTGGCGACGGCCAGCACCGACGGCGACGGCTGGTACGCGCTCGATACCAAAAACGCCGCGCTGCCGGTTTGCGTGCGCGCGCGGGCGCAATTGCTGCAGACCGGCACGCCCGCCTGGAATATCTCGGTCAACGACAACACCGACGCCAACAAACTGTACGTCATGGCCGACAACACCGTGGCCTCCGCCACCGCAAGTCCTTCGCGCAATCTGTTCGCGGCCTCGGGCTGGGACGGCGTCGCCTATACCGGCGCGCGCGTGGCGGCGCCGTTCGCGATTCTCGACAGCGCCTGCAAGGCCATCGACGCCGTGCTCGACGCCCAACCCGCGGCACAATTCGGTTCCATGAGTTTTTTCTGGAGCGTGCGCAACACCAGCGAGGCGGGCGATCCCGCGCTCGGCAAAATCGGCGGCGCCTACTACGACCCCTCGCTGCGCGGCGTGTACCTGCGCGGCGACGCGGCGGTGAATACCGACGAATTCGACGAAATGGTCATCACGCATGAGTTCGGCCATTTCGTGACCCAGAATTTTTCCCGCTCCGATTCCATCGGCGGCGGCCACAGCCTGCTCGACATCACCGATCCGCGCCTCGCCTTCGACGAGGGCTGGGCCACGGCCTTCGCCGGCCGCGTGCTGAATACCTCGGTTTATCGCGATTCCGACGAAGCGCAGCCGCTGGGCGCGCCGAACCGCGAGTTCGCCTTCGACATTCTCGCGGATTATTCCGCGCAGGGCGTGCCCACCGGCTGGTTCGCCGAGGCATCCACGCAGCGGGCGCTGTACAACATCGCCGGCCTCGATGGCTTGGGCCTGAGCGGCGTGCTGCACACCTTCATGAGCGATGCCTATCGCAACTCGCCGGCGCTGGCGACGATCTTCAGCCTCGCCAGCCAGCTCAAGAGCGACCATGCCGGCGCCGCGGCGGGCATCGCGCGGGCGCTCGACCAGGAGTCGATCGACGGCGACAGCGTCGACCGTTTCGCCGCCACGGAAAACCACGCGCCGCCGCTGCCCGCCATGCCGCTCGCGACGCCGGCGCTGCCGCTGTACCAGACCTTGAGCGCGGGCGCCGCGCTCAGTGTCTGTTCCAGCAATGCCTATGGCGTGGTGAACGCCTTGTCCAACCGGCGCTACCTGACGTTTACGCCGCCGGTTTCCGGCAATTACCGGTTCGCGGTGCAGCCGGGAACGGCGGACAGCGTGGCCGGCGTCGAAGTGCTGAATCGCGGGCGCCATCTCTATTTCCAGAATGCGACGAGCGCGAGTCCGGCACTCACGGTCAACACCGCGCTGACCGCCAATGAAATCTACGTGCTCGGCATTTCCCATGCCGGCAATACGACGGACGCGCCGGACGCGGTCACGGGCAGTCCCGGCGACCAGCGCTGTTTTCAGATTTCCGTGGGGAGCGGGCCATGATTCGGACTGGTTTTTTCCTGTTGCTGGCGGCGCTGGCCGGCATGCCTTCGGCCAGCGAGGCCGCCACGCCGGCAAGCGCGCGCGGCGCCGTGTCGCCGGCCGCGCCGGTGCAGCTCACCTACGCCATGCCGGCGCAGGCGGTGGCGGGGCGGCGTTTCACCATCGATCTGTCGATCGCCACGCCCTTGCACAGCGGCAAGCTCCAGCTCGAGGTGGCGAAGGCGGTCGGCGTGACGCTGGCGGACGACGCGCGGCGGACGGTGGATCTGGCGAGCGACACGCGGCGGCCGCTGCCGCTGGCCATCGATGTGTTGCCCGGCACGGAGGCGGAGCGTTATCTGGTGCTGCTGGTTTCGGTGGACACGGCGATGGGGCGCATGTCCCGCAGTTTTCGCGTCAGCCTGCCCGAGGCGCCCGCATCCGGCGCGCAACCACCGGCGCCGGATGCGGGCGAGGGCGTGAAAATCCTGCCGGCCAATCCCGCTCCCTGAATTCCCGCGATCCGCCCCGGCGGCTTCCGCTATACTGGCGCGCTTTTCAACGCCCCTTAGCCCGACACCTGTGATACCGATGGCCGATCTTTCCGCTGTTCATGAATTCTTGCCCTGCCCGACGCCGGATGCGCGGCTGGAAAACGCGCTCGCGCATCAGCCGCTGATGCTGATCGATCATGCGAATTGCGAGAACGGAGCATCATTGCAGCAATGGAATTTGTGGGGCTGCCATGTTGCCTGAAATTCACGATTTCCTGGGTTGCAAGACGCCGGATTCATGGGTTCAAGCTGCGCTATCGCAACAGGACGTGATGCTGCTGGACCACAAAAACTGTGAATTGAAAGCCGCTTCGACAGCACTCAGCCTGATCACCAAGTACGGCCGGCACCTTGACTTGATCAATTACATGTCGAGGTTGGCGCGCGAGGAGCTGGTGCATCACGAGCAAGTCTTGAGAATTCTCAAGAAGCGCAAAATCGATCTGCGGCCAGTATCGGCCAGTCGTTACGCCTCCGGTCTGCGATCCATTGTGCGTACCCATGAGCCCTGCAAGCTCGTTGATACCTTGGTGGTCGGAGCCTTCATTGAGGCGCGTAGCTGCGAGCGCTTTGAGGCATTGGTGCCTCATCTGGATGAAGAGCTGAGTAAATTCTATTTTGGGCTGTTGAAGTCGGAAGCCCGCCATTTTCAAAATTACCTGAGATTTGCCTATCAATATGGCGATGCAAAGGATGTAGATCGGGCGATAGAGAAAGTCCGGGCCTTGGAGTGTGGGCTGATCGAAGCGCCGGATGTGGAGTTCCGCTTTCACAGCGGCCCGCTGCTCGACACCGGGAGCGAGGCGATCGGCGCCGTCAATTGATTCGTGAAAAACAGCGATTCGCGAAAAAACAGCGATTGGCGAAAAAGCAGTGATTTTCGAAAACAGTGATTTTCCAAAAATAGTGATTCGGAAAAAAACGGAGCGAATTCCCGTTTGATTTTGCGAGCGCGACCTCTGCCGTGAGCACGGCGCGGTTGCCTGCCGGAAAAACGGCCCGTGCCCTTTTCTCGAAACAATCCTTCCGCTTGTTGATTGCGCGGTGACAGCGCCGTCTTGCTCAATACCCGATGGCTTTTTCTGAATGAGCGGTTCGGGTATTCCCTTGCAAATGTTCAACCCGCACCCTGTGTGCCGATTCCATCCGGAGCAGGGTTGCGAGGCCCCATGTTGACCCGGCGTGATTTCGTGATTGCCGGCCTGCTGACGGGCGTTGCGCGCCCGGCGCTGTGCGGCGACATTTCCATAGCGAATGCCCAGCCTTATTTTGCCGCGCTAAACCGCGTCGTGAAGTCGCTCGCCGACCTGGGCGAGCCCATCGAGAAACGCGACGCCGAGCTGCCGGTGACACCCGCGCTGGCCGGCGCGGCTTCGGAATATCGCCTGCTTTTTCTTACGCTGCGCGCGTCCGGCCTGACCGATGTTTCCCTGGCTTTCGACGCCGGGCCCGGCACCGAGGATCTCGGTGGACGCTCGGGGGTTTTCTTGGCTGGCGCGCGGCGATACTGGGCCCCGGCTCATACAGGAAGCTCGGTCGAAACCGCTGTAACGCGGTTTTTTCGCGAGGCCGCATGATCAGGCTTCGCAACGCCGCATGACCCGGCCAATGAGCGTTTGCGATCTTTCGCGGTGCTGTTTTGTTGGAGGCGCCCCGGGGTTTATCGGCGCCCGCATTCGGATTTTGTCTGGGCTGTGTCTGGGGTTATCGAGGCGGCGTCTGCGTACGGGTTGCCTGTCGTTCCTGGTTATCGGCGCGTCCCGCGGCAGGCATTTTTATTTTGGCCATGCGGTCTCCCGCGAAGGATCCGAGATACAAATCATCCTTCAACTGCACCGCGACGGTGGCGCCTCCGAAAGGGGGGCCGCCCGCATGTGAAAAAAGGATTTTTTCCTTCATGGTGTCGGGATCGATGGCAACGATGGCGAATGGCACATTGCAGAAATCATTTCTCTCCTGGTTGCATTTTTTTATTTGCTCAACCGACGAATGCCTCACCGAAGCGACCAATAATTGGCCGTCTTTGCTCCAGCTGCTGTTATCCGGCGATATCACGGACGCGCTGGCAATGACGTTGCCGTTATCCATGGAGATCTTGTTGACCCTGTTGCTCAGGCTGAGGTTCACAAAAGCGGATAACCCATCGGGAGAAACGGCGATGCCGTTGGTCAATTCACCCTGGTAAACCGTCAACGGCGACAATCTTTTTTCGGCGCTCCACGAAAACACGTAGCCGGTCAAAGTTTTTTCGCTTTTGTTGAAATCCGTGGAAGTGGTAATGAAGCTGCCGTCGGGGAGCCCCGCAACATCGTTCAATGCGCCGGTGCCGACTTCAACACAACCCCGCCATTGCAGCGAGGCGTTATCCCCCTGTTGCGATACGGAAAACAGCTCGATGGATTCCCTTTCCCCATGATTGACCGCCAGCAGTTCCATTTCTCCCGTATTTCTTTTGACCAGATCGATGCCATGGGGGGAAAAGACCGCGGGTTCTTGACAGCCCTTGTGCCCCCACGTGTCGTTTTTTGCGGTTTTTCCGGTCGGGTTCGTGGTTGCCGGGTAGAGCTGCTGCTGTTTGTGGGTATTGGCGTCGAATAGAACCAGGCTGCCGGGCGTTTTCTCAAAGCCTCCGTATTGGCTGACAATGAGCAGGTCGCTTCCGGGGATCGCTACCAGATCTTCCGGGCGACTGACTGAGCAAAAAGGTTGAATGCCGCCGCTCGAAGTGCAGTCGCCTGCCTGCGCGCTGACGGCGAAGCACAAAAATAGCCATGCGGTAATTTGTTGTCGCATCGTGTTCGACTCGCTGCTTTATGTGATGTGGGCCTTGTGTTTATCTGCAGATAACACACGTTATTAGTAGATCGTTCGAGTCGATTGAAAAAGCATCCTTTGGTGATGTTTCGATCAGAAGTCGTGGTTGCAACGGGGTTAAAGCCGTCAGAGATTGAAGTTGGTATGGAGTTCGTTTCCCGGGACGGCAATGCTTCGGGAATGCGGGTGCGCCGTGGGCAGGGGTTCAAGGCCGGGGCATGGGGAACGCGGTCGACGTCGGTGAAAAAATCGTCAAATGAATGGCATGGAGTGGGTGGGCGTGCCACAGCCTGGCGGAAGCCGAACAAAAAAAGAAGTCGAGCCAAAAAGATGGTAAGGGAATGACGCGTCACCGCAGCGACGCGTGGCTTTCAGGCTTGCAGGGGAAATTGCACCAGATCGAGCGTGCCGTCCCGATCCGCGCGCAGATACCAGCCGTGCCGATCCCAATCGCCGAGCACGATGCGCTCGGCGGATTGGCCGCTGACATCGAGACTGTGGCGCGCGGGCCGGTGCGTGTGCCCGTGTATCAGCAGGTCTACACCGAGTTCCGCCATGACGCGGCTCACCTCGGCCGGGGTGACGTCGGTGATTTCCTGCGCTTTTTCCTGGCCGGCCTTCATGCTCTCGTTGCGCAGCGCGCCGGCGAGCGCGCGCCGCTCCGCCAGCGGCTTGCCCAACACCGCCTGCTGCCACAGCGGATTGCGCACCTGGGCGCGGAAGGCCATGTAATCCTTGTCCTCGGTGCACAGGTTGTCGCCGTGCAACAGCAGCGCCGGACGGCCGTACAGATCGATCACCGTCGACTCCGCGAGCAATTGCAGAGCGCAGCGCCCGGCGAAATTTTCGCCCAGCAGAAAATCGCGGTTGCCGTGCATGAAATACAGCGCGGTGCCCGACGCGGCGAGCGCGCCGAGCGCCGCGCTGACATCGTTCAGCCAGGGCGCGTCGTCATCGTCGCCGATCCAGGCTTCGAACAGATCGCCGAGAATGTACAGCGCATCGGCGCCGCGCGCGCTGCCGCCCAGGAAATCCAGGGCGGCGCGCAACAGTTCCGGTCGCGCCGGTTGCAGATGCAGATCGGAGATAAACAGCGTGCTCACGGCGATTCCGGACTCAGGCTTCGACCACGGCCTTGGTGATGATCACGTCTTCCACCGGCACATCCTGGTGGCCTGCCTTGCTGGTGGTGTCGACGCCCTTGATGCGGTTGACCACGTCCATGCCTTCGACGACGCGGCCGAACACCGCATAGCCCCAGCCCTGGGCGTTTTTCCCGCTGTGGTTGAGGAAGTGGTTGTCGCTGACGTTGATGAAAAATTGCGCGCTGGCCGAGTGCGGGTCCATGGTGCGCGCCATGGCGATGCTGCCGATGGTGTTCTTGAGGCCGTTGTCGGCTTCGTTTTCGATGGGCGCGCGCGTCTCTTTCTGTTTCATGCCGGAGGCGAAACCGCCGCCCTGGATCATGAAATTGTCGATGACGCGGTGGAACACGGTGCCGTCATAGAATCCCGCCTTCACGTATTCTTCAAAGTTGGCCGCGGTTTTGGGCGCTTTTTCGAAATCCAGCTCCAGTTTGATGTCGCCGTAGTTCGTGTGCAGAGTAATCATGGGAAGGCTTCCATTGAGGTCCGATTGAATGGCGTGTCGATGGCGGATCAAATCCGCCGCGGAAGCCGCTATAATACGGGTTTTGCCGCGGCGGCGGAACCGTGCAGCGTGCCCCATGTCTTCTGCAGCGGGTTCCCGGCCGCCGAGTCCAGTCTTTTTTTCAGGAACCCGCATGAACCCGAGCGACGCCCACGACCCTTCCGCATCCTCCGACTCCGCCGCCAAGGGCTCGAACAATTTCCTGCGCGCCATCGTCGAGGACGATCTTGCCAACCAGCGCACGAACGGCCGGGTTGCCACGCGCTTTCCGCCGGAACCCAACGGCTATCTGCACATCGGCCACGCCAAGTCGATCTGCCTGAATTTTGGCCTGGCTGAACAATTCGGCGGCACCTGCAACCTGCGTTTCGACGACACCAATCCGGAAAAGGAAAGCCAGGAATTCATCGACGCGATCCAGGACGATGTGCGCTGGCTCGGTTTCCGCTGGCAGGAGCCGCTGCATTACGCCTCGGACTATTTCGATCAGCTGTATGCCTGGGCGCTGGAGCTGATTCGCGCCGGCAAGGCCTATGTCTGTCATCTGAGCCCGGACGAGGCCCGCGAATATCGCGGCACGCTCACCGAGGCCGGCAGGAACAGTCCCTATCGCGACCGCGGCGTCGAGGAAAACCTCGAGCTGTTCGAAAAAATGCGCAACGGCGACATGGCCGAGGGCGAGTGCGTGCTGCGCGCGAAAATCGACATGGCCGCGCCCAACATGAACCTGCGCGATCCGATTCTTTATCGCATCCGCAAGGCGAACCATCATCAGACCGGCGACAAGTGGAGCATTTATCCCACTTACGATTATGCGCACGGCCAGTCCGACGCCATCGAAGGCATCACGCATTCCATCTGTACGCTGGAGTTCGAGGATCATCGCCCGCTGTACGACTGGCTGATCGAAAACCTGCCGGTGCCGAGCCGCCCGCGCCAGTACGAATTCGCGCGCCTCAATCTGAATTACACCGTCACCAGCAAGCGCAAGCTGAAGCAGCTGGTGGACCAGAAAGTGGTGAACGGTTGGGACGATCCGCGCATGCCCACGCTGGCCGGCATGCGCCGCCGCGGTTACACGCCGGGCTCGCTGCGCCAGTTCTGCGACATGGTTGGCGTGGCGCGCAGCGAAAGCGTGGTCGACGTTGGCATGCTCGAATTCGCGATCCGCGACGATCTCGACAAGCATGCGCCGCGCGCCATGTGCGTGCTGCATCCGCTGAAAGTCGTCATCACCAATTTTCCCGAAAGCGACGGGGCCGATGCCAAGGTCGAATGGCTGAGCGCGCCGGGGCATCCGGTGCGCGCCGATCTCGGCGAGCGCCGGTTGCCGTTCACGCGCGAGATTTATATCGATCGCGAGGATTTCCGCGAAGAGGCCAACAAGAAATACAAGCGCCTGGTGCTCGGCAAAAAAGTGCGCCTGCGCAATGCCTATGTGATCACCGCCGAAGACGTGGTGAAGGATGCCGCCGGCAATATCGTCGAAGTGCGCGCGAGCTATGACGCCGCCACCCACGGCGCCGATCCCGCCGATGGCGTCAAGCCGAAGGGCGTGATCCAGTGGGTTTCCGCCACGCACGGCAAGCGCGCGGAGGTGCGCGTCTACGAGCGCTTGTTCAACCATCCGGCGCCGGATCGCGGCGGCGAGGATTTCCTCGAGCATCTGAATCCGAATGCGCTGAGCGTGCTGGCCGATTGCTGGATCGAGCCGGGTCTGGCCGATGCCGCGCCCGAGGATCACTTCCAGTTCGAACGCGAAGGTTATTTCGTGGCGGATCGCTACGATCACAGCGCCGGGCATCCGGTCTTCAACAAAACCATCGGCCTCAAGGATTCCTTCGTGGAAGGCGCGGCCGGCGGCGAAAAAGCGGGTGGCGAGTGACGAACATGGCGCTGACGATTTACAACACGCTGAGCCGCGGCAAGCAGGCTTTCACGCCGATCGAGCCGGGAAAAATCCGCATGTATGTGTGCGGCATGACGGTGTACGACTACTGCCACCTCGGCCACGCGCGCGTGCTGGTCGCCTTTGATGTGATCGTGCGCTATCTGCGCGCGCGCGGCTTCGAGGTCGATTACGTGCGCAATATCACCGATATCGATGACAAGATCCTGCGCCGCGCCGCGGAGAACGGCGAGCCCTATACGGCGTTGACGGCGCGCTTCATCGACGCGATGCACGAGGACGAGCGTCGCCTCGGCGTGCTGCCGCCGACGCATGAGCCGCGCGCGACGCACCATATCGGCGACATCATCGCGCTGATCGAAAAGCTGATCGCCAACGGTTACGCCTATGTCGGGTCCAATCGCGATGTGTATTACGCGGTGGATAAATTCGCCGACTACGGCAAGCTTTCCGGCAAAAACACCGATGAGCTGCTGGCCGGCGCGCGCATCGAGGTCGATGAGGCCAAGCGCGATCCGCGCGATTTCGCGCTGTGGAAAGCGGCCAAGGCCGACGAGGAGGCTGTGTGGGAATCTCCCTGGGGGCCGGGGCGTCCGGGCTGGCACATCGAGTGCTCGGCCATGTCCACCTGCTGCCTGGGCGAGACTTTCGATATTCACGGCGGCGGTCCCGACCTGCGTTTCCCGCACCATGAAAATGAAATCGCGCAGAGCGAGGCCGCGACCGGCAAGCACTACGTGAATTACTGGATGCACGCGGGCGCGGTGCGCGTCGACGGCGAAAAAATGTCGAAATCCCTCGGCAACTTTTTCACCATTCGCGAAATCCTCGATAAATACGACGCGGAAGTGGTGCGCTATCTGCTGATCAGCAGCCATTACCGCAGCTCCATCGATTATTCGCAGGAAAGCCTGCAGGAAGCGCGCAAGGGCCTGGACCGCTTTTACCGGGCGCTGGAAGGCTTTGGCGCGGTGGCGCCGGCGACGGGCGGGGCGCTGCAACAAAGCGCGTTCCACGACCGTTTCGTGCAGGCGATGGACGACGACTTCAACACCCGCGAAGCCTTGTCCTCGATGTACGACCTGGTGCGCGCGATCAATGTCGAGCAGGATGCGGATCGGCGCGCGCGTCTCGCCGCCGAGCTGAAAGGCCTGGGCGCGATTTTCGGCATTTTGCAGCAGGCTCCGGTTGCTTACTTTCAATCCAGCCACGGCGCCGGCGAAACCGTGGGCGAGTCTGCCGGCGGCTTGTCCAATGCGGAAATCGACGCGCTGATCGCCGAGCGTCTGCAGGCGCGCAAGGATAAGAATTTCCCGCGCTCCGACGCGATTCGCGATCAACTGAAGGCACAGGGCATCGTGCTGGAGGACGGCAAGGGCACCACCACCTGGCGGCGCGAATAGGCGCGCCGTCGATCCACATCATGGCGGCTTTTCCTCGGTGAAATCACACCCACGAAAAAAGGAAGTCGCCATGAGCTCCTGCCTGGTTTTAACGAGTCTTTTCGCTTATCCCGTGATTGTCGGAGTGATGGCGCTGGTCGCCTGGTTCGTGCTGGACGAGACCTGGTATCTCGACGAACGCAAATGAGGTTGCGCGCACCGCACCTTCATTGCAGCGCGGCGCGAATGGTGGGTTCGTTGAATCCGTGAATGACCTGTTTACCGATCAGCAGGACCGGCACGCCGTTGCCGCCGAGGCGCTCGTAATGGGCGTAGCCCTCGGCGGATTTTTCGATGTCGTATTCGGTGAAGGGAATGTGATTGCGCTGGAGCAGGGCGCGGGTTTTCGCGCAGTAACCGCACCAGCTGGTGGCGAACAGCACCACGGGTTTATCCGCGCGGGCCACCAGTGGCGGCGGTGGCTGAATCCAGTTTTGTATGGCCTCGCGATGCTGCCAGCTGAACAGGGCGCCGAGCACCAGTATTGACATCCAGAACCGCATACGTTTCCTCGCGCACCGACACCCGTGACAGGATCGTATGGCGCCGGCCGGTCCGGCGCCATACGAATCGCCGCGATGATAGGGCTATTTCAGGCGGATGTCGGTTGTACGCTCAACCGAGGCTGGTTTCGCCGGACTGCACCGATTGCAGGATCAGGGTGTTGATGGTCATCGGTCCCACGCCGCCCGGTACCGGCGTGTAGGCGGCAACGCGTTCGGTGACGGCGCTGAGTTCGATATCGCCGACGCCGCCCGGATGATAACCGGCGTCGACCACCACGGCGCCGTCCTTGATCCACTCGCCCTTGATGAATTCGGGCTTGCCGACCGCGCCGACCACGATATCGGCCTGCTTGATCAGCTCCGGCAGATTTTTCGTTTTCGAATGGCAGATGGTGACGGTGGCGTTGGCCTGCAACAGCATCATCGCCATCGGCTTGCCGAGGATCGGGCTGCGCCCGACCACGACCGCGTGTTTGCCTTCCAGCGCGATGCCGTAGTGTTGCAGCAGGCGCATGATGCCCTGCGGCGTGGCGCAACCGTAGGCTGATTCGCCCATGGCCATGCGGCCGAAACCGAGGCAGGTGACGCCGTCGACATCTTTATGCAGGGCGATGGCGTCGAAGCAGGCGCGCTCGTCGATCTGCGCCGGCACCGGATGTTGCAGCAGAATGCCGTGCACGTTCTCGTCGCTGTTCAGCTCCTGGATTTTCGCCAGCAGCTGTTCGGTGGTGGTGGCGGAGGGCAGTTCCACCGCCAGCGAATCCATGCCGATGCGCCGGCAGGCATTGCCCTTCATTTTTACGTATGTGGCGGAGGCGGGATCGTCGCCCACCAGGATGGTCGCGAGGATCGGCGTTTTGCCGCCGGATTTCTGTTTCAGCTGTTCGACCCGCTGCCGCAATTCATCTTCCCACTGCGCGGCGAGCGCCTTGCCGTCCAACACCAATGCTGCCATGTCGTGTTCACCCGTTCGGCTGGTTTTTCGAGGGGCGCCATTGTCGCACGGCGCCGGCTCGCGGCAAAGCGACAGGGGCTTTTGCGCCGTGTTGTGATTTGTCGATGCATAACAAACGCTTGTGATTGACGCGGCGCGGACTCGTGAGTATGATGCGCACCTCCTGGACCGGGGGGCGGTTGTTCCGGTAACGTCGGGGTATAGCGCAGCCCGGTAGCGCGTCTGCTTTGGGAGCAGAATGTCGGGGGTTCAAATCCCTCTACCCCGACCAGCTCTGCGGTAGGTGGCAGCACGGCGAATGATGACCCGCAAGGGGAAAGGCGCCCGTAGCTCAGCTGGATAGAGCAACGGCCTTCTAAGCCGTGGGTCGCAGGTTCGAATCCTGCCGGGCGCGCCAAATCGCAGCAGGACATGGTAGTTAGAAAGGGAAGTAGTTAGAAACGGATGTTGGTAGTCAAAAAACTTAGCAGTTAGAATTTGTGTGCCTGCACACGCTCCAATGGTGGCTGTAGCTCAGTTGGTAGAGCACAGGATTGTGATTCCTGTGGTCGTGGGTTCGATCCCCATCAGCCACCCCATTCTCCTTATCTTTTGTCGCGATCACATGGTTTCTTGGTTCAATAACCGTTAAAGCAAAGGTAAGCTGCCCTAAACATCCAGGTTATTGTAATAAATCTATTCTGTGGTAGGTTAGGTCATACAATAATTACAATTAAAGGCTGTGACATGTATCGTCGGACGGATTAATCCATACATATGACGAAGCCGAAATGCTATCGAAAGCAGTGCTTTTATTTTTGTTTTCATGCGACCGGTAAACCCCTCTGATTTGGATAAATTACAGGGGCTTAAAGTCACGCTGGCCGCCGATCTTCCGTCTTTTTCAGTAACTAATTCAGTCATTGTCAACCTTGCCAGTACTCCGGGCTCCCAAGCCAATGTAAATCAGGTTTCGGGAATATTAATGCAGGAGTTTCAGGCTAATGGGCGACCCATGTGGTCGCTCCAAGTGGAGGGTAATGCTGCGATTGTCAATTGCCACAAATACGATCGTTGGCATGAGGTGAAGCCGAAGGCTCAACGCATTCTTCAAGCCGTATTAGAGATCGTATGCAATGAGGATAATCGCGTTTCCACCGTTGCTGTTGAGGTTGTAGATAAATTCACAGCTTCTGACAATGGCTATCAGATGGCATCTACATTTAACCTTGACGCGCCCTATTTAACCAAACGCGCCATTGATGCCCAGGCGGTATGGCACATTCATCAAGGTTGGATTGAGCCTGCCGATGACCATCGTGTTCTAAACATATTAAATATGGGCAGCGGACAAGTCGACGATACTATAAACATATCAATTCATAACGCCGTTCAGTGGCAGTTTTTGACGCCAGTATCTCCTCGCAGTGGACTTGATCCCGATACAATTAATAATATTTTCGATCATCTGCACGCACGAAATAAAAGTGTAATTTCGGAGCTGTTAGCGAAGGAGCAGCTTATCGCGATTGGCATGATTGAGAGCTGAGGAAGCATAGTAATGTATCCTGCCCAGACATTTAATGACCCAGATGACCATACAAGGCTTTCTCGTTATTTGTCTCCTTCAGCACGAGGGGCGTTGCTCACTACTCCGGCAACTGCGGGTATGGAGCCGGTAAATTTTCTGTCTTATAACCCGCTGGTTATTTATAGTCGAAATGTGGTTCGCACATACGAGGATAAGCGCGTACCGCTCTCGCTATACAATCATCTGAATATCTATTACACAGCAGATGCCCCCCCTAAAACATTGTCGGAATATATTCGTTTTTTCAATTTGCAGTCTGCAATTGAGCTCGTTAAATCAGAAATTGCTTCGATATTTGGGGGGGGAGAAATCAACGAGTCTATGGCCATTGATCCTGAAAATCCAGAAGACATACAGCTTGAGTTGAAGGTACATACAACAAATTTATCGGCTAATGATGCAGTCAGGTTAGAAGGAGAGTTGTTTGATCGCCTTTATGATCTGCCAGAGTTTGCTGTCCCTCTTGAGCATTTATTCATTTCGGCTGTATGAGCTTCGATCCTCTCGAAAATTATAGATTTGCAAGCTGGCTCGATCACAATAAGCCTATGCAGCCATTTGAGGCTGTTTTTAGGAATATTGTTAGTAGAGCGTACTATTCGGCATTAATTTGTTCTCGAGAGAAAAAAATCTCAGTCCAGTTGGTGGAAACACCCACAAATTAATAATTGATACATTTTTAGCAGGTAACAAAAGCGATAAAAAAATCGCCAGTCGGCTTCGCTCGCTGAAGTCTCAGCGAGTTGATGCGGACTATAATACTGGTTTAAAAATTTCCCAGAAAGAAAGCGATCTTGCCCTTGAGCGAGCAAAGCAAGTTTTGTTGGATTTAGGCGTTATCGATAAAAACGATATTGGATTCACGATTCCAATGCTCTGATGCTCAGCATCAATGCGGTGCATCTTTTTCATGATGTCACGAGTTTTTTGAGAACTCCGTAGTTCAATATGTGCATATCGTTACGTTGTCTGAGTATCTGCATGGCCAGTCGGCAGTACGACCTGGCGCCTGCGGAGGTCGAGGGCTGGGTGGGCCAGGGGAAAGGTCAGTGAGCGCAATAAAAAAAGCCAGTCAAGCTGACAGGCTTTTGTTTTTATGCGTGTCCAGATTGGGGTTGCCGTCCCGGCGGGCAATCCGATGATCAGCAGGGCCGCGCCCACGGCGGGGCGAAATAGCGTTGAACAGGCGGTTTTCACCGACAATGAGAGGGTCTGCTCCTTGAAAAATCGTCGCTGTGTTTTGCTTCAGGGCCCAGGCGAACCACGGGCTGGTGATGTGAGCTGCGACCTGCCCGCATGACGAGGCAGCCGGGGCACGCTACACGACGGTGCCGGCAACCGCGCCGATTTTATTGCGATGAGCGGCGGCGGGCACTTCCCGAAATGGCGAGCAATGACGCATCGAGCCCGCCATCGCTGTCACCAATGCTCGCGGGGCTTGGCAGTGACCGGCGATGTAGAAAATGACGCGCGTAGCCGACGCGGCCTGGATGGCTGCGGCCAGACTCGCCGGTCGTCATGCGCGGGCGGCGCCGTGGCTGCTCAGGGTTTATACAGTTTTTGCGCCGCTCAGCGATGGCGGGGCCTCCGGCGTTGCGACACGGCGTAATGCACGGTTTATCCACAGCCTTGTTCATGATTTTTGTAGATAACTTTATTTGGCCGCCACGGCCGGCCGCGATGATCGGAATAGGGTTGCCCTTCGGTCGATTCGACAATGTCATCGCCCGGCTTTGCATGATTTTGCATCTTATCCCGGTACTTTTTCGAAGCGCCCGACTGACTGGCGCGGCGTTGCTTCGTTACCGCTTAGAATTTGCACGGTGATGGTCGCACCTTGGATGGCGCGGCCTCCAGCGGAGATCGCGCGCGCGATACACGGATTATCCACAGCGTTATTCATGATTTCTGTAGATAACTCTTACGCGGACGGAGTTGAAAGGATGGGAATGAGGATTCGACTGACGGGTGGGTGCAAATGACGGCGCCACGAGCGTGGCGCCGATGGCGGCGCGGCGGGAGTACCGCGCCGGCGTACATCAATAGCCGGAGCTGCGCAGGCCGTTGCCCCAGAGTTTCACGTTGCTGATCGCGCCGTCGCTGCCGGCGGTGATGACCCGCGCCGAGACGACCTTGACGATGCTCTTGCCGGTTCCCTCGAACAGATCGTCGGCGAGATTGCGGCGGAACGTACGCCACTGGCCGTCGTAGGTGTCCGCGCCGAGGCCGAGCTTGACCGTGGTGCTGACCGTCACGCGATAGTCGCGCGCGTTCTGGTCGTACAGCAGGTTGTACACCTGGCCGTCGTCCGCCTCGACGAAGAACGAGACATAGTAGGGGCTGGTGGTTTTCAGATCCCAGCTTGCCTCGAAATGCGCGCTGTCGTTGAGGGCGCGGACGAAGCCCTGGCCGTTGTCGCGGTTGGTAATGCCGCCGAAGCGGATGACATCGGCGCCGGTATCGGTGTCGGTCGCGCTGGCGGCGCTGACGCCGCTGAGATTGCAGCCGGCGATGTAGCAGGTGGGAATCCAGTCGCTGGCGTCGGTTCCGTCTTCCACGATCGCCGCCGGCGCATCGCTCAGGGCGATGTTATCGACGAGGCCGGTGCCGTTCACCTTGAAGCCAACCACATTGGCGATGGTTTTGCCCGTGGCCCAGTACAGATCGGCGGCGAGATCGCGCTGGAACGTGCGCCAATGGTTGTCGTAGGTGTCCGCGCCGAGGCCGAATTTGCCGAAGCTGGGATGGTCCGTGTTGTTTTTCCAGCTGCGCGCATGCGGATCGTACAACAGGTAATACCATGGGCCGGGACCGTCCTCCACGGTGGTGACGATGGCGGTGATGTAATAGCTGTTGCTCATCTTCATGTCCCAGGACAGCAGGAATTTCCGGTTATCGTTGATCGACAGCATGTTGGAGTCGCCGCTGTCGCGATTGACGACGCCGACGCTGACCGCCGCCGTGCCGGTTTCGCTGTCCACCACGTTGACCGGCGTTGGCGCCGAGCCGGCGCCGCTCCAGTTGGACGCGCCGGCACCGCGTTCATAGACCGTCTTGTAAGGCGGCTTGGCGAGCAGGGCGGTCAAATCGTCGTATTCGCTGTTGGCCAGTTCTTCGAGTACCGTGTCGTCGGCGCTGGTGCCGACCATGAACGGCGCGCCGTGGAACATGGCGCCGAAGTTATCCGCCTTGCGGACGGCCTTGATCATGTCGTCCGGCGTCAGCGAGGGCGCGTGAATGGTCTGCTGGCCAGCGGTGTCGAGGCTGATGGGAATCACCTGCCAGCCGACCCAGCGCGCGATTTCGCCGTAAACCTCGCGGAAAAGCGGCACTTGTTTCGCGCCTGCCGAATCCACGCGGGCGGTTCCCCAGTAGTTCAGGTACGCATCCACGAGATCCATGTAGATTTCCGCGCTGCCCTCGGTGAAAACCATCATCGGGGGCGTGGTTTCGCTTTTCACGGCGGACAGAATCGAACGAATTCCCTCCTGCCAGGCCAGGGGGTCGGCTTTTTCGTGCCCGTGGTCCTCGCTATAGCAGGGTCTTGGCGCTTCCATCGCGGCCATGTCGTAGTAAATGCCTTTCCAGCCGGCGCCGCTCATGGTGGTGACCACGTCGAGGAACCGGTCCTTCCACGCGGTTTGCGCCTGGCAAATATATTTTCCGTAGGACGGCACGTCGCCTTTCTTGGTGGTCAGCACGGAACCGTCTTCATTCTTGACCATGAGGTCGGGATCGTAGGCCGCGGTGGCGTCGTAACTCAGCACCTCGTTCATATGCGCTTCCATGGTGTCCGGAGCCGGGCTGGCGGTGTGCTTGAGCCGATCGTCCCACAGCAGCGCGTTGGTGTAGCCGAACGATGCGCAGTTGGCGTTGTTCATGGTACTCAACGAAGTGCTGGAGTTGTAGGTGTTGAGGCGGTAATCGGGCAGCGCGCCATCGATGCCGTATTGCCAGTACATGCGCCAGAACGTGAGGTAACAGGCGCTGCTCTGGGATGGGGCCATCTGGCCCAGGTAGCGGTCATTGAGCAGTTTGTTGACCTCGTTGACATTCGCGTTCTTGGAAACGCCCAGCGCCGTCATTCGATCCAGCGGCGAGAACTTGCGCCTGGCCCATTTCTGGTTGATCGCCCAGGTCTTGTACTTGCGCGCGACCACGCGATAGAACTCGGTCTGCGTTGTGGCTTCCAGGCTCGAATCGGTAACGACGCTGACCGGGAAAATACCGTTTTGCGACCAGCCGGTCAGTATCAACTGGTAATGGGGATCGATGTATTCGACTTTCCAGTGCATGAGCTGACCGTCGGGGTCCTGGGTCTGCACGTAATAAATATCGTTCGTGGTCGGGTTGCGAAAAGCCATGAACTGCATGTTCTGGTGCGCGGAGGGATAATCGATTTCATAGGCCGTGGTTTGCGCCGCCGAGATCGGTACCAGCAGGCCCTGGTCGCTGGGCAACAGCATTTCGGTGTAGCCATCGGGAATGGACAGCGTGGTCGAAACCTGGCTGAAGGGCGTGGCCTGGGCAAACTGCGCGATTCCGAGCGTCATTGCCAGCGAACACCATCGCAGCAGTTTCGCCAGCGGCGCTTGTGTCGTGGTTAATGTGGGCAAGTGACCCATGATCGAACCTCCTTTGATTGGCGGGTTATGGCTCGGTACTCCATGCGCGCTCTTGCCATTGCGCAAAAGCGCCGGTTCATCACGCTTTTTGCTGCGATGCTCGGGAAATAGAGTTATTGATTGGGGCGATGGTAGGGAGGGCCCGCCGAATTCAGCAATGCTTGGAAACAATAGTGTCGGGTGATCATAGTGTCGGGTGATCGATGCGTGCGGCCTTGGCGACAGCCTGGGCAGATCGCCCCGCCCGGCGGGTTGACGATGTTTGCGTGGGAGAGGTGCCCACGCGCGGGATGTTCAGCTCACCGAGGCGTTGCACCCCGGCGAGGCTTGCACGCGGCGAATCACCACGTTTTCACTCGGTTTAACCTCGTTTTACCAACGTTTCGTTTTACCAGCGTTTCGTTTTACCAATGTTGCAGTTCTGCGCACAGGCGCTTGAACTCTGGATAATTGCGATCGGCATCGGCACTGCTGCCGACGGGCGGCATCATGAAGGCCAGGTGATTGAGCCCGTGTTCCCGGTAGGCCGACAACTCCTCCAGCACCTCGTCCGTGCTGCCGATGAAGGACACTTCGGCGAGCATTTCCGCGGGCGCCTCGCACAGCGCGCGATAAACAATGTCGGGCGCGATATCACCGACCACGACATCGAACAGGCCTTTCGAATTTTCTCCCGCGGGATGTTGCAGGCCGTGGGCGCTCCAGGCATCGCCCGGCAAACGCAACGCGGCAAGCTTGGCCAGTGGCTTGTCCGCCAGTTGTTCCAGGATTTCCCGGCGCGATGGCCCCAGCATGATCGAACAGAACATGCCGAGTTTTGGACAGGGGCGGTGAAATTCGGTGGCCCACTGCTTCAATTGCCGGGCTTTTTCGCCATATTCCGTCGGCGACATTTTCCAGGCGGGCAGCCAGCCGTCCGCGTACTGGGCGGTCATGCGCAGCAGGCGCTCGCGCTGTCCCCCCAGCCAGATTTTGCTGGGGAAATCGCAGTAACCCAGCTGTGTCTGGGCTCCATCCGGTGAAATATACAGACCCTTGTCGTTGATGGATTTGAAACGTTGCAATTCCTCTTTCATATGCGAGACGGGTTTTTCACCGTGCCGGTAACCGAGCGGCTTGAGATTGACCGCTTCGCCGGCACCGAAGCCAATGTTGAACGGCTGTTCGAGAATCTGGCTCAGCGTGGTGGCTGTGCGCGCCAGGTCCGGCGCGCCGCGGCGCACGAAATCGGTGACGCCGAGGGCGAATTCGCGCGGGCGCTTGCCGGCCTGTGCCATGAGTGCGATCACGAGAAAGGGATCGAGAATTTCAAGCGGCGGCGTGGCGCTGTGATCGCCGAGGTAGGCCTTGAGCGCGCTCAGGTCATCGCCGAGCAGGCGGTCGGGCAGCCATATCGTGTGTGGGTCGATATCCTCCATGCACTGCCGATAACGCGCCAGCGTGCGTGGCAACCCTTCGTACGGCAATAACATCAATCCCAATTCCATGAACCACTCCTTTGATTTGCGATGCGTGTTGAAAACTTCAGTCTGAAAAATAGAAGGCCGAAGAGCGTCGGATGAACCGTTAAACGTTTTTGAAAATTATTTTGCTTGTTTTTTCACTGGTTAACAACGTGTGTTCATGTTTAATGAGAGGGCCGGTTTTTTTCGACGTAAATCGAGAGAAAAATTTGCGCCTTTCGCGTTATGGCCTGCGGAATAAATTGACCCCATGGGGTTAAAAAGTCGGATTAAAAAAATCGGATTAAAACATCGGGTTGAAAAATCGGATTGAAACATGGGGTGAAAAAAGAGGGGCGATAGTCCGGACTAAGCTGGTTTGCTATCGCTCCAACCAATTGTTGTCGCTCGAACTCAATTCAAAAATATTTTTCTTTCCAGGAGGGTTTATGAAAAAAGTGGCGTTGATTACCGGAGCGGGATCGGGAATCGGCAGAGAGGCGGCGCTGACCTTCGCCCGCGCGGATTTCAATACCGTGGTGGTGGATATGTCGGCCGAGCGCGGCGAGGAAACCGTAAGCATGATTCGCGCGGCAGGCGGCGAGGCGATCTTCGTGCACACGGACGTGAGTTCGGCGATAGCGGTTGAGAACATGGTTGCCAGCGCGGTGGAAACTTACGGCCGCATCGACTGCGCGTTCAACAATGCGGGTATTTCCACGAAAGATTTTGTACCTATCGCGGAGTATTCCGAAGAACAGTGGGATCGGATGCTGGACATCAATCTGAAGGGCGTGTGGCTGTGCCTGAAATACGAATGCCGGCAAATGCTGAAGCAGGGCGGCGGCGCCATCGTCAACACCTCATCCATCATGGGCGTTGTCAGCCGGCCCACGCTGTCGGGTTATTCCGCGTCGAAATTCGGCGTGATCGGGCTGACCAAGTCGGTGGCGATGGACTACGCGAAAGAGGGCATTCGCGTGAACGCGGTCTGCCCCGGCGGCATTAACACCCCGATGACACTGGATCCCGCCATGTCCGAGCGCCTGACCAATAACACGCCGATGGGGCGGATGGGCGAAGCGCGCGAGATTGCCGAAACGGTGCTGTGGCTGTGTTCCGATAAAGCCTCTTTCATCACCGGGCAAGCGCTTTGCGTCGACGGCGGTTATACCGTGTGTTGATGCTGTCATTGCCCCGCCCGCGTTTATTTTTTCTCTGCAGGTTTTTTCTGCCGGCGCAAGCGGGCGGAGCTGACAGGAATAACAAGGCGGTGGTTATGCATTGGCGCCGCAAAATCGTAATAGGGAACCTCTGAAAAACGTAGCATCGGCAAGCGCAGTCGTTTTTCAGAGTTTCCATAGCTGTCGCAGGTCTGGCCACGGTGGTGGCCGGCTCCAATGCCATCGAAATTTTCGTGCGGGAAAAATCCCGTAAGTCTGTCCACCACAACGATTTGAGCACAAGAGCGCGCCTGGTTTTTCTCTCGGTCGCCGACGGCGTGCTTGCCTGCCCGCAAGTGCGGGCCTCCCATCATGCCCGACTCGCGCCGATGGCCCCGTGTACAAAGTGCCGCTGCGGTGGCTCGCTCGCCATGTCAGCGAGTGTGGAGGGTTATCTCCCGTTCGCCCTGGCGGAGATAGGAGAGGTTTCGGTCGCCGCGCCTTGCATGCCGCTTTCGGCCGAGACATGAGCCGGATCGGGCATGGGGAGATTTTTAAACGCTTTCGCTTGCTGGCGAATGGCCGCGGTGATGGCCGTTTTAAAAGCCAGGAATTTCCGAGGATTTTAGAAGTCATTTCATAAATACGAAGGGTGCGCTGTTGCAAAAATAAAGGCGCGCCCTGAATAACGCCCGCCCGCCTCAAGGCTGGGTTGAGCCGCGAGGTTGCGCCATCTTCGCCGTGAAATCTATAATGCGGCACATTTCCCTACGCGCATTGCAACGCGCGCCGCACGATCCCGCACAGGCCCTGTGCCGGCGACAGGCGCCGTGAATGCCTTCTATATCGTTCATTCTTACATCAGACGAGTGCCATGACTATTTCTCTCGACGAATTCCTGGGCGCCGTAGCGCGCCGCGATCCTCACCAGAGCGAATTTCAACAGGCTGTCAAAGAGGTCATGCTGAGCCTCTGGCCATTCATCCAGCACAATCCCCGATACGCCGATATGGCCTTGCTCGAACGCCTCGTGGAGCCCGAGCGGGCGATTCAGTTCCGCGTGGCCTGGGCCGACGATCAGGGCCGCGTGCAGGTCAATCGCGCCTGGCGTGTGCAGCACAATTCCGCAATCGGCCCGTTCAAGGGCGGCATGCGTTTTCATCCCTCCGTCAACTTGTCCGTGCTGAAATTCCTGGCCTTCGAGCAAACTTTCAAAAATGCCCTGACCACACTGCCGATGGGCGGCGGCAAGGGCGGTTCGGATTTCGATCCGAAAGGTAAATCCGACGGCGAAGTGATGCGCTTTTGCCAGGCGCTCATGGTTGAGCTGTACCGCCATCTCGGCGCGAACACCGACGTCCCCGCGGGCGATATCGGCGTCGGCGCGCGCGAGATCGGCTTCATGAGCGGCATGATGAAGAAATTGTCGAACGACGCTTCCTGCGTTTTCACCGGCAAAGGCCTCGCCTATGGCGGCAGCCTGATGCGTCCGGAGGCGACG
>Ga0153956_1001036_pt1 | contig 26976 bp, 28 predicted proteins | sample TSFL040MetaG_FD_104704 | JGI IMG/M metagenome (GOLD analysis project Ga0153956, IMG submission 104704) | Attine ant fungus gardens microbial communities from Florida, USA - TSFL040 MetaG | ecosystem: Host-associated > Fungi > Mycelium > Unclassified | place: USA: Florida, Wekiwa Springs... | reverse complement strand
GTCCTGAAGTTCCAGAAGGACCTGAACATCCCGGACGAGAAGCTCAACGTCAACGGCGGTGCCATCGCGATGGGTCACCCGCTGGGAGCCACCGGAGCGATGATCACCGGAACCATGGTCGACGAACTGGAGCGCCGCGGCGCTCGACGCGCCCTGATGACGCTGTGTATCGGCGGCGGCATGGGCATTGCCACCATCATCGAGCGGGTCTAGGAGCGAATAACAATGGCTGAGAACACCATCAAGTGGGACAAGGATGCCGATGGCATCGTCACCCTGACGTTGGACGATCCGACCGGTTCGGCGAACGTGATGAACGAGCACTACAAGGAATCGATGCACTACGCGGTGCAGAACCTTGTGGCCGAGAAGGATTCGATCACCGGTGTGGTGATCACCAGCGCCAAGAAGACCTTCTTCGCCGGCGGAGACCTCAAGGGCATGATGAGCATCGGCCCGAATGACGCCGCCGAGGCGTTCACGATGGTCGAAGACATCAAGGCCGATCTGCGGGTCCTGGAGACCCTGGGCAAGCCGGTGGTTGCGGCCATCAACGGCGCCGCCCTGGGCGGTGGCCTGGAGATCGCGCTGGCCTGCCACCACCGCATCGCCGCCGACGTGCGTGGCAGCCAGATCGGCCTGCCCGAGGTCACCCTGGGCCTGCTGCCCGGTGGTGGCGGCGTGGCCCGGACCGTGCGGATGTTCGGTATTCAGAAGGCGTTCATGGAGGTCCTGGCGCAGGGCACCCGGTTCACCCCGGCCAAGGCGCAGGCCACCGGCCTGGTCGATGAGCTGGTCGACACCGTCGAAGAACTGGTCCCCGCCGCGAAAGCCTGGATCAAAGCCAATCCCGAAGGCGGCGTGCAACCGTGGGATGTCAAGGGTTACAAGATGCCCGGTGGCACCCCGTCGAGCCCGGCGTTGGCCGCGATCCTGCCGGCGTTCCCGTCGAACCTGCGCAAGCAGCTCAAGGGCGCCCCGATGCCCGCACCGCGCGCGATCCTGGCCGCGGCCGTCGAGGGCGCGCAGGTGGACTTCGACACCGCCTCGCGCATCGAGAGCCGCTACTTCACCTCGCTGGTCACCGGCCAGACCGCCAAGAACATGATCCAGGCGTTCTTCCTGGACCTGCAGTTCATCAACGGTGGTGGCTCACGTCCGGCGGGTATCCCCAAACAGGAGATCCGCAAGATCGGTGTGCTGGGCGCGGGCATGATGGGCGCCGGTATCGCCTACGTGTCGGCCAAGGCCGGCTACGACGTCGTGCTCAAGGACGTCACCATCGAGGCCGCCGAGAAAGGCAAGGCGTACTCGGAGGGCCTGGAGGCCAAGGCGCTCAAGCGAGGCAAGACGACTGAAGAGAAGTCCGCCGTGCTGCTGGCCAAGATCACCCCGACCGCCGATCCGCAGGATCTGGCGGGCGTCGACTTCGTGATCGAGGCCGTGTTCGAGAACCAGGAACTCAAGCACAAGGTGTTCCAGGAGATCGAGGACATCGTCGAGCCGAACGCGCTGCTGGGCTCGAACACCTCCACCCTGCCGATCACCGGTCTGGCCACCGGCGTGAAGCGCCAGGAGGACTTCATCGGTATCCACTTCTTCTCGCCGGTCGACAAGATGCCGCTGGTGGAGATCATCAAGGGCGAGAAGACCTCCGACGAGGCGCTGGCCCGGGTGTTCGACTACACCCTGGCCATCAAGAAGACCCCGATCGTGGTCAACGACAGTCGCGGCTTCTTCACCTCTCGGGTGATCGGCACCTTCGTGCAAGAGGCCATCGCCATGCTCGGTGAGGGCATCGCCCCGGCGTCCATCGAGCAGGCCGGATCGCAGGCCGGTTACCCGGCGGCGCCGCTGCAGCTGACGGACGAGCTGAACATGGAGCTCATGCACAAGATCGCCGTGGCCACCCGCAAGGGTGTCGAGGACGAGGGCGGCACCTATGTGGCGCACCCGGGCGAGGCCGTGGTGGAGAAGATGATCGAGATCGGTCGCCCGTCGCGGTTGTCCGGTGCCGGTTTCTACGAGTACGTCGACGGCAAGCGCGTCGGTCTGTGGTCGGGATTGACGGAGACCTTCAACTCCGGCAGCACCGACATTCCGTTGCAGGACATGATCGATCGCATGCTCTTCGCCGAGGCCATCGAGACCCAGAAGTGCATCGACGAGGGTGTGCTGACCTCGACCGCGGACGCGAACATCGGCTCGATCATGGGTATCGGCTTCCCGCCGTACACCGGTGGCAGCGCGCAGTTCATCGTCGGCTACCAGGGCCCACTGGGGGTCGGTAAAGCGGCCTTCGTGGCCCGCGCCAAGGAACTGGCCGCCAAATACGGCGACCGCTTCCTGCCCCCAGCCTCGCTGGAAAGCTAGTCACCACTCAGCAATGCAAAGCTGCCCCGAATCACGCGATTTGGGGCAGCTTTGTCGTATCGGCCGACAGTGAGGAACACCATGAAACGGCCTGTCTACAACGAAGATCACGACGCCTACCGGGAATCGGCCCGTGACTTCCTGGCCCGCCACTACCTGCCGCGCGAAGAAGAGTTCCGCGTGCAGAAGGCGCTGCCCCGCGACTTCTGGCTGGCGGCCGGTCAGCACGACCTGCTGGGGTTGGAGATTCCCGAGCAGTACGGCGGTGTCGAGGCCGGCGACTACCGGTTCAACGCGGTGCTGATCGAGGAACTGGCCAAGATCAACGCCGCATTGGCGTCGACGGTCAGCATCCACTACGACGTGGTGGCGCCGTATCTGGTCAAGCTCACCACCGAGGAGCAGCGGCAGCGCTGGCTGCCCAAGGTGTGTACCGGCGAGATGCTCACCGCCATCGGGATGACCGAGCCGGGCGCCGGGTCGGATCTGGCCAACCTCAAGACCACCGCGGTGCGTGACGGCGGCGACTGGTTGCTCACCGGCGCAAAGACTTTCATCACCAACGGCTACTCGGCCGACCTGGTGGTGATTGCCGCGCGCACCTCGCCGGAGAAGAAGGCCAAGGGCATCACACTGTTCGGCGTGGATACCTCGCTGCCCGGGTTCAGCCGCGGCCGCAAACTCGACAAGGTCGGCCAGGACGAGGCCGACACCTCCGAGTTGTTCCTGGAGAACGTCCGGGTCAGCGATGCCGACGTGATCGGCGAACTCGACCGCGGCTTCATCCACATGATGTCGTTTCTGCCGCAGGAACGGTTGGGGTCGGCGATCGCCAACCTGGCCAACGCCGGGCAGATCCTGCTGGAAACCATCGAATATTGCAGGGAGCGAAAGGCTTTCGGCCAATCGATCGGCACGTTCCAATACAACAAGTTCCTGCTGGCCGACCTGGCCACCCGGATCGACGTCAGCCAGGCGTTCGTCGACCAATGTGTGGCAGCGCACGTGGCCGGCGAGCTCACCCCGATCGACGCGGCCAAGGCCAAGTGGTGGACCGCCGACGTGCAGAACCAGGTGATCGATCACTGCCTGCAGCTGCACGGCGGCTACGGCTACATGAACGAATACCGGGTGGCGCGGGCCTGGCGCGACGCGCGGGTCACCCGGATCTGGGCCGGGTCCAACGAGATCATGAAAGAACTCATCGGCCGGGACCTGGGCTTCTGAGGTAGCCGTGTTTCGGCAGGGCTCAGCCGCGCCGCCTGAACAAGTAGTAGCGGGCCGGGTTCGAGCCCTCGACCAGATCGCGCAGGCTGGTGGACAGCGGGTGGCCGTCCCACGGGGTGAACCCGAGGCGGTAGAAAACCCGGAACGGCCGTTGCCGGGAGGGCGCTACGACCACGCGCCCAGATCCGCCGACACCCAGTGCCTCGGCTCGATGGTGACCGCGACGTTGGGGCCATGCTCCCGCTTGGAGAACTCGACGTACGCCCCGGCCTTCTCCGCGCCGAGGTAGCGCGTCGCCATCTCCACGAGTTGTTCCTCGGTGCCGGGCTCGATGCTGATCACCGGCCCGTCGACCGCCACGTACCGGGTCGTGGGTTCTGTCCGGTCCACCATCATCGACAGGTGACCGGCCGCCTCGATCAGCTGGTGTTTACGCGAACCGGGTCCGGTCAGCAGCCACAGCGTGCCGCCCGGCGTGTATTGGTACCAGATCGGTACCGTCAGCGGGCCGCGCTCGGCGCCGGCGTTGATCGACAGTGCCCCGATATGGGGTTCGGCCAGAAACTGCTCGCGTTCGTCCTTGGAAAGCGCCATGAATCCAACGTAGCGAAATTCTCAGGCGACGGCCGCCGTCGGCTGAGCGGGGCTGGCCGCCGGGTTCGCCGCCAACAGGCCCAGGATGTCCTGCCACACCCCGTAATTCACCACGATGCCCAGATGTCCACCGGCGAAACCGGGATTCTGTTGCTGCACAACGACATTGGTGACGTCGGGACCCGACAGCGCCTGCTGGGTATAGGGGGTGACCACTTCGTCGTTGGTGGAGGCGATGGTGTCGTAGACGACGCCCGGGCGGGTGTCGCCGTTGCTGTACACCTGCCGCACCAGCGCCGACCCCCCAACCTGCTGCAGCCAGGCCGCACCGGCGTTGCTCAGCAGACCCTTGAGCAGCGCCCCGACGATCGGAATCGACAGCACGCCGGTCAGTCCGTCGACGTTGGTGCCGTGGTTACTGGGCGCGATACCGATGAGCTGAGACACCTTCGAGGCGCCGCCGAGCTCGTTGAGGTAGTACTCGGGAAGGATGCCGCCACCCTGTGAATGGCCGATCAGGATCACTTGGGACGCACCGGTTTCCGCCAGCACCTTGTCGACTTCGGCGGACAGCTGCTCGGCGGACGTGGCGATATCGCCGATGGCCTGGATCGGGAAATTCGGATCGCTGGTGTTGTTGCCGTAGTTGAAGGTGTAGACCTTGTAGCCCGCATCGGCCAGGGCGGGCGCGCCCACGCTCCAATTGACGGCCTGGTTGGCGGACGTCCCGTTGAGCAGGATGACCGGCAACGGATGCTCTGCGGTCACGGTGATCGACGGGTCGTTGGCCCCGGGCGGCGAGATCCACGGCGTCAGGAAGGCCAGTATGTCGAAGACGCCGTAGTCGACGGCGAACGGCCCGGTGCCGGTGGCGTTCAACGGCGTCCCGGTGAACACCTTGCTGATGTCGCCGGCGACGACGGCCACCGCCGTCAGCGCGTGGTAGGGCAGGCCGAACAGGAAGTCGGGGCCGATGTTGTGGGCGGCCAGCGCGGCAACGTTGTTGACCAGAGACGCACCGATCGCGCCGATGTCGAACGCCAGTCCGACCATCTGCCGGGTGAACTGGGCGGCCTGCCGGACGTCGCGGGCCAATGCCGGACTCAGATGCGCGGCGGTCCCGGCAAGCCCTCCACCGATGATGTTTACTGCCGCGTTGACGAGGTATCCAGGCGACAGTTGTGCCGCCACCGTCGATTTGCGCTGCACTTCTTCACCGAGGGCCGCGAAGGTGGCAGCGTCCAGCGCCGCCGGGGTTCGCGGTGTGGAGGGGGAACTCGGCGAACTGGCGGTGGTCACCGCTCGCACCGCGGTGGCGGCGGCCGAAGTCTTCGGAGCCTTGACGGTGGTCGTCGACGTCTTGGTGCCGGTGTCGGTGGTGGCTGGGGCGTCCACGGTCTTGGCCTCCGGGGCAGCGGGCGCGTCGGGCGACGTGGCGGTCGTGGTGGGCACCTTGTGCGCCGCGGATGTGATCGAGGTGTCGTGCCGGACCGGCCGATGACCCCGGGTGCCCGCCGTGGCCTCGGTCCGATGGTGCGACGGTGACTGGTGCGATGGCGATGTGTCGGATTTACGCGTCGTGGGGTGGGCCGTCGAGTGCGTGGTGGAGTGGCTCGATCCCTTGTTGCCGCTCTTCCCATCGGTCGAGGCCCAGGCGACGCCGCCGGATACCGCGAGCATGGTCCACGCGGCCACAACGGCCGTCAGGACAAGCGGCCACAGCCGCACCGGACGGGGGTTGGGCGCTGGCACATCATCGGAGAACACCCGATCAAACCTTTCAATCGGGCGGTTTGGACTCGGACCGCCGTTGGCCGATTTCGATGAGAGCGCTGCTGAGTCATCACCACCCGCCCCCGCGATGGGTACGATTATTGGATATTCGAGACGCACATCGATGCTGAATCGGCACCTTCTCAGCAAGTGCGGTCACCGCAAGCACACCGGAGGGCACTGTTGCAGACCCCGTCAGGCAGACGGCCGTGAACATCCCCTTGGTTGGGCCTCTCACGTTGTCCGGTTTCACCACCGCGTGGTTCTTCCTGTACCTCGCCGTGGTGGCCATCGCGCTCGTGGTCTACCTGGTGTTGCGTCGCGCGCGACGCAAGCGGGTGCTGCGGTTCGCCAACACCGAACTGCTCGAGCGGGTGGCCGCCGCCCAGCCCCGCCGCCAATCTCGCTGGCGCAACCTGCCGATCGTGCTGTTGCTGCTGTCGCTGGTGCTGCTCACCACGGCGATGGCCGGGCCCACCCACGACGTCCGGATTCCCCGTAACCGGGCCGTGGTCATGCTGGTCATCGACGTATCGGAGTCGATGATCGCCACCGACGTGGCGCCCAGCCGTATCGAGGCCGCCAAGAAGGCCGGCCAGCAGTTCGTCAGCGGACTGACCGAGGGCATCAGCGTCGGGCTGGTCGAATTCGCCGCCAGCGCCACCATGCTCGTCGCCCCGACCAGTGACCACGACGCCGTCAACCGCGCCATCGGAACCCTGGAACCGGCGCCGCGCACCGCCACCGGTGAAGGCATCTTCACCGCGCTGCAGGCGATCGCGACCTTGGATGCGGTGATGGGCGGCGGCGACGGCCCACCACCAGCCCGCATCGTGCTGATGTCGGACGGCAAGGAGACGGTGCCGGCCGATCCCAATGATCCGCGCGGCGCGATGACCGCGGCGCGGGCCGCCAAAGACCAGGGCGTGCAGATCTCCACCATCGCCTTCGGAACCCCTTCTGGCGTCATCAATTACGAGGGCCAGGAAGTGCCGGTGCCGCCGGACCCGGACATCCTGCAGAAGATCTCCAAGATCACCGACGGCCAGTCGTTCAAGGCCGAGAGTCTCTCGGAGCTCAGTGGCGTCTACGCCAATCTGCAGCAGCAGATCGGCTATCAGGTGATCCGCGGTGATGCCAGCGCCAGCTGGACCCGACTCGGTTTCGTGGTGCTGGTGTGCGCGTTGTTCGCTGGGATCTGGATCAACAACCGGCTGCCGGGCTGATCGATGGCCCCAAAGCTGCTGGTGCTGGCGACGACGGCAATCTTGGTCGCCGGGTGTACTCACCAGGGGCATGCGGAAAAGGCGCCCGGGGCGGCCGTATCGACCGCGGTCGACGTCAACATGCTTGGTAGCGGCAACTTTCCGACCAAACCGAGCCCGCCGTTGGGCTCGGCGGGCTCATCGGCACAGGGCGCGCTGATCGATGCGCGCCGGATGGCCGACGCTGTGGTGGGACCGTGGGAAGTGGAACCGTCCCTGACGATTCCGGGCACCGCACGGGCCATGGTGCTGCCGGACGCGGCGGCCCTCGCGGACTTGTTGCCCGCGGCGGTGGCCACTGCCGCCGCCCCCTTGATCTACGGCTTTTCTTCCGACCGCAGCAATCCGCATCAGGTTCGGCTGATGAACGCCGTGTTGCGATTCACCGACCTGTCCGCTGCCGCCGCCGCGGCGGCCGGTATGGCTGCCGCAGCCATGGCCCAGGCGCCGACGGTCGACCACCTGGTCCCGATATCCGGTCATCCCGATACCCATGCGACGACGTTCAGCTATGACCTGGACACCGACGGCCCGGCACCGGCGACCGTGTTCTCGTTCACCGCGCGCGGCCCGTATGTCCTTGTCCAGATAGCTCATTCGGATACCATGCCGAAGGCCACCGGATTGGTGGCGCGGACCCTTGACCTTCAGGGACCACGGATCGATGAGTTCACGCCGACCGACCCCGCACTTTTCCCCACGCTGGCCGTCGATCCATCCGGCCTGTTGGCGCACACCATGTCGGCCCCGACTTATCCGGATCCGCCGGGTGCCAAGCCTTTTGATCCCGAGATCGGTGTCTACCTGCCGCGCGCCGCACTACATTTCCAGGATTCACCCGTTGATGCCCGGGCGGCCTTCGCCGCCGCCGGACTGCGTGAGATGACCTTCAACCAGACCGCCGTCTATCGAGCCCGAGATGCCGCCGCGGCGACCCGGCTGGCCGATGATCTGACCGCCATCGCCATGCGTGCCGAGCCGTCTGCGCAGCCGCTCAACGCGGTGGATTTCCTGCCGAGCAGTCGGTGCGTAGAGTCCCGGCGCACCGCCGACGATGCGGTGTCATTCTGCTTTGCCGCGCTGAATGACCTCGTGATCGCGGTGCACGACGCGGACCCCACCGGTGCGCGTCAGGAAACGGCAGCGCAGTACAAGATGCTGCTGGCCGAGTAGGCGAGTTGGTCGCATGTTCACCCGCGGATCAACCCCGGGGACATAGAGTCTTCTGCCATGCGCTTCGGAATGTTACATCCCGCAAGGTTGGCGTCTTGATCTGGTGGGCATTCCCACCGAACAGCACTGGGCGGTGATGCGCGACCTGGCGACATCCGCCGATGCCGGCCCCTGGGATTCGCTGTGGGTGTACGACCATTTCCACACCGTGCCGATGCCGACCACCGAAGCCACGCACGAGGCCTGGACCCTGATGGCGGCCTACGCGGCCAGCACCTCGCGGATCAAGCTGGGGCAGATGTGCACCGCGATCAGTTACCGCAACCCGGCCTATCTGGCCAAGGTCGCGGCCACTACCGACATCATCTCCGGCGGCCGGGTGCAGATGGGCATCGGCGGCGGCTGGTACGAACACGAATGGCGCGCATACGGTTACGGCTTTCCCTCGGCCGCGGTGCGGCTGGCCCGCCTCGACGAGGGCGTGCAGATCATGCGCACCGCCTGGCGTGACGGTGTGGTGAGTTTCGCCGGCAAGCACTACCAGGCGGACGGCGCCATCGTGCAGCCCAAGCCGTTGCAGGACAACGGTATTCCGCTGTGGATCGCCGGCGGCGGCGAGAAGGTGACGCTGAAGATCGCGGCCAAGTACGCCCAGTACACCAATTTCAGCGACCAGCCGGACGAGTTCGCGCATAAATCCCAAGTGCTACAGGAACATTGCCGCGAGGTCGGCACCGATTACGACGCCATCGTCCGATCGGTCAACGTCAGCGTGGTGGTCGGCGAATCCGAGGCCGATGTCAAGGATCGCATCGCCCGGATCCGGGAGCGTCAGGTGGCGGTGGCCAACGAGAAGGCGGTCGACGCCATGCTCGGCCAGCTCGATTCGCCCCACGCCGCGGTCGGCACCGCCGAGCAGGTCGTCGAAAAGCTACGGACGCTGCGCGATCTGGGCTGTGAGTACACGATCATGTACGTGCCCGAGGCTGCCTACGACCGGTCCGGAATCGAGCTGATCGAGCGTGAGGTCATTCCGGCGCTCGCCTAGGTGGGATCGGTGGTTAAGAACTTTGGGCTGGATTGGCGCAAAGCCCTAAACCTCGATCCACGGATCGAGGTTTAGATTGCCGGCCCGAGCAGATCGTCGGCGTCCTTGATGATGTAGCCATAGCCCTGCTCGGCCAGGAAGCGCTGCCGGTGGGCGGCGTATTCGGCGTCCAGCGAATCGCGTGAGACCACCGAATAGAACACCGCGCCGCCGCCGTCGGCCTTCGGGCGCAGCAGTCGGCCCAGCCGCTGGGCCTCCTCCTGGCGTGACCCGAAGGTGCCCGAAACCTGCACGGCCACAGAGGCTTCCGGTAGGTCGATGGAGAAGTTGGCGACCTTGGACACCACCAGGGTGCGGATCTCGCCGGAACGGAACGCGTCGAACAGTTGCTCGCGTTCGGCGTTCTTGGTCGAGCCCTGGATGACCGGTGCGTTCAGCTCGGCGCCCAGCTCCTCCAGCTGATCCAGGTAGGCGCCGATCACCAGCGTCGGTTCATCGGGATGACGGTCCAGGATGGATTTGACCACCGCGATCTTGGTGTGCGCCGTCGAACACAGTTTGTAGCGTTCCTCGGGCTCGGCGGTCGCGTAGGTCATCCGCTCGTTGTCGGTCATGGTGACCCGGACCTCGATGCACTCGGCCGGTGCGATCCAGCCCTGCGCCTCGATGTCCTTCCATGGCGCGTCATAACGCTTGGGCCCGATCAGGCTGAACACGTCACCCTCGCGGCCGTCTTCGCGAATCAGGGTGGCGGTCAACCCAAGTCGACGTCGCGACTGCAGATCGGCGGTCATCCGGAACACCGGCGCGGGCAGCAGATGCACCTCGTCGTAGATGATCAGGCCCCAGTCGCGGCTGTCGAACAGCTCCAGGTGCTTGTACTCGCCCTTGGTGCGCCGGGTGATCACCTGATAGGTGGCGATGGTGACGGGCCGAATCTCCTTGCGCTCGCCCGAATATTCGCCGATCTCTTCTTCGGTGAGCGAGGTGCGGGCGATCAGTTCGCGCTTCCACTGCCGGCCGGCCACGGTGTTGGTGACCAGGATCAGCGTCGTCGCACCGGCTTTGGCCATCGCCGCGGCGCCGACCATCGTCTTACCCGCGCCACACGGTAGCACCACCACGCCCGATCCGCCGGCCCAGAATGAGTCCGCGGCCATCTCCTGGTAATCGCGCAGGGCCCAACCTTCTTGCTCCAGGGTGATCGGATGCGCCTCGCCATTGACGTAACCCGCGAGATCCTCTGCGGGCCAACCGATCTTGAGCAGCATCTGCTTGAGTCGGCCACGCTCGGACGGATGCACGATCACCGTGTCGTCGTCGACCTGGGCGCCCAGCATCGGGGTGATCTTCTTGTTGCGCAACACTTCCGCGAGCACCGCGCGGTCCAGGCTCAGCAGGGACAACCCGTGCGCCGGGTGCTTGACCAACTGCAGCCGCCCGTACCGGCCCATGGTGTCGACGATGTCGACCAGCAGCGGTTGGGGCACCGCATAGCGGGAGAACGAGACCAGCGCGTCGACCACCTGCTCGGCGTCGTGCCCGGCGGCGCGGGCGTTCCACAGCGCCAGCGGGGTGATCCGGTAGGTGTGCACATGCTCGGGTGCGCGTTCCAGCTCGGCGAACGGCGCGATGGCCGCGCGCGCGGCGCCGGCCTGCTCGTGGTCGATCTCCAGCAGCACGGTCTTGTCGGACTGGACGATCAGTGGGCCCTCAGTCATGGGTCGGCGCTCCTTTCTGGTGCCCAGGCACTCGGTCCATTATCCAGAGTCGGCCGACACCACGGAGGTCACGCGGTGGATCGCGAACTCGCGCATGCGTCCGGCGGTCGAGTCATAGGCGGTCAGCTGACCGCCGCGCACGTTTACCGGAGCCACCACACGCTGGGCGGCCACTCCGGCGGCATCGACATACCCGATCACCACCGACGTCTGGGCCAAAGCGGCCTCGGTCAACAGCGAGATCGCCGTCGCCGGATCCATCCGCTCACCGCTGGCCCTCCGGCCGGACTGGCGCAGGACGGCGATGATCGCGCCCAGCGTGTGCGGCGGGGGAGCACCGGGATGCCGGTACCGGCGACGGTGCAATGGTGTCGGCACCCGGACCCCGCGGGGCCGGATATCCACGATGGCCCCCGCCGAGTCCTCGGCGGCGGGCGCGAAACCGGCGCCCCGCAGCGCGGCCAGGAGTTCGGAGATGGGCGCCTGGGACACCGCGACGGTCGGCGCCAGTGCCCGCATCTCGAGCGCTTCGAGTAGCGGCGAAGCCACCGCCTGCGCGAGCAACACCGGGTCTTCGCAACGCACGAACGACGCCGCCATTCCCACCCGCAGCTGACCGTGCCGACGTGCCACGTCGTCGATCAGATAGGTGAGACCTTGTGGCACCGGTGTTTTGGAGTGCCGACCGAACAGCGAGTGCAGCTCGCCGGCGGTCTTACCGGTGTCCAGTGCCCGCCGGATCGATGACTCGCCGACCCGATAGACCATGGCCGCCCCGGCTGATTCGACATCGGCCACGATGGCCAGTTGCTCGGCCAGATCACGCTCGAGCGGTCCGGGCACCACCACGGTGAGGTCCGCCTGGACCAGGAAATGGTCGATCGGGTCGGGCAGCACCTTGGCCAGCTCGGCGATCAGTGCCTCTTCGCTGTCCGGTTCCAGCAGCAGCCGCATCGGTCCGGCCAGTGCCCCGCGGCCCAGCAGGCCCAGGGCGTGGGCCTCGGTGAGCAGGTCGTCGACGGGCTTGGGCTGCAGCCGGGCCGCCCAGCGGGGCCGGTGCCAGATCAGCGCGGCCGACGCGGTGGCGGTGTCCAGTGCGCTGCCCGGCGGCAGCTCGGCCAGCACCGTGACCAACAACCGTCGATCCAGCGGCGCGGCCGTCGAATGTAACGAATGTGTCAGTGCCGCATAGGGTTTACCATCCGGTCCGCGTTCGCCGACCAATCCGGGGCGGGCCGGCAGCTCGAACCAGGTCGAGACCAGCAGATGCCAGCGGGTGGCGGTGCTGGACTCCAGGAAGCGATCGGCCGCGACCGTCGGCGCCCAATACGGGCCCGGCGTGTCCAGCCAGTCGGCTTCCCCGGACGCGATCAGCCCGGCGCCGGCGGCGACCTCGAGCACCAGAGCCAACCGGCGTTCATCGATACCGGTCATCTTGGTCAGCCGTTTGGCTTCCCGCACCCCCAAGCCGCCGCTACGCAACTCGGGAACCGGTGTCTCGGAAAGGGTTTCGATGACCAACTCGACTTCGCGCAGGATGTCCAGGGCCGCTCCGGCGGCCGCGGCGTCGACATCGCGTTCGGCAAGCACCGGCAGATCCGATCCGGGCGCCGTCAGGGCGGTGGGGCCCGGAGTCTGACCGCGCAACAGTTGGCCGACCAGGCGCGGCAGCAGCACCGTCTCATCATCGAGGCGGCGCAGCAGGCCGGACGCGATCAGTCGGGGCACCGGACGTTCGGCCGGTGTTTCGGGGTCGGCCTCGCGGGTGCGTCCGAGCGGAGAGCCGTCGGCCAGCCGCTCCAGCAGCTCGCACTGCGGGCCGTCGACGGCTGCCAGCGCGGCCGTCAGGGCATCGACATCGGTGCTTTCCAGGGTCACCTGGCTGGGCTGCCACGGCAGGCAGGCTGCCGCCTCGGCAACCACCCGCAGCGTGTCGGCTCCCCACACCAGGCCGCGGGCCCGCAGGTCGTGCAGGGTGGCGGTCAGCGCGGCTTTGCCGATGCGGCCACGCAACGTCTTGGACAGCTCGGCGGCCGGTATCGGTGTCTTGTTGGCCCGCAGCGTCACCAGCGCGTCGAGTACGGCCAGATGTAGGAAGTCCAGGTCATCGGTGGCGGCCTTGACCGACTGATGGGATTGGGCGCGCGCGGCCAGCGCGGCCAACGTCGCCGGTGGAGGCCCGGTGAGATCGGGCCGGGCCGCCAGCAGCGTCAGCAGCTGCTCGTCGGACATCTCGGCCAACCAGGAACCCAGTTGGGCGCCCGGGGAATGATCGGTCATTGCTGACCAGCGTAAAGCAGGTACTCGTGTCTGGGCCGCCCGCGCTCGCCACCCGGCGCGCGGCCTGCCACAATGTCACCCGTGGCTGACAACAACAAGAACCACTACGTCGACAACGGCTGGCCCGAGGTGAGCGGCGATGAGCACGCCGTCAGCGAGCTGGCAACCGACCGCACCGGTGCGCTGTCGCCGTTCGGTGATGTGTCGTTCCCCGTGCCGGCCGACTCGCTGCCGTACCTGCACCCGGTCACCGTCGTCAACAAGTAGCCATGGGACTTTCGCACCTGGACGACTCGGGTGCGGCCCACATGGTCGACGTGACCGGCAAGGAGGCCACTCGGCGTACCGCCGTGGCCGTCGGGGTGCTGCGCACCCGCACCGACGTCGTCGACCTCATCACCAGCGGCGGCCTGCCCAAAGGTGACGCGCTGGCCACGGCCCGCGTCGCCGGGATCATGGCGGCCAAGCGCACCAGCGACCTGATCCCGCTGTGCCATCAGCTGGCGTTGACCGGTGTGGACGTCACGTTCGACGCCACCGGCTCGGATATTGCGGTCACCGCCACCGTGCGCACCACTGATCGCACCGGCGTCGAGATGGAAGCGCTCACCGCGGTCAGCGTGGCGGCGCTGACCCTCTACGACATGATCAAGGCCGTCGACCCGGCCGCGCGCATCGACGACATCAAGGTGCTGAGCAAAGAGGGCGGCAAGACGGGCTCATGGACCCGGTAGGAAGGACCGCCCGCGTCGTCATCGCCTCCACCCGCGCTGCCGGCGGCGTCTATGAAGATCGCACCGGGCCGCTGATTCACGCCTGGCTGACCGACCGCGGATTCGAGACCCCGGCGCCGATCGTCGTCGCCGACGGACAGCCGGTCGGAGACGAACTGCGCCGTGCCGTCGCGGACGGCGTCGCGGTTGTCCTGACCTCCGGCGGAACGGGTATCTCGCCGACCGACGCCACCCCGGAACAGACCGCGCAGGTGCTGGATCGTGAGATCCCCGGCCTGGCCGATGCGATCCGCCGGGCCGGCCTGCCGAAGGTGCCCACCTCGGTGTTGTCCCGCGGGATGTGCGGGGTGGCCGGGCGGACGCTGATCGTCAACCTGCCGGGCTCTGTCGGCGGGGTGCGCGATGGTCTGGGAGTCCTGGCCGAGGTGCTCGACCACGCCCTCGATCAGTTGGCCGGAAAGGACCATGCGGGGTGAGCGTGCTGCGTGCGGATCTGTGTGAGACCGCGATCGATGTCACCGAACACGAGGCGCTGGTGAGTCACCGAGCCGCGGGCGCGATGGTGAGCTTCGCCGGCGTGGTGCGCGATCACGACGGGGGCCGCTCGGTCACCCGCCTGGAATACTCGGCGCATCCGACGGCGGCCGCCACGCTGGCCGAAGTGGCCGCCGAAGTTGCTGCGGCGTCGCCCGGTGTTCGGGCGATCGCCGTCAGCCACCGCATCGGCACCCTGCAGATCGGTGACGCGGCGCTGGTGGCCGCGGTGTCGGCCGATCATCGAGCCGCCGCCTTCATGGCCTGTGCGCTGCTGGTCGACACGGTCAAGCAACGCCTGCCGGTGTGGAAGCACCAGCATTTCGCCGATGGCACCGACGAATGGGTCGGCTCGGCCTGAGACACAAGAAAGCCGCCCCGGAGGGCGGCTTTCTTGTGTGTCGACGAATCAGTTGGCCGGAGCCGGGACCGGGGCATCGGCGGCGGGAGCCGGAACCGGAGCGTCGGCCGGAGCCGGGGCATTGACCGGAGCGTTCGGCGGAGCCTGGATCGAACCCTCGGGGGCATCACCGGACATCGAGCGCTGCGACGCAACGGCCAGCAGGGCCTCACGGCCGGAAATGTCGTTGTTCTGCACCGCGTGCCAGAGCTGCTTGAGGTAACTCACGTTCGGGCTGGAGTCGTCCTCGGGCGCCTCGGTGGTGGCACCGGGAGGCAGGTTCTGCGGGCTGGCGAGGTGCGGCACGCCGTCCGCCGGGGCCTGCGCGGCGTCGGCGGCCACGGGGGCGACGGCCGGAGCTGCCTCGGGGGCCGGGGCATCGGCGTCGGCCGGAGCCGTGGGCAGGTCCTGCGGGGCTTCGTGCAGCGCCCAGCCCTGACCGTGTGCGGCCGGCTCTTGGCCGACATCCCAGCTGGCGGCTTCGATCGTCGGGCCGGCTGGGGCGTCGGGGGCTGGGACGACGTTGTCCACGTTCACCACGGCGGGAGCCGGGGCGGGCGCGTCCAACGGCGCGGCGTCCGGGGCGGGTGCATCGAGAGCGGGAGCCGGGGCCTCAGGAGCCGGCGGCAGGTCGGCCGGGGCCGGAGGCAGATCCTCAGGGGCCGGCGGGAGGTTTTCGGGGGCCGGTGGCAGCGCATCCGGAGCCGGGGGCAGCGGCGCGTCCAGCGGGGCGGCGTCCGGGGCCGGCGCATCGGGTGCGGGAGCGTCGGGCAGGGCCGCGTCGATCTTGGCGGGCTCCGGCTTCGCGGCGCTCAGATTGCGCGGGGTGGCGCCGGACAGACCATGTCCGCACACCGGCCAGGCACCACGGCCCTGGGAAGCCAGCACGCGCTCGGCGACGGCGATCTGCTGATCCTTGGTGGCCATGTTGGCCGCGGGGGCGTACTCGCCACCGCCGTGGGCGGACCAGGTGCCGGGTGAGAACTGCAGACCACCCTGGTAGCCGTTGCCGGTGTTGATGGCCCAGTTGCCGCCAGATTCGCAACGGGCGACGGTGTCCCACTCGCCGTCGGTCGCAGCCATGGCCTGGCCGGCGAGGGCGATACTGCCGCCACCCAGCACGGCGCCGGTGACGGCGATCTTGGCGACGCTGACAGTCGAGGTAGTGGGCTTGCGGTGGCGTCCACTCATCAGAAAGGCATTCCTCTCGTCAACGCCTGCGAGGTCAGCTGTCGGGTTCGGGCTGGAGAGGTTGCCCGGCCTGAGCCGTTTCCGGCACAGGCTTCACCCCAAGGAACGTGCGTTCCTGGTCCTGCGATTGGGTGGACCGGTTGGGTCCCCCGCCTCCATCCACGGTGTTCGTGGTTGACCATGCCCGGCGGATGGAGCTCGGCGTTTCGGGTATGGCTGGCCACCGTTAAGTGGCACGCCTAGAGACGGTATCGGCTTGCGGGGTATCCGTCATCTTGGTGCGGTTTCGGCGTTTCGATGCCCGGCAAATTATGAGAGAGCGTTAAAGCCGCTGGACGTTTGGGCGTTTCTGCAGCTATTTTCGGTGCCCCACCAGTGCTTCGCTCACCCGTGACCAATTCGTTATGTGATGCAAATCACGATTATCCGCCGGCGAAGGGCGGTAACACATCGACGGTTCGGTTTGTTGAAAGCCGCTCGGCGCGATCGCGCACGGCGATGCCATCGCACAAGAATGAGCAGCGTGTCAGTACTTTCGCCAACGCCGCGCGGTCGGTGCCCACCAACTCCACCAGGTCCGCCACGGTGGTGTCCGCCGGTATGCACAACGTTTCGGTTTCGATTCCGGCAGCGGCCCGTGCAGCGGCGAAATACCGGACCGTCACATCGATCCGGTTCATCTCGATCGCCTCAGCCACCGATGGCACTCATCGGCCGGTCCGGCTGCACGAAGCCGGGCTCGTTGATCCCGTGGCCGGCCGCCTTGGCCCACATGGCGTCCTGCCATGCCCCTACCAGCGTCTCGTCGTCCGCGCCGCCGCGCATCAGGCCGCGCAGATCGGTCTCCTGCCGGGCGAACAGGCAGCTGCGCACCTGTCCGTCGGCGGTCAGCCGAGTCCGGTCGCAGGCGCCGCAGAACGGTGTCGACACCGACGCGATGACGCCGACGGTGCCGCGGCCGCCGTCGACCTGCCACAGTTCGGCGGGCGCCGAGCCGCGCGGCGCCGGGTCGGGGGTCAGCGTGAACTCGCGGCGCAGGGCGGTCAGGATCGCCTCGGCGGTCAGTGCGTCGCCGCGCCGCCAGAGGTGACCCGCGTCCAGCGGCATCTGCTCGATGATCCGCAGCTGGTAGCCGTGATCGAGACAGAAACCCAGCAGTGCCACGGCGTCGTCCAGGCCGGTTTCGTGGTCCAGTACGGCGTTGACCTTCACCGGTGTCAGGCCCGCGGCCTGGGCGGCGGCCAGTCCGTCGATGACGTCGGTGAGCCGGCGGCGCCGGGTGATGACGGCAAAGCGGTCGGGGTCGACGGTGTCCAGGGACACGTTGACCCGGTCCAGGCCGGCGCGTTTGAGCGCATCGGCCCGCTTGTCCAGGCCGATGCCGTTGGTGGTCAGCGCGATCCGCGGGCGTGGTGACAGCGCCGCGGCCGCGGCCACCACGTCTTCGAGATGGGGCGACAGCAGCGGCTCGCCGCCGGTGAAGCGGACGTTGGTGATGCCCAGGCGGGTCACCGCCAACCCGATCAGGCGGGTCAGTTCATCGAGGGTCAACAGTTCCGGGCCCGGCATCCAGGGCAGTCCCTCGGCCGGCATGCAGTAGGTGCACCGCAGATTGCACCGGTCGGTCAGCGACACCCGCAGATCGGTGGCGGTGCGGCCGAAGGAATCGATGAGGGCCATCGGGGATGTCACCGGGGACCGAGACCGAATGTCTGCACCGAATCAACCGGCACGATCTGCTTGCCCAACGGCAGCAGCGAGACCGGGATCAATTTCAGGTTGGCCAGCGCCAGCGGTATGCCGATGATGGTGACCGCCTGGGCGATCGCCGTGGCGATGTGGCCCAGCACCAACCACCAGCCGCACAGCACGATCCACAGGATGTTGCCGACCAATGCGCCCGGCCGCGGACCGGGCTTGTCGACGACGGTCTGACCGAACGGCCACAGTGCGTACAGCCCGATGCGGGCCGAGGCGATTCCGAACGGAATCGTCACGATCAGCAGGAAGCAGATCAGCGCGGCCAGGAAATAGCCGAGAGCCAGCCACAGACCGCCGAAGATCAACCAGATGACGTTCAGGACCAACCGCATATTTCCTCCAGCTCTTGCCATAAAACCCTACCGAGTAATGGGGATGCTGCTGAGATCGGTGGCCGAGTAAGATCACGCGCAACGCGTCCTGCCCATGCGGGGCGCTTCGTTATGTGACCAGACGTGTAGAACGAGCAGGTGAGACCAGTGCCGACCGGCCGGGTTAAGTGGTATGACACCGAGAAGGGCTTCGGCTTCCTCTCTCAGGAGGAGGGCGAGGACGTCTACGTGCGCTCCTCGGCGCTGCCCGACGGGGTGGACGGGCTCAAAGCGGGCCAGCGCGTCGAGTTCGGCGTGGCCGCCGGCCGGCGTGGTCCGCAGGCGTTGAGCCTCAAGCTGATCGACCCGCCGCCAAGCCTGTCGCGCACTCGCCGCGAGTCCTCCGCGCCGGCGGAGCACAAGCACAGCCCCGACGAACTGCACGGCATGGTGTCCGACATGATCACCCTGCTGGAGGATGCGGTGCAGTCCGAGCTGCGCCGGGGGCGCTACCCCGACCGCAAGACCGCGCGCAAGGTGTCCGAGGTGGTCAAGGCCGTCGCACGCGAACTCGAGGCCTGATCTTCTCTCGCGCCGAATGGCTGGTTATGGCACGGGTTTTCGTGATTTCCGTGCCCTAACCAGCCAGTGCCATAACCAGCCAGTGGGCGCGACGTGGTCAGTCCCAGTTGGTGCGCACCGACCATTCCGCGTGGGGCAGTTCGCCTTCGTTGCCCTCGGCATCCCGGGCGATGGTCGGCAGCTGCACCGCGAACCCCAGCAACCGGCCATGGTTGGGGTCGACCGTCGGGATGGTCGCGGTCATCCGAGTGTTGGACCGGAACTGGATCAGCTGGGTGACCGGCGAGTCCTCGTAGGCCAGCTGCAGGATCCACGGGGCGCGGGCGATCTGTTCGGGCACCGAAAGCTGTACCGGGTGACGGGAATTCACCGTCAGCGCACCCCACTGGGCCGGCACCACGCAATTGTTGAGATCGCGAACCTCACAGAACCGGTAGGGCCCGACCCGGGTCAGCTGACCGTTGCTGTAGGCGCTGATCTGGGGGAGCTGGGTACCGTGGTCGCGCGACAGCCACCACAGCAGGACGCCGGTGCCGGTGCTGGCAACCAGCACAACAACGGCGAACATCGCGACGATTCGTTTCATATTCATCCTGCGGTCGTTCTGGGCGCCGCGGCGAAAGCCGTTCGGGCCCCTTCTTTTTCGGCGAACACCGGTCGGTTTCCGCCCAGGCCCGGGATCAGCGAGCCGCCGTTGTAACTCACCAGGGTCTGCGCCAGGCCCGGGATGAGCACGGCGGTGACGGCGGTGAACCCGATCCACAGATCGGTGTAGATCAGCACACCGATGGCGCCGCCGACCACCCAGGCCAACTGCAGCAGGGATTCGGAACGGCCGAACGCCGAGGCCCGCGATTCCTCGGGCAGGTCGTCCTGCAGCGAAGCGTCCAGTGAGGCCTTGGTGATGGCGCTGGCGGCCGAGGTGATCAGGGTGACGACCGCGGCGACCACCAGGTTGCCGGTGACCGCGGCAGCCACCGACGCGACGGTCACGATCACCGCGGCGCGCACCACCAATCGGGCAGGCTGGCCCAGTTTGATCCGGGCACTGGCGACGTTCCCGACGAAGGTGCCGATACTGGCCGCGCCACCGATCAGGCCGAGGATCTTCAGCTGGTCCCAGGCCCCGGCGTCATGCGACTTGGCGACGAATGCCGGGTACAGGAACAGGAATCCGGTCAACACCTTGATGGTGCAGTTGCCCCACAGTGAGGTGATGATGTTGCGCCCCAACGGCTGTCGGGGCGACCGGCGTTCGGGGCCGTGATGAATTTCCTCGGTCGGGGCATGGTAGGAGAGCGTCGCGGGGACCTCGCCCTCGGTGACCTCCACCCATTTGGGGATCCGCATGGCCAGCACGGTGCCGGCCACGGTCACCGCCAGCACGATGTACAGCGCGCCGGGAAAATGCATGAGCCCGAACACGTACTCGCAGGCCGCGGCGATACCGCCACCGAGCGTGGTACCGCCCAGCAGACCGAACATGGTGAGCCGGGAATTGACCCGCACCAGGTCGATCGTCGGCGGCAGCACTCGGGGGGTCATGGCACTGCGCAGCACGCTGAAGGATTTGGACAGCACCATCATGCCGAGCGCGCACGGGTACAGCACCCACGGTGGGAAGCTGCCGGTGGCGCCGTCGTAATTGGCGATCAGCACCAGCGCCAGTACGGTGCGCAGCGCGAACGATCCGGCCAGCGTGATCCGTCGGCCCTGTTGCAGTTTGTCCAGCGCCGGCCCGATCAACGGGGCGATCACCGCGAACGGGGCGATGGTGATCAGCAGGTACAGGGCCACTTTGCTTTTGGATTCACCGGAGGCGGCGGCGAAGAACAGCGTGTTGGCCAGTGCGATGCCCATCGCCGCGTCGACGGCGTTGTTGGCGACCACCGGCCAGGTCAGAGCGGTCAGGCCGGACTTGTCCGCGCCGTCGGCGGTGGCCGCGCGCTGGACGAAGTCGTACATCTTGGAGCCCATTTCCCGGCTGCGCTGGGCGGCGGCCCTGGTGACGGTGATCTTTTCGCCCGCCGGGGCATCCGCGCGGCGCCCTCCATCGCGGGGCGGTCCGTAGTGCTGGGTGCGGCCGGACCGGTCGTCCAGCGGCGGCAGCCAACGGTTGGAGTGGTCGTCGGAGCCCGGTGACGGACGGCGCGGACCACGCGGCGGTGCCCGATGGAATTCGGGGTCGCTGGGATAGTTCGCCATGCCCGGATGTTCGTCGTGCGGCTCGCCGGGTGGGCGCGGCGGGTAGTAGCGCGGATCGGCGCGCTCGGCACCGCGTTGAGGTCCGCTCCGCGCAGCGCGTGGGCTCCCGGGGCGAGAGTCGCGGGGAGGACCGTTCATGACGACGATTGTTCCCCATGGCACCGACGGCGGCCCGCAGGCGGCCGGTGTGGCAGCCAGTGTGGCCGGGTCGACAGGGAATCAGGCAGTATTGACCCCGATGGACACGCCCAGCCCCACCTCTTCAGCCGCCGAGCCGGCCGCCACGACCGCGCCGGCCGAGCCCGACCTCACCGCGATTCTGACCGGTGCGGTGGAGCAGGCGCGCACTGCGATCATCGAGTTCAGCGGTGACGGTGTGGTCGGCGAATACCTGGGCGTCGAATCCGATGACCCGGCTTCGGCCACCCATCGCTTCTTGGCGGTCATGCCCGGCTACCAGGGTTGGCAGTGGGCCGTGGTGATCGCGGCCTATCCCGGCGCGGACCACACCACCATCAGTGAGGTCGTCCTGGTGCCGGGGCCCAGTGCGCTGCTGGCCCCGCAGTGGGTGCCCTGGCAGGACCGGGTTCGGCCCGGTGACCTGACCCCGGGTGACCTGCTGGCGCCGCCGGTCGACGACCCGCGCCTGGTGCCCGGTTATCTGGCCTCCGGCGATGCCGAGGTCGACGAGGTGGCCGGCGAGCTCGGGCTGGGCCGTCGTCAGGTGCTCAGCGAATGGGGGCGCGCCGACGCCGCGCAACGCTGGTACGACGGTGACTACGGCCCGGCCTCGGCGATGGCCCGCTCGACCCGGCGCACGTGCCGGGACTGCGGGTTCTTCATTCCGCTGTCGGGCGCGCTGCGCTCGGTGTTCGGGGTGTGCGCCAACGAGATGTCGGCCGATGGGCGCGTGGTGGCCGGCGACTACGGTTGCGGCGCGCACTCGGACACGCCGCCGCCGGCTCCCATCGGTTCCCCGATGTACGAGCCGTTCGATGACGGCGTCCTCGACCTCAACCCCTGACCAATCCCCGCCGAAACGGACGTTTGGGCCGGAAAACTCGGCGTGTCGCGGCCCATTTGTCCGTTTCGGCGAGAGTAGATCAGTGCTCGGCGGCGGCCTTGATCCGGCCGAGTGAGGTCTGCATTCCGGCGACCAGTTCCTGCTCGAAGCTGGGCACGCCGCCCATGAACCGGTCGACCAGCTTGCCGGAGACCGCCTTGACCCCGTTGGGGGCACGACGGCTGGCGGTCACCTTGGTGGCGTCCCCCTCGGGCTCGAGCTCGTAGCTCCATTCGGTGCCGTTCTCGTTGACCCGGAACGCCAGCTTGCGGTCGGTGTCGAACGTGGTGATGGTCGAGGTCGTCGGCCAGAACATCAGCCCGCGACGGTTCAGGTTGTAGGTCTTGGTACCGACCTGGACCGGGCCGAACGCCTTCATGACCCGGCATTGCGGGCTCCACTTGGGCATGTTGCTCAGATCGGAGATCAGCGCCCACACCGTGGACGCGGGTGCGTTGATGGTGATGTCGGTCTGCAGCAGCGGGGATTCGCCGGCCATGGGTATCTCCTAGTTGTCGGTGGGTGTGTCGATCAGCAGGCCACGTTGCGCGCCTCGGGAGCCGCGCCGCGCCGCACTGCGTTGCCACAGGAATATAGAGGTGCCCAGCACGCCGACGCCGAGGCCGGCGACGGTCACCGGGCGCCCGCCGTGCAGCGCGGGGACGGTGAAGGCCAATATCAGGGCGGCCAACCATCCCGCGGCGATCGTGATGATCACCGGCCACGGCGCCAACAGGCGCGGCGATAGCGCCGGAGGTACCGGCTGTGCGGGTGTCGGGGTGTCCATCATGGCTTAACCTAGCGGATCGATCGGTACGCTATCTCGTCGTGACCGATGCCGATGCTCGCCTGGCCAATGATCTGTCGTTGGCGGTGATGCGTCTGGCGCGTCAGCTCCGGTTCCGGCGCCCCGATTCTCCGGTATCGCTGTCCCAGCTGTCGGCCCTGGCGACCCTGGCCAAAGAGGGGCCGATGACCCCCGGGGCCTTGGCGATCCGCGAGCGGGTGCGCCCGCCCTCGATGACTCGTGTCATCGCGTCGTTGGTCGACCTGGGTCTGGTGCAGCGCAACGCCCATCCGGGCGATGGCCGTCAGGTGCTGGTGTCGGTATCCGCGGCGGGCTCCGAACTGTTCGAGGCCGAGCGGCGGGCCAGTCGGGAATGGCTGCAGCAGCGCCTCGATGAGCTCAAGCCGCAGGAGCGTGCGACGCTGCTGGCCGCCGCGGACCTGATCTTCGTCATCATCGACGAGAGCCCGTGAGCCAACTCGTCGTTGACGTCGACGATCCTGCCGACCCGAGGCTCGATGACTTCCGGGACCTCAACAGCGTGGACCGCCGGCCTGACCTCCCGTCGGGCAAGGGGCTGGTGATCGCGGAGGGTGTGTTGGTCGCGCAGCGGATGCTGGCGTCGCGGTTCACCCCGCGGGCCTTTTTGGGGACCGATCGCCGACTGTCCGAGCTCGCCGATGACCTGCCGCTCACCGAGGCGCCCTACTACCGCGCCTCGGCGGAGGTGATGGCGGAGGTGGTCGGCTTCCATCTGAATCGTGGGGTGCTGGCCTCGGCATCCCGGCCGGTCGAATTATCGGTGTCCGAGGTGATCGAGGGCGCCCGGACGATCGCGGTGCTCGAAGGCGTCAACGACCACGAGAACCTGGGGTCGATCTTCCGCAACGCCGCGGGCCTGGAGGTGGACGCGGTGGTGTTCGGCGCCGGGTGCGCCGATCCGCTGTACCGGCGGGCGGTGCGGGTTTCCATGGGCCATGCCCTGCTGGTCCCGTACGCCCGCGCCCAGTCCTGGCCGGGTGATCTGGAGTTGTTGCGGGACAACGGTTTTCACTTGGTTGCCATGACGCCTGGTGCCGGTTCGGTGCCGATAGCCCAAGCGTTGGACGGGTTGGTCGATCGCAAGGTCGCGGTGCTGGTCGGCGCCGAGGGGCCGGGTCTGGCCGAACACACCATGCGGGCCTGCGATGCGCGGGCCCGGATCCCGATGTCGCGGGGAACCGATTCACTGAATGTGGCCACCGCGGCGGCGCTGGCGTTTTACGAGCGCGCCCGACGGGCGGACTAGATTGGCTCGGGTGACGCCACCCCGCACAGCACCCACACCCTGGGCCACCGGTCTGACCGTGGCGGGCTTCGTCGCCGCGCTGGTGGCGGGCGCGATCGTGGTCTTGAGCATGGGGCTGGTGCGGGTGCATCCGCTGTTGGCGGTCACGCTCAACCTGATCGCCGTGGGTGGTCTGGCGCCGACGGTGTGGGCCTGGCGGCAGCGGCCGGTGTGGCGTTGGTTCGTGCTGGGCAGCGGCGTTGGTGTGGCGATCGGCTGGATCGCGACGCTGGCTGTGGCGTTCGCCCGGTAACTCAGCCCTGGGCGCTGGAGGAACGCACACCCAGCAGCACGTCTTCCCAGCCGGGAACCTCGGCCTTGCGCTTACGCGACCGCGGCTTGGGCTGGGGGGCCGGCTCCGGGGTGGGCTCGGGTTCGATCGTCGCGGCCGGCTCGATCAGCGCGGCGGGCTCGGGAACCGGCGGCTGGGTGACGATCGGGGCCATCGGCAGGACCGGCGCGGGCGCCGGGGTGGTGGCCACCGGTTCGGCGTAGACGACGGTCTCGCGGGTCGCGTTGTCGATGGTCGCCTCGATGATGACCGACTCTTCGAAGACGAGCTGGGTCAGCGGCGCCACCGAACGCAGTGCCGGGCGGGTGTAGTTGGGGTCGATCAGTTCGGCCGCGGCGTCGTCGAACGCGGTGGCGGTGCCGCCGTGCGCGCCGGGGGCGAATCGGAAGTGTGCGACGTTGTCGGACTTTCCGGCCTTCCAGCCCAGCTGAACGGTCCAGCGGCTGTCCTCGTTGCGCCAGGCGTCCCAGGTGGTGCTGTCGGGGTCCAGCCCGCGGGCGATCAATGCCCCGGTGATGGTTTCCAGCAGGGTCAGCACCGACGGGCCGTCGGCCAGGATCGGGTGCGCCGCAGTGGCCAGTTCGGCGGCCCGGGACCGCTCCAGCAGCACTGGGTGGGCGAATCGCATGATGCGTTCCGGATCGACGCAGGCCGACGCGGCTAGCTGCTCGACCGACGCGCCGGCCCGGATACGGGCCTGGATCTCCCGCGGCCGCAGCGCGTTCGGGGTGGGCACCTCGACGTCCAGCTCGGCCTGGTTGGTGGTCGCCCGGTCGCCGCGGGTGGCGGCTTTGAGCCGCTCGTCGACACGCAAGATGAATTTCTCGGCGGTGTCGGCGGTTTCGCAGATGATGCGAGTGCCGTCGACATCGAGTCCAACGACCTTGAGTTCCCTCATTGGCGACCTCCTAGGCGCGGCTTAACGCGTCACCCTACTGCGTTATCGACCTGTAACCGAGCTGACACACCGGCGTCGGTCAGATATGTGCGACGACCCAGTCCACGCAGGCGGTCAGGGCGCTGACGTCCTCGGGGTCCACGGCCGGGAACATGGCCACCCGGAGCTGGTTGCGGCCCAGCTTGCGGTAGGGCTCGGTGTCCACGATTCCGTTGGCGCGCAGCACCTTTGCCACGGCGGCGGCGTCCACGGCGTCATCGAAATCGATGGTGCCCACCACCTGCGAGCGCAGCGCGGGGTCGGCCACGAATGGGGTGGCGAAGGATGAGGCCTCGGCCCACGAGTACAGCCGCTGCGAGGAGTCGGCGGTGCGTTTGACGGCCCAGTCCAGGCCGCCGTTGCCGTTGAGCCAATCCAGCTGCTCGGCCAGCAGGATCAGGGTGGCGATCGCCGGGGTGTTGTAGGTCTGGTTCTTCAGGCTGTTGTCCACCGCGATCGGCAGAGACAGGAAGTCGGGCACCCAGCGACCTGAGGCGCCGATCTGCTCGACGCGGGCCAGGGCAGCCGGGCTCATCACGGCCAGCCACAGGCCGCCGTCGGAGGCGAAGTTCTTCTGCGGCGCGAAGTAGTAGGCGTCGGTGTCGGCGATGTTCACCGGCAGGCCGCCGGCCGCGGAGGTGGCGTCGATGAGGACCAGCGCGTCACCGGCCGGGCGCGAAACCGGCACCGCGACGCCGGTGGAGGTCTCGTTGTGTGCCCAGGCGACCACGTCGACGTCGGGGTCGGACTGGACCGCGGGGGCACTGCCGGCGTCGGCCTTGATGACGATCGGGTCGCCGACGAACGGGTTGTTCTTGACGCAGGAGGCGAACTTGCTGCTGAACTCGCCGTAGGTTAGGTGCAGCGAGCGCTTGTCGACCAGGCCGAACGCGGCGGCATCCCAGAACGCGGTGGAGCCGCCGTTGCCGAGGATGACCTCATAACCGTCGGGGGTGTTGAACAGCGCCTTGACGCCGTCGCGCACCCGGCCGACCAGATTCTTGACCGGAGCCTGGCGGTGCGAGGTGCCGAACAGATCGCCCGCGGCCGCGAGGGCGGACAGCTGCTCGGGGCGAACCTTGGACGGTCCGCAGCCGAAACGACCGTCGGCGGGCTTGATGTCGGCGGGGATGATGAGCTCAGCCATGGCGTTCAGCGTAGTTGCAGGTGGATATGGGTTGTCTGGGGAGGTCTGGGCGGTTGGCCGGATCACATCCGTAATGCCTCAAATCAAGATGCCCGCGAAAACTGATCGATGCCTCAGGTAGAAATGCCCGCGAAACGGGGTGGTTCAGACGGCCTTGGTCCGGATGCCTTTGCGGACGTCGGGTAGCGCGGTGGGGAAGCTGGCGAGGTAGAGCTGTTCGGTTTTGTCCTTGGCCAGCAGCAGGAGTCGGT
>Ga0153956_1001034_pt1 | contig 27035 bp, 32 predicted proteins | sample TSFL040MetaG_FD_104704 | JGI IMG/M metagenome (GOLD analysis project Ga0153956, IMG submission 104704) | Attine ant fungus gardens microbial communities from Florida, USA - TSFL040 MetaG | ecosystem: Host-associated > Fungi > Mycelium > Unclassified | place: USA: Florida, Wekiwa Springs... | reverse complement strand
TCGATCCGTGCCCACTGCGCATCGGAAAACCAAAAGAAATCAGACATCTCAGCGCCTCCTCGCCGAGACACTGAATCACAATCTCATCACCGTGGGAATCTCGCTATTGGGTCCGGACCCTAGCACGTTTATGATTCTCGTGTGGTTCAGGTTCAGAAGTCCGCTTCACCGACTCGCTGCGATAGTGTGGCGGACTTCTGAACCACCACACTAGGCGGCAGACCAGATCTTCCCGTTGCGGCGATTGATCGCGGCGGGGCCTGCGCCTATTCTGGCGGGTAAAGGAAACAGCCGGGAAAATTGCGATGTCGCGCGTATCGATCAAGGGCCGGGACGATCTGCCCGACAGCCTCAAGCCGCTCTGGGACAAGATGACGACCTACGGCGCCTTCGAGAACCAGGCCGGGGTGATGGTGCATCGCCTGCCGATCTTCAAGCACATGTGGACGCTGCTGGTCGAATTGGCCGAGGAAGGCAATCTCTCCAAGCGGCATCTTGAACTGGCGCTGGTCACGACCTCGTTGCTGAACAAATGCGAATACTGCGTCTCGCATCATGCGCCGAAGCTCAAGGTGCAGGGCGTGTCGGAAGCGGGCGCCGAACGCCTGCTCGATTACAAGGATCATCCGGAGCTCGATGATCTCGATAAGCTCGTCGTCGAATATTCCATCGCCGTGACCGGCAACTGGAACATGACCCGCGACGAGATGTTCAGCAGGCTCCGGCAGCATTTCACGGAATCCCAGATCATGGAGCTCACCTGGCGCATCGCGCTGTGCGGCGCCTTCAATCGCTTCAACGACATCCTGCAACTCGATATCGAGCAGGGCGTTCCGGCGCGCGAAGCCGCGGAATAACAGAAGAGGTGGGATCGGCTGCGCGGTTCGATCCGATGCCGCGCCCATCACGACCTTCGGAACAAGGAAACGCGCCGATGAACGTCAATCCGGCTCAGGATAGTCTTGCCAAGGGTGCGGCTGCGGTCCCACCGCCTGCGATCGTCGAGCGCCCGCAAAATGAGGTGCCGCGCAAGCTGCGGCACTATCTGTCGCTTGAGGATTTCGAGCCGGCGGCAAAGCGGCTCCTGCCGCGCATGCTCTACGGCTACATTTCGGGTGGCGCCGAGACCGATGCCTCGGTGCGCGACAACAAACAGGCCTATCAGGATTATGGGCTGGTGCCGCGTGTGCTGATGGACGTTTCGGGCCGCGACACCTCGACGACGCTGTTCGGCAAGCGCTACGCCGCGCCGTTCGGGATTCCGCCGCTCGGCTCGGCCGCCCTGTGCGCCTATCGCGGCGACATCGTGCTGACGCGCGCGGCGGCGGCGATGAACGTCCCGATGATTCTCAGCGCGTCTTCGCTGATCAAGCTGGAGGACGTGAAGCGCGCGAATCCGGACGCGTGGTATCAGGCATATCTCGCGGGCGACGACGTTCGCGTCGAGGCCATGGTGGATCGCGTTGCCGCCGCCGGTTATGACACGTTTGTGGTCACGGCCGACGTGCCGGTGCCGCCCAATCGCGAGAATAACATCCGCAACGGCTTTCAGGTGCCGATCGCGATCACGCCGCAGGTGGCATGGGACACGCTGACCCATCCGCACTGGCTGTTCGGAAATTTTCTGCGCACGGTCATGAACCACGGCATGCCACGTTTCGAGAACATGGACGCGGCGCAGGGACCGCCCGTGCTGTCGAAAAACCTGATGCGCAACATCGGCAAGCGCGATCAGCTTGCCTGGAAGCATGTCGAGCTGATCCGCCGCCGCTGGAAAGGCAGGCTCGTGGTGAAAGGACTGCTGGCGCCGCAGGATGCACGGATGGCGCGCGAGTGCGGCGCCGACGGCGTCATTGTCTCCAATCACGGCGGGCGTCAGCTCGACGGCGCGGTGTCGGCACTGCGCACGTTGCCGGAGATCGCCGCGCAGGCGAACGGCATGACCGTGATCGTCGATGGCGGTATCCGCCGCGGCACGGATATTTTGAAGGCGCTGGCGCTCGGCGCCGACTTCGTGTTCATCGGTCGCCCCTTCCTCTATGCAGCCGTGGTCGGCGGCGAGGCGGGCGTCACCCGCGCGCTGACGCTGATGCGGGACGAGATCAGCCGCGACATGGCGCTGCTCGGGATCCGCAGCCTCGATGAGATAACATCGGATATGGTGCGCGCCGTCCGCTGAAGATTATGTTTCGAGCCGCGCCAATCGCTCGGCTTCGACAAGATCATCGGCCGTATTGACGTTGAAGAACGGATCGAACGGCGTTGTCGGCCATGAAACGGTAGCGAGGCGATAACGCGCGGTCCAGCGGCTGACCTGCCTGATGTGTTCGACCGCCAATGCGTGGCGCAACTCCTGGCGCAGCGCGACATCCCACAGCCCGATCACCGGATGCATCTGCCCATCCGAAGCGGCAACCGCGAGCTGCGCGCTCTGCTCGCTCCGTGCGCGATGCAGCCGCGCCACCAGATCGCGCGGCAGGAACGGGCAGTCACCGGGCACGCTCGCGATCCATCGGACCTCCGGCCGCGCGAGGGCGGCCCAATCCAGCGCCGCGAGGATGCCTGCGAGAGGGCCGGGAAAATCGGCGACGCTGTCGGCGATCACGGGCAGGCGGTAAGCCGCAAAGCGCGCCGGATCGCCATTGGCGTTGAGCACTAAGCCGTCGCATTGCGGTGCCAGCCGGGAGATGACGTGGCTCAAAATGGGGCCGTTGCCGATCTCGCGCATCGGCTTGTCGCCGCCGCCCATGCGGCGGGCGAGGCCGCCGGCCAGGATGACAGCGGGTGTCGGCGGATGCCTGTTGTCCATAACCGCCTCGTTAGCATGACATTGCCCGCGAGTGGATATAAAGCAGCCCGGGATATGACGTGGCCGCCGGCCGGTCCGGAGAATGGCATGAAGGTGATCGGTCTTGCAGGATGGAGCGGTGCGGGCAAGACGACGCTCCTGACGCGGCTGATCCCGCATTTGATCGGGCAAGGCCTGCGTGTCTCCACACTCAAGCACGCGCATCATGACTTCGACGTGGATGTTCCGGGCAAGGATTCCTGGTTGCACCGCCAGGCGGGTGCGGCGGAGGTTTTGGTCACGTCGAAAAATCGCTGGGCGCTGATGCACGAGTTGCGCGGGGCCGACGAGCCGAGACTTCCCGAGTTGCTGGCGAGAATGTCGCCGGTCGATCTCGTGATCGTCGAGGGGTTCAAGCGAGAACCCTATCCCAGAATAGAGGTGCACCGCGCCGCCAATGGGAAGCCGCCGCTGTTCACGGACGATCCCGGCATCGTCGGCCTCGCAACCGATGCCGCATTTGAAACGGCGCTTCCCATGGCGCGACTTGATGACATTCCGGCCGTCGCAGCCATTGCGCTGAACGGCGCCGTGCACATCAGCGATCTGTCCGCGCGCGCGTGACGCCCCACCGGTTGACGGTCCTGCCGGCATTGGCCATGGTCGCCGCATGACGATGACGAAACTCGATCTCAAGGGATTGAAATGTCCGCTGCCGGCGCTGCGGACGCGCAAGGCGCTGAAGGCGATGAAGCCCGGCGACCGGCTTGAGGTGATCTGCACCGATCCGCTGGCGGCGATCGATATTCCGCATTTGATCCGGCAAACCGGCGATGTTGTCGACATCACGGAACGGACGGACAATTACACCGTGTTCCTGATCGAGAAATCTCGGCTGTCGTCTCCCGCTTGAGACAGCGTCAGGCGGTTTCGTCGAGGCGATGATAGCCGTTGAGCCGGTAGACCGCGAACGAGATCGTCCAGCTCGCGACGAACAATGCGACGATGCAGTAGCCCAGCGCGCCGAAATTCTCGTTGAGTGCCGTGATCCAGTCCCAGAACCGGCCTTCGAGACCGAAGCGGCCGGCCATCAGCCCGAGCGTCTCGATGCCGCCGATCACCAGCGCAACCAGCACCGAGACCGATGTGATGGTCATGTTGTAAAACAGCTTGCGCACCGGATTGCGATAGGCCCAGCCGTACGCGCCGATCATCAGCACGCCGTCGAGCGTGTCGATCAGCGTCATACCGGCGGTGAACAGCACCGGAAAGATCAGGATCGACCAGCTTGAGACGTGGCTCGACGCCTGCGCCGACAATCCGAACAGGCTGATCTCGCTCGCGGTCTCGAAGCCGAGCGCGAACAGGAAGCCGATCGGAAACAGATGCCAGCTCTTGGAGACAAATCGGAACAGCGGCCGGAACAGACGCGCCAGCCAGCCGCGCTGTTGCAACAGTTCGTCGATGTCGTCTTCGTGGATGGTCCCTCCCTTCCTGACGCGCTGAAACGCCCGATAGATGCCAGCCAGCACGATCAGGTTGGAGATCGCGATGACGAACAGGAAGAGTGCCGACGCCGACGTGCCGATCACGCCGCCGATCTCGCGATACGCTGCGAAGCGATCCGTGAGCGAGGTCGCCGCCAGTGCGATGGCGACCGAGGCCACCAACACGACCGCCGAGTGGCCGAGCGCGAAAAACAGGCCGACCGCCACCGGGCGCTGGCCGTCCTGCATCAACTTGCGGGTGACGTTGTCGATGGCGGCGATGTGGTCGGCATCGAGCGCGTGCCGCAGCCCGAGGGTATAGGCGAGGAGCGAAGTTCCGACCAGCACCGGCAGACCGGCGAACGCGGTCAGCGCCCAGGCCCAGGCGCAAATATTGGCGAGGATCAGCGCGGACAGTACCGCGATCAGCCGAACGCGAAATCCGTCGGTCGCAGGTATGGTTTGGCAGGAGGACGACATCGCATCGTTCTCTATCCGCAACCGGCTTCGCTGTCACCATGCTGGTTCTGCGGGAAAGCCCGGGCAGGCCGCCGGCTTTCGCGATTCCAAAAGTGTTGACCTGACGGCGATTAGCTGTCACGTTTTTGACTGGTGGTGCCCGCGAGGGCTAACCAAGGGAATGCGGTGCGCTCGGTTTACGGGCAATTCCGCGGCTGCCCCCGCAACTGTAGGCGGATAGCCGATGACCATGAATGCCACTGGAAGCCGATGTGCTTCTGGGAAGGTGGTCCGAGGCGATAACCCGCGAGCCAGGAAACCTGCTGCCGGTCATGGTCACGTGCGAACGCGTCGGGCGGGGTGCCCCGAAGGCGAGAATGGCTGAATGTATCTGCCGTTTGGGGCGAGGGGCAGACAACAGCAGCGGCCGCACGGACGGTTGAGCGTTCGCCGTTAGAGTCCTTGAATTTCATGTCTGTCATTGAGAGAAATGGCCTTGTTGCGCCGTCGCGTACCCGCGCGCGCGTTTTCGGTTCAAGTGCGATCGGGGTGTGGTTGCGATCGTCGATCGCGCCCTTGTGCCTGCTGACGGCTTGGCCTCTCGCCGGCCCTTCCCGTGCGCAGGCGCAGACGGTGGCGCAGGCAAGCGGCGGCTCGGCTAATCCGCCGGGAAGCCTCGGGCCGGTCGTGGTGACGGAGCCGAAACGCAAGCCTGCTCACAGAATTCAAGCGGGAACGGAACGGGCGCGCACCGCGGTCCGGCGCTCCGGCCGTGCGCCGACACGTCATGCTGTTCCCGCGCCGGGGCCGAATGCGGCCACCCCGGCGACGCCGCTCAATCTCAACGCGGTCGCGGACAGCGCGTCGCGGCTCGGGCTCACCGCGCGGGAAATTCCCGCGACCGTCGAAGTGATCGACAACCGGACGATCGCGGATCGCGGCTTCAAGACCACAACCGATGTCGCGCAGGGAGCAACGGGCGTTACCGCAGGCGATGCGCCGGGCGCGGTGGCGTCGTATTCGATGCGCGGCTTCACCAGCACGCAGATCAATACGCTCTATAACGGCATCAGGGTCGGGCCGTCCGAGATGACCGGCCGCATCATGGATACGTTCAATCTCGATCGCGTTGAAATTCTCAAGGGGCCGGCTTCGCTGCTGTCCGGCGAGGGCGCCACGGGCGGTGCGATCAACTACGTCACAAAGACGCCGCACACGGGCCCGATCACCAACGATGCTTTCACATCCTACGATTCATTTCACGGCTATCGCGCCGGCTACGGATCGGGCGGCAGCACGCTGATCGACGGTCTCGATTACCGTTTCGATATCAGCCATTCCAACGACAAGAGCTTTATCGACGATACCTATTCACGATTGAGCAACGTCTCCGGCCAGCTCAACTACAAGGTCAGCGACAGCTTCAAGGTGTGGGGCGCGGTCGAATACAAGCAGGACACCGATCGTTACTATTGGGGCACGCCGCTGGTACCGGCGAACTATCCCGGCATCGTGCCGACCGCCGGTATCGTGTCAGGACAGTGGAGCAACTATTATCTCAACGACCACGCCGGTCCGCTCAATCTGGTGACGATCGATGCGCGCACGCTGAACACGACCTACAACGTGCTGGACAACCACAGCGGCGCCAACGAACTGTGGCTACGCAGCGGCTTCCAGTGGGACATCACCAACAACATTCAGCTCAAGAGTCAGGTCTATGCGTACAATGCGCAGCGGCACTGGTTTAATAACGAGATCAATTCGTTCGACGACAGCCCGGGCGGAGGGCAGGTCTATCGCGAGCGGCTGTCGGTCGATCACGACCAGAAGCTCTACGGCAACGTCACCGATCTGACGATCAACTCGAACCTGTTCGGTTTCGATAACCGCTTCGTCACCACGGTCGCCGCCTCGAGCCTGCAGTTCAACGTGGTGCAGGACGATTTCTTCAACAGCGACTTCGTCAATCTGGTCAATCCGGATCGCGGCTTGTACGGACCCCAGCAAACCAAGAATTTCTATACCCACGTCGACAATCTTGCGCTGGCCTTTGAGGACCGCATCAAGCTCACGTCGAATTTCGCGCTGATCGGCGGTATCCGGATCGAGGACATCGCGCTGTCGCGCACGGCGTTCGATGTGAACGGCGTGCTCCGGAGCGCGGCCGGCTATCCGTTCTCGACGACGTTTACCCCCGTCACCGGGCGTGTCGGCTATACCTGGGAACCCCTGCCGGGCATGACCTTCTACAGCCAGTACGCGACGGCGGCCGATCCGACGGTCGCCAACATTTTCAATCTCGGCCCGACGATGCCGCTTCGGCTGACCACGTCCCGCACCTACGAGACCGGCGTCAAGCTGCTGAGCGCGGACAAGCGGGCGGAGGTGACGATTTCGGCGTTCGATATCGAACGCAAGAATGTCTACGTGCCCGAAAGCGGCATCAACTTCGATCTCGCCGGCAAGATCGCCTCGCGTGGCCTCGAGGTTGCGGCCGGAGTCAACCCGTTCGGCGGACTGAAGCTGTGGGGCAACCTGGCCTTCGTGCATTCGCGCTTCGTCGATTTCGATTATATCGACGGCAACGGCAATCCCGCGTCCTATTCGGGGATGACGCCGCCGAACGTGCCGAGTTTCGTTGCCAATGCGGGGGCATCCTATCGCTTCGACACCGCATGGCCGGTCGAACTCGGCGCGTCGATGCGGCATGTCGGCGACCGCTTCAATTTTCAGGACAATCTCGTGACCATGAACGCCTACACGACGTTCGACGCCTATGCGTTCATCGATATTCCGAAGTCGGTTTTTCATGGCGTCGACAAGACCCGGCTGAGCTTCCGCGTCCGGAATCTGACCGACAAGCGTTATGCGCAATGGGGCGATCCCGGCTACACCGATCAGGTCATTCTCGGTGCGCCGCGCAGCTATGAGGTCGCGGCGTCGTTCAAATGGTGACGCCTTCTTCCTCCGGGGGCGCCGCATGCCGGGTCATCGTTTTCGCGGTGCCCGGCGACGTGGAGAATTTGCCCGCGCTCTGCTAGAGCTTCCGGGGAGGCGTGACCTTCGCGCCGGATACGGGAGCCGAGATGCACAATCCACATCTGTTTTCACCGCTGCGGGTCGGACCCTACACGTTGGCGCATCGCGTGGTTCTGGCGCCGCTGACGCGGATGCGCGCCGACAAGGCGAGTTTCGCGCCGCGCCCGCTCAATGCCGCCTACTACGCGCAGCGCGCAACGGAAGGTGGCCTGCTGATTGCGGAGGCGTCGCCGGTGCTGGCGGCCGGACGCGGCAATCCCGCGACGCCGGGCATCTATTCGGACGAGCAGATTGCAGGCTGGCGTCAGGTGACCGACGCCGTGCATGCGAAGGGCGGCGTCATTTTCCTTCAGCTCTGGCATGTCGGCCGCGTCTCGCACTCCTCGTTGCAGCCCGGCGGCGCGCTGCCGGTCGCGCCGTCGGCGGTGCCGATCACGGGTGATGGTATGCTGGCGGCGACGGCGTCGGGCAAGCCGCAGCCCTATGAAACGCCGCGCGCACTGGAAACCGATGAAGTCTCCGGCGTTGTCGCGGCATTCCGGCAGGCCGCGCAAAATGCCATGGCTGCCGGTTTCGACGGTGTCGAGATTCACGGCGCGAATGGCTACCTGATCGAACAATTCCTGCAGTCGCATACCAATCTGCGTACGGACCGTTACGGCGGCTCGATCGAGAACCGCGCGCGCTTCCTGCTTGAGATCGCGGATGCCGTGATCGGTGTTTGGGGCGCGAGCCGGGTTGGCGTGCGGCTGTCACCCTATGGGATCGCGAACGGTTCCGGCGAACAGGATCCGATGCCGCTTTACAGCCATGTCATCGGCGCGCTGGACAAGCTGGGGCTGGCGTATCTGCATTTCATCGAGCCGCGCAGCAGCGGCGCCGGCCGCGCCGAGGTTAATCACCGGAACGTGCCGTCGGCGATGGAACTGTTCCGGCCGCTGTGGCGGGGCGTGCTGATGACGGCGGGCGGCTTCACCGGCGAGACCGCGAACGCCGCGATCGCCGATGGCCATGCCGACCTGATCGCATTCGGGCGCATCTTCATTTCGAATCCCGATCTGCCGGATCGTCTCAAGAAGGGCCATCCGCTGACACCCTATAACCGCGCGACCTTCTATGGTGGCGGTGAGACCGGCTATACCGACTATCCGATATATGACGGTCTGAAGGAAATTGAGACGGCGTAGCTTGAAGCGCGGCGCGTCTCGACATGCGGGAAGCGGCGTCATGACCAAGCGAGCGATGGCGAGCGGCGGCACGGCGGCAGGACGCTGCCTTTGCGGCAAGGTTGGCTTCGAGATCGATATTCCCGCGCGGTGGGCCTGGCACGATCACACCGCGGCCAGCCGCCGCGCCCATGGTGCGGCCTATGCAACCTATATCGGGAGCTGGCGGAAGCGCTTCCGCATCATCAAGGGGCAGGGGGCGATCTGCCGTTTCGAGGACGGTGAGACGAAGACCGTGCGCAGCTTCTGTAGGCATTGCGGCGCACCGCTGTTCTACGAACGCGCGCGTTCGCCGCACATGGTGAACATTTCGCGGGCGCTGTTTGACAGCCGCACCGGCCGACAGCCGCTCTATCACATCGGCATCGCCGAGATGCAGGAATGGACCTATACCGGCGAGCCGCTGGTGCCGCTCAAGGGATTTCCCGGCGTGGTTTGGCAGCGCACGAAAAAGAAGACGCGTCGAGACACCGAGGGCATGTTCTAAAAGCCGGCGCGCCGATTAGCCGCGATGGTTGCGCACCCGCGCGATCATCTGCTCGACATGCGCGATCGGCGTTTCCTGCTGGATGCCGTGGCCGAGATTGAAGATCAGCCGGCCGCCCGCGTAATTTGTCAGTACGTCGTCGACCGCGCGGTCGAGCGCCGCGCCCCCGGCGATCAGCGCCAGCGGATCGAGATTGCCCTGAACGGCGACGCGATTTTGCACGCGCTCGCGGATCAATGAGGGCTCCGCAGTCCAATCGATGCTGACGGCATCGACGCCGGTCGCTTCCACATAAGACGGCAGCAGCGCGCCGGCGCCGCGTGGAAAGCCGATGATCTTGGCGTCCGGCACCTCTTTGCGGACGCCTTCGACGATGCGTTTCGTCGGCTCGATCGACCAGCGCGCGAATTCGCGCGGCGGCAATACGCCGGCCCACGTGTCGAAGATCTGCAGCACGTCGGCGCCGGCCTTGAGTTGGCCGAGCAGGTAGCGGATGGAGTTTTCCACCAGCACGTCGATGATTTTCGCAAACGCATCGGGATGATTGTAAGCCATCATCCGTGCGGGTGCCTGATCCGGGGTGCCCTGTCCGGCAACCATGTAGGTCGCGACCGTCCACGGCGCGCCGCAAAATCCAATCAGCGCAATCCTCGGATCGAGTTCTCGTTTGACCCGGCGCAGCGTCTCGAACACCGGCTCGAGCTTGGTCATGTCGGCGTCGCGTGCGAGCGTCGCGACCTTGTCCGGCGTGTCCAGCGGATCGAGCCGCGGACCTTCACCGGCCTCGAAGCGTACCGAGCGTCCGAGCGCGTAGGGGATCACGAGGATGTCGGAGAAGATGACCGCGGCATCGAACGCGAAGCGGCGGATCGGCTGCAAGGTTATTTCGACGGCATAGTCCGGCGTGAAGCAGAGATCGAGAAAGCCGCCAGCCTTCGCGCGCAGTTCACGGTATTCCGGCAAATAGCGGCCGGCCTGCCGCATCATCCAGATCGGCGGCACGGTCTGACGGCGGTCCGAAAGAACCTCGAGAAATGGTTTGATGATCGTGCCCTGTGTCAAAGCGTATTCCGTCGTTGCCGGACTGTGTTTTCCGGTCCGTCTGATACACCGCCGACGCCGCCTTGACCACGGGCGTCCGCGGGCTTTTTGGGCGGCGTTTTCCGGCTCGTGACGCTTCCGCGCTGGCCGGGAAACATCGCTATCGACCGGGAAAAGCCGTATACTCGGTTGGAATTCCGTATCGCAGCACAGGACAGTTCGATGATTTTGCCGGAAGCGCCGGATGACGCTGACGAGCGGGTGGCGGAAGAGCTGCGAGCGGCAGGCTCGTCTCGCCTGTCGTGGCGGTTCGCTTCCGCGAAGGTTTAGGAATAACGCATGCATGATCCGGTCCGCATCGTTCCTCGCAAGATTTGGCGCGCTGACGGGGCCGGCGAGGCGATGCGCGCCATCCCCGAGGAAACCGCAGTCGCGCTGACCTACAACGGCGGCACCTACGCCGTCATGATGGCAACGCCGCGCAACCTCGAGGATTTCGCGGTCGGCTTCAGCCTCGACGAGGGGGTCGTCAAGAACGTGTCGGAGATTCAGTCGCTCGAGGTTGTCGAACTCGACGACGGAATCGAATTGCGGATGTGGCTCCCGTCGTCCGTCGCCGAGCACCTGAGCGAACGCCGGCGACAGATCGCCGGTCCGACCGGTTGCGGTCTGTGCGGCATCGATTCCATCGCCGAGGCCGTCAAGCCGGCGGCGATCGTCGGGCAAGGGGTGACGGTGACTCCGCAGCAGATCATGGCCGCGATGGCCGAAATTCCGCCGCTGCAGAAAATCAACATCGAGACGCGCGCCGTCCACGCGGCGGCGTTCTGGACGCCGGTGCAGGGTATCGTCGCGCTGCGCGAGGACGTCGGCCGTCACAATGCGCTCGACAAGCTGGCCGGTGCGTTGGCGCGCGACAAGGTGAACGCGGCGGAGGGCGTCGTGCTGCTGACCAGCCGCATCTCGGTCGAGATGGTGCAAAAGACCGCTGCGATCGGTGCGAGCGTCATGGTGTCGGTGTCGGCGCCGACCGCGCTGGCGGTGCGTCTGGCGCAGGCCGCCGGCATCACGCTTGCCGCCATCGCGCGCGACGACGGCTTTGAAGTCTTCACCTATCCGGAACGAATATCTCCGAAGGCGTCCGAGAATATCAACGTCGCGTGACCGAGTTTCCCGGATGTGAACGGCGCGCCCGAGCCGTTTCCCCGATTTTGCGTCGGCGGATTCACCGCGCCGAAACACCTTTCGGTCCAATCTGCGCGTGTATGCAGCAAGGACCGAGAGGCGCGCCATGAGCGTTTCGGGCCGGTTCGCGCGCGCAGGCGCTGCGGCGCAAGGAGTTTCTGCTGCTCCGGCGCGACCCATGGCTGATCTCGCAAACGCTGATGCAGTTGCTGTATCTCATTCCGCCTGCCGTCATGTTGTGGCGGAGTTTTGCCGACAGTTCGGCGGCGCTGGTGCTGATGACGCCGGTGGTCGTGATGGCGGCGGGGCAACTGGCCGGCGGCCTCGCGTGGCTGACGATTTCAGGCGAGGACGCCGCGGATCTGATGGCGACCGCGCCGTTGCCGGCGTCGCGCGTGACCCGTGCCAAGATCGAGGTGGTGCTGATCGCGATCGGCGCCGCACTCGCGCCGCTGATCTTGCCGTTGGCGGTGCTGTCGCTGCGGCAGGCGCTTGTGACCGCGCTGGGCGCCGGCATTGCCGCGGCTTCAGCGACTGCGATCCAGCTCTGGTTTCGTGTTCAGGCCAAGCGAAGCCAGTTTCGCCGTCGTCAAACGTCGTCACGGCTCGCGACCTTCGCCGAAGCCTTTTCATCGATCGGCTGGGCCGCGACCGCAGGGCTGGCGCTGTCGATTCCCGTGGCTGCGGCCGTTACCGGACTGTCGACCGTCGCGATCGTGGCGGCGACCTGGAAAATCAGCCCGCGGCGTGGGTGAGTCCGTTCTCCGTCATGGCCGGATTTATTCCGGCCATCCACGTCTTGGCGGAAATTCAAAGAAAGACGCGGATGCCCGGGACCATGTCCGGGCATGACGGGTAAACCGACGTCTTTTGAAGGACGCTCAACTCAACTCGAGCTTGTAAATGCGTGCGGCGGTCTTCGAGAACATTGCCGTCTTCTCGGCGTCGCTATAGGGCTCGGCGATGCGCTTGAACGCGTTGAAGATGACCTGATAGCTGCACTGGCCCTTGTCGGGTGGAAAGTTGCTCTCGAACATGCAGCGATCGGGCCCGAAGGCCGCGATGCAGGTGTCGATGTAGGGTTTCCATGCGGCGGCCAGTTCCTCGGAGGAGGGGGGCCGCTCGCGCTCGTGGAAATCGTAGCCGAGAACCTTCATGGCAAGTCCGCCGAGTTTCACCACGACGTTCGGGCACGTCGCGATATCCGCGATCGACGCCTTCCATTCCTTGAAGACGTCGTCGCGTCGATTGGCGAAACGGCCGCGGCCTGCCGGGCCGCCGCAGTGATCGAGGATGATGCGGGTCTCGGGAAAGGCGCGCGCGAGCTCGGCAAGTTCGCCGATCTGCGGGTGAAGCAGCCAGGCATCGAAACTGAGGTCCAGCGGCGCGAGATGGGCGAAACCCTTGCGGAAGTCCGGATCGCGCAGAAGTCCTTGCGACCGTGACGCGTACATGCCGGCGACGGCGGGGTCGGAATCCCACGCCGAGGAGTGCCGGATGCCGCGGAAGCGGCCGTTCCCGGCCGCGATCTCGGCTTGCAGCACGGCGCGTGCGTCGTCGCCGAGCCGCATGTCGACATGGCCGACGATGCCGGCGCAGATCGCGGCGGGCCCATAGCCGCCGCTCGCGCTCATGGCGGCGACACCGTTGGCGAATTCGATTTCTCCGACCGGGCGAAATGCCTCGGGGCCGTGCGCCCGATACATCGAGCGGCAATCGACATAGACGGTGGCGACGATGTTGTGGCCGGACTCGACATCTTTCACGATGTCGTCGAGGAGATAGTGCTGCCCGTCCCGGTCCCAGAGATGATGATGCGGATCGACGATGGGGCGGCCCGGGTCGATGATGTCCTCGCGGTGAAGCGCGAGCCAGTCCTCGCGCGGGTCTTCGTAGAGGCCGCTCCTGTTCACGGTGACGTACGGTTGGGTCATCTGATCGCTCCCGGTTTTTCTTGTTCTGGGGCGACTATCTCAGGCTGGATCTGTCTTCGGCAAGAGCATCCGTGCATGGTGGCGGCGCCCTCATGCGAGAACGCCGCCCATTCGCATCAGCCATGCAATTTCTTCGCCACCTCCGCGATCGTCCGGCCTTGATAGCGCGCGCCGGCGAGTTCATTGGCGCTCGGCAGGCGGCTGCCGTCGCCGTCGGTAATGGTGGTCGCGCCATACGGAGAGCCGCCGGTCACCTCCTTGACGCCCATCTGGCCGGCAAAGCCGTAGTTCAGGCCGACGATGGTGAGACCGAAGTGCAGGAGGTTGGTGATGATCGAGAACAGCGTGGTTTCCTGACCGCCATGCTGGGTCGCGCTCGAGGTAAATGCGCCGCCGACCTTGCCGTTCAGCGCACCCTTGGCCCAGAGGCCGCCGGCCTGATCGAGGAAGTTCGCCATCTGCGACGACATGCGGCCGAAACGCGTGCCGGTGCCGACGACGATGGCGTCGTAATCGGCGAGATCGTCGATCTTCGCGACCGGCGCGGCCTGATCGAGCTTGTAGTGCGCGGCCTTGGCCACGTCATCCGGCACGAGTTCGGGAACGCGCTTGATGTCGACGGTCGCGCCGGCTTCACGCGCGCCGTCGGCGACAGCGTTCGCCATCGCTTCGATATGGCCATAAGCGGAATAATAGAGAACGAGAACTTTTGTCATTTTGTAGGTTTCCTTGTTTTTGAGAGTGTTGTGGAGGGGATGCGCGGCGTCAGGCCGCGCATCCTGTTCGGTGGGTTCAGTGGGTTACGCGGCATCGACCAGCACCACCTCGGAATCCTCAAGCGCGGTGATGGTCAGGTCCGCCTCATCGCGGATCGCGGCGCCATCCCGCGCATTGACGCGCACGCCATTGACGTCGACGGCGCCCACCGCGGGAACGAGGTAGAGGTTGCGAGCCTTGTCCGTGCTGTAGCTTGCGCTTTCGCCGGCCTTCAGCGTGGTGGCGAGCAGGCGTGCATCGGCTCGGATCGGCAGCGCATCCTTGTCCGACGAAAAGCCGCTGGCGAGCGTGACCAGCTTGCCGCTGCGATCGGCCTTGGGGAACGGCCGCGCGCCCCATGCGGGTTCGCCGCCATCCTTCGTCGGCTCGATCCAGATCTGGAACAGCGTGGTCTTCACCGGCTCCAGATTATATTCGGCGTGGCGCACGCCGGAGCCTGCGCTCATCACCTGCACGTCGCCCGCTTCGGTGCGGCCCTTGTTGCCCATGCTGTCCTGATGGGTGATCGCGCCTTCGCGAACGTAGGTGATGATCTCCATGTTGGCGTGGGGGTGCGGCGGAAAGCCGGTGTTCGGCGCGATCTCGTCGTCGTTCCACACCCGCAGGCTGCCGTGGCCCATCTTGTCCGGGTCGTAGTAGCTCGCGAACGAGAAGTGATGCTTCGCATTCAGCCAGCCGTGGTCGGCGCCGCCGAGCTTGGTGAAGGGTCTGAGTTCGATCATGACGTGTCCTTTCAAAACCTGCGTTGAATTGCCGAGAGCCTGCTTAGGCGCCGAAACCGCCATCGACGGTGAGCACCGTGCCGGTCACGAACGACGCGCCGTCGCCCATCGGTTTCGAGGCCGACCGGATCGCGGTGACGGCCGCGTCGAGGTTGATGGCGTGCTGACGATCGAAAGCCGCTGCGTCACTCTTGGGATCGTCGACCGCGCCCGTCACCGCGACGCCCGCGTTGTTCGACGTCCGATGACGTCTGGATAAGCCCACCTGAATGGGTTATAAATAGAAACTATAGAAACTCATTGTTTCTAAAATTAGTCTTATCCGGCGAGGCTGCCAAATGACGAAACTTCCGGATTTCGAGGCACTGGCGATCTTCGCCAAGGTGGTGGAGTTGCGCTCCTTCGCAGCGGCGGCGGCCGAACTCGCACTGTCCCGGGCGACGGTCTCAAAAGCCGTCAGCCGGCTCGAGGAGCGGCTCGGTACGCGCCTGTTCAACCGGACGTCGCGGCGGCTGGCGCTGACGGACGCCGGCAAGAACCTGTCCGAGCGTGCCGCGCGCCTGCTGGCCGATGGCGAGGCGGCCGAGAACGAGGCGCTGGCGCAATCGGCGGCGCCGCGCGGGCTGGTGCGCCTCGCGGTGCCCATGACGTTCGGCGTGAAGATGATCGCGCCGCTTCTGCCGGGATTCCTCGCACAATATCCCGAGGTCTCGGTCGACCTGCATTTGAGCGATGCGATGGTCGATCTGATCGGTGAGGGCTTCGATGCCGGTCTGCGGATCGCGAGCCTGCCGGACTCGTCGCTGGTGGCGCGCCGGCTGTGCGGGATGCCGCGTTACACCGTCGCCTCCCCGGCCTACTTGAAAAAATACGGAACGCCGACGCATCCGATGCATCTCGCCCAGCATCGCTGTTTCGGCTACGCCTATCTGTCGACGCCCGGCGTCTGGCACTACACCAACGCGACCGGCGAGCAGGCGACAGTGCGTCCATCCGGTCAACTGCGCGTCAACAACGGCGAGGCTATCGTGCCTGCGTTGCTGGCCGGGCTCGGCATCGCCGATCTGCCAGAGTTCATCATCGGCGATGCGATTGCCAAGAAAAAAGTCCAGGTTCTGCTCAAGGATTGGAAGCAGGTCGAGGGCGCCGTGCATCTTGTGATGCCGCCCGGCGGGCCGCGGCCTGCGCGCGTCGAGGTGCTGATCGATTATCTCGCGCATCGTCTCGCGCTTCCGCGCCGGTCCGCCGGCGCCTCATACGAAATGTCATGATCGCTCGGAACGACCGTCGTTGACATCGGCGATCGATCGGCGAGACTTTCAGAAAATAAAACGGGGAGGGGATCATGCGTATCGGAATGGCTATCGTCGCTTGTCTGGCGGCAATCACGTTGTCGGGGTGTTTTGAAGGCCCGAAGGGCGATCAGGGGGCGAAGGGCGATCCCGGAGCCGCGGGGATCGCCGGGCCGGCTGGCCCCGCGGGAGCCCCGGGCGCAAAGGGCGACCGCGGTGAGACGGGACCGGCAGGCCCTGCCGGAGTTGCGGGCGCGGCCGCCAATGTCCGCATTCCACCATCGGGGAATTGCAACTCGCCCGATACCTGCAAGGTCCAGTGTGCGGCGAATGAGGTGATGATCGCGGCGGTCTGCAACAATCATAAGGCGCGGGACGGCCAGTCCAATGCGGATGAGCCGAAATACGAACAGACATCCGCCGGTACCGTGGCGCGATGCCCTGCGCCTGCGAGCGACGCGATGGTCGCGCTCTGCGTGAAGCCGTAAACGGCTGAGTGTGTCACGCCGCGGTCTGTTATGCAGACTGCGGCGCGCTCAAATCTGCCGCCCGAATGCGGCAAGCAGGGCGCTGGCGACAAGCAAGGCCAGGACGGTGGCCGCGAACGTCCGGACCAGTCGTTGCCGCACCGGGCGGGCTTCGTCGAAGGTCAACCAGTTCCGCACGAAACGGCGGGGACCGTCGTCGTCCCGCTCGTGCCGTCCACGGCCGTTACGATTCATCTGGCTCTTTCGTGCGCCTTCACGGGACTTGCCCCGCGCCGGACCCGTTCCGCCGTGGTCGCGGACTCGCTTCGCCTTCGCGATCAGATATCGCGGCCTTCGACCTTCTCGGTCAGCGTCTTCACGAGATCGGGTATGTTCTCGATATGGGGATTGATCGCGAGCGCCTTGCGGAAGGCTTCGAGCGCGCGCTTGTCGTCGCCAAGCTCCTGCATGATCATGCCGAGGCCCGCGAGCGCGCCGAAGTGCCGCGGTTCGCGCACCAGCAGTTGCTCGATGTCCTCGAGCGAGTGCTGGTAGTCGTTCTGCATGTAGTACAGCGTCGCGCGCCGATTCCATCCTTCGACATAGTCGGGATGCAGCTTGATCACGGCGTCCAGCAGCTTTAGCGCGACGTCGAACTGCTTGGCATCCATCGCGACCTTGGAGCGCTGCATCAGCAACGCGGTGGTGTCGCTCGAGGTCTGACTCCACAACGCCCAGATCCGTGCTTCGACGTGCTTGGCGCTCTCCTCGTCCGGCGCGGCTTTCAGCGCACCGAACAGGAAATCGAGTCCGCGATTGCGGCCTTTGACGACCTTCGGCAACTTTGATGGCGGTTGCGGAAGCGACCGGGGTTCAGTGGTCTCGGGCGGCGCGATCTGTGGACCGCCTTGCGGCGGCGACGTCTGGGCGGACGCGAATTCGGTCGTCAGGACTTCGGCTGCCATGACCAGAAGTCCGAGACAGAACACGCTGATCGCTGGGAATCTCGGTCGCATCGGCGAAGTCTAGACGCAACAAAACGCGCCGCAAGCGAGCGGCGCGTCAAAGGGCTGTGATGAACGTATGGGCCCGCTGGAGCGAGGATCGGCCGTAACTAGCCTTGGCGAGCCTTGAAGCGGCGCTGGGTCTTGTTGATCACGTAGATCCGGCCCTTGCGGCGGACCAGACGATTGTCGCGATGGCGCGAACGCAGCGATTTCAGCGAGTTACGGACCTTCATGGGACGTTCCTGATCTTCCAAAGGCCGTGTGCGACAGGCCGAAAAACAGCAAAATTTCATAGATCCCGGCGCGTGGGACGCTGCCGAGGACGGGCGGTTTCTAGGCCATGCGACCCCGGAATGTCAATGCAAACGGACAGACAACCGGAGGTTTTGGGGCCGAAACCGGCCCGATTCAGCGCCCGCGGACCTCAAACAAGGGCCGCCGTCGCCGAAATGCCGGCTTTCGCCTTCACGACGCCGGGGCGCTTCGCGGGAACTCGACCATCGCCTCTCCGGTTGCGACCTTGTCGCCCTGCTGATTCCGGACCAGCGCGTCGATCGGGATCCAGCGGACGAAAACGTTGTCGTGCACCACGAACAGCCGCCCGCGCCTGCAGCGTGATGGTGTCGTTCGGCCGCGCGGGAATGTTGTAACTCCGGGACTGCCCGGTTGAGACAAGCGAACCTCAGAACGCGGTGGCTGACAATCCCACCGCAAGTTTCGTCTTGCGGCAAACCCGGGGCAGGCTGCGGCAAACCGAAGGCAGCCCTTGAGCGCCGTTTCGAGCGGTCGCGCAACCCCTCCGGCCAACGATCCGGCCCCGGATCGCGGCCTTGCCAAATTCGTTATATGGTATAATCAATTTGGAGCGGCGCCCCGCTCAACCCTTTCGGATGTCACCATGCCCAAATGGAAGTTTCCTGATCTCGACAAAGTCGCGGCCATCGACATCCACACCCACGCGGAAGAACCCTGCGGGAGCCATGCCGACGACGGCTACGATGATTTTCAGGCGCAGATGGCCGACTACTTCAAGTCGCCGCACAAGCATCCGCCGACCGTGCAGGAGACTGCCGCCTACTATCGCGCGAAGAACATCGCGGCGGTGATCTTCCCCGTCGATGCGGAGCGTGAGACCGGCTTCCGCCGCTACAACAACGAGGAGATGCTGGCGATCGCCGCGGACAATTCCGACGTGCTGATCCCCTTCGTCAGCATCGATCCGCACAAGGGCAAGCTCGGCGTGCGCGAGGCGCGTCGGCTGATCGAGGAGTACGGCGTCAAGGGATTCAAATTCCATCCCACGATGCAGGGATTCTATCCGAACGATCGTCTCGCCTATCCGCTCTATGAAGCCATCAACGACGGCGGCGCCATCGCGCTGTTCCACACCGGCCAGACCGGCGTCGGCTCCGGCATGCCCGGCGGCATGGGGATGCGGCTGAAATATTCCAATCCGATGTACATGGATGACGTGGCCGCGGATTTTCCGGACCTCAAGATCATCCTCGCGCATCCGTCCTTTCCCTGGCAGGAGGAGGCGCTGTCGGTCGCGACCCACAAGCCGAACGTCTACATCGACCTCTCCGGCTGGTCGCCGAAATATTTTCCGCCGATCCTGGTGCGCTACATCAACAGCATCTTGCAGGACAAGATGCTGTTCGGCTCCGATTGGCCGGTGATCATGCCGGACCGCTGGATGTCGGATTTCGCAAAGCTCGAGATCCGCGACGAGATCCGGCCGAAGGTGCTGAAAGCCAACGCGCGCAAACTGCTCGGCATGTGAGCCGCGAAGCGGACCTCACACCTCCACATCGCCCGCGAACAGCCGCTGCGCGATGGTGCGGGCGAGAATCTCGTTGGTGCCGTCGGCGATATTGACGATGCGCAGGTCGTGCCACGCATGGACGAGGCACATCCTTGCGACAGCGTAGCCAAGCCGCCATGAACCGCAACGGCCGCGCGCGCAAGTCCCCGATCCGAACCCCTTGAATCGCCCCACGATCGGGCTTACCGGAGCGGACGTTGCAACGCTCCTCGCAAGAACGGGACTATCCATGACAATCAAGGCCGTTGTGTTCGATGCCTATGGCACCCTCTATGATATTCAGTCGGTGGCCGCGATCACGGAGGAGGCATTTCCCGGCTACGGGGATTTGATTACCCAGATCTGGCGGATCAAGCAGCTCGAATATAGCTGGTTGCGTTCCCTGATGGGCCGCTACGAGGGTTTTTCGGTCATCACGCGGGAGTCGCTGAACTACACGCTCGGCATTCTCGGCCTGAAGTTCGACGCCAGGGTCTTCGAGCGGATCATGGACAAGTATGTCCATCTCGATCTCTATCCCGATGCGCGGCAGGCGCTCGCGGCGTGCAAAAACTGCAAGCTCGCCATTCTGTCCAACGGCTCTCCCGACATGCTCGACGCGCTGGTGAAGAACACCGGCCTCGATAGCGTGCTCGACGCCACCATCAGCATCGATTCCAAACGCATCTTCAAGCCGAGCCCGCAAGCCTACGCGCTGATCGAAGAGCAACTCGGCGTCAATCCGGCTGATGTTCTGTTCGTGTCGTCGAATCCGTGGGACGCGATCGGCGCCAAAACATTCGGCCTGAACGTCGCGTGGATCGAACGCGTCACGCCGGAAGCGATGGCGCGGCTTTGCCGAAAAAGCGAGGCGATCGCGCCGCTGACGATGTTCAAGGCGATCCGCATGCAGATGGACGAACTGGGTGCGCAGCCCGATCACCGCATCGCCGCGCTGACGGATTTGCCGGCGCTGCTTGCTGCGTCCTGAGGCGTCGCGCCGGTATCGGCGCATAGTCCGGTTCCGCTCATGTCAATCTTGAATCGCTTGATCAGGGGTGACGATGCGCGGACATTCTCCGGTGCATTATCCCGGCCGGTTTTTTCGCCTGGTGAGCCGACTTGCGAGTCGCGGCTGTCTTCGGCATGTTGCCTCCTCGATTTCTCCCGGCCGCTTCCTCCCTGGATAACGACATGAGTCTCGAATCGGTCCGCACTTTCTTCGCGGAAAAAGCTCCCGACATCGCCGTCATCGAATCCGACAAGAGTTCCGCCACCGTGGTGCTCGCCGCCGAAGCCTACGGCGTGGAGCCGGCGCGGATCGCCAAGACGCTGTCGCTGCGGGTCGGCGACCGGGTGGTTCTGATCGTCGCCGCCGGCACCGCGCGGATGGACAACAAGAAGGTCAAGGCGCTGTTCGGCTCGAAGCCAAAAATGCTCGGTCTCGACGAGGTGGCCGACATCACCGGTCACGAGGTCGGCGGCGTCTGTCCGTTCGGATTGAAAACGCCGCTGCCGGTCTATTGCGATATTTCGCTGAAAGCGTTCGATGCGGTCGTGCCCGCCGCCGGTTCGATCAACAGCGCCGTGCGTATCGCGCCCGCGCGCATGGCGGAGCTGGTCGCGGGCGAGTGGGTCGACGTGTGCCAAACGGCGCCGGTCAGCGCGCAGGCGGACTGACTGCGCCGGGCGCGGCTGCGGGCGGTCGGGGCTTCGCTGCGATGTCGCCCGGCGTTGCCTCGGCGTTCGATTGAAACACCGCCCGGCATGAGGCGTCGAGCCGCGCTTCGTTCCGTCTCAGAGCCTTTCCGCCGACGTCCGGAATTTCGCTGCCGCACAATCTCATGACATCGGGCGTGCAGGCCAGTTGCCGCGCGCAGGTTCCCCGATATTCCGCCGCGGCCGCGCTTGCGAAATTGCCGTATCCGGCCGGTATCGACAGGCCGATCGCGAACCGGTGCATACGCATGCCGCACCTCCGAATGGGTCTTACGATCGCCCGGGCATGCAAAACCGCCGGGGCGACGGCAAGGTTCATTTCCGGCGAGAACGTGCCGCCCGGGGGCGTGGAAACCTGTCGCGCGCGGGGGCGCGAATTAACCACGACTGCGATTGGCGCATTGTGACGGGAAACAATTCTGGCTATCGCGGAGTTGGGCCTCGATCCTCACCCGAGAGCGGAGCGACACCATGAAATCGCTGATGCCAGCCATCGTCGTCATCTGCGCGACCGGAACGGCGTGTTTTGCGGATGGATCGTTCTGGGTGGTCGGCAACCGCGCCACCGGCAAATGCGAGATCGTGACCAGCAATCCGGTCATCAACGGCGACATCTGGTTCGGGGACGGCCCCTACAAATCGCTCGCCGACGCCAGGCTCGCCCGATCGACGATCGGGGCGTGTCCCAAAGAGCCGGACTGAGGGCCGGGGGCCGCGGGCAAATTCAGGCCGTCGCTCAATGCAGCGTGCGGTCTTCGTGCGCCGCCGCATAGAGCCGCTGCAATTCGTCCTCCAGTTGCTCGTTGACGATCAACAGCGCCTTCAGCGCGCCGCGGATGTCGCCGCCGCATGACGCCACGATTTCGTCGATGACGGCTTCGCCTGCTTCAAAAGTCATGTAAAAATTCTCCATTCCTGTTCCGTCAGTCTCGGCGGCAATCGTGAATGATTTTTGTAGGCCGGTTCGCGTCCTGTGGATAATGTGGATAACGGCCGGAGCGGGCGCCGGGCCTGCCGATCGAAGTCCAGGCCGGCTGCGTGAAGCCCGCGCCATTTTCGTGATGCGAACCCGCTTCGCCTCTTGTTTCGGAGCTCATTCACGCGAAAGGCGTTTCGGATTCCTCTCATGATCGTTGTCGGGATCGCCGCGGCGGTGCCCGGCGCGACACCGATCGTGCTGCCCGGTGTCGGGCACATGGTCCAGAATGCCGCGCCGGACCTGCGCTGACGGATCGCGCGAGCCGTTGCCGTCCGATGGAAATAGCCCTCGAACGCGCGTAAGCTTGTAAAGCCTCGGACGGAAACGCCATGGATACGCTGCACGTCTCGACTTCCCTCATGCCGCCAGGACTTCGGCTGGAGTATTTTCGCGAGGTCTTTGGGCGCGAGATCCTGCGGATCGAAATGGAGCCCGCAAAAGGAGCGGTGCTCGATGTCGACATGACGCTATGCTCGCTCTCCGGATTGGGGATCGCGGCGGGATCGCTTTCCCCGATGACCAACCGCCTGACGGCCGGCCTCGTCAACAACGACGATCTCGTGCTGGTGATGATGGAAGAGGGGAGCGGAACGGCCCGCCAGAGAGGGCGCGAGGCCGATGTCCGCGCGGGGCAGGCTGTTCTGACAGCGAACGGCGATCCAGCCTCCTTTTCCGGTCATTCAAACACCCACCTCATCAACCTGCGGCTTTCGCGCGCCGCAATGGCTTCGCGTCGCATAGATGCCGATGCATCCGTGCTGAAGCCCATCACCGAAACGGGCAACGATGCGTTGCGGCTGCTGAGGTTTTATGTGCGGGCGGTGGCGAGCAGCGGCGCCGCTTTCGGCGCGGATCTGGAGCGCGCCGCCGCCGATCATATCCATGATCTTGCGGCGCTGGCATTGGGTGCGGGCCGCGACGCGGCCGAGATTGCGAAAGGGCGTGGTGCGCGTACCGCCAGGTTGCAGGCGATCAAGGCGGACATCGTCGCCCGCGCCGCGAGCGACAGACTCTCCCTGGATGCCATTGCCGCCCGTCATGGGCTGTCTTCCCGATACGTTCGGGGGCTGTTCCGGAGCGAGGACACGACATTTACGGATTTCGTATTGGAACAGAGATTGAAGCGGGCACACAAGATGCTCTGCAGCCCGCGTTACGCTTCGTATCCCATCGGGACCATCGCCTACGAAGCGGGTTTCGGCGATATCTCCCATTTCAATCATCGCTTCCGCAAGGCGTACGGCGCCACGCCTTCCGACATACGGCAAAAGGCAATCAAGCCGCGGGGCGATCGTTAAGCCCGGCCGGAGCGTCCGGTGCGCTTTGCGTTTCGGGAAAGGACGTGCGGGGCCGGCTTCGAGGCCTCATGCCGTGTGCCGCCCAGACCAAGTGCCGCCCAGACCAAGACACCAGGTCATCCAGCCCAAGCAATTTTCCGCGTCCATTCATAGCCTCCGATCCGTGGCAACCGGCTGGCGGCTGAGCGACGGTGCAGAACAAGATCGAATTTTTCCGTTTCTCGACCGACGACCTGCCGGAGCGGGACCGCATATCGATATGGCGCGAGGTTTTCGGCCGTGCCGTCGTCAAAGTGGACATGGAGCCGTGCCGCGATCGGCCATTTCACAGTGAAGCCAGCATTCGTGTCCTGCCCAATCTTACGATCTGCTCCATTTCAACCACGCCAAATCGCGTGCGGCGAACCCAGGCGCTGGTCTCCGATGGAAGCGACGATCTCGTCTTCACCATTCTTCTCCAGGGTGAGGCCGTCGCCACCCAGGCGAATCGGGAAGCCAGACTCGAAGCCGGAGAAGCCCTTCTCTGGCTGAACGAGCTGCCGGGAGGATGGTCATACGATGTGCCCATCGAATTTCTGACCCTCGCCATTCCGAAAGCCGTTCTGAGTCCCTCGCTGGCGCATCCGGAAGACTTGCGTTTGCAGGTGATTTCCAGGGAGAGGGACGCGCTGCGATTTCTGACCCGCTACGTCAGATTATTGCATGACACGCGCGGCGAGATGCCGCCTGAATTGAAGGCGGTGAGCTCCGCGCATATCGGCGACCTCGTCGCTTTGGTTCTCGGCGCCTCTCGCGACGTCGCGGACCGCCGCGGCGTGCGGGCATCCCGGTTGAGCGCCATCAAGGCGGATATCCGGCTCAACCTCGGCAACAGGGATCTGTCGGCCGAATCCATCGCGGCGCGTCATGGCATTTCGCCGCGTTATATAAGGTCGCTGTTCAGCACCGAGGAAACGAATTTCACCCATTTCCTGCTCGGCCTGCGCCTGGCGAAAGTTCATCGCCGCCTCGGCGATCCCCGATATGTCCACCATACGATCAGCGCGATCGCGTTCGAGTGCGGCTTCGGAGACCTGTCTTATTTCAACCGTGCGTTCCGCGCGAAGTATGGCGCCACGCCCTCGGATGTGCGCGCCGCGTTCGGCCAATAGCGATAGCCACAGTCGTACCGCTCAGGCCAGGCTGGATGCCGCACGGCCCAAGACGAGCGGTTGATTCTCGCTTAGATCGTCGGCCTCGATAGATTTGGGGGCCTTCATGAAGCTTGCCATCGGAAAACTCGCTATCCTGTTCGCGGTTATGAACGGCGCTTCCGGTGCGCTGCATGCAGCGGAAATTTCGAGCGGGCCGTCGGCCTGGTCCGGATTTCATGCCGGCATCAACGGCGGCTGGATCGACAATGGCGGCAGGATCGGCAACGCCGCGACGGACACGGGCAATTCCGGATTTCTTCCCCTCATGGGAATCGGCATACTGCCCGCCTCCCTGTCTCTCGGAGGCAGCGGCTTTGTCGGTGGGGGCCAGATCGGGTATGATTGGATGACAGGCCCTGTTGTCCTGGGTCTGGAGGCGGATTTCGACAAGACCGGCCTCGACGACGAGACCGTCATCTCAGGTCCGCCGCAGACATCGCTTCGCGCGATTTACCACCGCAAACTGGACTGGCTCGCGACATTCCGTGGCCGGATTGGCATGACGATGGCGCCGGCGTTGTTGCTGTACGGCACGGGCGGAGTTGCAATGGGCCGCACGACAATAGGCGCGTCTTTTTTCTGTCCGACATGCCGTCCGGATCCGGCCACGGAACCCGCGACTTCAGACTCGTCCGTGAATACATCGATGGGGTGGACGGCGGGGTTCGGCGCCGAATGGAAATTCGCTCAGCGCTGGAGCGTGAAAGCGGAATATCTGCATGTCGATCTCGGCAGGCATGGCTCGTTCCTGACCTACACGTATCCCGGGGCGGGCATTACGCGGGTGAGCACGCTCTTGAGCACCGTTCGCGATCAGGAAGACCTGGTCAGGTTTGGCCTGAATTACCGGTTCTGATTTGCGAAACGACGAATGCGCTGCACGCCGATTCGGGGTTTCCGCGGCGATCGCATCGTTTGAGCCGGACACGCCCGGACCGGATTGTGGTCTATTCGCAACAATCCCCGAAATGTCGTGAATTGTGCCGCGTAGCACTAGTCATACGCCGCTCCGCCCAAGCGCGGTCCAGGTTCTTCGGACTAGTTTCCGGCCATCTTGAAATGCGATGGAATTGGAAAATGAAATTTATTGCGGGAACGTTGGCTGCATTCCTCGTTACGACTTCCGCCGGCGCGGCCGATCTGGCGCAGCCGGTCTATACCAAAGCGCACGTGGCCCCGGCGTCCGTCCCGGGTTGGGCGGGCTGGTACGCGGGCGTCAACGCCGGCTATGCGTGGCGCGACCCGGCCATTGACGTCACGGCGGCCAATGCGGTGACGGCCGCTGCCGTCGCGGTCGCGCCCGGCGTTTTTCCGCCGTCGTTTAACGTCGATCCCAAGGGCGGGTTGATCGGCGGTCAGATCGGCTACAACTGGCAATCCAGCAACGTGGTCTGGGGCCTCGAGACCGACCTCGACTGGGCCGATATCGAAGGATCGGGTCGCGCGACCGGCATCTCCTTTCCGACGCTTCGCTCCACAAACGCCATCTCCGTTTCGGGACGGCAGAAGCTAAGCGCGTTCGGCACCTTTCGGGGACGGCTGGGTACGGCACCGAGCGACGACCTGTTGCTATATGCGACGGCCGGCCTTGCCTACGGGCGCGCCCGACTCGATGGCGGCATGCACGATCTTGATTGTGTCGAATTCTGTTCTTCGACGTCCGGTGCCGCATGGAAGGCCGGATGGACGGTCGGCGCCGGCGTCGAGTGGGCTTTTGTGAAGGACTGGTCGTTGAAGGGCGAGTATCTTTACTACGACCTCGGATCGATGGAGCAGAGGCTGATCGACCCGCTCCGCGCGCCCGGTGCCGCCTTTACGGTCAAATCCGACTACCGCGGCAATATCGTGCGTATCGGTCTGAATCACAAATTCACGTATTCCGACCTGCGCTGAAGGTGCCATCGGCGCATCCATGCGGACGTTCACCCTGGAATACTGAAGCCCGACAGGCCCAATGGTCCCGTCCAGACCGGATGAACAACGCCTTGAGACGCCGAACCGTGAGCTAGTGTGGTGGTTCAGAAGTTCGCTTCATTTTCTCGACACGCTTTTCAAGCGAACTTCTGAACCTAAACCACACTAGAATCATAAACTTGCTAGTGTCCCTTTGATTCCGAAGTTCGCATCG
>Ga0153956_1001033_pt1 | contig 27048 bp, 22 predicted proteins | sample TSFL040MetaG_FD_104704 | JGI IMG/M metagenome (GOLD analysis project Ga0153956, IMG submission 104704) | Attine ant fungus gardens microbial communities from Florida, USA - TSFL040 MetaG | ecosystem: Host-associated > Fungi > Mycelium > Unclassified | place: USA: Florida, Wekiwa Springs... | reverse complement strand
GCGGTGGGCGCGGTGTAGAAGATGTTGACCTTGTGCTTGTCGATCACGTTCCAGAACCGGGAATTGTCCGGATAGTTCGGAACGCCTTCGAACATCAGCGTGGTCGCGCCGTTGGCGAGCGGGCCGTAGAGAATGTAGCTGTGGCCGGTGACCCAGCCGACGTCGGCGGTGCACCAGTAGATGTCGCCGTCGTGATAGTCGAACACATATTGATGGGTGATCGACGCGAAGGTGAGATAGCCGCCGGTGGTGTGCAGCACGCCCTTCGGCGTACCGGTCGAGCCCGATGTGTAGAGAATGAACAGCGGATCTTCCGCGTTCATCGGCTCGGCGGGGCAGTCGGTGTCCACCATGGCGGCGGCTTCGTGATGCCAGACGTCGCGCACGGGGTCCATGTTGATCGCGCCGCCGGTGCGCTTGACCACGACGACCCAGTCGACGCCGCCGGTCTTGGCGATGGCGGCATCGACATTGGCTTTCAGCGGCACCTTCTTGCCGCCGCGCAGGCCTTCGTCCGCGGTGATGACGACCTTGGACTTGCAGTCGGTGATGCGCTGCGCCAGCGAGTCCGGCGAGAAGCCGCCGAACACCACCGAATGAATCGCGCCGATTCGCGCGCAGGCCAGCATGGCGTAGGCCGCTTCCGGAATCATCGGAAGATAAATGGTGACCCGGTCGCCCTTCTTGACGTTGCGCAGCCGCAGGATGTTGGCCATCTTGCAGACTTCGTCATGCAGCTCGCGATAGGTGATCGTCTTCGATTCCGACGGGTCGTCGCCTTCCCAGATGATCGCGACCTGATCGCCGCGCGTGTCGAGATGGCGGTCGATGCAGTTATAGGCGGCGTTCAGCTCGCCATCCTCGAACCACTTGATCGAAATGTTGCCGGGCGCGAAGGAGACATTCTCCACCTTGGTGAAGGGCTTGCTCCAGTGCAGCCGCCTGGCGGCTTCCTCGCCCCAGAAGCCGTTCGGGTCCTTGACCGAGCGCGCATACATCTCGCGATACTTGGCGTCGTTGATAAAAGCGCGCTTCGCCCACTCCGCGGACACGTCGTAAATCTTGTCGGACATAACTTCTCAATCCTCCACGCCAAATCCCGCGTCACAACATGCGCACGGGCGTGTTCTTGATTGTCCCCATTATGCGCTTTTGCCCGCGGGGACCACAAGCCGCGCTGAATAGGACTTTTGTCTGGCCCGCTGCGGTCGCATCCCGTTTTGCCCGGCGCGCGCTAAAGCAGCGTCCAGACCGCAGTCTGCTTGATTTCGGTGTCCTCAAGGTCGCGGGTCACCGGCACGCTGTAATCGGCGATCCGGCGCAATTTGTCGCGGGGCAGGTAACTGCGGCCGGGATCGCCGATCAGGACCGCCGCGCCCCGCGCGGCCTGGGCGCCGAGAAAATCGAAGGCGCGCTGCGCGGTGTCGCGCTCGTAAAAGATGTCCCCGGCGAGGATCACATCCCAGCGGCGGTCATCGGACGCGCCGAGCAGATCGTCCGGGCATGTGGTCAGCGTGACGTTATTCTCCGCGGCATTCAGTTGCGCGGCGGCGCAGGCGAAGGCGTCGAGATCGGCGGCGATGACGGAGGCGGCGCCCGCTTTCATCGCGGCGATGCCGACAAGGCCGGAACCGCTGGCGAGATCGAGCACGGTCCTGCCGCGCACGCTGTCCGCATTGTCGAGCACATGCCGCGCCAGCGCCTGGCCGCCGGCCCATGCAAAGGCCCAGAACGGCGGCGGCAACCCGGCTTCGCCGAGTTCTTCCTCGGTCTTGTGCCAGAGCGGCACGGCTTCATCGGCCACATGCAGCACGATCTCCGGTGCCAGCGGCACCGGCCGCAGCCGCGTGTTGGCGCGGATGAAGGCGGATTTATCGATGATGGGGAGGTGCTCAAGCATGCACGGCGATCCATTCTCAATGTCGTCCCGGCCTGCGCCGGGACGACCAGATCGGGAGTCGTCGTTAAATGCCGCCCATTTTGCAGACATGTTTCCACTGCTCCGGCGTTACGCTCTGCACCGACAGCCGCGAGAGTTTCACCAGCTCCATGTCGGCAAGTTTCTTGTCGGCCTTGATCGCTTCGAGCGTCACCGGGGTTTTCAGCGGCTTGTCGGCGGCGATGTCCACGCAGACGAACTTTCCGCTTGCGTCGGTCGGATCGGGATAGTGTTCCTTCACGATCTCGACGATGCCGACGATCTCCTTGCCTTCGTTGGAATGATAGTAGAAGGCGCGGTCGCCCTTCTTCATCTTCATCATGTTGAGCTTGGCGCTGTGGTTGCGCACGCCGGTCCAGGCCTCGCCCTTCGCGCCTTTGGCGACCTGCTGGTCCCACGACCACACCGACGGTTCTGATTTCACGAGCCAGTAGTTCATTGTCCGTCCTGTACTTTTCTCGTCATCACCGGGCTTGTCCCGGTGATCCCGATTAGGAAGCGCAGTGCCGATCCAATCGGGATGGCCGGGATAAACCCGGCCATGACAGTTGATGGATTTATCCTTCGCTACGGAACGGCCGCGTCAGCAGCGCCTCGATCGCATCGTTGACGGAGACCGCGCCGCCCAGCACAGCGGCGACAGCGCTTGCCACCGGCATCTCCACATTCTTTTCGGTCGCAAGTTCGATCAGCACCGGGGCGGTGAACGCACCTTCGACCAGCTTGCCCTGCGGCGGGGTCTCGCCCCTGCCGAGCGCGAGGCCGTGCGAAAAATTGCGCGACTGCGGACTTGAACATGACAGCAGCAGGTCGCCGAGGCCCGAGAGGCCCGCGATGGTCTCGGGCCGCGCGCCGCAGGCGAGGCCGAGCCGCATCAGTTCGGCAAAGCCGCGCGTGGTCAGCGCCGCCAGCGCCGACGCGCCGAGTTGCTTGCCCGCGACGATGCCCGCCGCGATCGCCAGCACGTTCTTGGCCGCGCCGCCGATCTCGACGCCGCGCACGTCGGTGGAGTGATAGGGCCGGAAGGTCGACGATCCCAAGGCCTGCACCAGCGCTTTCGCCAGCGCCTCGTCGCGCGTCGCCAGCGTCACCGCGGTGGGAAGCCCGCGCGCGACATCGACGTCGAAGCTCGGGCCGGAGAGAATCGCGGGCACGGCCTGCGGCGCGGCTTCCGCGACAATCTCCGTCATGAAGCGATGCGTGCCGCGTTCGATGCCCTTGGCGCAGACGATCACCGGCGTGCCGGATGCGAGATGCGGCGCGAGCGTAACGGCGGCCTGCCGCAGGTTTTGCGCGGGCGTCACCAGCAGCACCGCATCGGCTTGCCCGGCCTGTGCCAGATCGTTGCTCACGCGAATCGATGCGGCGAGCGGAATGCCGGGCAGTTTCGGATTCTCGCGGGTGCGCGCCATGGCGTTCGCCGCGGCAGGATCGCGCGCGATCAGCGTCACGTCGCGTCCGGCGCGCGCGGCGGCATTGGCCAGCGCCGTGCCCCATGCGCCCACCCCGACGATGGCGATGTTCTGGTGCGTGATCATTTTTAATGCCGCGCGCGGGTGTTGGCGAATTTCAAAGGTGTCTGCGTGGTCTCGTCCAGCCGCCAGCGCGCGCGGGGCGCGGTCTCCATGTCGTCGGTCAGCCGGAGTGCAAGACGCTCCGCCCCGGCCCATGCGATCATCGCGCCGTTGTCGGTGCAGAGCGCGGGCGGCGGCACGATCAGCGTGGTTTGCGCCTGCGCGGCGATGTCATGCAGCGCGCTGCGGATCGCGAGATTCGATGCCACGCCGCCGGCCGCGACCAGCGCGCGGGGCGGGCCGAATTGCTGCTGGAACAGACGCAGGCCGACGCGAATGCGGTCCGCGGTGAGATCGAGCACGGCGGCCTGAAAGCCCGCGCAGAGATCCGCGATATCCTGCGGTTCGGGCGGATCGAGACGCGCGACTTCGTTGCGCACGGCGGTCTTCAGTCCGGAGAGCGAGAAATTCGCATCGGGCCGTCCGAGCATCGGGCGCGGAAAGTCGAACCGCGCGGGATCGCCATGCACGGCGGCGCGCTCCACCTGCGGCCCGCCCGGATAGGGCAGGTCCAGCATCTTGGCGACCTTGTCGAAGGCCTCGCCCATCGCATCGTCCAGCGTGGTACCGATCCGCACATACTTGCCGACGCCGAGCACCGCGACGATCTGGGTGTGGCCGCCGGAGGCGAGAAACAGGCAGTAGGGGAACGTCAGCGGCACGGTGAGGCGCGGCGTCAGCGCATGCGCTTCCAGATGATTGACCGCGATCAGTGGCGTGTCATGCACCAGCGCGATGGCCTTTGCCGTGGTGAGGCCGACGATCACGCCGCCGATCAGGCCCGGGCCGGCCGCGGCCGCCACCGCGCTCAGATCGCCGAAGCCGACATTGGCCTCATTCATCGCGGCGCGGATGATGCCGTCGAGCATGTCGACATGGGCGCGCGCCGCGATCTCGGGCACCACGCCGCCGAACGGCGCATGCTCGTCGATCTGCGAGCGCACGATATTGGACAGAATCTTCCCCGATCCGTCGCGCTTCCGTTCGATCACGGCGGCGGCGGTTTCGTCGCAGGTGGTCTCGATTCCCAATACCAGTGTCGGCTTGCTTGCCAATTTCAGTCCTTGCCTTCCCGTCGTTGAAGGGGTTCATAACGTGAAATCGTCAGGCGGGCTATCCTTGCTTGAGCTGCATGGAGCTTCATGAATGGCCATTCTTGTCACACGTCCGGTTCCGGACGGCGAGAAGACCGCCGCGGCTCTGCGCGCGCGGGGCCATGACGCGCTGCTCTCGCCGATGCTGCGATTTGAGCCCGTCGCATTCGAGGATGACGACGAGATCGCCTTCGATGGCGTGATCCTGAGCAGCGCCAATGCGGTCCGCGCCGTCGAACGGCATCCGATCCGCTCCCGGCTGATGCCTTTGCCAGTGTTTGCGGTTGGAGAACACACCGCGCGGGTGGCGCGTGACGCGGGATTCGCGAGGATCACGGTGGCGGACGGCGATGCGGTGTCGCTGCGCGACCGGATCGTGGACAGGGCGGCGGCAGGCAAGCTGAAAAAGAAAGCCGCGCTGTGCTATCTCGCGGGCGAGAATCTCACGCGCGATCTGGCCGGAGAACTCGGCGCGCGGGGCTTCACGGTGGTGACGCACACTGCCTACCGCATGGTTCCGATCGCGGGTTTCTCCGAGGCCGTCGGCAATGCCTTTCGCATGGGTGTCATTGAAGCCGTGATGCATTACTCCCGGCGCAGCGCGCGAGCCTATCTCGACGCCGCACGGAATGACGGCGTCGAAATTTCCGCCTTGGCTTTGCCGCAATGTTGCATCTCCGAGGCGGTGGCGACGGTTTTGCGCGAGGCCGGCGCGATGCAGGTGGCGTCGGCGCGCGCTCCCGACGAAAAAGCCCTGCTCGATGTGGTGGACAGAATGGTTAAGGCGTCGTCGTCCTAATTGGAGCGGGCGAAGCCGATGGAATCTGCTAGTGTGGCGGTTCGCCACGCAGGGAGTGTTCGATGGACGACGACAAGCAGGACAAGGCGGGCATCGGAGACGCGGCAAAGCGTGCGCCGCCGACCATCGATCTCGACGCGTCGGATGTCACGGACACCACGCCGCCCGCAGCGGAAACCGCTGCCGCGCCGGAGTCTGCTTCTGAAGAGAGCGAGACGCGGCCCGGCTCAGACGCCGCATCGCAGCCACGCGCGTCATCCACGTCTTCGATCCTTGTTTCGGTTCTTGCCGGCGCGGTGGCGGGCGGACTTGTCATCGGCGGCGCCACGCTTGCGGGCTGGCCTTCCGGTCCCGCGCCGGTCTCGACCGCGCCGCTGGCGGACAACATCGCCGCGAACAAGGTGGACATCGACAGGCTCGGCACGCGTGTGGCCAAGGTCGAGGCCGATGCGGCGAAGCCCGCGCCGCGCCCCGCCGCCGATCCCGCGATTGCCGCGCGTCTCGATGCCGTGGAAAAATCCGTGACAGCGCTGCGCAATGATCTCGAAACAATGCGAACGCAGACCGGGAAGACCGCCGCGGCGCTTGCCGAAATCAGGTCGGGTTCACCGCAGGCGGTTGCGGGTGAGCCGCCGTCCGCGCCATCCATCGATATGTCCGCGATCGAGGAGCGCCTCGGCAAGATCGAGCGCGCCACTGCGGCACTGAGTGCGGCGGCGGCAGCACCCGCGCCGCAGCCGCCCGCGGACGACTCAAAAATTCGCAGGCTGGATGCACTGATCAATCTCGACAAGGCCGTGCGCCGTGGTTCGCCCTACGTCGCAGAACTTGCTGCCGCCCGTTCCGTTGCCGGTGAGAACGACGCGCTCAGGGCGCTCGATCCCTTCGCACAGAGCGGCATTCCCGATGCCGATGCGCTGAGCAAGGAACTGCTCGGGCTGCTGGCGCAACTCACGCCGAAGCCGGAGGTGCAGCCTGCGCCTTCCGGAATCGTCGAGCGCCTTCAGCAGAGCTTTGCAAAGCTGGTTCGCATCCAGCGCACCGACGCGCAGGCGAGCGGTTCGGTCGGTGTGATCGCGCGTGCAACGGCCGCTGCGCAGCGAAATGACGTCAACGCCGCGAAGCGAGAACTCCTGCTGTTGCCGCCATCCGATAGCGGTCCGGTGCGGCCATGGATTGCCAAGGTCGATGGGCGCGACAAGGCGCTGGCGGCCTCCGAGCAGTTTACAACGGACACTCTGACCGCGATCTCAAAATCGGCGCGATAGGCAGATCATGATCCGCATCATTCTCTTTCTGTTTCTGGTGGGCGCGGTCGCGCTCGGCGCCGCCGTGATCGCCGATCAGACCGGTGACGTGACGCTGTCATGGAGCGTCTGGCGCATCGAGACATCGCTGCCCGTGCTGGTGCTGGCGCTGCTGGTTGTCGTGCTCGCGGTGATGCTGGTGTGGGCCATCATCCGCAGCTTTCTCAACGCGCCGGAGCGCATGCGGCGCGCGGCCCGCGAGCGCCGGCTCAGGAAGGGCCGCCATGCCATTACACAAGGCCTGATCGCGATCGGCATCGGCGATCATTTCGCGGCGCGCCGCCATGCCGATGCCGCCAAGCGCCTCGCGCATCAGGACCCGCTGGCGATGCTGCTCACCGCGCAGACCGCGCAGCTTCATGGCGACAGCGCGGGTGCGCAGCGCGCGTTCCATGCCATGGCGGAACGCAAGGACATGCGGCTGCTCGGCCTGCGCGGCCTGTTCGTCGAAGCGCAGCGCCATGACGATCCGGCCACTGCGGTGGCGCTGGCGGAAGAAGCCTTGAAGACCGCACCCGGCACGGCGTGGGCCTCGCAGGCGGTGCTCGGCTTCCGTTGCAGCCAGGGCGACTGGGACGGCGCGCTGAAACTTCTGGAGAACAATCTCGCCGCGGGCCTGATCGATCCCGCGCCCTACAAGCGCCAGCGCGGCGTGCTGCTCACCGCGCGCGCCATCGATCTCGAAACATCGAATCGCGACAGGTCGCGCGCCAGCGCGATGGAGGCGGTGAAGTTCGCGCCGACGCTGGTGCCCGCCGCGACGCTTGCCGCGAAGTTTCTCAGCGAAAGCAACCAGACCCGCCGCGCCATGCAGGTGATCGAGACCGTATGGGCCGCGCAGCCGCACCCCGATCTCGCCGATGCCTATGCCCATGTGCGGCTCGGCGATTCCGCGCTCAATCGGCTGAGCCGCGTCGAGAAGCTTGCGGCGAAGACGCCGGGCCATATCGAGGGCGCGCTGGCGATCGCGCGCGCCGCCATCGATGCCGGAGAACTGTCCCGCGCACGCGAGGCGCTGGCGCCGTTCATCGATGCGCCGACCCAGCGTGTCGCGATCCTGATGGCCGAACTGGAGCGTGCCGAACACGGCGACGGCGGCAATGCGCGCGGCTGGATGCTGCGTGCGGTGCGCGCCGCGCTCGATCCGGCCTGGACGGCGGATGGCTATGTGTCGGATCGCTGGCGGCCGGTATCGCCGGTGACCGGCCGTCTCGATGCGTTCCAGTGGCTCACGCCGGTCGCCGCGCTGCCGTCGGACAAGACGCCGGTGCTGGAGGCCGATGTGGTGGACGATGCGCCGGTCCTGATCAAACCCAGCCGCGATGAGATTCCTGCCGCCGTGGAACAGCCCCCTGCGCCGGTCGCGCCAGAGCCTGCTCCCGTCACCGCTCAGGACAATGAACCTGTGGCTGTCCCCGCGATCTCGTCGCCTGCGCCGGCCGCAGCGCCGGTTGCCATTGATGTGCAGCCGCCGGTCTTCCGGCCGCGCCGGGACATCGAGAAGGCGGATGCGGCCAAAATCCCCGCCGTGATTCCCATTGTCCGGGCGCCGGACGATCCGGGCGTAGCGGACGATATCCCGCATGACGAATTTGACGATCCGGTGAAACCGGAACAGGCTCAGCCCGGCGGGCTGAAGGGCTTTTTGTCCCGTCTTGTCAGTTGATTAAGGGCTGGCTGGCAAACTGGCCACCGGCCCCGAAAGGGAGCCAGAAAAAGCGCCGTGCCGGCCCCTGCCGATGTTGCAAAGCGGGGCTCCGGCCAGTATCAGGTGCACAGACGGACGTCGCGTTTTTCGCCGCCTTAGCTCAGCTGGTAGAGCACATCATTCGTAATGATGGGGTCGTAGGTTCGAATCCTATAGGCGGCACCACTTTCCCAGGACCGCGGCCGAGTCCGATCCATCGAAACTGACGCGAACTCGCTTTCGGCGCGCCCGCAGTCGCGGAAATCCGGGCCGAAAAGACTGTTCCCGCTTTCGCGGGGACAATCAGGTCAGAGACTCGTCGAGGGATCGTGCCGGGTCAGTTGGCGATCTTTGCTTTCGCGCGTTCGACGATGTCTTTCATCCGCGCGGAGTCTTTTGCGACCGTCGCCGCGAATTCGCCGGGCTGATCCGCGATCACGGTCAGGCCAAGGCCTTCCAGACGCGAGGTGACGGTTGGGTTCCGCAGCGATTCGGCGATCAGCTTGTGGAGTTTCTCGACCACGTCCTTCGGGGTCCCCGCCGGTGCGAAGAAGCCGTACCAGTTACCCGCGAGAAGATTGGGCGCTCCCGCCTGCGGCGAGGTCGGCACGTTCGGCAACTGCTTGCTCGGCTCGGTCGCGGTGACCACGATCGCGCGCAGCGATCCGCCCTGCACCTGCTGCACCGTGTTCGACAGGTTGTCGCACATCATGGAGACCTGCCCGCTCACCACGTCCTGAAGCGCGGGCGCGGCGCCCTGATAAGGCACGTGGACGGCGTCGATGCCTTCGATCACCTTCAGGGTCTCGCCGCAGAGGTGGCTGGTGCTGCCGATGCCGGCCGAAGCGAAGGTCAGCTTGCCGGGCTCGGCCTTGGCCAGCGCCACCAGCTCCTTCAGCGTTGTCGCCTTGAGCGACGGATTGACCACGAGAATGTTCGGCGTCCATGCGCCGTTGGTGATCGGCAGGAAATCCTTCTCGGGATTGTAGGTCGGCTTTTCATAGATCCACTGATTGATCGCCATCATGCCGGTGGTCGCGAGCAGGAGCGTATGGCCGTCCGGCTGCGAGGTCGCGACGCGAACCGCGCCGATCGAGCCGTTGGCGCCGCCGCGGTTCTCGATGATCACCGGAACGGCGAGCGCCTTCGACATCAGCGGCGCGACCAGCCGCGGAATCGCGTCGGCGGTGCTGCCCGCCGGATAGGGCACCACGATCGTGATCGTCTTCTCGGGAAAGCCGGCCGCCTGCACACCTGTCGTTATCAGAAGTGCCGGTGACAGGAATGCGGCAAGAGCAAGAGTCGTCCATTTCATCAGTTGATTCCTTGTTTAGTCCAACAGTTCAGGCCGGCACGGGCAATTTTCGGGCCTGCTGCAACGTCACTGGGCGGCTTCGACATGCAACGCGGCGGCGCGGTCGAGCGAGTCGAGCATGGCGATGCGGCGAAGCAGCGCGCGGCCCTTTTCCGGATCGGCGGCGGCGGCGCGGATGTCGTCGCGGAATCGCGCGCGATCCGCTTCGTCCTTGGCTTCGAGGTTCTTCTTGTTGCGAATGGTGTCGCCCTGAATCGCCTGCATGGTCACGGTGCGCCGCTGCAGATCGTAATCGGCGAGAATGCGCGCATCGGCTTTGCCGTTGATCACCGGGCCGAGTTTCGCGGTCAGGTTCAGCGCATCGTGGATGCCGCCGTTCATGCCCATGCCGCCGAGCGGATTGTTGATATGCGCGGCGTCGCCCGCCAGGAATGAGCGGCCCTTCTGGAAATTGGCGGCGACGCGCTGATGCACGCGATAGAGCGTGGTGTGCAGGATCGGCGCCTCGATGTCAGCGGGGACGATGCGCCGGATCGACGAAGTCACATAGGCTTCCGACAGCGCCTGCTGGTCCGACATTTCCGCGGGCACCGGCATCATGACACGCCATGCGCCGAGAATGCGCAGCAGGAAATACCAGCGCTCGGGATCGGCGACATAGCTCACCGACGACACGCCGGGCCGCAGCGCGGTGAAGTCCACCGGCGTGGTCATGACAAGGAAGCGCTCCGGCCAGGTGAAGCCTTCGAATTCCATGTCCTGGCTGCGGCGGACGATGCTGTTGGCGCCGTCGGCGCCGATCAGCCACGCGCATTGATAAGTCTTGTCCTCTCCGCCCGCCGTCGCGGTAAGCGTGACGGCATCGTCGGTCTGCGTGACGGATTTGACCTCGCATCCGAACACGATCGAGAACAGCGGATGATCCTTGAGGCCTTCGAGAATAATGCGGGTGAGCTTGAACTGCTCGGCCTGCAGACGGAACGGGTGGCGCACCAGATCGGAGATCGCACCGAAATCGAACGTGCCGAGAACGCCGTCCGCCGATGAACTGTACTGCACGGTGGGCGCCTTGAGGCCCTGCGCGATCAGGTCTTTCGCGAAGCCGAGATCGTCGAGCATGTCGAGTGTCGGCGGATGGAAGGTCGATGCGCGCGATTCGCTGCTCAGCGCGTCATTCTTCTCCAGAACAAGCACCGGGATGTTCTGCCTCACCAGATCCGCCGCTGCCACCATTCCGACCGGCCCTGCACCCGCGATAATCACCGGATGTGTCACAGCGCTCATTCACTATCCCCTTTTTTGTCATCGTGGCTCAGCGTCCTCTCACCGATGCCGGATTCGGATGGGCTGAACTGTTGCGTGCCGCGCGGGCTGTCCGAAGATAGCGCCTCTCCATATGCGGCTCAACGGCTTCACGCATTCTCAAATCGCGAGCCGCCATGCAAATAGTTCTGACGCAATATCGATGCGCGCAGATTCAAGGCGCGTTGATGCGAGAATGTGCGTGATGTGCGCGCGATCGCGTCACGGAAGTTCTGTCGGCGCGCCGGATCATGCCAGTTCGGCGCGGGTGATCGCGTCGTCGTCCGCCCATTGCCAGCGCCCGCCGCCCGCGCGCTTGGCCGCATAAAGCGCGCGATCGACACGTTCGAGCAGGCGCGATGTCGTATGCGCGGAGTTCGTCGCAATGATCTCGGTGACCAGAATTCCGGCGCTCGCGCCGATCTGCACCGGCAGATCCGCGACCAGATAAGGCATCGACAGCGTGAACACCGCGTCACGGGCGAGCGCGAGAGCCGCGTCGCCTCCGGCCGGTCCGTCGTCGATCTGTTTCAGCAACATGAATTCGTCACCGCCGAAACGGGCGGCGAGTCCATCCGGGCCGATGCAGTCCGCCAGACGTGCGGCGACCTGCTGAAGCAGGTTGTCGCCCATGTGATGGCCGAAGCGATCGTTTACCGGCTTGAAGTCATCGAGATCGATGGCGATGATCGCGATCTGTCCCGTCGCGTTCTGCAGCGCGGAGAGGAACGCGGCGCGATTCGGAAGCCCGGTGAGAAAGTCCTGATGCGCCTGACGCGCGAGGGCATGCTTGGCTTCCAGCCGGTCGATGAAGGCGGAGCTGAGGTGATGCGAGGCTTCCCGCAGCGTGATCCAGAACAGGAGCAGCATGACGGCGCCCAGCTTGTAGGGCAGTTCGGGCTGCAGCAGTCCCGCGACAATGGTCGGCAGTAGCAGGAGCGCCGCGGCCGTCAGCACGATCCACGGACGGATCGCGGCGCGCGACACCATGCCGACGCAATAGGACATCGACAGCCCGAACGAGATCCACGCGCCGGGCGCGTCCTTGATCTCGAGCGCGCGCCAGGACAACAGACCGAGGGCGATGGAGAACGCGCCGGCGAGGATGCCGTAGATCCGCTCCCAGATGATGACATCGGTGTCGGACAGGTTGGTGGTATGGGCCTTGAACCGGAAGAGGCTGCTCAGCCGCATCACGGCGGTGAGAAAGATCAGGCAGGCGATGATCGCATAACCGGTGTCGCCGTTCAGGACCGCGAGGGTCACTGCGCCGCAGAACGAGGTCGCCGAGATCGCGGCAACCTGCGGCAACGACGTGTAAAGCATCTCGACGAGTTCGCGCCGGATGTTCGGATTCGGGTGCGGAAAGCGGAAAAAGGCGGCCGGGCTCATTGCCGCAAAATGGCGGCGAATTCCTAACAAGTCGTGGGCGAGACGAGGTTAATTTCAACGATTCGGCGTCGCCGCCCAGATGAACAGGAAGATTGCGCCGATCGCCCGGCTGTGCGGAAATGAAGGTCTTACAACAAGCGCGGTCAGGCAGCCGTCGTTGGCGTCATGATCGCGCATTCGGGGAGGCGATCATGCGTTTCATTCTCGCCGCGCTGGCGGCGCTATCCTGTGTCTTTCAAGCTTTGCCATCCGCTCATGCGCAGGATGCGTGGCCGTCGCGCAATGTCACGATCATCGTGCCGTTCACGGCGGGCGGCACGGCGGACCTGTTCGCACGGCTGGTTGCCAATCATATGCAGCAGACCTTCGGGCAGTCTTTCGTGGTCGAGAACCGTGGCGGGGCCGGCGGCAATATCGGCGCCGCCGCCGTCGCGAAGGCGTCGAACGACGGCTACACGCTGCTGCTCGGCACGGTATCGACCCACGCGATCAATCCGACGCTCTACAAGAACCTGACATTCGATGCGGCGAAGGACTTCCAGCCGGTCTCGCTGATCGCCCGGTTGCCGAACATGCTGGTGGTCAGGAACGCGCTGCCCGCCACGAATGTCGCGGAATTCATCGCCTATGCGAAAGCCAATCCGGACAAGCTCAATTACGGCTCATCCGGCGTCGGCACCTCGATCCATCTTGCGGCCGAGCTGTTCAAGATCGCGACCGGCACGAGGATGACACACGTGCCATATCGTTCGTCCAACGAGATCATGCAGAACCTGACCGGCGGACACATCGATCTCGCCTTCGACAACATCACGCTGGCCTGGCCGCAGGCCCGTGCCGGAACGATCCGCGCGCTGGGTGTGACAAGTCCGCAGCGCAGTCCGTCCGCGCCGGAGGTGCCGCCCATCGCGGATACGATTGCCGGTTTCGATGCGACGTCGTGGCACGGTCTGTTCGCGCCCGCTGGCACGCCGCGCCCGGTCGTCGACAAGATAGCGGCAGAGGTGAAGCGGATTCTGGAGATGCCGGATACCGTCGCCAAACTCACCGATATCGGCGCGGTGCCCTCGCCGATGACGCCCGATCAGTTCACGGCTTTCATTGCCGGCGAAAGGTCCAAGTGGGCCGAAGTGGTCAAGGCATCGGGCGCGACGGCGAACTGATCCGGTTGCCGGTCATGGGCTGCGTCCGCAGCCCATGACCGCGCGGGGTTCATGTCCCGCCCATCACGCACGGCGTATTGCGCCGCGGCGAGAGCATCCATTCTCATTCCAAAGTCCTGGTCATCGCCTGCCGGTGCCGCGTCCAAGCGTCGCAGCGCTGCGATCATGGTTGCAAAAGTGTGTCTCAGGCCTTTGTCTTGCGGCCAATCAATAAGAGCCAATTCAAAAAGAATGGCTCAGGCAGGGGAGAACGCCATGACCAAACGACAAGACAAATCCAGCCGCCGTAACTTTCTAAAGGTTGCCGCGGCGGGCGCAGCCGCGAGCGTTGCGGCGCCGGCCGCGCTCGCACAGAGCGGCCCGGTTGCCATGCGCTTCCAGAGCACATGGCCGTCGAAGGATATTTTCCACGAATACGCGCTCGATTACGCCAAGAAGGTCAACGACATGACCGGTGGCGATCTCAAGATCGACGTGCTGCCCGCGGGCGCGGTGGTGCCGGCGTTCCAGTTGCTGGAAGCGGTGTCGAAGGGCACGCTCGACGGCGGCCATGGCGTGCTCGCCTATCACTACGGCAAGAGCAACGCGCTGGCGCTGTGGGGATCGGGCCCGGCTTATGCGATGGACGCCAACATGCTGCTGGCCTGGCACAAGTACGGCGGCGGCAAGCAGCTTCTCGAGAAGCTCTACAAGTCGGTCGGCGCCAACGTCGTGTCGTTCCCGTATGGGCCGATGCCCTCGCAGCCGCTCGGCTGGTTCAAGAAGCCGGTGCAGAAGGTCGATGACCTCAAGGGCACCAAATTCCGCACCGTCGGCATCTCGATCGACGTGTTCACGGGCATGGGTGCTGCGGTGAACGCGCTGCCCGGCGGCGAAATCGTCTCGGCGATGGACCGTGGCCTGCTGGACGCGGCTGAATTCAACAACGCCTCGTCGGACCGCGTGCTCGGCTTCCCGGACGTTTCGAAGGTCTGCATGCTGCAGAGCTACCATCAGAACGCCGAGCAGTTCGAGATCATGTTCAACAAGGCCAAGTACGACGCGCTGCCGGCGAAGATCCAGGCGATCCTCGACAATGCGGCCGAGGCCGCGGGGCAGGACATGGCCTGGAAGGCGATCGACCGCTATTCGACCGACTATGCGGAGATGCAGAGCAAGGACAAGGTGAAGTTCTACAAGACGCCTGACTCGGTTCTGCAGAAGCAGCTCGAAATCTACGACGAGGTGGTCGCGAAGAAGTCCGCGGCCGATCCGCTGTTCAAGGAGATCGTCGAATCGCAGTTGGCTTTCGCCAAGCGCGCGACGCAGTGGGAGCAGGACACGATCACCAACCGCCGCATGGCCTATAACCACTACTTCGGGCCGAACGCCAAGAAGAAGACCTGACGCAATCGCCAAGCGCGATCACAGCATCATCCGGGATGATCCTCCCGGATGGTGCTTTGTATCGTTTTCGCGATTGCTCTGACGTTTTCCCAACGAGTGGCGGCTTCCCATGAACGCGCAACGCATTCTGCACACCATCGACGGCATCAGCACATGGACCGGCAAGGCTGCGGCTTGGCTGATCATCGGTCTGATGACTCTGGTCTGCGCTGAGGTTTTCAAGCGCTATATTCTCAACATGCCGACGGCGTGGATCTTCGACGCCTCGAACATGCTGTACGGCACGCTGTTCATGCTCACCGGCGCCTATACGCTGGCGCAGAACGGTCATGTGCGCGGCGACTTTCTTTACAGCTCGATGAAGCCGCGGCGTCAGGCGACGCTCGATTTCATCCTCTACATCGTGTTCTTCCTGCCCGGCATCGCGGCGCTGGTCTATGCGGGCTGGGATTACGCGGTCACGTCGTGGCGCATCGACGAACATTCCAACGTCACCGCCGACGGACCGCCGGTGTGGCAGTTCAAATTCATGATTCCGCTGGCTGGCGGGCTGCTTCTGCTGCAGGGCGCGGCTGAAATCGTCCGCTGCGTGATGTGTCTCAAGAACGGCGAATGGCCGAGCCGCCTCAAGGACGTGTCTGAGATCGACGTGGTCGAGGAGCAGCTCGCCCACAGCGAGTATGTCGACGACGAGGCGCGCAAACTGGCCATCGCGCACGCGCAGGACATCGAGGAAAGCGCGCGTCAGCGCGGCATGGGCGGAGATTTGTTGAAATGAGCGATCCGGCACTCGGCTTGTTGATGCTCGGCCTGATCGTGGTCGTCATCATCATGGGTTTCCCCACGGCATTCACGCTGATGGGGCTTGGCATGTTTTTCGGCCTGTTCGCCTATCACCGTACCGGTGAATCGTGGGCCGACAACCACATCTTCGATCTGATGGTCCAGCGCACCTACGGCGCGATGACCAACGACGTCCTGATCTCGATCCCGCTGTTCGTCCTGATGGGCTACGTGATGGAACGCGGCGCGTTGGTGGACAAGATGTTCTACTCCATCCAGCTTGCGTTCCGGCGCGTGCCGGCCTCGCTCGCTGTTGCGACGCTGATCGTCTGCACCTTCTGGGGCATCGCGTCGGGCCTAGTGGGCGCGGTCGTCGTGCTGATGGGCGTCATCGCCTTCAATCCGATGCTGAAGGCCGGTTACGACGTCAAGCTCGCATCCGGCGTCATCACGGCGGGCGGAACGCTCGGCATTCTGATTCCGCCCTCCGTCATGATCATCGTCTATGCGGCCGTGGCGGGTCAGTCGGTGGTGAAGCTGTATGCGGCGACCATGTTTCCGGGTTTCTTCCTGTCGCTGCTGTATTTGATCTACATCATCGGCTGGGCGATCATCGATCCGAAGATCGCGCCGAAACTGTCCGAGGAGGAGATACGCGTCCCGGTGCGGCCGTGGATCTCCGAATTGCAGCGGGCCTATTCCAGCCGGATGCTTCCGGCATTGCTGGCCGCGGTCGCCGCGCCCGGGCGGGCGCTGGAGATCACCGCCGATGGCGTGCGCGTCAGCTACGGAATGCTGGTCAAGAGCCTCGGCTATGCGCTGGTGCCTGCATTGCTGGCGATCGGCACGATGTGGGGTGCGTGGTGGTACGTGGTCATTCACCAGCAGCCGGACGAGCCGGCGCCGCGCGCGGCGGTGAGCCAGCAGCTTGGCGCGGGCACGCAGTCCGCCGCACCCGCCGAGGAAGTGCTGCAGGAGCTTGGCGGCGCACCCACGGACACCGTCTCGAACGAGACCGAAACCTTGCAGGAAATGGGTAGCGCGGAACTGCGCGGACAGGGCGCGGCCGCGCCCGCGGAAGCCGGTCCTCCGCCGCAATTCTATACCTACTTCGCCATCACCTGCGGTTTCTTCGCGCTGCTCCTGCTCTACTACTACGGGACCATGGGGGCGGAGCAGTTCGAGGTGCTGCGGCTGCTGATCTCCTCGGTGATGCCGCTCGGCATTCTCACCGTGGTCGTGCTGGCGGTGATCCTGCTCGGCATCACCACGGCGACGGAATCGGCTGCGGTGGGCGCGGCGGGCGCGTTCCTGCTGGCGTTGCAGGCGGGCACGCTGGACTGGAAGCGCACCAAGGAAGCGGTGTTCCTCACCGCCAAGACCACCTCGATGGTGTGCTGGCTGTTCGTCGGCTCCGCGCTGTTCTCGGCGGTGTTCGCGATTCTCGGCGGTCAGGCCTTGCTGGAAAGCTGGGTTCTGTCGATGAATCTCACGCCGGTGCAGTTCATGATCCTGTCGCAGGCGATCATCTTCGTGCTCGGCTGGCCGCTGGAATGGACCGAGATCATCGTGATTTTCGTGCCGATCTTCCTGCCGATGCTGAAGCACTTCGGCATCGATCCGATCCTGTGGGGCGTGCTGGTGTTCGTGAATTTGCAGGCGGCGTTCCTGTCGCCGCCGGTGGCGATGTCGGCCTTCTATCTGAAGGGCGTCGCGCCGTCGCATGTCACGCTCAACCAGATCTTCGGCGGCATGATGCCCTACATGCTGATCGTCATCATCTGCATGGTGCTGATGTATCTGTGGCCAGGCCTGACGCTGTGGCTTCCGAACTATCTGTACGGGAACTGAGCCGGACCCTCGTCCTGAACGGCAGCCGTTCCGCGCGCCTCGAAAAGGGGAGCACGGGACGGCTGACGCACCCCTGATCCGCGCAATTCCATGACGGCAATATGTCGTGGCGCCCCGGAACAGGGGGGCCGTCCGGTGCGCGGACCCCCGCCGAAGATTGCCAGACTTTCATTTTCAGGCCATAGAACGGGAAGATTTGTGCCCCAGAACTGACGGTCACGCCCTTTCAGCGGGACGGAATGCCGGTTCGTGGAAGGAAGCGCGTCCATCCCGTAAGGCTCTTGCCTGTTTCCGATTGCAGAGATTGATGCTCGACAAACTGCGCCACTTCATTTCGGACGTTGTTTCCCCTTCCGGCTCCGAGACCCGCACGTTCGACGACGGCGATTACCGGCTGGCGGCGACCGCGCTTCTGATTCACGTCATTTCGCTGGACGGCGAACCTTCGGAGGCCGAGACGCGCAAGCTCCATGCGCTGCTCGAATACCGCTTCGAACTCGATCCCGGCACCGCCGACAGGCTGATCGCGGACGCCACCCTTGTTGAAGGCGAGGCCGTGGACCTGTACCACTTCACCAGCGTCATCATGCGGTCCCTCAACGAGGACGGCCGGCTTCGCATCATTGAGATGATGTGGGAGCTTGTGTTCGCGGACGGCCATGTCACCGAATTCGAGGACAACATCATCTGGCGCGCGGCGGACCTGCTCGGCATTTCGTCGCGCGACCGGATCAACCTGAAGCACCGCGTGGCCGACGGGCGCCTTGCGCCTGACGCCGCGAGTTAGTTTTTCCACCCATGTCCGTTTGATTCCGTTTATCGATTTTCAGAAACACCTTATCGAATGCAGTCATGACTGAATGCGTCACGTTGATCACGGGTGCCTCGTCGGGGATCGGCGCAGAGCTCGCGCGCATCTTCGCGCAGAACGGCGCAAGGACGGTGCTGGTGGCGCGCCGCGCCGACCGCCTCGAACAGCTTGCCGGCGCCATCGCCGCGAGCGGACAGCCGAAGCCCGCCACGATCGCGCTCGATCTGACCGAGCCCGGCGCCTGCGACCGCCTCGCGGCCATCCTCCAGGATATGGACGTTGAGGTGGAGACGGTCGTGAACAACGCGGGCTACGGCCTGTTCGGCGAGGCCGTCGATCTTGGCCGCGCCGAGCAGCTTGCGATGGTCAATCTCAACGTCAGCGTGCTGACCGACCTGACGCTGCGTTTTGCCGGCAGCATTGTCCGCAATCGCGGCGGCATCCTCAATGTCGCCTCCATCGCGTCCTTCCTGCCGGGGCCGCGGATGGCGGTCTATTACGCCACCAAGGCCTATGTGCTGTCCTTCACCGAGGCGATGCGCGGCGAACTTGGTCCCAAGGGCGTGCGGGTCACGGCGCTCTGCCCGGGCCCGGTGCCGACCGAATTCCAGGATGTCGCGGGTTTCAAGCCGGGGCTCGATTCGGCGGTGCTGAACCTGTCGGCGGCGGCGGTGGCGCGGGCGGGTTACCGCGGGCTGATGTCGAACAAGCGGTTGGTGCTGCCGGGCGTCGGGGTGCGGATGATTCCGTTCATGCTGCGCTTTGCGCCGCGCAGCCTGGTGCTGGCCTCGGTCGCGCGGGTGCAGCAGAAGCGCTGAGGGCAGGGCCTTGCCCGTGAATTAAGGCCGCCCGCGCAGATCACGTCCGCGAAATCCCCGCTCGACGCCGCACCGGCAACACAATATTTTCCATTTCGGCGTCCAATAGAAACGTTCGTTCTCTGCCGGATTGAAGACGATTTCATGCTGCGGACTGACGGCAATCACCCCACGGACAACGGCCTGAGCGATCACGGCCTGACCCGCTTCGGCCCGACCACCTGCGGCCGGTTCACGGCGCTTCCGGTGCTGATCGTCCTGCATGGGCCGCTGTCCACCCCCGGACGGGTCGGCAATGCGCTGCGCGCCATGGGTCATCCGCTCGATGTGCGCCGCCCGGTGTTCGGCGATCCCTTGCCGGATACGCTCGAGCATCATGCCGGGGCGGTCATTTTCGGCGGGCCGATGAGCGCCAACGATGGGGAAGACTTCCTCCGGCGCGAGATGGACTGGCTGAACGTGCCGCTGACGGAGAAGCGGCCGTTTCTCGGCATCTGCCTCGGCGCGCAGCTTCTTGCAAGACATCTTGGCGCGAAGGTTGCGCCGCATCCCGAAGGCCGCGCCGAGATCGGCTACTATCCGATCCGTCCCACCGATGCGGGGCGAAGCATCTGCGGGCGCTGGCCCGAGCATGTCTACCACTGGCATCGCGAAGGATTCGAGCTTCCGTCCGGCGCCGAGCTTCTGGCGGAAGGCGACGACTTTCCGGTGCAGGCATTCCGGGTCGACCGCTGCTTCGGCATCCAGTTTCATCCCGATGTGACCCAGGCGATGATGCATCGCTGGACCACGCGCGGTCATGAGCGCATGTTGCTGCCCGGCGCGCGCAGCCGCGCCGAGCATTTCGCGGGCCGGATGCTGCACGATCATTCGGAGCGTGCATGGCTGTCGGCGTTTCTCGACGGCTGGCTGCACCGGCCGCCGCGCGTTCCGGCGGCGGAGAACGCCGCATCGATTGCTTCGCTGGCGGCGGAGTAGGTTCGCCTTCTCCAGATGAGAGATCGTCGTCCCGGCCAACGGATCGGCGCAAAGCGCCGTCCGATGACAGGCTCCGGCCGGGACCCATACTCCCTGTCGGTGTTTTTAAGCGTGTTCGACCACCGCGATTAAATAAAAAGTCGGTGGTTATGGATCCCGGCGTTCGCCGGGATGACTCGTGGAGAGAGGGCGATTGACTGCTAGGTCTCCTTCGCGCTCGTCACGATCTTGATTTCCGATGTCAGCGTGCGGTGCACCGGGCACTTGTCCGCGATCTCCATCAGCTTCGCGCGCTGCTCGGCGTCGAGATTGCCGTCCATGGTGATCTCGCGGTCGATCTTGCTGATCATGCCTTCCTTCGTTTCGCAGTCCTCGCAATCCTTGGCGTAGATGCGCCCGTGCTTCAGTTTCACGGTGACGCGATCGAGCGGCATGGACTTGCGATCCGCATAGAGGCGCATGGTCATGGAGGTGCATGCGCCGAGCCCTGCGAGCAGAAAGTCATAAGGTCCGGGCCCGGTGTCGTTGCCACCGGCCGACACCGGCTCATCTGCGATGATGCGGTGTTTGCCGACCGAGATCATCTGCTGCAGATGGCCGGCGCGCGTTTCCTGCACCACCACGCCGTCGGGCATTTCCGGAACGGTGGCCGCCACAACGGCCGGCGCATCGAGATAGCGCATCGCCCAGGCCGCGATCATGTCGGCGACGTAGACGGCGTCGCGCTGCTGCGACAGCAGGTGATCCGCGCCGGCGAGAGAGATGAAGCTCTTCGGATGTTTCGCCGCGACGAACAGGCGGGTGGCGTTGTCGATGCCCACATAGGTATCGGTGGGGGAGTGGAAGATCAGCAGCGGCTTGTGAAGCCTGGCGACGGTGTCCGTGAGCTTGTGCTCGGCGATGTCGTCGAGGAATTCGCGTTTGATGCGGAACGGCCGTCCCGCCAGCGACACCTCGAGTTCGCCTTGCTCGCGGATCGCGGGAATGTGGTCCTTGAACAGATGGGTGACATGCGCCGGGTCCGACGGGGCCCCAACGGTGGCGACGCATTTGGCTTCGGGAATGAACGGAGTCGCCGCAAGAATGGCCGCGCCGCCGAGGCTGTGCCCGATCAGGATCGACGGCGCCTGCCGGGTCTTGCGCAGATGGTCCGCCGCCAGCACCAGATCGGCGATGTTCGACGAAAATGTCGTGTTGGCGAATTCGCCTTCGCTGGCGCCGATGCCGGTGAAGTCGAAGCGAAGCGTGGCGATGCCGTGCTTGGCGAGGCCCTCGGCGATCCGTTTGGCGGCCAGCACGTCCTTGCCGCAGGTGAAGCAGTGCGCCAGCAGCGCATAGGCGATGGGCGCGCCGTCCGGCAGGTCCAGCGACGCGGCCAGCATCTGGCCATCGGTCCCGGGAAACTGGAATTTTTCAAGTGGCATGGTGTCAAACTCCACCAATGGCGATTCGCCCACGGACGAACGCCGTCATTGCGAGCGCAGCGAAGCAATCCATGCTTTGGAAAGCAAGCGCTGGATGGCTTGGTCCCAAGTGCTCCTCGCAATGACGTCCGCGTTAAGGTTGCGTGGGGAGTTTTTGGGGAGGGGGGAGCCCGTCGTCGCCCTTCGGGCTTTGCCGGGCACGCTTCGCCTTCGGCTACGTGGCTGCGCCACGCGTAGCCGTCGGTTTCAGCATAATCTGGATTTTGAAGATTGGATCAGCCCGTCGCCGCCCTTCGGGCTTTGCCGGGCACGCTTCGCCTTCGGCTACGTGGCTGCGCCACGCGTAGCCGTTGGTGCGGGGCGATCTGGATTTTGAGGGTGTGAGTTAGCCCGTCGCCGCCCTTCGGGCTATGCCGGGCACGCTTCGCCTTCGGCTACGTGGCTGCGCCACGCGTAGCCGAAGGCGAAGCGTGGTGGAGCCAGGCGGGATCGAACCGCCGACCTCTTGCATGCCATGCAAGCGCTCTCCCAGCTGAGCTATGGCCCCGAACACCTCGCTGCACGTTGGGGCATGCAGCGTCTTAAATCGATCAAACCTGTCCGGCTTGAGCGCGAAGCGGACGACCGCTTCGCGAATAAGCGCCAAAAATCACACTTGAGAACTTATCTCAAGTCTCTTCGTCACCGGAAACGTCACCAATGATGTCGGTGACGTCCTCGTCGTCTTCCTCGTCCTCGGCGATGAAGGTCGAATCGTCGTCATCGTCGTCGCCGAGCGTGTCGTCGACTTCGATATCGTCTTCGCTCTCCGGCAGCACGGCCTTGACCTTGCCGGTCTTTTCCTCGGCATCGGCCTCTTCCAGCGAGACCAATTCTTCCTGCTCGGCCGGCTCCGGCACGATCGAGGTGTTGGCGGCGCTGGCGGCGTTGGAGCGGGTGCGCGCCACAGGAACCGGCGCAATCGGCACGACCTCGCCGGTATAGGGCGAAATCACCGGATTCTTGTTGAGGTCGTAGAACTTCTTGCCCGTGGTCGGGCAAATGCGCTTGGTTCCGAGATCGGCTTTGGCCACGGCTTTTAGTCCTGAAGATGTCTTGAAAAAGCGGTGCTTCACTTGGGCGGTTGCGCCGCCGCTGTCAATAGCGGTTTGAACGATAAATGACCGCCCCGTGACGCGGCGCAAGGGGCGTGGTAGGAGCCGCCCACATCAAAGGACATGCCGTCTTGACCCATTCCGCCACCCCCACACCGCTCGAATCACGTGCCGCGGGCGCGCTCAGCGGCCGCGTCCGTGTTCCGGGCGACAAGTCGATCTCCCACCGGGCCCTGATTCTGGGGGCTCTGGCGGTGGGAGAAACCCGTATTTCCGGGCTTCTGGAGGGGGAGGACGTTCTCAACACCGCCAAGGCCATGGCGGCGCTGGGGGCGAAGGTGGAACGGACCGGCGAGGGGGCCTGGTCGGTCCACGGGGTCGGGGTGGGCGGTTTTGTCTCCCCAAACGCGCCGCTCGATTTCGGCAACAGCGGCACCGGCTGCCGCCTGGCCATGGGCGCGGTGGCCGGATGTCCGGTCACGGCGACGTTCGACGGCGACGCCTCGCTGCGCAGCCGCCCGATGCGCCGGATTCTCGACCCCCTGGAGCAGATGGGCGCCAGGGTGACATCGAGCGGCGATGGCGGCCGCCTGCCGATGACCTTGCAGGGCGCGCGCGATCCGCTCCCGATCGAATACCGCACGCCGGTGGCCTCCGCGCAGATCAAGTCGGCGGTGCTGCTGGCGGGCCTGTCGGCACCGGGCGTCACCACGGTGATCGAGAAGGAAGCCAGCCGCGATCACACCGAACTCATGCTCAGTCATTTCGGCGCGCATGTGGTCACGACGAAAGAAGGCGCGCATGGCCGCAGGATTTCGCTCACCGGCCAGCCCGAACTGCGCGGCGCGCCCGTGGTGGTGCCGGCCGATCCGTCGTCGGCCGCGTTCCCCCTTGTCGCGGCGCTGATCGTGCCGGGCTCCGATGTCACGCTCACCGACATCATGACCAATCCCCTGCGCACGGGACTCTTCACGACGTTGCGCGAAATGGGCGCGTCGATCGAGGAAAGCCATCAGCGCGGCGATGCCGGCGAGCCGATGGCGCAGTTCCGCGTGCGCGCATCGAAGCTGCGCGGCGTCACCGTGCCGCCGGAGCGCGCGCCGTCGATGATCGACGAATATCTCGTGCTCGCGGTCGCCGCCGCGTTCGCGGAAGGCGTCACCACCATGCGCGGATTGCAGGAACTGCGCGTCAAGGAATCCGACCGGCTTGAGGCGACCGCCGACATGCTGCGCGTCAACGGCGTCGAGGTGGAGATTTCCGGCGACGACATGATCGTCAACGGCAAGGGCTATGTGCCGGGCGGCGGCCTTGTCGCCACCCACATGGATCACCGCATCGCCATGTCGGCGCTGGTGATGGGCGCGGCCTCCGACACGCCGGTGAAGATCGACGACACCGGTTTCATCGCCACCAGCTTTCCGGATTTCATTCCGATGATGCGCGGGCTGGGCGCGGATTTTTCCTGAGAATCTGACGGGAAAAGTGGCTGGAGTTCGTCATGGCCGGATTTATTCCGGCCATCCACGTCTTGCTTACTGACATATTCTCAAGACGTGGATGCCCGGGACGAGCCCGGGCATGACGGAAGAGATATCTCCGTTCCAATCGTTGAACGAATTCGTCGCTTTTTCGGTCGGATTCTGAGGCAAGTGGACCGGGCGACGTGCTCTAGTTCGCCGGAAGTTCGGCAGGCTCGATCAGGGGACGGCCCGCAAGGGTGTCGGCCTCGTTCTGAACCGCGTTCAGTGCGGCATCGAGCCGCGCGGCGGCTTCCGCCTTGTCGTCGCCCGCTTTGATATAGATCGGCTCGCCCCAGCGGATCACGACCCTGTTGAAGAACCACGGGATCAGGAAGCGGTCCCAGTTCTGCAGGCTGGTGCCGCGTCCGGCGCTCATGGTCGCGGGCAGGATCGGCAGGCCGGTGAGGCGCGCCAGATCGAGAATGCCCTCGCTGCTGCGCATGCGGGGGCCGCGCGGCCCGTCGGGCGTCACAAACAGGCTGTGGCCGTCGCGCGCGAAGCGCATCAGCTCGCGCACCGCGCGCATGCCGCCCTTCGACGTCGATCCGACCACCGTCTTGATGCCGAACAGCGATGCGACCTTGCTGATGATCTGTCCGTCGCGATGGCCGCTGATCAGCGCGATCAGCGGCTTCTTGCCGTTGCGGAACATCGGCAGCATCACCAGCCGGCCGTGCCACATCGCGAGGATGTAGGGCTCCGGAATCGGGAAGGGCGGCCTGTCGACGATGTTGGTGCGGTTGACCAGATGAAAGTAGATCGCGATCGGAACGCTGATGATCCACTGCACAGTGTTGGTGCGCAGCACGCGTTTGACGATAGCGGGGGTGGCCATGAGGATTCTACCGGACGGATTGCCAGCGGCGCCGGAGATGACGCGAATTCCTGCCTGCCTGGATTCGGCGCCGTTATAGACGAGCGCGGGCGGAATGCCATCGAGAATCGCTTGAAAGTTGTGCGGCGGCGGTCTTGAACGGGCCGGGCCGCGGCTGGTAAGCCGCTGCCCAACGCATTTGCCGCACGAAACGGGGTCTGGACCACGCATGATCATTGCCATCGACGGCCCCGCCGCATCCGGAAAAGGCACGCTCGGCAAGCGCCTGGCCCATCATTACGGCTACCGTCATCTCGATACCGGCGTGATCTACCGCGCGGTCGCCCATGCCCTGCTGGAAGCGGGCGCGGACCTGACCGATGAGGCGCGGGCGGTGGCGGTGGCCATGGAACTGGACCCGGAGAAATTCGGCAATCCGGTCCTCAAGACCCAGAAGGTCGGCGATGCGGCCTCCGTCGTGTCGGCGATTCCCAAGGTCCGCGAGGCACTTGTCAGCTTTCAGCGGCAGTTTGCGGGCGATCCGCCGGGGGCCGTGCTGGACGGCCGGGACATCGGGACCGTGATCTGCCCCCATGCCGATGTGAAGATTTTCGTGGTGGCGGACCCCCACGTCCGGGCCCGGCGGCGGACCCTCGAGGCCCGCGCCCGGGGCGAGGAGGCCGATGAAGCCGCCGTTCTGGCCGACATCCTCAAGCGCGACGAGCGCGACCGGAACAGGGCCGCGGCGCCTTTAAAAGCCGCTCCGGATGCATACTTGCTGGATAACTCTCGGTTGGATATAGAGAGCGGCGTCCGGGCCGCCATCGACATTGTCGAGGCCGTCCGAGCGGGCCGGCCTAGGGACTAACCGATCTCCCTGCCGTCATTGGAGGAATGCCCGCTCCCGGCCTTTGAGCAGTCGAAATTGCTTCCGGCCCCGGTCACGTTTGAAGACACCGCGTCGCGCGGATAACGCGACAATCCGAATTGATGCACCGTATCGCTCGTGCAGGCACAAGCCGGCCCGTTTCCGCAATCCTCTTTGCGGACGCGGTCGTCAAAGGTTGCGGACCTTTGGCACTGGATGCGCGATACGCCCTTCACCCCGCTGCCGGCATTCCGCATCTGGAGATCAAATGGCTTCGACTGCTACTTCGTATAATCCTTCCCGCGACGATTTCGCCGCGATGCTCGACGAGTCCTTTGCAGGCGGCAACCTGCAGGAAAGCTCGGTCATCAAGGGCAAGGTTGTTGCAATTGAGAAAGACATGGCCGTCATCGACGTCGGCCTGAAGACCGAGGGCCGCGTGGCTCTCCGCGAATTCAACGGCCCCGGCCGTGAGAACGACCTCAAGGTCGGCGACGAAGTCGAGGTGTTCCTCGACCGGATCGAAAACGCACTCGGCGAAGCCGTGCTGTCGCGCGACAAGGCGCGCCGCGAGGAAAGCTGGGGCAAGCTCGAGAAGGCGTTCAACGCCAACGAGAAGGTCACGGGCGTCATCTTCAACCAGGTCAAGGGTGGCTTCACCGTCGATCTCGACGGCGCCGTCGCCTTCCTGCCGCGCTCGCAGGTGGACATCCGTCCGATCCGCGACGTCGCGCCGCTGATGAACAACGCGCAGCCGTTCCAGATTCTGAAGATGGATCGCCGCCGCGGCAACATCGTCGTGTCGCGCCGCACGGTTCTCGAAGAGACCCGCGCCGAACAGCGTCAGGAACTGGTGCAGAACCTCGAAGAAGGTCAGGTGATCGACGGCGTGGTCAAGAACATCACCGATTACGGTGCGTTCGTTGATCTCGGCGGCATCGACGGCCTGCTGCATGTCACCGACATCGCGTGGCGCCGCGTCAACCATCCGACCGAGGTGCTCGCCATCGGCCAGACGGTGAAGGTCAAGATCATCAAGATCAACCACGACACCCACCGCATCTCGCTCGGCATGAAGCAGCTGCTGGACGATCCGTGGCAGGGCATCGAGGCGAAGTATCCGCTG
>Ga0153956_1001032_pt1 | contig 27099 bp, 18 predicted proteins | sample TSFL040MetaG_FD_104704 | JGI IMG/M metagenome (GOLD analysis project Ga0153956, IMG submission 104704) | Attine ant fungus gardens microbial communities from Florida, USA - TSFL040 MetaG | ecosystem: Host-associated > Fungi > Mycelium > Unclassified | place: USA: Florida, Wekiwa Springs... | reverse complement strand
TACGGACCAGAGCGGCAACGTCACGAGCCGAAGAGACTTCATGCCGTATGGCGAGGAGATCGGAGCAGGTGTCGGTGCAAGGACCACGAGTCTGAAATACTCGGTTTCAGGCACGGACAACATTCGCAAACGGTTTACGGGCTACGAAAAGGACGACGAGACGGGGCTGGACTTTGCCGAGGTGAAATTTATGAGGTCATTTACGTTTTCAAATCTAGTTTTTACTAATATCTCGCTGATAGACTTTCCTAAATATTTCGATTTTGTTTATTGATATAAAGGTTCGATCTGAGATCACTATTTTGGTTCGGTATCTTTTTTTAAGAGAATGTCAGTTCATATCAAATGATGCCATCATTTCCCCGACAGTCTAGAAGCACATTTATTAGTAGGCGTAGCATAGACGGCTAAAACATCTTGCGGTGCTCCAATGGATACCAACTTCCATTCGTCGTTAAATTTATAAAATAGAATATCAAAGCCTACGACCCTGTCATCAACCTGATAATGAACAACACCCAAAGCTTCATTAATATGGATCCGACGTATGTCAATAGATCTAAAAGATAAGGGTTTTTCACCGATAGTTCTCGTAAAGCCTTGAACTGTCTCAAATGCCAATTTTGGATCAATTAACGTAGCCCCTGATCCCATCGGAACCTTAGGCCGATCCGCCTCAGTGCCCACCGATGAGTCGTTATAACAATATTGGCCATAAGTCGGCGGGATCTGGCCAATATATGGATTCGAATCCTGATCGATTTGGTCAGAGGCATATTTCCAAAACTTTGCAACCATTAATTCGATCTTTTCTTTTTCCTTTTCATTAATATCGTTATTAGTCGATGCAGCGTTAAATTGCGGAGATAAGGCAAGCCAGTAATTTGCACACGATGTCAGGCCTGCGCTGTTTGTGAACATCAAAAACATTAAAATGTATATTTTCATTCTCCGTACACCTCCCAATGGCTCACATTAAGTCGAGCTAGGCCAACCGATTCTAATAAATTTAAAACCAATGTTGATCAGATCAAGGATACATAATAATACAAAATTGTTATGTTCAAATAACCCCAGCCCTTATTATCAAATTAAGTATTTTCTGATGGATCAAATTTTTTCATTTTTTGAATATTCAGACATTTTTATTCAATCTCATTAGATCGGGAAGTTAAGTGGCTTATGGCAGCGGGATAATTGTAATAGTTTTCGACCTTGCCAAAGACGCTGAGACGTGGGCGTTGAGGTGGGCTTAGTTGAGAATAAAAAAACAACGGCTTTTGAGGGCCGTTGTTTTTTTTGATGGCGAAATGTTTAGTGGGTTGGGTGTTAGCGGGCGAGCATTGAGGACCAGCGGTACTCGGGTGCGTCCCAGCCTTCTTTAAGTTTGCGTAGGATGAATTCGGTCATATTGTCCACGATCCAACGATGATTGAATTCGCCGACCGAGGCGAGTTCGGCATCGGGGGCGGGGTTCATAAAATCGATCGCGTAGGGTATGCCGTCCTTGATCGCAAATTCGACCGTGTTGAGATCATATCCGAGAGCGGTGCAGATGGTCTTGACATCTTTTTCGACTCGGGCGTGCAGCTCGGGCGAGAGATAATCATCGACATTTACATACTGCATACCGGATAGATACGGTTTTGACGGGTCGTAAGGCATAATGAGCACTTTTTCTTTACCGACGCAGTAACATCTGACGAACTGATCGTACTCGATGCCTTCCTGTAGGGTCATGCAAAGGGTGCTTGATTCATTGTACTCGTTAAAGAGTTCCTCGATGCTCCAGATCTTTGAGACGTTTTTCCAGCCGCCGCCGTCGTGCGGTTTCAAAAAGGCGGGAAAGCCGATATATTCGACGATCTCTTCCCATTTGATGGGAAATTCGAGATTGCGAAGCGATTCGCTGGTGATGTCTTTGATATAGCTGTGCTGCGGCAGCAGAACGGTCTTAGGAATGGCGACGCCGAGTTTTGCGGCAAGGCAAAAGTTAAAGAATTTATCATCAGCCGACCACCAAAATGGGTTATTGATGATGTATGTTCCCTCGAGAGCCATTCGTTTCAGCATTGCTCTGTAATAGGGAACCTCGTGCGAAATGCGGTCGATGATAACATCGTACCGTTTCGGCTCGTCGAGACGAATGCCGCCGACATTTACCATTTCAGCGGTAACATCGCCGCCGCTTTTCTCGTTGATGCTCTTGATGATCGATTCGGGAAATGTCTGTTCGCGGCCGACCAGTATGCCTACACGTTTCATATATATTTATCTTAAAAAGTTATGGACTTAAATAGTTTTACTAAACTGACTATCTTAATGCATATCGCATTTCAAGGGCAAGAATGTGTGTGTCATCCTCCATAGACGCAAAAACTCGACGTTCCAAATGCAACTTATATCACAGAGTTTCGTGAATCTTACTTGAATTGATACTTTTGTCCCCGGCGTTGCTTTGAGGCACATCTAATTGTGCCTTTACCGCGGATATCGGCGTTGGTAAATGGCCATATTAATTCACGTGACGAATATGCCGCGAGACCGATCGCCGATGTTCATAGTGATTAAACAATAATTGCCTGAAAGGGCGATATTTAAATTTCAAGGGAAGACATCATGAAAAAAATACTCGGTTTATGCATAGTTTTAGTTATCGGTATCGGAGCTGCGATCGGCAGTTCTTCGTCGAGTGCTTTTAGCCCGTCGGTACAGCCGACACCGACGCCAAAGGCTTCTAAAAAGCCAAAGGCAAATGCCAATATGGACGCTAATATGGATATGAACTCAAACGTCAACACCCGCGACGCAAATGCCGCCCCTACACCTGAACCTTAATGTCTCGTGCAGAAAATACGGCCGGCAAAGTGAGTGCCGGACGAGGCTTATACGTCTGACCGTGATAATTTTTTATAAAAGCACCTCCGGCTCATTGTCTGGAGGTGCTTTTTTTAGATAAATAAGGACTGTAGAGTACAAAAAGCGATGATATCGGGCGGACAGTCGTTTTTGTGGCTGTGAGGTTGTAGAATATTAGTTTCGTTATGACGTGGAGTCGGAAAAAATTGATCGGACGGGTCGCGTGTTGGGTGTGGCTTGCGGCGATCGTTTGCGGGGCAATGCCGTTGAGGGCAGAAACGCGCGGACAGATCGACAGCGATCTTGTTTTTTGCCCGCTGCAAAAGGAATGGGTCAGGCGTGACTCATCAGCCGCCGAAAGGACTCAGGCGATCTCAGATATCTGCGCTCCCGAATCGGAAAAGGCGGCATTCATTAAAGCATTGGCTGCGTCGGGCGGCAAGACCTTTTTGGCGGCAAAGTCGATCGAAAGGATCTTTTTGGATCATGCTGGCAAGAGCAGGCGTGAGATGTCCGATCTGCCGCGTCTGCCCGAAAAGACCTCGACGCCCGCCGTCGAGAACGCACATTCATCCGCTCCCGCCAATACATCTGCCGATAATGCAGCAGATGTCGCCGTCGAGATCTTTACGGTCAATTTAAGACCACGGACGCCGACAAGATCTGCGGCAGAACACGATCTTTCCCAAGCACCTCTCATATATTCTTCATTTTTAACCTCGGTCAGTTTTCGCGGGCCTCCATCCGTGCTTTGTTCGTAAGTCAGTTAAATATGACCGGTTCGCTCCGCTATTAGGTGCTGCCGTTTTGCGTTCAGAGAAAAAAGCACGGAGGTTTTGATGCTTCGCATATCAGCGTTATTTTTATTAGTTATATTATCTATTCATCTGTTTGTGCCGATGGTTAGTGGTCAGCAAAATATGGCCGCTTCGTCTGTCGCGGGTGTTGTCGAGGACTCTAACGGAGCCGCTGTGTCAGGCGCAGCCGTCGAGATCGTCAATCGCGGCACCAATCAAAAAAAGACCGTCGTCACCGATGACAGCGGTTATTTTGCATTTAACTATCTTGCGGTCGGCGATTACACGCTCACGATCCAAAAGGACGGCTTTGTAACCATCGAACAGCGTTTTACAACATCGATCTCTCAAGCTCTCGAACTTAAAGAGGTCATGACAATACGGCAATTTACCGCCGCGGTCGAGGTAAATGCAGATGTCTCTGAGATCGAGCCGACGAGAACGCGTGTCAGCGAAACGATCACACCGCGTGACGTTGATTCGCTCCCGCTGAACGGCCGCAATTTTGTCGATCTCGCTCTGTTAGTGCCCGGAGTTTCGCGAACGAATACGGGCAGCGTGCAAAAGTTCGCGGAAACATCGGCAGTGCCCGGCACAGGCATTTCGGTCGCAGGACAGCGCAATCTCAACAATAGCTTTATCGTTGACGGATCGAGCGCAAATGACGATTCGGCCGAATTGGCAGGCACATTCTACGGCGAAGATGTCATCCGCGAGTTTCAAGTGATAACCAACGGTGCAGGCGCTGAGTACGGGCGGGCTTCGAGCGGTTATGTGAACATTTTAACAAAGTCGGGTACTAATGGATTTAACGGCAAACTCTACGGTTATCTGCGAAACCAGCGTTTTGACGCACGCAATCCGATCGCCGTCTCAAAAGACCCGCTGACCCAAACACAGTACGGCGGTTCGCTTAGCGGGCCGATATTAAAGGACAGAACATTCTTTTTTGCAAATCTCGAACAGACACGACGGCATGATGCAAATATCATTACGATCGACCCGATAAATGCCGCTGCGATAAACAATCGTCTTATCAGTGCAGGCTATCGAGGTTTGTTGTTGAAGACCGGGCTAGTGCCGGGCGGCTATGATACGACCAACTTTTTTGGCCGCGTCGATCATAAGCTCAATACAAATAACGATATATCAGTGACGTACAATTTTTACGACATTGACGCTATAAATGCCCGCACCGTCGGTGGGCTAAATGATGTTAGCCGCGGGACTAACCTTTCTAACAGAGATCACACGATCAATACGCAGAATGTCACGACCCTTGGCACAAAGACACTCAACGAGTTTAGGTTCCAATATCGGAAGAGCGAACTCGGAGCTCCCGCGACAGATCCTATCGGCCCGGCAGTAAATATCTCTGGCATCGCCAGCTTTGGAACGGCGATATCTTCGCCGACGAGACGCGACATCGATCTATATCAGATGTCGGACAGCATGACGCGTACATTCAGAGATCATCTTGTGAAAAGCGGAGCCGAACTTATTCATAACGATCTTAATGTTAAATTTCCGGGAGCTACGCAGGGCGTTTATACATTTGCCAACCTTGCCAACTTTAACGGAGGAATTTACAGCCAGTTTCAGCAGGCATTTGGTGCTGATTCGCAGCGGCAGAAAAATCCTAATCTCGGGATATACGCTCAGGACGAATGGCGTTTGAGGCGTGACATCACGATAAATATCGGTGTGCGTTACGATCTGCAATTCCTACCTGAGCCGATACGCACAGACCGTGATAATGTCTCGCCGCGAATCGGCATTGCGTTTGCACCCGACACAAGAACAGTACTGCGCGGCAGCGTCGGGATCTATTATGATCGGATACCGACGAGAGCAACGTCGAACGCACTTCAGCGTGACGGTTCGAAATATATCGTCGCAATAATGTCGCAAAGCACACCGGGAGCACCTGTATTTCCAAATGTGCTGGCATCTCAGCCCGCCACTTTTTTGATAAAACCTAGTATTTCGCGGATCGATCCGAATATTGACAACGGTTCGAGTTTGCAGGCAAATTTACAGGCTGAAAGGAATTTTGGCTACGGAATGTCCGCTTCGGTCGGATATCTCTACGTCCGCAGCCGACACCTTATATTGTCGAGAAATATTAATGTACCGACCTGTTCAAATGCCGCACAGAACCTTTGCCGTCCTGATGCGAATTTTGGGAATATCTCTTATTACGAAGGCTCAGGCGATGCCGAATATAACGGAATGATCGTCTCGTTTGCCAAGCGACAGGGAAATTGGTTATCGATCCGCTCAGCTTACACGCTGTCAAAGGCTATCGATGACGCCGGTAATTTTTTCTTTTCGACTCCGCAGAATAACTTTGATCTGAAAGATGACCGCGGGCTTTCGGATAACGATCAGAGGCACAAGCTGACATTCAGCGGCAGTGTTTCAACGCCGTTGCCGAATAAGGTACTCAACGGATTTCAGTTGAGTTGGATATATATGTATGCGTCGCGGCTGCCTTTCAATATTTTGCTCGGCACTGACCGCAACGGCGATACTAACATCAATGATCGCCCCGCAGGCGTCGCGAGAAATACGGGAAGAGGATTTAATTTCAGTGAGCTTGATCTGCGGCTGTCGAAACGCATCACATTCAGAGATCGTGTCGGATTAGAACTGTTGGCTGAGGGGTTTAACGTGCTGAATCGATCGAATCTTTCGGTGCCGAATAATACTTTTGGCACCGGAGCGACGCCGTTGCCGACTTTTGGGCGGGCAACGCAGGCGTATGATCCGCGGCAGGTACAGTTAGGGTTAAGGTTGAGTTTTTAAGAGATCCGGCGGGCTTAAAACTCGCCGGTCTTAGCTTTAAAGAGACTGTGAGCTTTACCTAAATACAACGTCGATATTGAGATCGGTAAACTTTAAGGATCAAAAACCTTAGGCAGTTTTATTTAGTGCCGGGAAGCAGTTCGTAGTTGCCCATTTCGCGATTGTAGCTGTCGAGTGCTCCGACCTCATCAGCGGTCGCGTCGAGCATTTGTTTGGTCATGGCTATCGAATCTGAGAGTTGTTCAAAATCAGGCAGCGAGAATTTATCGGGCGTACTGATCGTGACGATCTCATCATTGAGATAGCTGAAGAAATTTTCGATAGACTGCAATTGCCCCTCGACGAGTTTGACGCTTCGTTCGATCTCGTCAAATGATGCGATGCGGCGCTTTAGGATCTCGACATTTGTCTGCTGTATGCGGCGTGTCTTTTCATCACCGGCGGATTCCATTGCACGAAACGCTTGTGCGAGCTGATTGTGGACAGCCTGGCGGTTGATCGTCTTTAAATGCTGCTTACGCCGACGGTATGTGTCGAGCAGATCGACGAAATCTTCCCAACGCTGTTCGAGACCGCGAAGATTTGATGGCAATTCACCGGCTCCGGTGAATTTTTTATAATTTTCCTGGATCTTGTCCTTTAGCCATCTGAGATATTCGACAGCCTCGCGTTCTCGCTGCGTAAAACTCTTGATCAGATTCTCACGATTGACGTGATATGCCTTGATCATCTTTTCCTTATGACGACGCTCGACAAGCTGACGATATGAAGGAAGATTAGGCACGATCAAGATATAAGCGGCCTCAAGCACAAGAGCGATCAGCAGCGGTATCAAACTGAACGAGAACACGCTCGCCGCAAGAAAGCCCGCAAGAGCCCAAAAGTTAAAAGGCTCCTTTAGAGCTTCCTTAGCGTAGCTCTGATCGAACTTTTGCAGGCCCTGTTGATATTTAGCGATATCGGACATAGATACTAAAAAGATGCAGTTTGCCGACGAGCGGCGTTCGATCGGATCTCGTTAGTTAGAACCATCATTGTCGTTTACGATAACCTGACCTGCAACTTCTGACTGTTCGGCGGTCGAGCCGGCAGAGATCTGTTTGCTCGCATCCGACGAACCTGCACCTAAAAGCCCCATCTGCTGTTTGTATTCGAGCAGTTTGTCCTGGAGCTGAATGTCCATAGCCTCGCGCTCGATATCAGCCATCTGGGCATCGACATTAGAGGCACCAAGTTGGAGTTTAGCTTCGGCGGCGGCAACACGGCGATCGATCTTTTCGCGCATCTCGTTAAATGTCGATGCGTCGTCGCCGATATTAAAGGTGTCCATAGTCTGAGCAAGCTGCTCCTGGAGCTTGGCCTGCTTAGCCGCACTGATGAGCTGCATCGCCTCGGCGGAGCGCTTTTTCATGTTGAGGACGTAGTTGTCGCGTGCCTTTAAAGCCTGCTGCGAGGCGACGCCGGCGTGTTCTGCCTGAACAGATGTCCGGTCGAGGTCAACCTGTGCCTGCTGCAATTGGCCGATATAGGCGGTTGCAATGTCGTCACGGCCCATCTTAACGGCGGCCTTGATCTTTGAATCGAGATCTACGACCTGTGACGAAAGATTTTCTTTTTGTTTGACGAGCAAACGCTCGGTCGCCATGACCTGGGCCACAGAGTTGTTAAGCTCAGGTACACGGTCACGCATATCGCGAATAGTTTGTTGAAGTACAAGCTCCGGATTCTCGATCTTGTCGAGTGCCGCACCGGTGCTAGCTCTGAATACACGAGTTATTCTTGCCCAAAGTCCCATTTTTTATTCGATCAGCTCCTCAAATATGTCGGCCAAACCACGATCCGCATCATCCCTTACGAAAGCCTGCCAGCCGAAGTTGCAAATTACACCGACAGTATAACAGCAAAAGCAATATTATTGCCGTCTGAAAGCAACACATCAGCAGATGTAATAACGTATTCGATTTTCTGCTGCAAGATTTTTTATTTGCGGGCGTTCAGACCACGTAAGGGCATTCGTTTGAATCGAAGCAAAGTAGCCCGAAAAAAATTGGTGGAGTAAGATAACCGGAAGTACCAAAGAACCGGCGATCCGAAGACTATCTAAAAATGAAAAAGCTAATCTCTTATCTTCTTGTGTGCTCGATCTACGTGACATTTATTTCACAGGCCGCTGTGCCGGTCAATGCACAGGTTATCGGCAAAGCTATGGAACAAAAGTTGAAAGATGTACCGTCAGGACTGACATTTCGGCTCAGTAACGGAACCGAAACTTCCGAGACCGGTGAAACTGTCGAACGGGGAAAGGCCGACCCGCTGTCAAGATCGGATGCGAACGGGCTGTTGAAAAGGCTGCCAGCTATAAAGTCAGACCCGTCGGATGAGGCCGATTTTGCAAAGCGTGCCGGTACGCTGCCCGCTCCGAAAAATGGAAATAAGCTGCCGGTCAAATTCCCGTCGGACGAAATGCGTAATCCGCCGTCCAACGCGAACTCCGCAAATGAGCTGCAGGTGCTGCGGTATTCGCCGGAGGGTGAGGTAAAGCTTGCTCCGGATCTCAATGTTACTTTTTCACAGCCGATGGTTGCTGTCTCTTCGCAAGAGATCGCCGCGAAGACCGTGCCGGTCGAATTTTCGCCGGCCGTCGAAGGAAATTGGCGTTGGCTGGGAACAAAAACGCTGATGTTCGATACGACAAAGCGTTTTCCGATGGCGACGAAATTCACCGCCCGCGTCCCTGCCGGAACAAAGGCTGCGACCGGCCAGGTGCTGAAAAAAGACGTTACTTGGACCTTTACAACGCCTCCGCCAAAGGTCGAGGAGATGGTGCCAAATGGCGGCGTCACCAAACGAGATGCGCTGATGTATATGGCATTTGATCAGGCGATCAATGCCGAGGCAATGCTCAGATCCATAACCGTAACGGCAGGCGGCAAGCGCTTGCCGGTGCGGCTTGCTACTCAAGAAGAGATCGATGCAGATTACACGATCGCATACAGGGCAAAGGCTGCACAGCAGGGGCGATGGATCGCGTTTCGAGCCGTCAGTGATAACGGTGGTACAGATAACGCACTGCCCGCTGCAGCCACGATCACTATAACGGTGAATAAAGGAGCTCCGTCAGCCGAAGGGCCACTGACGACGACCGTTCCACAGAATTTTTACTTTCAAACATATAAGCCGCTGACGATGAAAGGGGCTTATTGCGGATATCAGGGGATGAAACCTTGTCCGCCGTCGTACGCGTGGCAGATCGAGTTCAATAACCCGATAGACACAGCGAAATTCAAACCCGAAATGATCAAGATCTCGCCTGCGGTCGGAGGCTTAAATATCTATCCGTCGGGCAACAATGTCTATATCAACGGTTATAAAAAAGGCCGTACGAGTTATACGGTCACGATCGACCCGAGTATCAGTGACATCTTTGGCCAAAGCCTGGGTAAAGAGGCCGCAGCGGTGATAAAGGTTGATTCCGCACCGATACAGCTTGGTGCTCAAGGCGGAGCGATGACGGTGCTTGATCCGTCAGCAAAGTCCGCATTTTCGATATATACGACCAATCTCGATTCGGTAAAGGTGCGTATGTATAAGGTACTGCCGGCAGACTGGGCTCAGTTTGTCGATTATTTACGGCACATCAATTACGATGACGGCCAGAGACCGTCAATTCCCGGGCGTCTTGTTTCGGATGAGACGGTCAGGATAAAAAATGTTGCCGATGACTTGGTCGAGGCACGCTTAGACGTCTCAAAGGCGCTCGATGACGGGTTTGGGAATTTGATCATTGACGTAGAGCCAACGGTAAAACAGGACAAATATGATCGCTCGCGTGTTTTTTCTTGGCTGCAATCGACGCAGATCGGGCTGGATGCATTTGTTGATTCGACGGATCTGGTCGGGTTCGTAACCGAGCTTCGGACCGGTAAGCCGATGAGTGATGTCGTGCTTTCGATCTATCCGAATGGTGAGACCGGAGCCGGAACGCCCGTCGCAGCTAATGACAGCGGGATCTTTGACGGGATGTGGAAATGGTTCAGCAGTTGGGGAAGTGCTGAGACTGATAACTCTATGCTGGAAACTGACGGTTCCGCAGGAACTCTCGAAACCGTCGAGACTGCAGCCGCACAGCCTACGGGTACTAACGGAACGCTTCGGATCCCGCTGCCTGCGACGAGATCCGACCGTTCGCCCAATTTACTTGTTGCAAAGAAAGGCAAAGATGTTGCATTTCTGCCTGAGAACAGCGATTACTATTGGCAGCAGGGCGGGAGCTGGTATAAAAAGCCTGAATCCGACAGCCTGCGGTGGTTCACATTTGACGACCGCAAGATGTATAAACCTAATGAAGAGGTCGCGATCAAAGGCTATATCCGAAAGATCACGGCCGGAAAACTCGGCGATGTCGAGGGACTCGGCGGAGCGTCTCTTACCTATAACTGGTCGGCAAAAGACCCCCGCGGCAATGAGATCGCAAAGGGAGCGGTCACGACCAATACGTTCGGAGCTTTTGATCTCAAATTTACCATTCCGGACAATACCAATCTCGGCTACGCCCGTGTAGATTTTCTTGCCGAGGGTTCGGCAACGGTCGTTTACTCACACGATTATCAGATACAGGAATTTCGCCGTCCTGAGTTCGTCGTTTCGACAAATGTGCAGAGCGAAGGGCCGTTCATCGTAGGCGGCGAAGCCAATATCGGCGTCGAGGCAAAATACTATGCCGGCGGCGGCCTTGCCAATGCCGCGACAAATTGGACGGTAACTGCGACACAGACGAGCTATACACCGCCGAACCGCAGTGATTACACCTTTGGGACATGGACACCGTGGTGGTCATTCTACGGCGGTTATCGAGGCGGATCTAATAGCAACACACAAACGCTTACAGCTAAGACCGACGCGAGCGGCAAGCATTTGCTCAAGGTGAATTTTGACTCGGTAAATCCCGCACGTCCTTACACGATCTCAGCGTCGGCGGCCGTTCAGGATGTGAATCGCCAGACGTGGTCAAGCGGAACGACGATGCTTGTTCATCCGTCATCATTGTATGTCGGCTTAAAGACTCCGCGGACATTTGTCCAAAAGGGAGAAAAGATCGCTGTCGAGACGATAGTTACACAGATCGACGGCACCATTGTCACAGGCCGCGACACCGAAGTGAAAGCGGTGCTGAAGGATTGGGTATTTGACAGCGGTAAATGGGCCGAAAAGGTCATCGATGAGCAGTCGTGTACGGTCAGGTCCGCAGAAAATGGCCAGAAATGCGAATTTGTCGCAAAACAGGGCGGTCAATACACGATCTCGGCGACCGTTATGGACGATCGTGAGCGTTTCAACGAGAGCCAGATGACGGTCTGGGTTCCGGGTGGTAAACAGCCTCCGAAACGCAGCGTCGAACAGGAACAAGTACAGATCATTCCATCGAAAAAGGATTACGCACCCGGCGATACTGCCGAACTGCTGGTGATATCGCCATTTGCAACGTCGGAGGGCGTGCTGACGCTTCGCCGCGACGGGATCGTTAAAACAGAGCGCTTTACGATGAAAGATACGTCGATCACCCTTAAGGTACCTATCAATGAAAAGTATCTGCCGAATATCTATGCTCAAGTCGATGTGGTGGGCATATCGCCGCGTACTGACGACAAGGGCGAAATTGATACGAAACTGCCTCCGCGTCCGGCGTATGCAAGCGGTAATTTGAACCTGCCTGTTTCACTCGATTCGCGAAAGTTGACAGTTACTGCGGAAGCTGCGGACAAGACCGCGGTTCCTGGATCGGATTCGACAGTAAATGTCGAGGTCAAAGATTCGCACGGAGAACCTGTTGCCGACAGCGAGGTCGCTCTTGTTGTCGTTGATGAGAGCGTGCTTGCTCTTTCGCGATACTCGATCGCGGATCCGATCAATGCCTTTTATACTGCCCGAAGTACGGGTACGACCGATTATCACTCACGCAAGGATGTTCTGTTGGGTAATCCGATAGATGGCGTTGTGGTCGATACCGGCGATTCGAAAATGCAGACGAACATAAGCAATATGAGCGTGGACAACTTACCTAAAGGGGTAGGTTTTAGTTCTGTACTTAAAGCGGCTCCATCACCTTCAATGCGAAAGGAAAGTTTAAAGGGAGGTTTTTCTGTTAATGGGGCATCGGCTGATGAGAATACATTTAGTATCGATGGTCAGGATGTGGCGGACGGGCGATCAGGTGCGTTAGAGATCATAACAAAAAGTGGTACTGACGATCAGCCGGTCACCGTACGACAAAACTTTAATGCTCTTGCACTTTTCTCGCCGACGGTCAAGACCGACGGTAACGGAAAGGCGACGGTCAAGTTCAAACTGCCTGACAATCTGACCCAATATCGCATAACCGCTGTTTCGGTTGATCAGGGCAAGCGATTTGGCAAAGGCGAGTCCTCGATCACGGCGAAACAACCGCTGATGGTCCGTCCGTCGGCGCCGAGGTTTATGAACTTTGGCGACCGCATCGAATTGCCCGTCGTGATCCAAAATCAAACGGACAAGGACATGGCCGTTGATGTCGCCATTCGAGCGACAAATGCGATGCTCGGCAACGATGCCGGTACAGATACCGCCGCTGCTGTTGACGGTAAAAAGATCGTCGTCAAGGCAAACGACCGTACTGAAGTGCGATTTCCGGTTTCGACGGTAAAGGCAGGCACGGCGAGATTTCAGATAGCGGCTACGTCCGATAAATACAACGATGCGGCCGAGATCTCGCTGCCTGTCTGGACACCGGCAACGACTGAGGCATTTGCGACCTACGGCACGACCGACCAGAATGGTGTGATCGTACAGCCCGTACAGACGCCGGGCGATGTATTCCCGCAATTCGGAGGCCTCGAACTTACGACAAGCTCGACCCAATTGCAGGAACTCACCGATGCATATATCTATCTGGCAAATTATCCTTACGAGTGCTCAGAGCAGATCTCGTCGAGAATGATCTCGACGGCCGCTCTTCGTGATGTGCTGACGGCATTCAAGTCTAAGGATATGCCGTCACCGGAAGTGCTGCAGGCGAAATTTGCAAAGGATGTTGTCATTCTCAGATCGCGGCAGCGTAACGACGGCAGTTTCGGATTGTGGAAACGTGACAATGAGAGATACGAATATCCGTTCCTGACAATACACGTCGCTCATGCTCTCGGCCTTGCCAAGGCAAAGGGTTATAAGATTCCCGATGATATGGTCGCCAAAACCCTGCCTTATCTTAAGAATATCGAGAGTCATTTGAACACGGAGTATTACCGGCCGTCACCTGAGGTTCGCTGGACGATCTCGGCCTATGCATTGTATGTCCGAAACCTTTTGGGCGATAAGGACACAGCTAAGGCAAAGAAACTTCTGGCCGAGGCGACGGTCGAAAAGATGCCGTATGAGGCACTCGGTTGGTTACTGTCCGTTTTGGCCGGAGATCAAGGCTCGGCAAATGAAGTTCAGTCGATACTGCATTTCCTGAATAATCATGTTACCGAAACGGCGGCAGCGGCAAATTTCGTTACAGATTATGGTGACGGTGCCTGGCTGATTATGTACTCAAACCGCCGTGCTGACGGTGTTTTACTCGAGGCTTTGATCAAGGCTGATCCAAAGAATGATCTCATTCCGAAACTTGTGCGCGGACTGCTCGATCATCGTGTAAAAGGCGCGTGGTCAAATACTCAGGAGAACGTGTTCATCCTGCTTGCGTTGGATAAGTATTTCGAGGCATTTGAAAAAGTGACGCCTGATTTTGTAACCAAGGTTTGGCTCGGAAATACTTACGCAGGCGAGCAGACATTTAAGGGGCGCAGTATAGATTCGGATCAGCTTAATATCCCGATGTCATATTTGACGGCTCAGGGCGGCATATCCGATCTGATGATCGACAAGCAAGGCTCCGGGCGGCTCTATTACCGCATCGGTATGAAGTACGCGCCCAAGGATCTAAAGCTTGATCCTGCGGATTACGGCTTTACGGTTCTGAGGACATACGACGCGGTCGATGACAAGGATGACGTTAAGCGAAATACGGACGGGTCATGGACGATAAAGGCCGGTGCTCGTGTGCGTGTTCGGTTAACCATGGTCGCTCAGGCAAGGCGTTATCACGTTGCACTTGTCGATCAACTCCCGGCGGGATTAGAGATACTTAATCCTGAGCTTGCAACGACCGAAGTCATACCGCCCGATACACAGTCATCGATCGGAGTTATGACGGTCGGCAGCCGTTCGTATGGCCGCGATTATTACTGGTGGCGTGCTAACTGGTTCGAACATCAGAATTTCCGCGACGAGCGTGCCGAGGCGTTCACGTCACTGTTATGGGAAGGTGTCTATAATTACACTTACGTAACTCGGGCAACGACGCCGGGGCAGTTTATCGTGCCGCCCGCAAAGGCAGGGGAAATGTATCATCCCGAAACATTCGGACGAACGGGAACCGATATCGTTAAGGTCGAGTAACGAAAGGGACGATCATCAAAAAACGCTGTTTGAAAAAGCGGACAAAAAAACCGGCGAACTATTTAGCTCGCCGGTTTTTTTGCGTTGAAATGAAAATCAAAGTATTAAAAACCTGATTTCATCGAAACTTTGCGGTTAAGATGTTTGGCGATGAACTCGGCATTTTCATCGGACGGGGAACCATAGTAATCGGGCGAAGCCTTGAGAAAACTATTCTTTCCATTGTGCATCTCATTGCCCTGATTTGCTTTGATATGTGCCATTTCGTGATAACAGGCACCTGCAAACTCCTTGGGGCTGCCATCGTAAAGGCGGTCAAAATAAACTTCGCAGATCTTGAGGTTAAGGTCTGTGAGGCCGAGTACATTCTCATTCGATTCGGCGAGTGCGACGCTGCCGCCGTTTGCCGAAATGATGCTCTTTGCCAATCGGCTTACCACATATACGACAACGTCGGTGTCGAGCATAGCCGGTGAGGTCTTATCATCTACCAAAAAGACCTCGCTGCTGCTAAAACCCGAGCTTTTTGAAATGAGCGATGAGAGGTAAGTTTTTAATAGCAAGACAGCCTTTTGAGCTGAGTCATCACTGCCGCCTTTATTTTTTATATACAATGTAAATTTGTCTGCCATAGCACAGTTTCTCCAAAGGAATTTATTTCGATCACCAGACGTTGCACGATAGATTATTTTGCATAACTCTGTCTTGTCAATATAGATCCGACGGTAAATATGTAAAATTTATTTCTGATGCCCTTAGATCTGCGATGAAAATGTGATCGCATCAGGGCTAAGCTTAATTGATCGCCATATTATGAACAGGTTCACGATCGGATTGATCTGCATTACGGCAGTTTCATTTTCATGTACATCGTATAAGCCGTCGCCTGCCGAGACGGCCAATGTGAATGTTATTGTTCAACAGTCAAATACGGATGTCAGCGACGTTAATGACATAAATAAGTCCACGCCGCGACTACATGAACCAGTTAGCCCGGACAGCGAACTTGCCCAATGTCGTGACGTTTATCTTGAAGGAAAGACGCTTATACCCCAACTGACATATCAGTTCGATCATTCTCCGTTCGAAAAAGCTTGTTTTGTAACATTCGGTGACACGGCTGAAATGATGATAAAGCACGGGCAGCCAAGCGGTGTGACCTTTCATATCTTTCAAAATGGACAAGAGGTGTTTGAATTTCCTGATGTTTTTGACGGCAATAAAGCATGCTGGGCTGAGGCTGTTGCGTTTGATGATCTGAACGATGACGGCCGCACCGACATTATAATGAAAGGAAGATGTCAGGTTGTGAAAAAGACATATCCCGCCAATGCGGTTTTTGCCAATACGGGAACGAGTTTTAAAACAAATCTTCACGAAGACAATAAACTCGAAAAACTGAATTCCATCGAAAAGATAAAGGCTTATGTCAAAAAGGATCCTGAACCTTTCTTCCGTTCGGGTGTGTGATCGATTGCGACTTGACTCATTATCGAGCCGAGGCTGAAAATATCTGCCAAATGATCAAAATATCTTGTCTTGGATCCGCAATTCTATTATTCGCATTGTACAGTGCATCGTGTTCGGTCGGCGTTCGACCAAATGCCAACAATTCGGGAGACCGTTCGTCTGACCGCCCGACAGAGGTCAACGTGAATAAAACAACATCTGCTAATGAGGCAAATAAACCCGGCACCAATGCCGAAAATTCGACGATACGATCCGGCGGCTGCAAGAGCCTTAAATTGCCCGGTAAGAAATTGATCGAAAGTCAGACATTCGTTTTTGATCACGAGCCGTTCAAGGGGTCATGCTTTGCAACCTTTGGCAGTGTAGAAGATATGGTCGATGAAAAGGACGTGCCGCGAGGTTCGACATTTCATATCTTTACTGACGGAAAGGAAGTTTTCGAATTTCCGGATGCCTTTGGTGGTATTTCGTCGTGTTGGGTCGATGCATTATCGTTTGACGATCTCAACGGTGACGGGCAGGTCGATGTTGTGATGAAAGGCAGCTGCCTTGCGGCCAAAGATTCGTATCCGTCGAATGCTGTCTTTGTGAATAATGGGCGCGGATTTACAACTAATGACGAAGCGAACTCTGAACTAGACGAACTGAGGTCGATCGGCGAGATCAGGTCCTATGTAAAAAAGAACACAAACAAATTCTTTGAGTAGAGTTCAGCCCTTATTGGCCGCAAACGGAAAGCAGATATCGTCCCCGCGATCTAATATTTGCCGCCGATACGATCTTGTCATTCGGCTGACGGCCAAGCAGTCTAACAAACGGGATATGCTATGATTTCGCCATAAGAGTGGCATTTTATCGAGACATCCCGATATCGGTCTTAGATGTATAAATGCTCGTTTAGAGAGAAGGTCAGTTACTAATGACAACAGCGGCAATATCCAATGACAGTGTATATCAAAGCGTGATCGAGTGTCTTCGTGTCGAGGCGGCGGCGATCGACATTGCGGCTGACAATCTCGATCCTCAGTCGGTAAATTCTGCGATCGCGTTGCTTAACGCTTGTACGGGCAAAGTGATCGTAACGGGTGTCGGCAAATCCGGTGTGATAGCTCAAAAGATCGCCCAAACCCTGACGAGCACAGGTACGGCGGCAATATTTATGCATCCGTCAGATGCTCTGCACGGCAGCTTGGGAATGGTATCCGGCGGCGATGTAGTGATCGCATTGAGTAATTCGGGTGAAACAGAAGAGCTGATCGCCATACTGCCTACATTTCAACAGAGAAATGCAGAAGTGATCTCGATCGTCGGTGATATTTCTTCGACTCTGGGTAAGATAAGCAAAGTTGCCCTCGATGCCTCAGTTGATAAGGAAGCCTGTTCACTTAACCTGGCTCCGACCGCGTCCACGACAGTCGCACTCGCGATAGGTGATGCTCTGGCCGTGGCTTTAATGAACGTCAAAGGGTTAACCACCGAGGATTTTGCGTCAAATCATCCGTCGGGCCGTCTTGGTAAACGCCTTACTGTCCGTGTTGCCGATCTGATGCATCCGAGTCCGGAGATCCGAGTCGATGCCAATTGGCTGGATGTGGTAAAGGCGATCTCATCTTATGCTCTCGGTGCGGTAAATGTTGTTGACAACGACCGCAGCCTTTTGGGCATCGTTACAGACGGCGACCTGAGAAGAACGGTCGAGCGAACTTCGTCGGCGATGCTCGATACGCTCTCAGCGAGAGATATGATGACGCCGGACCCGATAACCGTCGATCCGCTGATGCTTGCCTACGATGCATTGCGTCTGATGGAAGAACGTTCTTCGCAAATATCGGTGCTTCCGGTAGTAGATGGTTTCGAGTGTGTAGGGTTACTTCGCATTCATGACATTGTTCGTCACGGCATTTAAGAATCATGATCCGATTTGAGTCTCAGATCTTCAGGCTGTTAATTATTGCGGCGATCCTGTTAATTTTTGCTGTCGTCGGTATGGCTCAGCGAACAGAGGTGACGCTGACTGTCGGCGAACAATTCTTTGACGGCCTTTTGGATGCGACATTCAGATATTACGAACCACCGGAATTTACGATCGCGGGCAACACTTACGGCGACGATAAAGAGAGTGCGACGGCGGCAAATGGATTTTCATTCCTTTCGTATGGCGGGCCGCGAAGTGCTGAGGCGGCTGATCCTTGCGGACGTCTGAAGATACTTCGCGAATCATCGGGTATTAGAACCGCGATCCGATTTCGTGACGGAAAGATCGTAGTGCCGCTGGCATTTTCGGGTAATTATGCACCGCCTTTTGTGGGCTGCGTAGAATTTTCGGGCTATGCCGAATCGGTTGTCGATCTCGAGTTCGATCAGACCTCACAGCGGTTAATAGGGTATGTTCGAGTCCAGAACGTAAATCTGGACGGAACCGGTGGATTGGGCGGAACGCTGATCGCAAAAATGCTGCAGGGATCTATTGATAAGAAATTTAATCCTATCGAGGTTCTTTCGCTTGATAAACTTACATTCGGACTGCCTATACCGAATACCGGACGGATCACGATGAAAGCCGTAGGGGTAAGGCCGGAAATAACTGCGGGTGCAATGGCGATCCACGTCGATTATGAGTTTCAAAAGGGATGATATGGTTGATGGCAGCGTTATTACTCAAATAGTGTAATCAGAGGTTTAAACGCCTTATTTCGTCCGTTCGGAGTATGTGTTGTATATGATAAACCTATATAATGCAACATTTAGCGTTTTGGTACGTGTATTGCTATATAGGAAGTTAGGACGATCAGTCGCCCTTGTAGAAAGAGATAGTGGGGGATGATATGAAAAGCAATATTAAAAGGAAATTAACGATGTCGTTGTTGAGCGTTGCTGCGATCAGCATACTCGGATTAAGTGTCGCAAGTGCTCAAAGGAACGGCGACCACGGTAAAAAAGATAACAAGGGCAACAGCAGCCAGCAGCAGACAAAGCAGCGTGAGCCAAAGCAGCAGCCCCGAGTTCAGCCTCAGAACAATAACCGTTCGAACAACGGTAATTGGCAGCAGGACCAGCAGCGACAAGCTCAACAGCGTCAGCAAGAGCAGCAGCGTCAGCTTCAGATGCAGAATCAACAGCGTCAGGAGCAGATGCGTCAACAGCAAAATCAACAGCGTCAGATCCAGATGCAGAATCAACAGCGTCAGGAGCAGATGCGTCAGCAGCAGAATCAACAGCGTCAAGATCAGATGCGTCAACAGCAGCAGCGTCAGTCGCAACTGAAGCAGATGCAGCAGGACAAACTTCGTCAGCAGCGTAATGACCAGAATCAGCGACTGCAGACCTGGCAAAAGCCAAACGGACGTCCCAGCGGAAACCAAGCCGGATCGTACCAACATTATGATCGTAACCAGCAGATGGCATTGCAAAAGCAGCGTCTTGCTGACTACAACAAGCGTTGGAGCAATTGGCAGTCACTGCAACAGCAGCGAAATCGTATGCTCCAACAGCAGCATCGTTCACAGTATCTAAGGTATCAGGATCGATACTGGAACCAGATCCAATTAGATCGTGCACGTCTGCAACAGGCTCGATATTACGATAACTACTACAACAATTATCGTTACAATCGCGGCGGAACCTACTACTACACCAGTCAGTATGGTGCTCAGATGCTCAGGGATGCGATCAACCGCGGATACGAAGAGGGCTTTTATGCCGGACAGGCTGACCGTAATGACAACTGGCGATTCGACTACACTGACTCGTATGCATATCAGGACGGTTCGCTTGGATACGACTCATATTATGTCGGAATGGATGAATATCAATACTATTTCCGTCAGGGATTTGAGCGTGGCTACAACGACGGTTACTATGGCCGCTACCAGTATGGAACATACAGCGGCGGAAAGTATTCGATCCTCGGTTCGGTGATCGGTACGATCCTTGATATCGTCACTTATTAATTCGCTCGGCGTTAGCCGATATTTCAAAAAAGGCCGTTCGGAAAATGATCCGGACGGCCTTTCTTTTTTAATTTTGTGCCGTTAAAACAAACCTTATATTTTTTTCGCAAGTGCTCGTTTGCAAGTTAAGAGGACAACTCACTTCGCCAACGTCGTACTTCGTTTGCTAGAATTTACGTCGAATTTATGAGAACGCCTTTAGTTGCCATTATCGGCCGCCCGAATGTCGGCAAATCAACGCTATTCAACCGCCTGACCGGCAGCCGCAAGGCTATCGTAGGTGACGAACCCGGCATTACTCGTGACCGGATGTTCGGCCAGGTCGATTGGCGGACAAAGACATTTCGTCTTGTAGATACCGGCGGCATCGTACCTGATGATGAGGCGATCATTCCCGCAAATATCTTTAAGCAGGCATCGGCGGCGATCGCGGAGGCCGAGGCAATAATATGGGTAGTAGATGCACGTGCGGGCGTTACGCCCTTGGACGAAGAGATCGCCGTATTGCTTCGTAACACCGGAAAACCTGTCTATGTCGGTGCCAATAAATCAGAATCGCGTCGCGTCGAGGATGAGGCAGCTGAGTTTCATCGGTTCGGATTCATATTGACCCCGATATCAGCTGAACACGGCAACGGGGTCGGCGATCTGTTGGATGAATTGTTCGGATCGCTCCAATTTGAGGAGGATGTCGAGGATGAGGCAGAGACCGATGAGATCAAACTGGCTATAATCGGCCGCCCAAATGTCGGGAAATCATCGCTGCTGAACAAACTTCTCGGCGAGGACCGTGTAATAGTCTCACCGATCGCCGGGACAACGCGTGATGCGATCGATACGCATTTATCGTTGGATGGCAAAGATTATCTAATGATCGATACGGCGGGCATCCGGCGAAAAGGGAAAACGACAGAGATGGCCGAAAAACTGTCCGTCATCATGGCGCGAAAGGCTCTCGAACGTGCGGATGTCGCGATCCTTGTGATCGATGCCGTCGAAGGCGTGACCAATCTGGATGCGAATATCGCCGGCTACGCGCTCGATTCGGGCTGTTCGATCATCATTGCGGTAAATAAATGGGATGCTCTCGACGAAAAAGAGACGAATACTATTTATGAATTCGAACGCTCGCTCAGAGAAAAAATGAAATTCCTCGACTGGGCACCTATCGTGACGATATCGGCATTGACGGGACAACGTGTTACCAAGATACTGCCGCTTGTCGCCAAAGCAAATGAAGCGAGATACCTTCGCATACAGACGTCAAAGCTGAATCGATTCTTTGAGAATGCGATTACGCAGCCGAAAGGCGGTACTGCTCCGGCTCCGGTAAAGGGCGGATTCTCACGACTGAAAGTACAGTTCATTTCTCAAGGCGGAGTTCGGCCGCCGCTTTTTATTTTGTTCACGTCAGGCGGCAAACCGGGGCTTCATTTTTCATATTTACGGTATGTAGAAAATCGTCTTCGCGAAGAATTTGACTTCTTTGCGACGCCTGTACGACTGGTCGAACGCCATAAAAGCAAGACCCGAAAGGACGCGGCTAAATAGGCGATTGCAAGAGATCGCGGCCTTCGTTAAGATCACGCTCTATATCTCACGACATTATGGAATTGGGAATTTTGATCTTGAGATCGTCGATCGCCGCAGTTTTTGCGGTCGCCGCGATCGCCAAGCTTACTGATATCAAAGGAAGTGCAAAGGCAATGTCCGGTTTTGGCATACCGGACGCATTGGCTGTACCTTTCTCAATCGGGTTGGTGATAGTCGAACTTACATTGGCAATGATGCTCTTGATCGTTAGAACTTCGTGGTTCGGAGCGATCGGGGCTGCGTTAGTGCTGTTGATATTTACGGTGGTGATGGCATATCACTATTTCAATGGAAACGTACAGGATTGTCACTGTTTCGGCCAACTGGCCAAAGAGCCTGTCGGTGTCGCAAGTATCATTCGTAATGCAGTACTGCTCGTAATTACATTTTTTATCATCGCACGCGGTGCCAGCGGCCAGGGAACGGAGCTGATATCGGCAACTAAAGAAGATGTAAGCATCATTTTACTGACGGCGATAGCAATAATGATGGCGATCGCTCTGATCGCATTAAGAAAACTTGTGCTTGGGCAATCCGGGTTGGCAAAGCGGATCGATCTGATCGAAACGATCGGCATCGAAGGCCGGGAAGTTTCTCGCGAAGACGCGGGGAACCCGAATGACGGGCTTCCGATAGGGGCAAAACTTCCATTTTTTGTGCTTCAGGACACGGCAGGCGAAAGATATAATCCGGCAAAACTGCTTGTATCCGGAAAACCGTTATTAATGTTCTTTGTCAGTCCAAAATGCGGTCCATGCCAGGCAATGGCCGAAGAGTTTGACAATTGGAATGAGAGACTGAGCGAAAAGGCCACGGTCGTCTTTGTCTCCAGCGGTAAAGCTCTTACAAATCTTGAAAAATTTGGTGCGGCCGATGACAAGCTTATTCTTTTGCAAAATGAGAATGAATTAGCCGAAGCAATGTTTGCCAAGTGGACACCGTCAGCGGTTATCGTCGATCCCGACGGCCGCATTGCCAGCGGAACTGCCGCCGGAGACGAAGCGATGCGTAAGCTGATCCAAAGTTTTGAATCTACGGACTCGCCTGTCGAACTGGCAAAAGCCACTACAACGGGTACCGCAAACTCGAAATTAATAGGAAAACCGCTGCCGCATTTTCAGGATGAACTTTTAGACGGTGATAAACTTACGCCGTCATCGATCCAAGGCAAAGCGGTATTGATGACGTTCTGGAGCAGAACTTGCCCTTTTTGCATGGAAATGCGTGATGATCTGATCGAATGGGTATCAAACCCTGAAAGCGATGATCCTGAGATCATAATTTTTAGTGATGACGATGATCTCGGAACAGAATTTAAAGGGAAAGTTGTCGTGGACCCCGAATATACAACTGCCGGCAAGCTCGGTATGCAGGGCACTCCGTCAGCGATCCTTGTAAACAAAGACGGGATAGTTATATCGGAAACAGCGGTCGGTGCACCAAATATACGAGCATTGATCGGACGAAGAAATGTCGAACAGTAATTCAAAATCTTTGATCTGGGAACTTGATGCCCAAGACGGCAAGGCTCGTGCGGGAACCATACGCACCCGTCGCTCTGTTATCGAGACCCCTATATTTATGCCGGTCGGCACTCAAGGAGCGGTAAAAGGCATCCGTTTTGAGTGGTTAGAGAACGAGATCGATGCCCGTATCATTTTGGGCAACACATACCATCTCTTTCTTCGCCCCGGACTTGAAGCGATGCGCCGGTTCGGCGGATTGCACAGATTTACGACCTGGGAGCGTGCCTTTCTTACTGATTCGGGCGGATTTCAGGTATTTTCACTTACCGATCTCAGAAAGCTTACAGAGGATGGCGTTGAGTTTCGCTCTCATCTGGACGGGAGCAAGCATTTTATTTCTCCCGAAGTTTCAATGGAAGCTCAGGCTGCCCTTGGGTCTGAGATCGTGATGGTCTTTGACGAATGTCCGCCAGGCGACGCGAGTCATGAAACTACAAAAAAGAGCCTCGAATTGACAGCCCGATGGGCTTTAAGGTCGAGAGAACGCTTTGACGCGCTGCAGGCAGACGATATGGACACAGGGTTTACTCCCGTGCCGTTAGAGCCGCAGCTGTCCGGGCGGCAAGCTTTATTCGGCATCATACAAGGTGCCGGACATTACGATCTGCGGAGTGAGAGTCTCTACCGTACTGTGGAGATCGGATTTGACGGATATGCTATCGGCGGTTTAAGTGTCGGCGAAGAAAAGAGCGTAATGTATGGTGTATTGGATCACATCGCTCACAGGATGCCGGCTGATGCACCTAGATATCTGATGGGAGTAGGTACGCCTGAGGATCTGCTCGAAGGCGTTGCAGCGGGCGTAGATATGTTCGACTGCGTCATTCCGACGCGTAACGGCAGGACGGGAAGTGCGTTCACATCGCTCGGCAAGATCAATATACGCAACGCTAAATTTACTCTGAGCGACGAACCGCTCGATCCTAATTGCGAATGTTCCGTCTGCAAACGATACTCGGTCGGCTATTTACGGCATCTTTATCAGGCAGGTGAGATGACATCTGCAACGCTGGTGTCGCATCACAATGTAGCATACTTTATTACCCTTATGCGGCGGGCACGGCAGGCCATCATAGACGAAAGATTTGACGGCTTTAAAAAGCAGGAACTTGAGTTAATGAAAAGCAATGGGCTTTAGGTTTGATAAACGCCATAAACTTGTATAACATCTAGTTTTTGTCTTTAGCTCGTGAACTCGATGAATACATTTGCATTGTTTTTCCAGGATACCGGCGGCGGAGCATCTATATTTGGACTTGCTCTGCCACTGCTTTTGATGGGCGGCATCTTTTACTTTCTTGTGCTGCTTCCGCAAAAACGCCAAAAGCAGCAGCTTGCCGAACTTGTCGGCGGTCTTAAGATCAACGACGAGGTCGTCACTAACGGCGGCATTATCGGTAAAGTGAAAGAGGTCAGAGAAACAAGTTTTGTGATCCTTAGTGCAGACAAATCGCTGCTTGAGGTTGGCAAGAGCGCTGTTATCGGCAAGCGGCCTGAATAAAATTTTTGTACCCGATCGTACGTTTTAACCAATGAACAGAACAGGTTTGTGGATCAGAACCGGCATTATCGTTGCCATTACTCTGATCGGAATATATTTGGTATTCGGCCCGCGTCGCACTCCGACCGCGGCTGATCTTGGCTGGCAGGGCATCAAGGATAATCTCGCTGAGAATATCAATCTCGGCCTTGATCTCAAGGGCGGCTCGCATCTTGTGATGCGCGTAAAGCTTGATGATTATCTCAAGACGCTCACAGAGAACAACGGCCAGGCGGCTCTCAGCGCTGTCCAGGACTCGAAAGAGCCTGCCTTTAAGGTAGAGAACAGTTCTACGGTCGCTGATAACGGGAATTATTCCTTTACGATGACTATGGCGTCAGGCACTGATATGAATCAGGTGCAGGACATCGTCAAGAAAAAGGTCGATTTTCAGCAATGGAGTGAAAGTACGAGCGGAAATACGATCTCGTGGACACTCGGCGCGGCGACGCAGAATACTCTAAAGGATCAGGCGGTTGAACAGGCACTAAAGATCATCGAAAGCCGTATCAATGCTTTTGGTGTCAAGGAGCCTACACTTCAGCGTCAGGGATCGAGCACCTCGGGGCAAATACTGCTTCAGATGCCGGGCGTTGACGATCCGGAACGTGTTAAGAACCTCATCGGTGCCGACTCGAACCTTGCGCTGATGAAGATCGTCGGTTCCGCAAACCCGGCGCCTGTAACAACGTACGGCTCAGAGGCTGAGGCAAAGGCATCTATGGGCGGCAACGTTCCGGCGAACCGCAAGATACTGCCTTATGCTGAGCGTGATGAACCCACTGCGGCTGGCCAAACAAACGCGGCCGATAAAAAGCCGACGCGCTTTGTGGTCGTCGAGTACCCTGCTGTAGTTGACGGCAGCGAACTTAGAAATGCTCAGGCCGTAACCGGTGCGGGCGGACAGGGAAATTATCAGATCGCTTTTCAATTCAAGCCTTCCGGAGCTCAGAAATTTGGAGAATGGACAGGCAAGAATATCAACAATTACATGGCTGTGGTCCTCAATGGCGAGGTCAAGTCAGCCGCATTTATTAAGTCTCAGATCTTTGATTCGGGCGAGATCTCGGGTAAATTCTCAAAGCAGTCTGCTGAGGATCTTGCACTGACGCTGAAATCGGGAGCATTACCCGCAAAGATCGAATATCAGGAAGAGCGAACGGTGGGGCCGAGCCTCGGTGCCGACTCGATCCGTGCCGGAGTCGAGGCGTCATTGGGCGGACTCGCTCTGGTCATTCTCTTTATGCTGTTCTATTACAGAATAGCGGGCATCAATGCGGTTATCGCACTCGTGCTGAATATGATCCTTACGATCGCCGCACTTGTGATGATCAAATCGACATTGACGCTTCCGGGCATCGCGGGATTGATCCTCGGTATCGGTATGGCCGTCGATTCTAACGTTCTTATCTTTGAGCGTATCAGAGAGGAGATAAGGGACGGATTTAACATCCCGACCGCAATATCGATGGGATTTGATCGAGCGTTCGTCACGATCATTGATACTCATATAACCACGATCATATCGTCGCTCATTCTGTATATGACAGGATCAGGCCCGATACGCGGGTTTGCGGTTACGCTTATTCTGGGACTTTTGATCAACCTGTTTACGGCCGTGTTCGTATCCAGAACGATCTTTAATTGGGAATTGAGCCTGCGGCCGAACATGCAGAAGCTCAGCATTTAACGCCAAAGAGGCTCTTTTAGAAAGATGTTTAACTTATTTCAGAATATCCATATCGATTGGCTGGGACACCGCCGTATCTTTATCGGGATTTCTATTTTTATCATGCTCGCGGGACTCGTATCGGCTGTAGGCCGCGAGTTAATGCCCGGCGGTACCGATTCATTTAACCTCGGGGTCGATTTCAAGGGCGGCACATTGGTGACGGCAAAGTTTCGCGATCGGCCGTCAGATGACGACATCCGTACGGCGCTTAACAATGCCGGGATCGCTGACCCTGTATTGCAGGCGTCAACCAACAAACCGGATGAGGTGCTGATCAAGATCCCGCTAATTGAGGCTAACACTACCGGCGAAACGTCGGATCAGGCACAAAAGGAACAGGTGCAGGGAG
>Ga0153956_1001030_pt1 | contig 27128 bp, 25 predicted proteins | sample TSFL040MetaG_FD_104704 | JGI IMG/M metagenome (GOLD analysis project Ga0153956, IMG submission 104704) | Attine ant fungus gardens microbial communities from Florida, USA - TSFL040 MetaG | ecosystem: Host-associated > Fungi > Mycelium > Unclassified | place: USA: Florida, Wekiwa Springs... | reverse complement strand
GAGCAGGGCGGTTCAGCGAGCCTCGACGGAGGAGAGGCGAAGCTGGGGCCGCCGCGAGAGCAGGGCGGTTCAGCGAGCCTCGACGGAGGAGAGGCGAAGCTGGGGCCGCCGCGAGAGCAGGGCCAGAAGTCGTGGAGATGCGCATAGCAGTGGTCCCTTCGATCAGGTAATTCCAGCTTGGAAGGTAAACCTACCGGAGTGGCAGCCACCCGCGGAGTCGGCGCAGGGCTTCGTCGATGTCGGCGGTCGGGCCGGCGAACGACAGACGGACGAAGGTGTTGCCGCGCTCGGTGTCGAAGTCGACTCCCGGCGTCAGTGCAAGCCCGGTGTCGGCCAGCAGGCGCGCGCAGAACGCCAGCGAGTCGTCGGTGTGCTCGGCGAGGTCGGCGTAGACATAGAACGCCCCGTCGGTGGGCGCCAACTTCTCGATGCCCATGCTCCGCAGGCCGCCCAGCAGCAGCTCCCGGTTGGCGGCGTAGTGCCGTAGGTGGCCGTCGGATTCGGCGATCGCTTCCGGTGTGAAGGCGGCGACCGCCGCGTACTGGGCCAGTACCGGCGGGCAGATAGTGAAGTTGCCGGTCAGGCAGTCCACCGCGCGGCGCAGCGCCGGCGGCACCAGCAGCCAGCCCAGCCGCCAGCCGGTCATCGCGAAATACTTCGAGAAGCTGTTGGCCACCACCGCGTTGCGAGAGGTCTCCCACGCGCAGCTGGTCTGCGGGGCGCCCTCATAGATCAGACCGTGGTACACCTCGTCGCTGATCAGCCGCACCCCGGCTTCGTCGCACCAGGCGGCGATCGCGGCCAGCTCCGCCGGCTCCATCACGGTCCCGGTCGGATTGGCGGGGCTGGCGACGATCACCCCGGCCAGCGGTCCTTCGATCTCGGTCAACATCGCCGCGGTGGGCTGGAATCGGGTCTCGGGCCCGCAGGGGATCTCGACCACCTCGCAGCCCAGTGCGGTCAGGATATTGCGGTAGCAGGGATAGCCGGGGCTGGCGATCGCCACCCGGTCGCCGGCGTCGAAACATGTCAGAAACGCCAGCAGGAATCCGCCCGACGAGCCGGTGGTCACCACCACGTCGTCGGGGTCGACGAACAGGCCGTAGCGATCGGCATACGAGCCGGCGATGGCCGAGCGCAGCTCCGGGATGCCCAGCGCGACGGTATAGCCCAGTTTGTTGGCGTGTAGCGCCGCGGCGGCGGCGGCGCGCACCGGTTCGGGGGCGCCCACACTGGGCTGGCCGGCCGACAGGTTCACCAAATCGCCGTGGCTGCGCTGACGTTCGGCAGCGGCCAGCCACACGTCCATCACGTGGAACGGCGGAATGCCGGCGCGCAGCGCAGTGCGGTCGAGACGGTTGGTCATGAATTCACCCTGTCATCAGTTGATGGAGAAACCGGGTGGAGTCCGGCATGGAGGCGAGCACGGTGCCGGAATGGTCTTGGTCGGGATAGATGTGCAGCTCGACATTCTGGTGGTTGTCGATCAGCTGCTGATACAGCGTCTGACTGGACCGGGGCGGCACGTCGGCGTCCCGCAGGCCGTGCCCGAGGAAGATCGGCCGGTCATACCCGTCGGTCGGGGTGCCCATGAAGCCGTCGAGTGCGGCGCCGATGCCGTCCAGCGAACTCACCGGTGCGCTGAACAGTTCATTGAGTGTGGTTCCCGCCGCCTGCCGGTCCAGCTCGGTTTTGCATACCGTTTCCGCCTGGTCTGCCAGCTCGCGACCGCGAGGGGTCAGCACGCTGTCGACGGGAATCTCGGGAAGCGCTTCGCGTAGGGCGGCCACGATGTAGGAGGTGTAGCTGATCGCCGCGGGAGGCACCGACTGCGGCGGCAGATCGGGGCCGGCCTCCATGACCAGCCGTTCGATGTTGGCCGGAGTCCCGGTCGCCACCACGCCGCGGTAGTCCAGGCCGGTGCCTGCGGTGAGCTTGGTGGCCCACCAGGCGCTGTTGATCGCCGCGCCGCCGCCCTGGGACTGGCCGACGATCGCCCACTTGGGGGACAGCGGCAGGTCCATCTGGTGGACGGCTCGCACGGAGTCGATCACTGAGTGCGCTTCGGTGGCGCTGTTCAGATAGCTCATCAGCCCTGGTGTGCCGAGCCCGACGTAATCGGTACCGACCACCACATAGCCCTGGTCGAGCCAGTGCGACAGGTATTCGTTGTCACGGGGGCTGCGTGGCCGGGCCGACGGGGTGCAGTCGTCGCCGAGGCCGACCGTGCCGTGTGCCCAAGCGATCACCGGCCATCCCCCCGCCGGGGGTGCCCCGTGCGGCACGAACACCGCGGCGGTGCTCACGGCGGGCCGGGCGTGCTGGTCGGGTGTGGCGTACAGAATCCGAAATGCCCTGGTGGCGCCGGTGACTGACAGCGCCGGGTCGAGAGGTACCGAGGCGATCAGGTTCCCCTCGGGAGGAATGGCGCCGGCGTAGGCGCGTGCGTCGAGTCCCGACCACTGCGGAGTCGGTTCGGCAGCAGCCGGCGCGGCCAGCGCCAGGGCCGCCAACCCGATCGACAGCAAGGTCGTGGGGCGAGCCGACCTCACGTGTTCAGAGCCAGGAAGGTGAACGGTTCGGCGACTTGGAAGTCTGCCGACGTCTCCCCGGCGAAGATGTTGCTGTCGTCGGACCCGAGGTCGAGCTTGCGTGTCGCGGCGCCCTCCTGCAGGTCGAGCTTGGTCAGGTCCACCCAGAACACGTTGGGCGTCAACGCCGATTCGAAGAAGTACAGCTTGCGGGTGTGGTGGGCGACCGTGCGCCAGCGGGTCGAGGAGATGTTGGGCTCGCCCGGTGTGGAGATGCCGAACGGCACCGACACGTTGCGCACCACGCTGAGCACTGAGGCAAGTGCGATCTTCATGTCGTCGGACTGCGGAATCGCATTGACGTAGAACGACGCCCGCGCGAACCGGTCCGCGGCCCGATTGGTGCCCGGCAGCATGACGGTGCCGCCGAGCTGCTCCCAATAGGCGTTGACCGCGAGCTGCTGGTCGAAAATCGGCGAGTTGGTCATGACCTGGTACTGGCGCCCGTGGTGGATGACCTGCTTGCCGTCGACGTATTCCACGATCGCACTGTCGCCAGTCGCGTCCGACAGCGACAGGTGCAGAGTGGCCAGCCGGTCCTCGCCGGGCACGCCGTCGGTGACCACCTCGAACGGTTCGGTGCTCAGCGCTGCGACGGCTTCGGCAACGGTGGCGAAGTTGTCCAGGGCGTACTGCGCCCAGACCGAGATGCACAGGCCAGGCCGGCTGCCGTCGTATTTCGGATACTCCGATTCGGCCAGCCAGAGCAGGTTGGCGGACAACCCGGCTTCGTTCAAACCGTCGGTGGTGCAGATGTCATAGCCGGTGGCCACCACACTGCCGTACTTTGCGGTCCATTCAACGGAGTTCGCTCCGGCCCGACCGTCGCGTTTCATGCCGCGCGGCATAGACCACAGATTGGTCGCCAAATCCAGCTTCCAGTCCATGGACCGTCCGGTGATGATGTTGCCGTTCGGGCCGAGATAAACCAGTCGGGTGCACATGCTGCTACCGTACGGGGCTGCTACAGCACCTCGGCCTGCAACCGGCGAAGATGCTGTGCCGGCAGGCCGAACAACTGTGAACTGCCGTGCGCGCGTTTGAAGTACAGCTGGATGTCGCTTTCCCAGGTGATCGCGATGCCGCCGTGCAGCTGCACGGCCTCGCCGGCCACCTTGGAAAATGCCTCGCTGGCGACCACGCGCGCCAGCGCGGCCGAGGTCGCCGACGGTTCGGCGATCGCGTCATCTACCACGGCGCGGGCGGCCGACACGGCCACATACAGGTCGGCCATCCGGTGCTTGAGCGCCTGGAAACTGCCGATCGGCCGGCCGAACTGCACCCGGCTCTTGGTGTATTCCACGGTGAGCTCCAGGCAGCGGGTCGCGGCGCCGATCTGCTCGGCCGCCAACAGGATCGCCGCGTAGTCCGCGATGCCTGGGTCTACCCCGATGGGCGCGGTCGCGGTCGCGGTGATCCGGCCCAGACGCCGGGTGGGGTCCATGGTGGCCACCGGCTCGGTGCTGAATTCGGTCCAGCGCTGCAACTGGCCGTCGTGGGCGCTCACGACGATATCCGCGATATCACCGTTAGCGGCGTAACCGTCGTCGAAGACGACCGCTCCGATCGCGCCGCCTTCTGCGAGCTGCTCCAGTGCTTCGGCGTCGGGCTCGGGCGCGGCCAGCAGTGCCAGCTCGGCCAGAATGGTGCCCAGCAGCGGAGTGGGCACCAGTGCCTTGCCCAGTTCCTCGAGGACGACTGCGGCATCGCCCAGTTCGCCGCCGGCACCGCCGAGCTCCTCGGGCACCACCAGGGCGGCGGCGCCGACCTGTTCGCACAGCAGCTGCCACAGGGTCTCGTCGTAGCCACGTTCGGATTCCATCGCCGCCCGTACCGCCTCGGGGGTGGCGTGCTTGTCGACCAGTGCCGCCACGGTCTGGCGCAGCAGGTCGCGTTCAGTGCTCATGCCTCGGCTCCCGCTCGTTCGTCCCTCACTCGCGAGTCACCTTCGGTGTTGCGGGCCGTCATCTAGATCGCCTCCAACACTCGACGCCGGTGCGCGGTCGGATCTCCCCACGCGGGACGCAGGGCCTGCACCCGCAGCAGCCACAGCGACAGGTCGCACTCGCTGGTGAAACCGATGGCGCCGTGCGTCTGCAGCGCCGAATGCGCGGCCAGCAGGGCGGCGTCGGACGCGGCCACCTTCGCGGCGCTGACGTCGCGGGCGGTGTCGGCGTGGAGCGGTCCGGCCGCGGAATCAGCCAGAGACAGGGCCGCCCCGTACACCAGCGGGCGGGCCAACTCGAGCGCGATGTGCACGTCGGCCAGCTTGTGCTTGATGGCCTGATAGCCGCCGATCACCCGACCGAACTGGGTGCGCTGCTTGGCGTAGTCGACGGCCGTGTTCAGCATCGCCTGCCCCGCCCCGATCAGCTGCGCGGCAGTGGCCAGGGCACCCATCTCGTAGGCGCGGGCGGTGTCGGCCGCCCAGGTCGCTCCGGTGGCTGCGTCCACGACGACGTCAAAAAGCGTCCGGCTGGGGTCCACCGAGGCGTGGCGGGTGCCGGCCTGGGCCGTGCTCACCTGGCCGCCCTCGGCCAGCAGAACGAGGTCGGCGACCTGAGCATCCAGGACCCGCGGGGTGTGCGGCGGCAGTGCCGCAGTCGCAATCAGCTCACCGGCGGCGAGGGCGGCCAGCTGCGACCCGGCATCAGGCGAGCCGGCCAGCAGAATCGGCGCCACCGCGATGGACTCCACCACCGGCCCGGGCACGCACCAGCGGCCGAGCGCTTCAATGGCCAACACCAGGTCGACCGGATGGGCGCCGATGCCGTCGAACTCCTCCGGCACCGCCAGCGCGGTCACGCCGAGTTCGGCCAGTTGGTTCCACACCTGACGGCCCTGCTCGGGGTCACCCTGCGACCAGGCGCGCACCGCGCCGGGCACGTCGGCGGCACCGAGGGCGGCGTCGATGCTGGCCGCAAAGTCGCGCTGCTCTTGGTCTAGATCGAATTTCATTTCTTCTCCCGGGGCAGGCCCAGCAGCCGCTCGGCGATGATATTGCGCTGAATCTCGTTGGTGCCGGCGTAGATCGGGCCGCCGAGCGAGAACAGGTAACCGTGGGTCCAGGCGTCGGCGAGTTCGCCGTCGGCGCCGCGGATGTCCAGGCCGGTCTGGTGCAGGGCAACGTCGAGGTCGGACCAGAACACCTTGGTCACCGAGGACTCCGCGCCCAGTTCGCCGCCGGCAGCCAGCCGGGTCACGGTGCCGAACGTCTGTAACCGGTAGGCCTGAGCCTTGATCCAGGCGTCGGCGACGCGGTCGGTGAACACCGGATCGCTGCCGTGCTGCCTCCACATGGCCGCCAACTTCTCGGCGCCCACCACGAACCGGGCCGGGCTGCGCAGGCTCATGCCGCGTTCGTTGCTCGACGTGCTCATCGCGGCGCGCCAGCCTTCGTTCGGCACACCGATCACGTCGTTGTCCGGCACGAAGACATCGTCGAGGAAGATCTCGCCGAAGCCGGTCTCGCCGCCGAGCTGCTCGATGGCACGCACGGTGATCCCGTCGGCCTTCAGGTCGAACATGAAGTAGGTCAGGCCGTGGTGGCGCTGAGCCTCCGGGTCGGAGCGGAACAGACCGAAACCGCGCTCGCCGAACGGGGCGCGCGAGCTCCAGATCTTCTGCCCGTTGAGCTTCCAACCGCCGTCGACCTTGGTCGCCGTCGAGCGCAGCGAGGCCAGGTCACTGCCGGACTCCGGCTCCGACCACGCCTGCGCCCAGATCTCCTCGCCGCTGGCCATCTTCGGCAGGATGCGGTCCAGCTGCTCTTGCGTACCGTGCGCGAACAGCGTCGGCGCCAACATCGAGGTGCCGTTGGCGCTGGCCCGGCCGGGCGCACCGGCGCGGAAGTATTCCTCCTCGTACACCACCCACTGCAGCATGCTGGCGTCGCGCCCGCCGTACTTCTTCGGCCAGGCGATCACCGACAGGCCGGCGTCGAAGAGCACCTTGTCCCAGCGGCGGTGCTGCTCGAATCCCTCGGCGGTGTCGTAGGACAGGAGCGGGAACTTGTCGGAGTTCGCGGTCAGGAAGTCGCGGACCTCCGAACGGAACTCGTCAACCTCTGCATCAATATTCAAGTCCATCTAGGCCCACTCTCTCAATTCATGCTTGACCACCTTGCCGCCGGGATTGCGCGGTAGGGAGTCGGTGAAGGTCACCGATCGCGGTGCCTTGAAGTTCGCCAGATGTTCACGGGCATAAGCGATCACCGCTTGCTGGTCGAGCGTCGATCCGGGCCGGCGCACGATGAAGGCGCGGCCCACTTCGCCCATCCGTTCATCGGGAACGCCGATCACCGCCACGTCGGCCACGCCGTCGAGGCGGGCCAGTGCCTGCTCGATCTCGGCGGGATAGACGTTGAAGCCGCCGGAGATGTACATGTCCTTGAGCCGGTCGGTGATCCGCAGGTTCCCGGCCGCGTCTACGGTCCCGATGTCGCCGGTGTGCAGCCAGCCCTGTTCGTCGATGGCTGCGGCGGTGGCCTCCGGGTCATCGAGGTAGCCGAGCATGATGTTGGCACTGCGCAGCAGCACCTCGCCGGAATCCGATTCTCCCCCAGTGCTTTCCAGTCGCAGCTCGAAATCGCCGATCGGACGCCCGCAGGTGGTGGCGACGGTGACGGCGTCGTCATCGGCGCGGCACATGGTGCCGAACCCGCCGGACTCGGTCAGCCCGTACGCGGTGAGCACGATGTCGATGTCCAGTTCGGTCTGCATCCGCTCGATCAGCACCACCGGGACGGTGGCCGCTCCGGTGACCGCGAACCGCAGCGAGCTCAGATCGTGTTGGTCACGTTCGGGGTGATCCAGCAGGGTCTGGTAGATAGTCGGCGGCCCGGGCAGCACGGTGATTCGGTGGGATTCGATGGCGCGCAGCGCGCCGGCCGGGTCGAAGGTGAGCTGCGGGATCAGGGTGGCTCCGGTCTGCAGGCAGGCCAGGATGCCGGCCTTGTAGCCGAAGTTGTGAAAGAACGGATTGATACACAGGTAGCGGTCCTGCGCGGTCATCTGACCGCACTGGGCCCAGGCCGCCGGGCCGGCCAGCGACTGCCGGTGTGCGCAGAGAACGCCCTTGCTGCGGCCGGTGGTACCGGAGGTGAACAGGATGTCGGACAGGTCGTCGGGCCCGACAGACGCAGCCCGCGCGTCGATTTCATCGGCCGGCACCGCGGAACCGGCGGCGATGAAATCCTCCCAGGTTCCGTCGGCCATATCCACCGGAATCCGGATGACGTGCCGCAGGTCGGGCAGCTGGTCGCGGTCCAGTTCGGTGAGCCGGTCGGTCTTGAGGAATCGGCCCATGCCGACCAGCACCTTGGCCTGGCTGCGGGTCAGGATGTCGGCGGCCTCTGCCGCGGTGTAGCGGGTGTTCAGCGGCACCAGCACGCCGCCGGCGTAGTGGGTGCCCAGGCAGGTGATCACCCAGTGCCAGGTGTTGGGGGACCAGAGTGCAACCCGGTCGCCAGGCTGGACGCCAAGGGCGATCAGGGCCGCGGCGGCCCGCCGCACTTCGTCGCGCAGGCTCGCATAGGTGAAGCGATTGTCCTCGGTGACCAGGGCGTCATGGTCGGGCAGCGCTCGCGCGATGTGGTCCAGGGCCGCAGGTGTGGTCTGCGGTGCTGTGCTCATGGGCGCCACTCCTCCTCATCGCTCCGCTCTGCATCGTCGCCGGCGCAACTCATAGGCGCTGCTCCTCCCCGTCGCTGAACTCTGCATCGCCGCCAGCGCGGGCTCCCTGGGCTCGACGGCTCGTAGCCGAGCAAGTGCTTGGTAGGTTAGCCTACAAGGGTGCAAGCAGTCGAGGAGTTCCGGGCTGAGGTCCGTGCATGGCTGGCCGACAACCTGGTCGGAGAGTTCGCCAAGCTCAAGGGCCTCGGTGGCCCGGGGCGCGAGCATGAGGCGTTCGAGGAGCGGATGGCGTGGAACCGCCATCTCGCCGACGCCGGACTGACCTGCCTGGGCTGGCCGGTGGAACACGGCGGGCGCGGCCTGTCGGTGGCGCACCGGGTGGCGTTCTACGAGGAGTACGCCCACGCTGACGCGCCCGACAAGGTCAACCACCTGGGCGAAGAGCTGCTGGGGCCGACCCTGATCGCCTTCGGCACGCCCGAGCAGCAGCAGCGTTTCCTGCCCGGCATCCGCAATGTCACCGAGCTGTGGTGCCAGGGCTACTCCGAGCCGGGCGCCGGCAGTGACCTGGCCAACGTGGCCACCACCGCGGTGCTCGACGGCGATGCGTGGGTCATTAATGGCCAGAAGGTCTGGACGTCCCTGGCGCACCTGTCGCAGTGGTGCTTCGTGGTGGCCCGCACCGAGAAGGGCTCCAAGCGGCACAACGGGCTCTCGTACCTGTTGGTGCCGTTGGACCAGCCCGGCGTTGAGATCCGGCCGATCGTGCAGCTCACCGGCACCTCGGAGTTCAACGAGGTGTTCTTCGACGACGCCCGCACAGACGCCGACCTGGTGGTCGGGGAGCCCGGTGACGGCTGGAAGGTCGCGATGGGCACGCTCACCTTCGAGCGTGGCGTGTCGACACTGGGCCAGCAGATCCGTTACGCCCGTGAACTGTCTTCGCTGGCTGAGCTCGCGGCGCGCAACGGTGCCGCCGACGACCCGTTGATTCGCGAGCGGTTGACCCGGTCCTGGGTTGGCCTGCGATCGATGCGGTCCTATGCGATGGCCACCATGGACGTGGACGGAGGCGGCCAGGCCGCCGCCAAAGACAGTGTCTCGAAGCTGTTGTGGGCCAACTGGCATCGCGACCTGGGTGAGCTGGCCATGGACGTCATCGGGCGTGACTCGATGGTGCTGCGCGACGGCGAGTTCGACGAGTGGCAGCGGCTCTACCTGTTCACCCGCAGCGACACCATCTACGGCGGGTCGAACGAGATTCAGCGCAACATCATCGCCGAGCGGGTTCTCGGCCTACCCCGGGAGGCAAAGGGATGAGCTCGACGTCCAAGGATCTGTCCAAGGCGCCGGAAGAGATTGCCGGGCACGGCCTGCTGAAGGGCAAGACGGTCCTGGTGACCGCGGCCGCCGGCACCGGGATCGGCTCCACTACCGCGCGGCGTGCGCTGCTCGAAGGCGCGGACGTGGTGGTCTCCGACTACCACGAACGCCGGCTCGGCGAGACCCGTGACGAACTGGCCGGCCTCGGGCTGGGCCGGGTGGAGGCGGTGGTCTGCGACGTCACCTCCACCGCTGCGGTCGACGCCCTGTTCGACGAGGCCGTGGCGAAGATGGGCCGGCTTGACGTGCTGGTCAACAACGCCGGACTCGGCGGGCAGACCCCGGTCATCGACATGACCGACGACGAGTGGGACCGCGTGCTGAACGTGACGCTCACCTCGGTGATGCGGGCGACCCGGGCCGCGCTGCGCTACTTCCGCGGCGTCGAGCACGGTGGGGTGATCGTCAACAACGCCAGCGTGTTGGGTTGGCGCGCACAGCATTCCCAGTCGCACTACGCCGCGGCCAAGGCCGGCGTGATGGCCCTGACCCGCTGCAGCGCGATCGAGGCTGTCGAGTACGGGGTGCGAATCAACGCCGTCTCGCCGTCTATCGCGCGACACAAGTTCCTGGAGAAGACCAGCTCGGCCGAGCTGCTGGACCGGCTCGCCGACGGCGAGGCGTTCGGCCGGGCCGCCGAGCCGTGGGAAATCGCCACCACCATCGCGTTCCTGGCCAGCGACTACTCCAGTTACCTCACCGGCGAGGTCATCTCGGTTTCCAGCCAGCGCGCCTGATGCCATGACGCGCCGTGACGAACTCCTGAACCTGGCGGCGGCAATGATCGCCGAGCGTGGCCTGCGTGCCACGACTGTGCGTGACATCGCCGACGCCGCCGGGATTCTGTCCGGCAGTCTGTATCACCACTTCTCCTCCAAAGAGGAGATGGTCGACGAGGTGCTGCGCGACTTTTTGGACTGGCTGTTCGCCCGTTACCAGCAGATCGTCGACAGCGAAACCGACCCATTGGAGCGTCTCAAGGGACTGTTCTTGGCCTCGTTCGACGCGATCGAGCATCGGCACGCCCAAGTCGTCATCTACCAGGACGAAGCCAAGCGGCTGTCGTCTCACGAGCGGTTCTCCTACGTCGACGAACGCAACAGGCAGCAACGCAAGATGTGGCTCGACGTACTGCAGCAGGGCATCGAAGCGGGATGTTTCCGGCCCGACCTCGACGTTGACCTGGTGTACCGCTTTATCCGCGACACCACCTGGGTATCGGTGCGTTGGTACCAACCCGGTGGTCCTTTGACGGCCGAAGAAGTCGGCAGGCAATACCTCGCCATCGTGCTGGGTGGAATTACCAAAGAAGGAAGTTGATATGTCACAAGCCGCTCACGTTTCTCAGGCGTATGTCATCGACGCCGTTCGCACCGCCGTTGGCAAGCGCAACGGATCGCTGGCCGGCATCCACCCGATCGACTTGGGCGCGTTGGCCTTTGGTGGTCTGCTGGACCGCGTGGGCGTCGACCCGGCCGCCGTCGACGATGTGATCGTCGGCTGCGTGGACGCCGTCGGTGGCCAGGCCGGCAACATCGGCCGGCTCGCATGGCTGGCGGCCGGCTTCCCCGAAGGGGTTCCCGGTGTCACCGTCGACCGGCAGTGCGGCTCCAGCCAGCAGGCCATCTCGTTCGGCGCGCAGGCGATCATGTCTCGCACCGCGGACCTGATCGTGGCCGGCGGGGTGCAGAACATGAGCTGGATCCCGATCTCGTCGGCGATGGTCGTCGGCGAGCAGTTCGGCTTCACCTCGCCGACCAACGAGTCGAAGAAGTGGCTGGAGCGCTACGGGGACGAGGAGGTCTCGCAGTTCCGCGGCGCCGAGATGATCGCCGAGCGCTGGGACATCTCCCGTGAGGACATGGAGCGCTTCGCGCTGCAGAGCCACCAGCGGGCGTTCACCGCGATCGCCGAGGGCCGGTTCGACAACGAGATCCTCGACTTGAAAATTGATGGGTCGGTATTCCGGGTCGACGAGTGCCCCCGCGAGTCCACGCTGGAGAAGATGGCGGGTCTCAAGACTCTGGTCGAGGGCGGCCGGCTGACCGCCGCGCTCTCCAGCCAGATCTGCGACGGGTCGGCGGCGGTGCTGCTGGCCTCAGAAAGCGCAGTGCAGGCGCACAACCTGACCCCGCGCGCGCGCATCCACCACATCAGCGCCCGCGGTGACGACCCGGTGATCATGCTGACCGGCCCGATTCCGGCCACCCGCTACGCGCTGGAGAAGACCGGCCTGAGCATCGACGATATTGATGTCGTGGAGATCAACGAGGCGTTTGCTCCGGTGGTGCAGGCCTGGATGAAGGAGTTCCCGATCGACCCGGCCAAGGTCAACCCCAACGGTGGGGCGATCGCGCTGGGCCACCCGCTCGGGGCGACCGGGGCCAAGCTGTTCACCACCATGCTCAACGAACTGGAGCGCACCGGCGGCCGCTACGGTTTGCAGACGATGTGCGAGGGCGGAGGCACCGCTAACGTCACGATCATTGAGCGCCTTGGCGGCTAAAATTGGGCCTTATGGAAACACCGACTCCGACGGGCACCAGGGGGGCGCCGGAGTCGCGGACTCGACGCTGATCAGCGCCGAGTTCAGCGCTGTGAGCAACTCTTGACCGCAGCGTTCGAATTGTTTGCCCGAGATGGTTACGTCAATACCTCGATCGAGCAGATCTGCCAGACCGCCTACGTCGGTAACAAGGCGTTCTACGAGCTGTTCGACAGCAAGGAAGACTGTTACCTGGCGCTGATGAACGCCCGCCGCGATCGATCGACGACCTCACGCGTGACCTCACCGCATTCCTGATCACGGTCAGCAACGGAATCCATCTGCCCGCCCAGGCGAGCTGAACCCGCGCAGTCGCGGCCTCACCCCACCAGCCCGGCGATGATGTCGTCGACCGTTCGCTCTGCCAGCGCATCTAGGTCGGGGCGAGGGGCGCCGCGCAGCGGCCCGCGCAGGGCGAGTTCGGCGAAGCCGTGCACGGCCGACCAGCACGGCCACTCCGCGCCGGTGCGCCGGTTCGCTTGCAGCACACCGGCATCCGTCATCGCATCGAGCGCGTCGACCAGCGCGCGAAACGGTGGTGGGACTCCGTCGTCGTCGACTGAGGTGACCCCGGAGCCGAAGAAGGCCACGGTGAACCACCCGGGCTCGTCCAACGCGAACCCGATGTAGCCGAGTCCGACTGCGCGAAGCTGATTGCGTGCCCGGTTCGCCGGGGTGCCGCGTCCGCTCACCGGGGGGAGCATGCGTGCGGCCATCCGGTCTCCGATGGCTATGGCGACGGCTCTCAACAGTGCCTCGCGGTCGGCGAAGTGGCGGTATGCGGCGTTGGGGGAGACCCCGACGCGGCGGGTCGCCTCCCGCACGGTCAGCGCCTCTGGACCGCCGAGCCGGGTCAGCTGCAGGCCGGCGTCGATCAGTGCAGCGCCCAGGTCGCCATGGTGATAACCGGTCTTTGTCGCAGTCACCTCTTGACAGCCCCCTCGGGTCCAAGTGTACGGTGTGAACATAACCAATGTAGACGCCGTACACATACCAATGGGGGTTTTCACCGATGACGGGTTTCAAGGCGCCGCCGATCGTGGATCACCAGACCTGGCTACGAGAACTCGACGCTTTGCGTGCCCGGGAGAAGGCGGCCACCCGTGAACTCGACGCGATCGCGGCCCTGCGCCGCCGCCTGCCGATGGTCGCCATGGACGACTATGTGCTCGAGGGTGAGCGGGGGCCGGTGCGCCTGCCTGAGGTGTTCGAGGGCAAGAGTCAACTGATCGTCTACCACCACATGTGGTCGCCGGGTCAGGAATGGCAGTGCCCGGGGTGCACCGGTTACACCGCGCAGTTCACCCGACTCGACTTCCTGGCCGCCTATGACGCGCGGTTCGTGGTCGTCACGCAGGGACCCATCGACGAAGCTATCGCCTACAAACGGCGGGTCGGCAACCAGATGGCCTGGTACAGCACCGCCAACAGCCCGTTCGGAGCGGATGTCGGGGTACCGCCGGGCGGCCAGTTCGCGGTGAATGTGTTTTTGCGCCAAGGTGACGCGGTGTACCGCAGCTGGTCCACCAACCACCGCGGGGTCGAGCAGCTCAGCCACACGTTCGGGTTGATCGACGTGCTGCCCTATGGGCGTCAGGAAGAGTGGCAGGACTCGCCCGACGGCTGGCCGCAGGGTCCCACCTACAGTCGCTGGGCCAGTTCGCCGGAGATCGCCCAGCTGTACGGCCCCAATTCGTAACGTCCCCAACCCGTCCCAACCCAAAAGGAGCATGATGAGCACTGTCAAGACCGGCCTGAAGACGATCAGCCTCGTGTGCGTGCCGACCGCTGAGCAGGACAAGGCGGTGGCGTTCTACGAGTCGTTGGGCTTCGAGAAGCGCACCGACGACGAGTTCGGCGGCGGCTACCGATGGATCGAGGTCTACCCGCCCGAGGGCACGACCGGTATTGCGTTGGCTCCGCCGCCGCCGGAGAGCGGTCCGATCGAACCGATGGTCACCGGCATCACGCTGACCACCGACGACATCGACGCGACGCACGCTGCGATACGTGAGCTCGGGGTCGACGTGGACGACCAGGTGGCCCGGATGGGCGACCCGGTTCCGCCGATGTTCTGGCTTCGTGACCCGACCGGGCACACCCTGATGGTGGTCGAGGCCTAACCGAGGCGATCACCGGCCCGAGTGTGAATCTCACGACGCCGCCACGGCCTGTCGCGTCGTGAGATTCACACTCGGTGGGCTGTGGACGGGCGTCCGCACGTTTCGGCCTTTGGTAGCACGCTTCGGCCATGGACGAACTGGACTGGCCGTTCCTGGGGGCCGAGGCGTTAGCCGACAGAGTGATTTCCGAGCGGGCGATGCGCACCCTTTACGCGACGGTCTACCCAGGCGTCTTCGTGCCGTGGGGTATCGAGCTGGACGCGGCGCAGCGGGCGCGGGCGGCCTGGCTGTGGTCGCGGCGGCGGGGGATCGTCGCAGGTAATTCGGCCGCAGCGCTGCTGGGGTCGAAGTGGGTGAGCCCTGAACTCGACGCGGAACTGGTGCACGACAATCGCAGGCCGCCGCCCAAACTGGTCGTGCACACCGACACCCTGAAAGCCCGTGAGGTGACGACCGTCGACGGGATTAGGGTCACCGCCCCTGCGCGGACTGCTTTCGACATCGGGCGGCGAACGCCGTCGAGGGTGCTCGCCGTTGCGCGCGTCGACGCACTGGCCAACGCGACCGGTATCGGGATAGCCGACGTCGAGGCCGTCATCGCCGCGCATCCGGGAGTGCGGGGCTTGAATCGGCTGCGACGAATCCTGCCGCTGGTCGACGCCGGCGCGGAATCTCACCAGGAGACTCGTACCCGGCTGGTGCTCATCGACGCGGGCCTGCCGCGCCCGGAGACCCAGATCGTGGTCTACGACGAATACGACGGGTTCGTGGCGCGAGTCGACATGGGATATCGGGAATTGCACGTCGGCATCGAATACGACGGACCCCAGCACTGGACCGACCCCAAGCAGCGGCAGCGCGACATCGACCGGCAGGTGGCGTTGGAGGCGGCGGGTTGGGCGATCATCCGGGTCAGTGCCGAGCTGCTCCGCTATCGGAAGGCGACGCTGATCGCCCGCGTAGAGGACGCGATGAACGCCGCCGGCTGGCCTGGCTCCCGCGTGGGTGTGGAATTCACGACGCTTCCGCGGTGTGTTGCGTCGTGAGATTCACACTCACGGTGAGGGGTTGGGCCGTTAGACGACGAACCTTGACGCGGCCCGCAGATGCGCGACTGCCTCGTCGACGATCGAGGTGATCAGCTCGGCGCAGGACGGCAGGCTGCCCAGGATGCCCGCCACCTGACCCGAGGCCAGCACACCGGCCTCGGTGTTGCCTTCCACCAGACCGGCTTTGAGCAGCATCGGAGTGTTGGCAGCCATCAGCACCTGCGACCAGGTGAGTTCCTTGCCGTGCCGCATCGCCAGCCCGTCTTTGACCATGGTCGGCCAGCTCATCTGCGACATCTTCTTGAACTTCGCCGCGTTGCGGATTGCGGCGCTGAAACCGCGCGCCCGCGAACCGCTTTCGAGCTTCTCCACCAGTTCGGTCCGCAGCACCCGGTGCGGCATGCCGTCGACTCGGGTGGAGACCACGGTGCCGCTCAGGTCGGCGGCCAGGTAGCGCTGCTTGACCGAGTCCGGAACGGTGGAGTCGCTGGTCAACAGGAACCGGGTGCCCATCGCGACGCCGGTCGCTCCGTAGGACAGCGCGGCGGCCAGGCCGCGGCCGTCGAAGAAACCGCCGGCGGCGATCACCTGGACTCCAGTACCGGCAACCGCGTCGAGCACCGACGGCAGCAGCAGTGTGGTGGCGACCGGGCTGGTGTGCCCACCGCCTTCGCCGCCCTGCACGATCACCGCGTCGGCGCCCCAGGACGCCACCTTCTTGGCATGCTTGGCCGCGCCGACCGACGGGATCACCACCGAGCCGGCCTCTTTGAGCTTGGCGATCAGTTCGGCCTTGGGGGCCAGCGCGAACGACGCCACCTTGACGCCCTCGCGGATCATCAGGTCAACGCGGTCACCGGCATCGGCTCCGTCGGCGCGGATGTTGACCCCGAAGGGCTTGTCGGTGGCGGACTTCACCTTGGCGATTGCGGTGGCCAGCTCGTCGATGGTCATGGTCGCCGAGGCCAGGATGCCCAGCCCGCCGGCGTTGGCGGTGGCCGAGACCAGTCGGGCGCCGGCCACCCAGCCCATCCCGGTCTGCACCACCGGGTGTTCGATGCCGACCAGTTCGGTCAGCGGGGTCTTGATGCGGCTCATTGGCCACCGCCGACGATGCAGAGCGGAGCGATGAGGTGGGGGTACCTCCCGCTTGCGGGGGAGAGGCGGATCATCATGCTCTGACTTCTTTATCCCGCAGCGACTTCGGGTCGATGACCTCGCGGATCAGCCGCAGCTCCTCGACCTCGGGCAGCCGGGTTGTCGCGGCGTCGGCCAGGCCGTGCACCTCGAACGAGGTGTTCTCGGCGACCTCGTCGGCGGTGACGCCGGGGTGCAGCGAGACCGCGCGCATCTGGTGGTCCGGACCGCTGAAGTCGAACACTCCGAGGTTGGTCACCACCCCGCCCAGGTTGAAGAACCGGAACGCCGGGTTGGCCGGGTCGACCTTGTCGTAGCCGATGCCCGAGACGATGTCGACCGCCTCGCAGAACACCCGCGACGAGTGGGCGCCCACCCAGTAGCTGGTGGTGTGGTTGATGGTGTTGCCCGGTGCGCCGCGGACCCCGAACATCTGCCGGGTGGGCTGCTGCAGCGGACCGAACGCCGACAGGTTCTGGTTGCCGTAGCGGTCGATCTGGTTGGCGCCCATGATCACATGGCGCCGGCCCCACGACAGGGTTTCGAAGACCCGGTTGAACGGCATCCAGCCCTCCAACGGCCCGACCTTGCCGATCGCCGGGGTGTCGGCCAGGATGCGGGCCTCCCCGTCGGTGAGCACCAGGTCGGGGGAGAAGGTGAGGCGGGCCAGCCGGGCGCCGACCGAGGGCACCGTGGCCATGGGTGAGGCCATGATCTCGCCGGCGTCGCGGAACAGCTCGGCGCAGGCGACCGCGCAGATCTCGGCGCGAGTGGGTGAGTCGGTCATGTGAGTGCCGCTCATGATTCCTTCCCAAATTTCTTCACAGCAGCCTGGTAGTCGTCTTCGCTGCCGGACAGGTAGGTGGCCTTGAACTCCGCCCAGGTCTCATCGGACTTGGCGGCTTCGGCGTAGTGCCGCTGGAACTTCTCGTCGCGGCCGTAATCTGCCGTAGCGGTGGTGAAATGAGCACCGTTCGCCGCCGCCACGATTTTGTCCACCATCATCCGGTTGATCACCTGGGTCTGCGGCGACGTGGTGGCGATCAGCTCTTCGGTGGGCACGATCTTCTCCACCGACAGGAACCGGCGCTGTGCCGACATCAGGAACAGGTCGTCGAAGTACGGGTCGATCCCGGTGTAGGCGGCGTTGCCGCGCTCATCGCCGATGTTCATGTGCACGAACGCGGCGTCCAGGTTCAGCGCCGGCATCGCGACCAGAGTCTCGTGCCCACCGTCAACGGGATACGGCGACACCACGGTCTTGAGCTCACCCTCCCAGAAGTCGATCACCGAGCTGCCCAGCCCGGCGCGGATCGGCAGGAACGGCAGCCGCTGGGCGGCGGCCTGCAGTCCGCAGCGCAGCATGCCCTCGTCCATCTCACGGGCCTCGATGGCCCCGGTGGTGCGGGCCTTGGCGAACCACGGGTCGTAGAACGGGGGAGAGTCCAGGGAGACGAAGCCGTAGTAGGCCCGGCGCACCTTGCCCGCCGAACACAGCAGTCCCAGATCCGGTCCGCCGTAGGTCACTACGGTCAGATCCTTGACGTCGGTGCGCAGAATGGCGCGGACGAACGCCATCGGCTTACGGCGTGAGCCCCAGCCGCCGATGCCGATCGTCATGCCGTCGCGCAGTTCGGCGACGGCGTCGTCGAGGGTGGTCAGCTTGCTCATTTCTTGGCGCCCTTCTCGGTCCCGGCGAACTCGTCGCGGTGCTCGTCGGCGACACCGGAGAGGTTGAGCTCGAAGGTGAAACCCTGCTCCATGCGGTAGCTGGAGTTGACCTTCTGCACATCGATCAGGTTGAGCGCCTCCTTGGCCGCCCGGATCACCCGGGTGTCCTTCGACGCGATGTCGCGGGCCACCCGCAGCGCGGCCTCGTCGAGTTCGGCGCGCGGCACCACCTCGTGCACCGAGCCGTACTGGTGCAGCGTGGCGGCACTGACGGTGGCAGCGGTGTAGAACAACCGGCGCATCATGTGCTGCGGCACCAGCCGGGACAGGTGGGTGGCCGCACCGAGTGCGCCACGCTCCACCTCGGGCAGACCGAACTTGGCGTCGTCGGAGGCCACGATCACGTCGGCGTTGCCGACCAGGCCGATCCCGCCGCCGACGCAGAAGCCGTTGACCGCGGCGATCACCGGCACCGCGCACTCATAGACGGCCTTGAACGCCGCGAAGCAGCCGCGGTTGGCGTCGATCAGGGCGGTGAAGCCCTCGGTGTTCTGCATTTCCTTGATGTCCACACCGGCGTTGAATCCGCGGCCCTCGGCGCGCAGGATCACCGCGTGAGTGGACATGTCGTTGCCGACGGCGGTGATGACCTCACCGAGCTCGAACCAGGCCCGTGACGGCAGGGCGTTGACCGGCGGGTAGTCGACGGTGACCGCGACGATCCCCGGTTCGACGGTTGTGGATGTGATCGGCATGGGCGGACTTCCCTGTCGTATTGGGGCCTTGGAGTACCTAAGCTACCTAAGCAAGCACTTGCTTGGTACGCTAGCACAGTGTCTGACTCTGCGGCTGCCGCTATCAACCTCGGATTGACCGGCAAGGTGGTGCTGGTGACCGGTGGTGTGCGCGGTGTCGGCGCCGGCATCAGCGCGGTCTTCGCCGAACAGGGCGCAACGGTGGTGACCTGCGCCCGGCGCCCGGTGGACGGCCTGCCGTATGAGTTCCACTCCTGTGACGTCCGCGACGACGACGCGGTGAAGGGCCTGATCGAGGCGATCGTTGCTAACCACGGCCGGATCGACACCGTGGTCAACAACGCCGGCGGATCCCCGTTCGCGCTGGCCGCCGATGCGTCGGCCAACTTCAGTCGCAAGATCATTGAGCTGAATCTGCTCAGCGCCCTGTACGTTTCCACCCACGCCAACGCGGTCATGCAGACCCAGGACAGTGGGGGATCGATCGTCAACATCACCAGTGTCAGCGGCCGTCGGCCGTCGCCCGGCACGGCTGCCTACGGCGCGGCCAAGGCCGGGGTGGACAGCCTGATCACATCGTTGGCCGTCGAATGGGCGCCGAAGGTGCGGGTCAATTCGATCGTGGTCGGCATGGTCGAGACCGAGCAGTCCGAGCTGTTCTACGGCGACGCCGAGTCGGTGGCCGCCGTCGGCGCCACCGTGCCGCTGGGCCGGTTGGCGAAGCCGTCCGAAATTGGTTGGACAGCAGCGTTTTTGAGTTCTGAATTGGCGTCCTATGTCAGCGGCGCCAGCCTGACCGTGCATGGCGGTGGCGAAAACCCCGCTTACCTCGACGCATCCAGCGCCAACAAATAGGGAGAGAGCACTCATGGGACTTCTTGACGGCCGCGTGGTCATCGTCACCGGAGCCGGCGGCGGAATCGGGCGGGCGCACGCGCTGGCCTTTGCCGCTGAGGGCGCCCGGGTCGTGGTCAACGACATCGGTGTGGGCCTGGACGGCTCACCGGCCGGTGGGGGCAGTGCTGCCCAGAACGTGGTCGACGAGATCGTCGCGGCCGGTGGCGAAGCCGTCGCCAACGGCTCGAACGTCGCCGACTGGGGCCAGGCTGAGGCTCTGATCAAGCAGGCTGTCGACACCTACGGCACGCTCGACGTGCTGGTGAACAACGCCGGCATCGTCCGCGACCGCATGTTCGCCAACGCCACCGAAGAGGAATTCGACGCCGTCACCGCGGTGCACCTCAAGGGTCATTTCGCCACCATGAAGCACGCTGCCGCGTACTGGCGGGCCAAGTCCAAGGCCGGCGAAACGGTAGATGCCCGGATCATCAACACCAGCTCGGGCGCCGGGCTGCAGGGCAGCGTTGGGCAAGCCACCTACAGCGCCTCCAAGGCGGGCATCGCCGCGCTGACCCTGGTCGCCGCCGCTGAGATGGGCCGCTACGGCGTCACCGCCAACGCGATCGCCCCGTCGGCACGGACCCGGATGACCGAGACCGTTTTCGCCGACATGATGAGCACTCAAGACCAAGCCTTCGATGCAATGGCCCCGGAGAACGTCAGTCCGCTGGTGGTCTGGCTGGGCAGTGTGCAGTCGCGTGATGTGACCGGCAAGGTCTTCGAGGTCGAAGGCGGCAAGATCCGGATCGCGGAGGGTTGGGCGCACGGTCCGCAGACCGACAAGGGCTCCCGCTGGGACCCCGCCGAGCTGGGGCCGGTCGTCACCGACCTGCTGGCCAAGTCGCGGCAGCCGGTTCCGGTCTACGGGGCCTAGCTTTCGGCTCAAGCACTTTACTGGGTCGGCAGCGCGATCCCTAGGTCGCCTTTGTCACAACTGGCGGCGGTAGTGCACCAGCGCACGGATCGGTCGAGTGCTATATGGTCGCGTAATTGGCGGGGGCCGACAAATTACCGCCCGGGAGGGTTTGCGTGTCCGACTCCACCATGTTGGGAGCTGTTGCGCCCAAGTCGCCTTCGAGGCGGCACCCACCGCCCGGCGAGAAGGCGCCCAAGGTCGCCTGGCCTGCTCTCGCGGTCACGCTCGGCGCGTTCATCGCCTTCGTGGCCGCGACCCTCGGTGTGATCGGTGGGTGGCTACCGGCGTGGGCCGCGATAGTGATCAATTCGGCCGTTGTCTACCTGATGTTCCTGCCGGTGCATGAGGCCACGCACCACACGCTGGGCAGGTCAAGCTTGCTGAATGCGGTGGTCGGGCGATTTGCCTGGGCCTTCATCGGGCCGCATTTCGCCTGGCCGTGCCTGCGCTACGCCCACATGGAACACCACCGGAACACCAACGACCATGAGAATGACCCAGACTACTTCGCCACCGGCAAGCCGTTCTGGCAACTGCTGTTTCGGGGACCGCTGGGCGATATCTATTACGCTCGCTGGTACCTGGCGAGGCTCCCCGAGCGGCTCCGGCACTCCTGGCGGAAACCGTTCGTCGAGTTCGCAGAGTCGGCGGTGCTGCTCCCCTTGACCGTCGCGGGCATCGTCGTGGCCGTCATCACCGGGCACATCTGGACCCTTGCGGTCGTCCTGCTGATCCCGCAGCGCATCGGGTTGTTCTTCATTATCTTGTTTTTCGACTGGTTGCCCCACTACGGCCTGACGGAGACCCAGCGCGAAAATCCTTACCGCGCATCCCGGACCCGGATCGGCCTGGAGCGGCTGGTGACCCCGCTGTGGATGGCACAGAACTACCACCTGATGCACCACCTGCACCCCGGGCTGCCGATCCACGTGCTGCCACGGGTCTGGCGTCGCAACGAGTCCGGCTACCTGGCGCTCGACCCGGCGTTGTCGACCGTGTACGGCAGAGTGCTGAACGTCGACGAATACCGGCAGTTGCGTGCCTCACACGCGAGTTGAGACCATCACCCGTTCAGGTGGTGCGCGCCGGCCTCGTCGACTCCGGTCTGGATCGGGGCCATGACCGTCGTCGGGTGTACGGCGCTTGGGGCCGCAGGGGACGAAAGTCCCGACGCGCGGACCAGCGACGTTATACACAGGCGTCAATATTGTGATACTTACTTAGCCGGACAAGTGTGCGTTGCCGCCCAGCCCCCACCGGGCAACAACGTAATCTTTCATCTGCTCTTAGATCACGCGCTCGTGTTCATGTCCAGCTGTTGGAGGTCTCGTGTCGGTGCTTGAGGTGGAAGACCACCCACCCGCGGCAGTCCGGCGTCGGCAGCACCCACATCCCGGCGAGGGCGTTCCGAGGTTCTCATGGCCCACTTTCGTGCTCGGGGTGGGGGGCATCACCGTATTCGTGTTGGTGGCCATCGGCGCGGCCCGCGGAACCCTGCCGGCCTGGGTCGTCATACCGCTGAGCACCTTGGTCACGTACGTGTTGTTCTCGGTGGCGCATGAAGCCCTGCACCGCTCGTTCTGCTCGGTGCGCTGGGTCAACGCGGTGGTGGGCCGGGTGGCCTGGCTGTTGGTGGTGTTGCCGTTCTCGTTGCCGGCTTTCGGCTACGTCCACGGCGAGCACCACCGCCACACCAACGATCCCGAGCGCGATCCGGACATGTTCGCCACCCATGCACCCACCTGGCAGCTGCCGTTCCGCTGGGCGCTGATGGACGTCTTCAACGCGACCTGGTACGTCCGCAAGCTGTGGCCGCGGATCCGCCATTCGTGGCGGCGCCCGGTGGCCGAGCTCGCCGAAACGTCGGTGCTGTTCTCGTTCACGATCGCGATGACCGTCGCGGCGATCCTCACCAACCACTTCTGGCTGCTGGCGGAGGTCGTGTTGATCCCGCAGCGCCTCGGCCTGTTCATCGTCGGATGGGCGTTCGACTGGCTACCGCATCACGGGATCGACATCACGCAGCGTGAGGACCGGTATCGTGCCAGCCGTCTTCGGGTCGGGATGGAATGGCTGCTCGCGCCGTTGATGCTGTCGCAGAATTATCACCTGATCCACCATTTGCATCCCTGGTTGCCGTTCTACCGCTACCTGCCGGCGTGGCGACGTAACGAGGACCTCTACTTGGAGCACGACGCCGCCGTCACCACCGTGCTCGGCCGGGAACTGAACGCCGAGGAATACCGGCACTGGAAGCGCTGGGCGCAGGTCGAGCCCGAGTCTCGCGTCGCCTGACACCGCCGCGTCAGGTGTGTTGCGCCGCTTTTTGAGCGAGTTGCAGGCGGGACGAGATATTGAGCTTGGCGTAGATCCGGTTCAGGTGCGAATGCACCGTACGGGGCGAGACGCTCAGTTCCGCGGCGATCTCCTTGTCACGGAGACCGGCGCTGATCAGCCGGACAACGTTGCGCTCGGCCGGCGTCAGCGATGCCCAGCCGGTGGACGGGCGTTTGGATTCGCCCTTGCCCTTTCCGTCACCGCGGCATGCGTACGCGATGGCCTCGGCCGTCGACAAGGCATTTCCCTGATCCCAACGACGCTCAAAATCGTTCTGCGGCATCGCTTCTCGTAGCGAGTTGACGCTTGCCTCGTAGTCGGCGTCGTAGACCTTGGCACGGACTGCACCGGTGCGATCACGGACGCCCGCTGCTGAGCCGAACAACCGTGCAGCGTCGTGGTGCCGTCCTGCGGTGGTGGCCACCGCGGCCAGCAGTTCGATCAGATCCGGGGTGCCCAGGAGTACCTCAGTGTCCGCTGCGATCGCCAGCGCGTCCCTCGCGTCTCGTTCGGCCTGCTCGAACTCGCCCTCGGCCATGGCCACCCGGCCACGTATCTCCAGCAGCAATATTCGGTGGATACCCGAACCCACGGACAGCGCCTCGTCAGCCCAACGGCGCGCCGCGGCCAGGTCACCGGTTGCCAGTGCTGCGCGAGCGACCGGATTGCCGTTTATCGCCAACAGTTGGGGCAGCGCGCACGCGTCGCATGCCGCAGCAGCCGCAGTGAGCGCCCCGGTCGCATCACCGGCGGAGAGGCAAGTGTCTGCCACCGCGCCGAAGCTAAACGCGCGGTGGAAGTCGATCAGTTCGGCGGCGGCCTCGACGCAGGCGTCCGCCGCCGCACGTGCGCCGCGGGTATCGCCCTGGCATCCGAGCGCTTCGGCAAGCACCGTCAGGCTCTGGGCGCTGAACAGGGGGTCGTGTGCGGCCTCGGCTTCTGTCGCTAAGTGCCGGGCCTGCTCGACGGCCAACGTGAGCTCTGCACGGTGCAGGTGAGCCAGTCCCAGGCACAGGCGGCAAAGTCGCGCAACCGACCAGTCCCCAACGGCATCGGCGAGGGCGGCTCCTCTTTCTGCCGCGCGCCGCATCGTCTCGAGATCCCCGGCCACGAACGCCGAATAGGCCTGTACGCCATAGATCTGGCTCAACCGCCAGTCGTCGTTCATTGCCGGGGACAGCGCGATGGCCTGCTCGAAGTAGGGTAGGGCGAGTTCGGGGCTGTAGCTACAGGTGAAGCCGTAGGCGGCCAGCGCCCAGGCGAGCAGTCCTGGTTCGTCGAGATCGCGCGCGATCGAGACCGCTTCCTCGGCTTGTTGGACCTGCCCGTAGTTTCCGATCAACGCATCGAAGATCGCTTTGTCCGCGAGCGCGCGGGCACGTGCGCCGGGCGCCATCGCGGCGCCGACGGCCAGCACGGCGTTGAACCACGCCAGTCCTTCCAAGGTGCGGCTATGGATCCACAGCGGGAGCAGCGATGAGGCGAGACGCGCGGCAAGCTCCGGCTCGCGGTGCTCGCGGCTCAAGGTGAATGCGGCCCGGAGATTGTCGATCTCGAGTTCGGCCTGCGTGATGTGCCAGCCGTATCCGCCGGTCACGTCCGAGCCGAACAGGGCCGTGTAGTGATCACGGTGGCGCATCCGGATAGCCTCTGATTCCCCGGCCTTCTCAAGCTTCTCCAGGGCGTACTGCTGCACGGTCTGCAGCATCCGGAAGCGCGTCGATTCGCCGGTACTGTCGGCTATCACCAGTGATTTGTCCACCAGTTGGGTCAGTTTGTCGACGATGAGTCCGCGCGGCAGGTCACTTCCGCCGGCGACCGCGTGGGCGGCATCGAGGTCGAAACCGCCCCGAAATGGCGCCAGACGGCGAAACACCACGCGCTCGGGCTCGCTCAACAAGTCATGCGACCAGTCTTCTGAAGCCCGCAGGGTCTGCTGGCGCGGGACCACCGTGCGCCCACCACCGGTCAACAGCTGGAAGCGCTCGTCCAATCCGTCGGCGATCTCGGCCAGTGACAACGCCCGGACCCGCGTCGCGGCAAGTTCGATGGCCAACGGCACCCCGTCCAGGCGCCGACAGATCTCCATCACCAACCCGGCATCGCCATCGGTGTCGGTGAAACCCGGCCGGACCAGTCGAGCGCGTTGCCGGAACAATTCGACAGCCTCGTCACCGAGCGAGAGTGACGGGGTCTTCCAGGTCACTTCGCCGGCTAGCCCGATGGGTGCGCGACTGGTTGCCACGATGGTCAGCTCGGTACCGGCGGCCAGCAGCGTGGCGGTCAGCTGCGCGCACCCGTCCAGTAGATGCTCACAATTGTCGAGTACCAGCAACAATTGCTGGTCTGTGATGAAGCGCACCAGGCTGTCGACGGGGGACCGGTCCGGTCGATCAGGCAGGCCCAGCACGTGTGTCACGCGTTCCGGAAGCAGATCCGGATCGGTGATCGGCGCCAGGTCTACGCACCATGCCCCATCGCGGAAGCGGTCGACAAACTCCTCGGCCAGTTGCAGCGCGAGCCGCGTCTTGCCGACTCCGCCGGAGCCGGTCAGCGTCACAAGACGGTTGCCATCAACGAGTCGACGCAGCTCGGTCAGCTCCGCGTCGCGTCCGACGAAACTCGTCAGCGGCGTAGGAAAGGATGGCTCGTGCACCGCATTTCCGGTTCGAAGCGGCGGAAACTCGCTGGCGAGCTCGCGGTGGCAGAGCTGTGCCAACCGCTCCGGATACGGAATGCCACGCAGCCGAAAGGCACCCAGATCGAGCAGCCAAGCCTCGGATGGGAGCCGATCAGCTATCACCGGCTGGGCCGTCTCCGACAACAACGTCTGACCGCTATGGGCCAGATCGCACAGGCGTGCGGCGCGATTCACCAGCGAATGCGGGTGCGCCCACGGCTCGGCCACCGAGACGTGGGCGGCGTGCACTGCGATCCGCGGACGGATCGGCGCTGAGACGGCGTGCTGCAAAGCGATGGCACAAGCAGCCGCGTCGCCGGCATCGGCGAACCCGACGGCGAACTTATCCTTGTGGTCCTGCTCCACCAGCCGTTCACCCCGGTGGGCGGCAACCACTTCCGGGAGCGTACTTTTCAGCCACGAGAGCCCGGTGGTCGATGACTCCGTCGGGGGCTGCCATTGTGGCCGGGAGTCTCCGGGGCTGACCACAAGGACCATTCGTGGGGGGGAAGGCGGCGAAAGCGCCCTGCTCGCGTTCGTCATCATCTACCGTCTCTCAGAGGCAAGGATGCTCGCGCAACCGGGCAAGCTCTCCATCCCCGCAGATGGATCGGCTGTGCATCCGTGCAGTTGTCCAGTCCTATGGCGCGCTTTCCGTCATATAGGTATTTTTACCGCTAAGTTAGCGCCCAGTCTCGGCCACGATACCAGCGCAGTTTCGGCACTTTTGCCGATGCTCTGGGCGGGTGCCCTGCCGCACAGTGTGAGTGGCAGAGCTGCGCTTGCCCAGTCCGCCGCCTCGCAGCGGACCTATTTCGCCGGTTACCTACTGATCGCGATCTTCTGATCTAGGCAGTGGCAGCACGAACGCCCAGGGTTCGCTCCGCGAGCGGCCGTGGTGCGTTGTCGCGGCCCGCACTCGACGGCCCGCATCTGTCGATTTTGTGTTACCAGCAAACTGCAATTGAATATTCAATTTGTGCGATGCGTAGGCCCTTCTGGCCTACGCATCAGTGGCGTGTCTTAACCACTATTTCTGTGAAATAAATGGTAATCACTGACCATTGGTTCACAATTCTGGAATGTGACCAACATCACTTTCATCGACTGTGGTGGACGAATTATCGCCATGACCTGCTCATTTAATGAGTCGGATTGGGTCGCACCGTGTGCTGCTGTGTGGGTTCAGTCACATAAATTCCGCCTGAGTTTGCGATAAGTGCACAGGCGACCATAATTTGAGTCTGCGTGAATGCTTAGCAGAAATTATGAGAGGGTCGTCATGAGCCGTCGGATGTCTAGCAAATTTGTTCGTTCGTCTGCTCGGGGTGCATCCGGTCGGCGTGTGGTGGGTGTGTCGAGTGTTGTGGCGGTGTTTTTGGGGTTGGGGGTGGGGCCGTCGGTGTCG
>Ga0153956_1001029_pt1 | contig 27138 bp, 19 predicted proteins | sample TSFL040MetaG_FD_104704 | JGI IMG/M metagenome (GOLD analysis project Ga0153956, IMG submission 104704) | Attine ant fungus gardens microbial communities from Florida, USA - TSFL040 MetaG | ecosystem: Host-associated > Fungi > Mycelium > Unclassified | place: USA: Florida, Wekiwa Springs... | reverse complement strand
GGCCCCGACCGCCAGGGCCAGTTCGAGGACATCGAGATCGGCATCGAGCGCCTGCATCTGGAGCAGGACGCCGGCAAGTCGATGCACGACCAGCACGCCACCATGTCCTATGTCGACCTGAACCGCTCCGGCGTGGCGCTGATGGAGATCGTCTCCAAGCCCGACATGCGCTCCTCCGACGAGGCCAAGGCCTATATGACGAAGCTGCGCTCGATCGTGCGCTATCTCGGCACCTGCGACGGCAACATGGACGAAGGCTCGATGCGCGCCGACGTCAACGTTTCGGTGCGCCGTCCGGGCGAGGCTTTCGGCACGCGCTGCGAAATCAAGAACGTCAACTCCATCCGCTTCATCGGCCAGGCCATCGAATACGAAGCCCGCCGCCAGATCGCGATTCTGGAAGACGGCGGCGCGATCGATCAGGAAACGCGCCTGTTCGACCCGAACAAGGGCGAGACGCGCTCGATGCGCTCCAAGGAAGACGCGCACGACTACCGCTATTTCCCCGATCCGGACCTGCTGCCGCTCGAATTCGACGACGCCTTCGTCGAAAGCCTGCGTGCGGAGCTGCCGGAACTGCCGGACGACAAGAAGGAGCGCTTCGTGCGCGAACTCGGTCTTTCGATCTATGACGCCTCCGTGCTCGTCTCGGAAAAGGCGATCGCCGATTATTTCGAGGCCGTTGCCGCCGGCCGCGACGGCAAGGCCGCCGCCAACTGGGTCATCAACGACTTGCTGGGCGCCTTGAACAGAACCGGCAAAACCATTGAAGAGACTCCGGTTTCCCCCGCTCAGCTCGGGGCCATCATCGACCTCATCAAGGCCGAGACCATCTCCGGCAAGATCGCCAAGGACCTCTTCGAAATCGTGCTGACCGAGGGCGGCGACCCCGCCGAGATCGTCGAAGCGCGCGGCATGAAGCAGGTGACCGACACCGGCGCCATCGAAAAGGCCGTGGACGATATCATCGCCGCCAACCCGGATCAGGTCGCCAAGGTTCAGGCCAAGCCCACCCTTGCCGGCTGGTTCGTCGGCCAGGTGATGAAGGCGACCGGCGGTAAGGCCAATCCGCAAGCCGTTCAGGCGCTCGTCAAGGCCAAGCTCGGCATCGAGGAATAAAGACTGATGTATTTCGTACGGACTGCCGCAGAAGGCGACCTGAAGAAGGTTCGTGATCTGCTGGTCGAGGCGTGGCATGCCACTTATGATCACCAGGCGGGTGTGGCGAGGGTGAACGAGCAGATCGCCGGCATCCTGACCCCCGTCGCGCTGAAGGCTCGACTCGGTAACCCCGGCTCGGAATTTCTCGTCGCCGACAACGGCCGCGAAATCGGCGGCGTCGGCTATGCCGTCATGTCCGAGAACATGACGAAGACGGTGCAGCTACAGCTCCTTTACGTCCGCCCGGACCTGCAGCGGCAGGGCATCGGCCGCGACCTCTTCGCGGAACTCGAAACCTGCTTCCCCGATGCCGAAATCATGCGGCTCGAGGTGAGCGTCGGCAACGTGCCGGCCATCTCCTTTTATGAGGCGCACGGCTTCCACGAGGCGGGCCGTCTGGAAAAGGCGGGCTCGGGCCTCAGCGGCTTGCCGGCGCTGGTGCTGGAAAAGCCGCTTCCCGCGCACGGCGGCTGACGGAGCGCGTTGAAGATGGCGGACAAGGGGTTGACGATCCGTGTCGCGCGCAGGGACGACCTGCCGGCGCTGATCGCGCTCTTTGCCGCCGATGCCGTCGGCGGCCACGGAGATACGACCGACCCCGCCGCATTTGACGATTACGCGCGCGCCTTCGCCGTCATCGAGGCGTCTCCCGACCAGACGCTCTATGCCGCCGAACTCGGCGGCGTGGTCGTCGGCACCTTCCAGGCGGCGGTCATGACATCGCTGAACGGCCACGGCACATCGGCGATGATCGTCGAGGCGGTGCAGACGCGGAGCGATCTGCGCGGGCAGGGGATCGGCGCGGCGATGATCGCATTCTGCGTCGCGCAGGCGAAAGAGCGCGGCATGCGGTTCGTGCAACTGACCTCGAACGCGGCGCGAAAAGACGCTCACCGCTTCTACGAGCGCATGGGCTTCAAGCCCAGCCACATCGGCTTCAAGATGACTTTGAAATGAAGCGCGCGGCAACGGGAATCACTGGACAACGCGTTGCCACAGCGGCATAAGCGAGCTATCGAATTCTGGTTCCGCTTGGGCATCCGGGCAAGCACCAAGGAAAAGACATGAAGAATCTTCTGCTGCAAATCTTCACCTGGTGGAATGGTACGACGATGGGCACGAGCTTCGGGCTTCGCCGCTTCGGCAAGCCCGTCGGCCAGGATGAATTCGGCAACGTCTATTACGAGGGGCCGCTGTCCTCCTATGGCCTGCCGAAGCGCTGGGTCGTGTACAAGGGCTATGCGGAAGCCTCCGCCATCCCGCCCGGCTGGCACGGCTGGATGCACCATCGCACCGACGTTCCGCCGAGCAAGGACAATTACGTCGCCAAGGAATGGCAGAAGCCGCACCGCGCCAACCCGACCGGCTCGCCGCAGGCCTACCGTCCGCCCGGCTCGCTTTCGGTCACCGGCGAGCGCCCGCGGGTGACGGGCGACTACGACGCCTGGACGCCCGGCAACTGAGCCCCAGCCCGTCCTTTGGACACAATTGGCGGTTAGCCACCAAGGAGCCCGGTCCCGCGCCGGGCTTTTGACTTGAAAACACGCTGGAGACTGGCGGATATGACGTTTTTCACGCGGAGCGCTTCTTTGCGTGCAATGGCCGGCGCGATGCTCGTGATCGGCCTTTCGGTCTTCGGCTGCTCGGTCGCCGATGCCGCCCGTATCACCAATCCGGTCGCCGTCTTCTCCGGCCTCGACAAGATCACCGGCCGCATCACCACCTTCGACGTCTATATGAACGAGACCGTGCAGTTCGGCGCGCTGCAGGTGACGCCGAAGGCGTGCTATTCACGCGACGACACCGAGCAGCAGAAGGTGGACGGTTTCGTGGAAGTGGACGAGATCACGCTCGACCGCCGCATCCGCCGCATCTTCACCGGCTGGATGTTCGCCGACAGCCCCGGCCTCAACGCCGTCGAGCACCCGATCTATGACGTCTGGCTGAAAGAGTGCAAGCAGAAGTCCGATATCCCGCCGCCGGACAGCGCGGGCAAGAACTGATCCCAATATTTTAAAATTCGAGATTGGGCGATTCCATCGCCTTGCCGAGCATCCGGGCATAGGCATTCTTCGGCACGTCAATCGCGCCGAACGTCTTCAGGTGCTCGGTGGTGAACTGCGTGTCGAGGAGCGTGAAACGCCGCGCCTTCAGCCGCTCCACCAGATGGACGAGGCAGATCTTGGAGGCGTCGGTGCGCCGGGAAAACATGCTTTCCCCGAAGAAGGCCGAGCCGAGCGAGACGCCGTAAAGCCCGCCGACCAGCACGTCGTTTTCCCATGCCTCGACGGAATGCGCATGGCCGAGGCGGTGCAGCGCGGAATAGAGCGACCGGATCGTCTCGTTGATCCAGGTGCTGGGGCGGTCCCCGGTGCTTTCGGCGCAGCAGGCGATGACGGCGTCGAAATCGGAATTGAAGCGGATGTCGAAGGGTTTTTTGCGGATCGTCTTGGCGAGGCTTCGCGAGACGTGAAAGTCGCTGAGCGGCAGGATGCCGCGCAATTCCGGTTCGACCCAGAAAATCTCCGGGTCGTCGGCGCTTTCGGCCATCGGAAACAGGCCGATGGAATAGGCGCGCAGCAGCGTCTCGGGAGTTATTCCGGTCAGCCCGCCGCGCGGCTTTGCCATGTCACCTCAGCCTTTCGCCAGATGCTTTTCCAGCCAGTGGATATCATAGTCGCCATTGGCGATATCCTGATTGGAAACCAGCTCCTGGAAAAGGGGCAAGGTGGTCTTGATGCCGTCCACGACGAACTCGTCCAGCGCGCGGCGCAGGCGCATCATGCATTCGACGCGGGTGCGGCCGTGCACGATGAGCTTGCCGATCAGGCTGTCGTAATAGGGCGGGATCTTGTAGCCCTGATAGGCGCCCGAATCGATGCGCACGCCAAGCCCGCCCGGAGCATGGAAATGCGTGATCGTGCCGGGCGAGGGGACGAAGGTCCGCGCGTCCTCGGCATTGATGCGGCATTCGATCGCGTGGCCGTGGAAGGCGATCTCGTCCTGCGTGACCGAGAGGCCGCCGCCGGAGGCGACGCGGATCTGCTCGTGCACGAGGTCGATGCCGGTGATCGCTTCGGTGATCGGATGCTCCACCTGCAGGCGCGTGTTCATTTCGATGAAATAGAACTCGCCGTCCTCATAGAGGAACTCGATGGTGCCGGCGCCACGGTACTTCAGCTTCTTCATGGCGTCGGCGCAGACCTGCCCGATCTTCATGCGCTGCTCGACGTTGAGGGCGGGAGAGTTGGCCTCTTCCCAGACCTTCTGGTGGCGGCGCTGCAGCGAGCAGTCGCGCTCGCCGAGATGGATGGCGTTGCCTTCGCCGTCGCCGAAGACCTGGATCTCGATGTGGCGCGGCCTGCCGAGGTACTTTTCCATGTAGACGGCGTCGTTGCCGAAGGCGGCCGCCGCTTCCGTGCGGGCGGTCGACCAGGCCTCGATCAGGTCGTCTGAGGAGCGTGCGACCTTCATGCCGCGTCCGCCGCCGCCGGCGGTCGCCTTGATCAGCACCGGATAGCCGATTTCGGCCGCGGTCTTCAGCGCTTCCGCCTCGGTCTTCACCTCGCCGTCGGAGCCGGGAACGACCGGAATGCCGAGGTCCTGCGCCGTGGTCTTGGCGGTGATCTTATCGCCCATCAGGCGGATATGCTCCGCCCTCGGGCCGATGAAGGTGATGCCGTGCGCTTCGAGAATATCGGCGAACTTGGCGTTTTCCGACAGGAAGCCATAGCCCGGATGTACGGCGTCGGCGCCGGTGATCTCGCAGGCCGCGACGATCTGGTGGATGTTGAGATAGCTGTCGCGCGAGGGCGGCGGGCCGATGCACACGCTCTCGTCGGCGAGGCGGACATGCATGGCGTCGGCATCGGCCGTCGAATGCACGGCGACGCACGGAATGCCGAGTTCCTTGCAGGCGCGCAGCACGCGAAGGGCGATCTCGCCGCGGTTGGCTATGAGGATTTTCGAGATCATGGACATGGCCCTACTCGATGACGACCAGGGCTTCGCCGTATTCCACCGGATGCGCGTCCTGCACGAGGATTTCGGTGACCTTGCCGGAGCGCGGCGCGGGGATCTGGTTCATCGTCTTCATCGCTTCGATGATCAGCAGCGTCTGGCCTTCCTTGACCGTCGTGCCGACTTCGATGAAGGCGCTCGCACCCGGCGCGGGCGACATGTAGACGGTGCCGACCATCGGGGCGGTGACGACGTTGTCGGGGTTGCGGCTGGCGGCGGCGGGTGCAGCGGCGGCCGGCGCGGCAGCGGGTGCGGCAGGCGCGGCAAAGGCTGCCGGGGCGGCAACCGGAGCCTGAACGTATTGCGGCGTGCCGGCGCGCGAGACGCGGATGCGCAGGTCGTCGTTTTCGACTTCGATTTCGGTGAGATCCGTGTCGTTCAGAATGTTGGCGAGGTCGCGGATCAGCGCCTGGTCGATACCCGATTTCTTTTCAGCCATGGAGGTGAGCCCTGTTACTTCTTGTTATTGGGTGATGTTTTTCAGCGCCTGCAGCGCCAGGATGTAGCTATAGGGGCCAAAGCCGCAGATCATGCCCTTGGCGGCCGGCGCGATCATCGACTTGTGGCGGAATTCTTCCCGCGCGTGGATGTTCGAGATATGCACCTCGACCACCGGAACGGAGATGGCGCGGATGGCGTCGTGCATGGCGATCGACGTGTGCCCGTAGGCGCCGGGATTGATCGCGACGCCGATGGCGGCGCCGTCGCCGGCCTCGTGAAGCCAGTCGACCAGCACGCCTTCGTGGTTGGTCTGGCGGAAATCGACGGTGAAGCCGAGCGCGTCTCCCGCCGTGCGGCAGTCCGCTTCGATATCCTTCAGCGTCTTGCCGCCGTAGATGCCGGGTTCGCGCTTGCCGAGCGCGTTGAGGTTGGGTCCGTTGAGGACAAAAATCGTAGGTTTCATCAAAGCTTCCGTAAAAGGTCAGCGCAACCTATAGACTCTGAGGACCTTTGAGAAAAGCCCTTGAGGTATAGGTTGCGCTTGTCCACAACGCCGGAACGCTTCGATTTCGTCGGATACCTATGCAATTACGCGAGTTGATCAGCAGATCGTCTTGCCGCAGTTGCGGACATTGCCGATTTTCTCGGAGAGCGCGTCAAGGCCGATCGCGCCCGAAATCGCCTCGTTGCCGATGACGTAGGAGGGCGTGCCGGTCAGGCCGAGATCGGTCGCGAGCTGGTAGGTGGCCTTGACCGAGGCGTCGTCCGGGCTCTTGGCCATCTCCTCGCGAATGGATTTTTCCGAAACGCCGAGCGACTTGGCGACGTCGAGGGCGGTCGCTTCGGTGGCGCGGCCGTCGCTGCCGAGCAGCGCGTGGTGGAACTGGCCGTATTTTTCCGGCGCGAGCTTGCGGAAGGCGTCGGAAACCTTGGAGGCGGCAACGGATTCCGGCCCGAGGATCGGGAATTCCTTGAGCACGAAGCGGATGTTCGTGTCCTTCTTCAGAAGGGCGTCCATATCGCTCAGCGCGTGCCGGCAGTAGCCGCAATTGTAGTCGAAGAACTCGACGACGGTGACGTCACCCTTCGGGTTGCCGATGGCGATGTCGTCCTTGGCGTTGAAGATCGCGTCCTTGTTTTCCGAAACGGCCTTGTTGGTCTGGACGAGCCGGGCCTCTTCCTGCTTCTTGTCGAGGGCGGCCTGCACGTCGAGCATCACTTCGGGATGCGAGATCAGGTATTCCTTGATGAAATCGCCGAATTCCTGCTTCTGCTGGTCGTCGAGAGCGGCTGCCGGCTGGGAGAAGGCAAGCGAGGCGGCGATCGCGACGGCGGAGGCGGTCAGCAGGGTCTTGGAGAAAAGCGGCATCGGGAATCCTCGTCGTGAGATCGGTGGTGTTGCGGCCGTGCAGGATTGCCGTCGCCGGGTCAAGGGCTTTTGCTGACCCTTTTTGTATAGGGCGCTAATTTACGGCCCGCGTGTCATTCCTCAAACGGGAATTTTCACGGCCATGCCGCAATTCGCGGGATTGTGAACACGCGAATATTGCGGCAATTGTCTGACCGAGACCGATCCGAAGAGAGAATGACCTTGATTTCCCCATCGAAGCGCAGCGCCGTCGAACCCTTCCACGCCATGGACGTGCTGGCGGAGGCGACGCGCCGCCGCCAGGCCGGCCGCCCGGTGATTTCGATGGCGGTCGGCCAGCCGTCGCATCCCGCACCTGCGGCGGCACTGGAGGCGGCGCGCACGGCCCTCGGCCACGGCCGCATCGGCTATACCGACGCGCTCGGCACGCTGGCGCTCCGGCAGGCGCTTGCCCGCCACTACGGCGAGCGCCACGGCCTCTCCATCGACCCCGCGCGGATCGCCATCACTACCGGCTCGTCGGCGGGCTTCAATCTCGCCTTCCTGACGCTCTTCGATCCCGGCGACAGCGTCGCGATCGCGCGGCCGGGCTATCCGGCCTACCGCAACATTCTGGCCGCCCTCGGCCTCGACGTCGTCGAAGTGCCGGTGACGGCCGAGACGCAGTTTACGCTCACGCCGGAAAGCCTGGAGGCCGAGCAGGCGCGCAGCGGCAAGCGGCTGAAGGGCGTGCTGCTCGCAAGCCCCGCCAATCCGACGGGAACGGTGACCGGCAGGGCGGGGCTGAAGGCGCTCGCCGACTATTGCGCGGGCCAATCGATCGCCTTCATTTCCGACGAGATCTATCACGGCCTCACCTTCGTCGGCGAGGAGACGAGCGCGCTGGAAATCACAGACGAGGCGATCGTCATCAATTCCTTTTCGAAATATTATTGCATGACGGGATGGCGCGTCGGCTGGATGGTGCTGCCGGAGCGGCTGACAAGGCCGGTCGAGCGGGTGGCGCAAAGCCTCTACATCTCCGCGCCGGAGCTTTCGCAGATCGCCGCTGCTGCCGCGCTCGGCGCCGGAGCGGAGCTTGACGTCTACCGCGAGAGCTATGCCCGCAACCGCGATTTTCTGTTGAGGCGCCTGCCGGAGATCGGCTTCGACATTGCCTCGCCGATGGACGGCGCCTTCTATGCCTATGTGGATGTCAGCCGCTTCACCAACGACAGCATGGCTTTTGCGAGGAAGATGCTGGCGGAGATCGATGTCGCCGCCACCCCCGGCCTCGATTTCGATCCGGTGGAAGGCCATCGCGCCATGCGGCTTTCCTATGCGGGCTCGAACGCCGAAATCGAGGAGGCGGTCGAGCGCATGGCCGCCTGGCTGAAATAGTATCATTTCAGCGGATTGGTGCGGAATTCGGAATCAGATTTTGAAGAAGGAATATTCGCCCGTCTCGTGATCGCGACGGGCGATAAGCTCGATCAGCGCGACGCCACGTTGACCGGGGCGGACGACATGTTGGAGACGACGACGAGCTGCTTGATGTCGCCGTTCTTGAAGGCGCGCAGGAAGCGGCGGTAATCCTTGAAGACGACGCAGCCGTTCGAATTGCCGCCCGGCCCGAGCATGTAGGTGTGGGCGAGCAGGCCGACGCGGCCATAGGGGTTGCCGCCGGAAACCGGCGTCAGGCGCAGGGCTTCCACCCCGTGGAAGAGGCTTTCGCGCATGCTGAGCCGATAGGTGCTCGGCGGCGTCGGGCCGGTGTTCTTCGCATGTACGAAGCGCGGATTGTCGCGCATGTGGCCGAGGCCGGAATGGGCTTCGAGCCGTTCGCCGCCCGGCAGGTAGACGGTCGCTGCCGCGATATCGTAGATGGCGACGCCGCGGCCGGCAGCCGTGGACGAGCCGCTGTTGCCGCCGCCGAAGAGGCGGGCGAGGAAGCCGCCGCGCGGGCGGTCCGCTTCCGGGGCCGCCGTGCGGGCGGGCGCTGCGGGTGCGGCCGGCGGCGGGGCGATATCTTCCTCGGGCTTTGCCGGAGCGAGTGACGCGGTTTCCGTTTGCAGGCGCGGCCGCATCACCGGCAGCGGCACGCTTTCCGGCGATGCGTCGTCCGGCATGGTTTCGGCATCGTTGAGCGCGAGGTCGGAGGAGGGCCGCGTCAGCGGCGATTCTTCCGGCAGCGGAATGCGTTCGATCGGCAGAGCGCCTTCCGAAAGGCTAAGCGCGGTTGCCTCTTCCTGCACCGCGACGACGGAGTCCGCCGGCAGCGGCACGGCGTTTTCATCGTCCGACGGCGCATCCATTTGCGCGACGTCGGACGGCCGCGGGGCGGGGACGCTCACCGGATGCGGCAGGCTTTGCGCCGGCGCCTTTTCGGGAACGAAGGCGTCCGTGACGGGCGGCGGGGCATCGGCGAGCGCAAGGCTCAACGGATGATCCACCGGCGCGTCGATCAGCTTTTCATGGGCAGGCGTTCCGATGGCGGCAAGGCGCTCGCCGTGGTCTTCCGCCGTTCGCGGTGCGCTCGAAGGATGCGGCAGGCTGGCCGCGGCGGTTTGGGTCGCCGGCGGGCGGACATCGCCGGCGAGGCGGGCCGCGAGTTCGCCTGCGAGATCGGCGCGCATGGCAAGGCGCGCGCCCTTGGCGGTCGTGTGGGTCTGTGCGGGGGTGGCCTGCGCAACGACCGGCGCCGAACGCGCGGATTTCGCCAGCAGGGTGGGGTTGGCAATGCTGATCGCGCGGGCCATGGGATCGCGGGCGGCGGCGAAGAGAGTGGATGTCCGCGGCAGCAGCGTGCCGACGGCAAGGCTTCCCGGCGTCACCGACATGACGATCGTCTGCGTGGTGATCAGCGTCGCGACCACCCAGGCGAAGGCAACCGTGCCGCCGCCCATGACGGCGGCGGTGGAAAGAAGCTTGCGATGTGGCCGGAGACGCGAGACGACGTCGCTGAGAGATCCGGCTAAAGTTCCAACGTCGCCAAAAGATTCAGATACAAACGCCACAATACTCTTGTTCCAAACGGCTTCGACAGCCGGCGGCTCTAACAGACGCGCTTTTTACTAGCGTCGGAGCCGGTCATCGTATCCGCGCCTAGCGCTTGCCGATGCCGTTGCCGACTATCAGGAAGGATGCCTAATTATGGTAACCAATTCCTTTACATGGCTCATATTTTAGAAAGCCACGATGCGTCCCTCGCATTGCATTGCGGCAAAAATATCTCAGTACTTGACGAAAATGCGTTTCACGCCCTGCATCTATGCGAATGAGCGGTGCCGCCCATTCCAAACCGCGCACAAAAAAAATCCGGCCGCATCGCTGCGGCCGGATCGCTATTTCAGGATGTCGGCGTTTCTCAGAAGAAGCCGCGGCGCTGCCACCAGCCGGCCTTCTTCGGCTTGCCGTCGCCTTCCGCACCTTCCGTCACGCGGACGGAGGTCACGACCGGCTCGGAGGAGGCGACGTTGGATTCGCGGTTGGCGCGGACCGGCTTGGCGGCCTCGGCTTCCGTCTCCGCTTCGGCTTCAGCCGCAGGCCCGGCGGCGCCAAGGTCGGCCGCAACGGTGGCGACAGCCTCGGCCTCGTCATCGGCGGCCGGTGCGGCTTCCGCGACGGGGGCTTCGACCGGGGACGCCTCGGCCTTCGGCTTGCGCCGGCTGCGGCTCTTGGCGGGCTTGGCTTCCTCGGCGACGACAGCGGCGGTTTCGATCGCTGCCATGGCCGGCTGGCCCTCGACGGCGGCCTCGGCCATCGCATCGGTGAGTTCGCCGACGCTGGCCGGCGCTTCGCCGTCTTCCTGCTCTTCGCCGTCGTCGGCCGCGTCATCGCCGGCCGCCTCGTCGGCGCTCAGCTCGCTGCCGTCTTCCGCACGGTTGCGGCGGCCACCGCGCTTGCCGCGGCGGCGGCGCTTGCGGCGCTGCGGCTCGTCGTCGTCGCTGGCTTCCGTTGCCGGAGCCTCACCGGCGTCGCTGTCACCCTCGTCGCCTTCACCGTCCTCGTCACCCTCGTCGGACGCCTCGGCACCCGACGCCTGCGCGTCGCCATTGCCGTTGCGGCCGCGACGACGGCGGCGGCGCTTGCGCTTGCGGTTACCATCGCCTTCGGCGCGGGCGGAGGCTGCTTCGGCCGCTGCGGGCTTTTCTTCGATTTCCTCTTCATCCTCGTCCGCCTCGATGACGATATCGTCGTCCTCGTCGTCCGGGATGGCTGCGAAATTGAACAGGCTCTCGATCTTGACCGGATTTTCCACCGGCTCGCCGCGATCGATCGCGAAGTGCTGCGCGCCGACGGCGCCGTCGGCGTCGATCACGATCGAGACGCCGAAGCGGTTCTCGTAGTCGATGATCGTCTGGCGCTTGTGGTTGAGCAGGTAGAGCGCGATGTCCGGCGTCGTGCGCACGGTGATGTCATGCGTCGTGTTCTTGAGGAGGTATTCCTCGATGCCGCGCAGCACATGCAGGGCAACCGAGGACTGCGACCGGACGTGGCCGGTGCCGCCGCAATGCGAGCAGACCTGCGTGGTCGATTCCAGCACCGAGGCGCGGATGCGCTGGCGCGACATTTCCAGAAGGCCGAAATGCGAGATGCGGCCGACCTGGATGCGGGCGCGGTCGTTCTTCAGGCATTCCTTCAGCTTCTTCTCGACGGCGCGGTTGTTGCGCTTCTCTTCCATGTCGATGAAGTCGATGACGATCAGGCCGGCGAGGTCGCGCAGGCGAAGCTGGCGGGCGATTTCTTCCGCCGCTTCGAGGTTCGTCTGGAGGGCGGTGTCCTCGATCGAGTGCTCGCGGGTCGAACGGCCCGAGTTGACGTCGATCGAAACCAGCGCTTCCGTCTGGTTCATGATCAGGTAGCCGCCGGACTTCAGCGTCACCTGCGGCTGCAGCATACGGTCGAGCTGCGCCTCGATGCCGGAACGCGAGAAGATCGGGTGGATGTCGCGGTAGGGCTGAACCACCTTGGCGTGGCTCGGCATCAGCATCTTCATGAAGTCCTTCGCTTCACGATAGCCTTCCTCGCCGGCAACGATGATCTCGTTGATGTCCTTGTTGTAGAGGTCGCGGATCGAGCGCTTGATCAGCGAACCTTCCTCGTAGACGAGGCAGGGCGCGGTCGAGTTCAGCGTCAGCGTGCGGACGTTCTCCCACAGGCGCATCAGATATTCGAAGTCGCGCTTGACCTCGACCTTGGTGCGGTTGGCGCCGGCGGTGCGCAGGATGACCCCCATGCCCTGCGGCACTTCGAGCATCTTGGCGATTTCCTTGAGGCGCTTGCGGTCCTGCGGGCTGGTGATCTTGCGCGAAATGCCGCCGCCGCGCGCCGTGTTCGGCATCAGGACGGAGTAGCGGCCGGCGAGCGACAGATAGGTGGTCAGCGCAGCACCCTTGTTGCCGCGCTCTTCCTTGGCGACCTGCACGAGCAGGATCTGGCGGCGCTTGATGACTTCCTGGATGCGGTACTGCTTGCGCGGCTTGCGCTGCACGCGGTCCGGAACCTCTTCCATGGCGTCTTCGGCGCCGACGGATTCGATCACTTCCTCTTCGCCGTCATGATCGTCGTCGTCATCGTCGTGGCCGCGGCGGGCGACATCGACGCTTTCCGAGATCGAATCGGTTTCGACCATCGCGGCCATCTCGCCGGACGGACCTTCGTCTTCTTCCGAGGAGGGGGCATCGACGGCGGCGCGGACGTCCGAGCCTTCGGCCGGCTCGGCGGCGGCTTCGACCGGCGTCTCGGCAACCTTCTTGCGGCTGCGGCGCGGCCTGGCCTTCTTGGCGGGAGCGGCTTCCGCCTCTGCCTCGGCCGGCGCTTCTACGCCTTCGACCGTTTCGACGACCTCGGCCTGAACCTCGACGGCCTCGGCCTCTGCGGCTTCCGCCGGCGCGATGCCGACGTCGGGCTGTTCCTGCTGGGAAAGGTCGGCCGGGGCCTCGGCGTGGTCGCCTTCGTCCTCGCGGCGGTGCTCCTCGGCTTCGGCCCTCAAGAGGGCCTGCCGGTCGGCAAGCGGGATCTGGTAATAGTCGGGATGGATTTCGGCGAAGGCCAGGAAGCCGTGCCGGTTGCCGCCGTAATCGACGAAAGCGGCCTGCAGCGAGGGTTCGACCCTCGTGACCTTCGCAAGATAGATGTTGCCGCGGATCTGCTTCTTGTGCTGCGACTCGAAGTCGAATTCCTCTATGCGGTTTCCGCGTACGACAACGACGCGCGTCTCTTCTTCATGAGACGCATCGATAAGCATTTTGTCTGCCATGAAAGCTGTGCTCCTCGGCGCCGCTGCGTGGGGTCAGGTCGAACCGTCTTGAGGACGGTCCGCAAGCAGCCCGTTGCTGCCGCGCCGGATAATGGAAATCGCGATTGGTCTCGGTGAGCGGCCCGCAACCAGACCTCAACCGGGAACTGAACGTCCCAAGGTCTGTTCACTTCACACAAGGGCTGCGGCAACATCATCCGTAACCAAGCGATATCAACAATGCCTTAGACCCATAAAGGGTCCGATGAATGTGCTCTCTCAAGAGCGTTTGGTGGTCTTTCCACCGATGAAGTTCCGGCACGAGGGCAGGAAATTCAGGATCTCCAGTATCGGGATAGCTGTGCCTGGACGGCGGACGACAAGGCCGGTTATGGCGCCAATTCGATGGGTGGCTGCCTTTGCGGCGACTCTATCCCGTCAACACTTCTACCCTAATATGCGTTGTATGTTTTATCTGTCACAATAGCAAGGGCAAAGCCAAGTGTGCCATAATATTGATGGATTCGTGGGCTGAACCGCAAGCCACGGCACCGCGCCGCGATTTGTGCGGCGCGGTGCCATTCTACTCAATAATGACGGGACGAGGCAATTGTTTGGGGACGTAGGGAAGAAGGCGTCGGCGCGCGCGTCAGGCCGAGCGGTCAAGGCTTTGGCATTCGTGGCGATGGCGCTGGCTGCTCCCGGTTTTGCCGCCACCGCGGCGGCGGCCGATACCGTGCTTGCCTTCGGCGCCCGCATCGCCGGCGACGACGCGCGCACCCGCATCGTGATCGATCTCGACCGCGCGCCCAAATTTTCCGTCCATTATCTCGCCAATCCGACGCGCGTCGTCGTCGACCTGCCGACGACCGCCTTCGGCTTTCCGGCCAAGGATTTGCAGGCGCGCGGGCTCTTCAGCGATATCCGCTACGGAACCATGGACGAGGACAGCGCCCGCATCGTGCTGACGGCCGTGAAGCCGGTGAAGCTCGTCCTAGCCGAGGTGCAGCCGGACGAGGGCGGCAAGGGCCAGCGGCTGGTGCTCGACGCAGAGATGGCGCCGGCCGAGGAATATGCCGAGCTGGTGAAGCGCCAGACCTGGACCGCCGCCGACACCGCCGACAATGTCGGCCCGGTCATGCCGACGGAAAAGGGCTCGGATTTCCTGATTGCCGTCGATGCCGGCCACGGCGGCATCGATACCGGCGCGATCGCCAGCGACGGTTCGACGCCGGAAAAGGAAATCACACTCGCCTTCGCCAGGACGCTCGCCGACCGCCTCAACCGCGAGGCCGGCATCAAGGCCTTCCTGACGCGCGACAAGGACGAGTACCTGTCGCTGTCTGAGCGCGTGACGCTTGCAAGGCAGAACCACGCCTCGCTCTTCATCTCGCTGCATGCCGATACGCTGAAGCAGAAGGATATCCGCGGCTCGACCGTCTATACCATCTCCGACAAGGCCTCCGACAAGCTCGCCGCCGACCTTGCCGACCGGGAAAACAACTCCGACAAGCTCGCCGGCGCCGAAACCCAGGCGCCGCCCGCCGCCGTCGCCGATATCCTGATGGACCTGACGCGCCGCGAGACGCAGGCTTTTTCGATCTCGCTGGCGCAAGACGTGCTGAACTCCTTCAACGGCCAGATCTCGATGATCAACAATCCGCATCGCCATGCCGGTTTCCAGGTGCTGCGCGCGCCGGACGTGCCTTCGATCCTGCTGGAACTCGGCTTCCTGTCGAACAAGGAAGACGAGAAACTGCTGCTCGACGAAAAATGGCGCGACAAGGTGGCCGAGCGGCTGACGGAGGCAGTCAGGCAGTACCGCCTTTCGATCGTGGCCAATGGCGGCTGATGCATGTCGCGCAAAAGTGTGCAGCGGTTTTGCGGTAACGACATGCACACAAGACTAAAACCAATACAAATTTCCGTGTCTTCCGGGTGACAACGTCGTCCTGAAGGGCAAAAGGGGCTGTTGTTTACGGAGCCGAGGCCCTATTTTGCTCACAATCCCGCCGTTACAGCGGGGTATGGTGCATTGATGTTCGGGGAGGGGCGTTGTTTTCCGACGCCGTCTTGCAATGCGCGTCGGAGCGTGCAAAACGCCGAGGGTCCCCCCTGCATGGAACGAGAGCGATACCGGTAAGCGTCACATGGTCAGACTGATTGGATATTTCTTTGCGCTCGCCTGCGTGCTGTTTCTCGGCGCGGCCGGTGCTGCCGCCATCTACCTGACGATCGTCACCAAGGACCTTCCGGATTACGAGGTGCTGGCGAACTACGCGCCGCCGGTGACGACGCGCGTCCATGCCGGCAACGGCGCGCTGATGGCCGAATATGCCCGCGAGCGCCGCCTCTTCCTGCCGATCCAGGCCATTCCGGATCGCCTGAAGGCCGCGTTCCTCTCGGCGGAGGACAAGAATTTCTACAATCATCCCGGCATCGATCCGGGCGGCATGGCGCGCGCCATCCTCGTCAACCTGCAGAATTTCGGCTCCGGCCGCCGCCCGGTCGGCGCCTCGACGATCACGCAGCAGGTGGCGAAGAACTTCCTTCTGTCGTCCGACCAGACGATCGACCGCAAGCTCAAGGAAGCGATCCTCTCCTTTCGCATCGAGCAGGCCTACAGCAAGGACAAGATTCTCGAACTCTATCTGAACGAGATCTATTTCGGCCTCAACGCCTACGGCATCGCCGGCGCCGCACTCACCTATTTCGACAAGTCGGTGACCGACCTGACGATTGCGGAATCGGCCTATCTCGCCTCACTGCCGAAAGGCCCGTCCAACTACAATCCTTTCCGCCACGCTGAAGCCGCCATCGCCCGCCGCAACTGGGTGATCGACCGCATGGTCGAGAACGGCTATGTGAGCCAGGCCGACGGCGACGAGGCCAAGAAGCAGCCGCTCGGCGTCACCGGCCGCCGCAACGGCTCGGCCGTCTTCGCGTCCGAATTCTTCTCCGAAGAGGTCCGCCGCCAGCTCATCGAGAAATACGGCGACAAGGCGCTTTACGAAGGCGGGCTTTCGGTCCGCACCTCGCTCGATCCGCAGCTGCAGGCCGAGGCCCGCCGCGCGCTTCAGAACGGGCTCGTGACCTATGACGAGCGCCGCGGCTTCCACGGCCCGATCAAGCAGATCGCGACCTCGCAGGACTGGGGCGTCGAACTCGCCAGGCTTCCGGCGCTCTCCGACGTGCCGGAGTGGAAGCTTGCCGTGGTGCTCGCCGTTTCCGACAACAATGCCGATATCGGCCTGCAGCCCGACGTGGATGCCGGCGGCAAGGTGGCGACCGAGCGCGAGCGCGGCACGATCGCCGCCGAGGACATGCGCTGGGCCTACCGCATGGCGGACGGCAGCCGCAAGACCGCCAAGTCGCCCGCGGGCGTGCTGGCGCCGGGCGACGTGATCTATGTCGAAAAGATGGGCGACGGCGGCAAGTACCGCCTGCGCCAGCCGCCGAAGGTGCAGGGCGGGCTGGTCGCCATGGACCCGAACACCGGCCGCGTGCTCGCGATGGTCGGCGGCTTCTCCTATGCGCAGTCGGAATTCAACCGCGCCACCCAGGCGATGCGCCAGCCGGGCTCCTCCTTCAAGCCCTTCGTCTACGCGGCGGCGATGGACAACGGCTATACGCCGGCCTCCGTCATCCTCGACGACCCGATCGAGCTGCCGATGGGCAACGGTCAGATCTGGCGGCCGGAAAACTACGAGGGCGAGGGCGGCGGCGCCCATACGCTGCGCTTCGCCATCGAGCACTCGCGCAACCTGATGACGGTTCGCCTCGCCAATGACATGGGCATGAATCTCGTTGCCGAATATGCCGAGCACTTCGGCATCTACGACCACATGATGCCGGTGCTCGCCATGTCGCTCGGCGCCGGCGAGACGACCGTGCTGCGCATGGTCTCGGCCTATTCGGTCATCGCCAACGGCGGCAAGCAGATCAAGCCGACGCTCATCGACCGCATCCAGGACCGCTACGGCAAGACGATCTTCAAGCATGAGGAGCGCGTCTGCGAGACCTGCAACGCCGCCGACTGGCAGAATCAGGACGAACCCAGCGTGCTCGACAACCGCGAGACCGTTCTCGACCCGATGACCGCCTATCAGGTGACCTCGATGATGCAGGGCGTCATCATCCGCGGCACCGCCGCCGGCAAGGTCAAGCTCGACAGCGACGTCGCCGGCAAGACCGGCACGACCAACGACGAAAAGGACGCCTGGTTCGTCGGCTTTACGCCGAGCCTCGTCGCCGGCCTCTATGTCGGCTTCGACACGCCGGCCACCCTCGGCCGTGGCGCGACCGGCGGCGCGATCGCCGCCCCGATCTTCAACGACTTCATGCAGGCCGCCACCAAGGGCGAGCCGGCGGAGAAATTCGTCGTTCCGCCGGGCATGAACATGGTCGCGGTCAACCGCCGCACCGGCATGGCCGCGCAGGAAGGCGACCCGGACGCGATCATGGAAGTGTTCAAGCCCGGCACCGGCCCGGCCGAGACCTTCTCCGTCATCGGCGGCGCCGATGCGCAGGTGGCGCCGGAGGAAATCCTGCGCACCTCGCCGCAGGCGAACCAGGCCGTGCAGTCGGGCGCCGGCGGCCTTTTCTAAGCCTGCCGATCTTCTTTTCGGGCGGGCGGCGGCTTTACATCCGCCGCTCGCCTATCTAGAGCAATTCCAGCAAAAGTGGGAACCGGTTTTGCGTCCGGAATTGCGGGAGGAACAAAGCGTAGAGCATTGAAGGTGAATCTATGTTCGCCGGAAATGCTCTATGTCACGGTCCATCTTTCTTCATCGAGCATTGGGATAAGAGCCGACAAAATGCGAGCGGAAATCGAGAACGTAGTCGACGAGACCAAGCAGGCCATAAGCCTGCTGAGGAGGCATCTTTGACTGGGATCAGGCGGTAAGACGACTGGACTGGTTGAACAACAAGGCAGAGGATCCGACCCTCTGGAACGATGCCGCCGAAGCCCAGAAGCTGATGCGCGAGCGCCAGCAGCTGGATGACGGCATCAGCGGCGTGCGCAGCCTTGAGCAGCAGCTCGCCGACAATATCGAACTCATCGAGATGGGCGAGGAAGAGGGCGACGCCGACGTCGTCAAGGAAGCCGAAGACGCTTTGAAGGCGCTGAAGGCCGATGCCGCGCGCCGGCAGGTCGAGGCGATGCTCTCCGGCGAAGCCGACAGCAACGACACCTATCTCGAAGTGCATTCCGGCGCCGGCGGCACGGAAAGCCAGGACTGGGCGAACATGCTGCTGCGCATGTACACCCGCTGGGCGGAACGTTCGAAGTTCAAGGTCGAGCTTCTGGAAGTGCACGACGGCGAAGAGGCCGGCATCAAGTCCGCGACGCTGCTGGTCAAGGGCCACAACGCCTATGGCTGGCTGAAGACCGAATCGGGCGTTCACCGTCTGGTGCGCATCTCGCCCTATGACAGCAATGCGCGGCGCCACACCTCGTTCTCGTCGATCTGGGTCTATCCGGTCGTCGACGACTCGATCAACATCGAGATCAACGAGAGCGATTGCCGCATCGATACCTACCGCTCCTCGGGCGCGGGCGGCCAGCACGTCAACACGACCGATTCGGCCGTGCGCATCACCCACATCCCGACCGGAATCGTGGTCGCCTGCCAGCAGGAACGCTCGCAGCACAAGAACCGCGCCAAGGCCTGGGACATGCTGCGCGCCCGCATGTACGAGGCGGAACTGAAGAAGCGGGAAGAGGCGGCCAACGCCGAAGCCGCGTCGAAGACCGATATCGGCTGGGGCCACCAGATCCGCTCCTACGTCCTCCAGCCGTACCAGCTGGTGAAGGACCTGCGCACCGGCGTCTCCTCGACCGCACCCGGCGACGTGCTCGACGGCGAACTCAACGAGTTCATGGAAGCCGCCCTCGCGCACCGCATCAGCGGCGCCGCCGACGCGGTGATCGACGACGTCGATTGAGTTGACAGGGGCAGAGCAGGAGCCTGCCCCTGTCGCCCTCTCTTCCGTCATGCTCGGGCCTGTCCCGAGCATGACGGAAGCGTCTAATAAGGGGCGAGGTTCGTCTTCCATTCGTGCGAAGCGGGGATCAGCGGTGCCAACAGATTTCGCCGAACGCGAAGGCAGTCAGGACGCGGCGGCCGGAGACGCGTTTCCGACGATAGGGTTCGTGAGCGCCTGCCTGTTCCTCGCCGCCTATCTCTTTCTCGCTGTCGTCACCCGCGCGGCACTTCCCTGGTCGCTTCTGCCCGACGAGGCGGAACAGGCTTTCCTCTCGCAATTCTTCCTGCTCGGCTATGGGCCACAGCCGCCGCTCTACGATTGGATACAGGCGGCCATCGTTTCCTTCGGCGGACTATCCATGTGGACGTTGTCCGGTACGAAATTCGGCATGCTCTTCCTCTGTTACGTCTTCTACGGGCTGGCGGCGCGCGAAGTGCTCGGCGATCGCCGGCTGGCGGCATTCGCGATGCTGACGCTGCTGACCCTGCCCCAGGTCTCCTACATGCCGCAGCAGGATTTGACGCACACCGTGGCGGTGCTGGTTGCGACCTCGCTCTTTCTTTATGCCGCCTTCCGTACGCTGTCACGGCCCAGTGTCTGGAGCTATCTGCTGCTCGGTATCGCGGCGGGGCTCGGCTTCATCTCGAAATACAACTTCGCGATTCTGCCGGTTGCCATCTTCGTCGCGGTGCTCGGCGACCGCGGCTGGCGGCCGCGCTTGATGGACCGGCGCATCCTCCTGACCTTTGCCACTGGTCTGTTGATCGTTCTGCCGCATACGCTATGGCTGCTCGGCCATTTCGATCTCGCTTCCGCGGGAACGCTCAAGAAGATGAAGCCCGAGCATGGCATTGCCTTCATGCCGCCTGCGATTATGGGCCTGATATCGCTTCTGCAGGCGATCCTTGCCTTCTGCGCGTTGACGCTTGTTATCTTCTTCGCGGTTTTCCGCCGCGAAGGTCTGGCTGCCCTCAGGGCCGGCGACCGCTACACTCGCTTGATGGAAAGGATGATGGTCGTCAGTCTCGTTCTCGTCGCACTCGTCGTCGTCGCAACGGGAGCGACGCATCTGACGGAACGCTGGCTCAATCCCTTCCTGCTCGCGCTGCCGCTCTATCTTTTCGCCAAGCTGAAGGCGGCGGGTTTGGATATGGGGCCGGGGTTGAGGCGCTTGTGGCCGGTCGTTCCGATTATCATGATCGTGACACTGTTACCGCTCGGCGGCCAGGTGCTCGGTGCCCGCTACATCAATTCCTACAACTGGGCCAATGCGCCCTTCCGTGAACTGGTCGAAAAGATGGTATCGGAGCGGCGGCCCTCGCTCGTCCTCGCTGACAGCGTCTATGTGGGCGGCAATGTCCGCCTGAAGGTGCCGGCAGACCTTCCGGTGCGGACGGCGGCCGTGATCGCTCCCGGCGACGATCTCGGAGACGCCGTGCTTGCCGTCTGGCGTCCGCCGCGCGGAACGGCCGACCTGACGGTCCCCGCCGATATCGCGGGGGTACTCGAGGCGGCAGGCCTTGCGACATCAGGCCCGCAGCTTGCCGAGGCACCCTATTATTTCGGAAAAGCCGATGACCGGTACAGGCTCGGCTATGCCTGGTACAGGCAATCCGCCGCGGAATAGGGCGGCGTTCCGGTTACGCCCGGATCAATCCGAAAACTGCTCCGCCAAAATCCTGTCGGACCAGGACCTGTCCGGGTCTGAGAGAATGCGTGCGGTAATCCGTTCGGAGCGCGCGATGCGGACGCTCAGGACCGACTTCACCTCGGCATTGTCTGCGACGGCGTTGACGGGGCGTTTTTCGCTTTCCAGAACGGTGATATCCACCGTCACCCGGTCGGGCAGCAGCGCGCCGCGCCAGCGGCGGGGGCGGAAGGCGCTGACCGGGGTCATGGCGAGAAGCGGCGCTTCCAGCGGCAGGATCGGGCCGTGGGCGGAGAGATTATAGGCCGTCGAGCCGGCGGGGGTGGTCACCATCAGCCCGTCGCAGATCAGTTCCTCCAGCCGCACATGGCCGTCGACGACGACCTTCAGCTTTGCCGCCTGGTAGGACTGGCGAAACAGCGACACCTCGTTGATGGCAAGCGCTTCCGTCACCGTTCCGTCGGTGGCGGTCGTGGTCATGCGCAGCGGATGCAGGGCGTTTTCGACGGCGGCGTCGATGCGCTTCGGCAGGTCGTCGGTCCGGTAGTCGTTCATCAGGAAGCCGACGGAACCGCGGTTCATGCCGTAGACGCGTTTTCCGGTGTTCATGGTGGAGTGCAGCGTCTGCAGCATGAAGCCGTCGCCGCCGAGCGCCACGATCACTTCGGCCTCGTCCTCGCCGACATGCCCGTAAAGCCGGATCAGCTCGTCGCGCGCGGCGAGCGCTTCCGGTGCCTGCGAGGCAAGAAAACAAAGAGACTTCGGTTCACGCGCCATGCATCGTCCTTTTCGGGCGGGGAACGAAAGCCCCGTTTTTCACTTTACAGGAAGTCAGAATCTGATAGTTGGCTTCGCTATGCCCTTGTAGCTCAGTTGGTAGAGCACCTGATTTGTAATCAGGGGGTCGCGGGTTCGAACCCTGCCGGGGGCACCATTCTTTCTTCCTTTATTTTGCCAGATAGGTCCGCGCCGCATAAAGTGCGATCGCCGCGGCGTTAGAGACGTTGAGCGACTTGATTGCGCCCGGCATGTCGAGCCGCGCCAGCGCGTTGACCGTCTCGCGCGTCTTCTGCCGCAGCCCCTTGCCCTCGGAGCCGAGGACCAGTGCGACCTTGTCGCCCGAAAACGTGCCTTCGAGGGGAGCGGGTCCCTCCGAATCGAGGCCGATCGTCGTGAAGCCGAGCCGGTGCAGCTCGCCCAGCGCATCGGCGAGATTGCCGATCTGGATATAGGGAATGAGTTCCAGCGCGCCGGAGGCGGATTTCGCCAGCACACCCGATTCGGTCGGGCTGTGGCGCATGGTGGTGATGACGGCGCCGGCGTTGAAGGCGACCGCCGAGCGCATGATGGCGCCGACATTGTGCGGATCGGTCACCTGGTCGAGCACGAGCAGCAGCGGGCTGTCCTTCAGCGCTTCGAGCCGGCGGACGGGCAGGGGGCGCGTCTCCAGCATCACGCCCTGATGGATGGCGTCGGGGCCGAGCACCTTGTCGATATCATGCGGCGGCACGATCTCGACGGGAAAGCCGAGCGTCTCCGGATCGACCTCAAGCCGCGCCAGCGCGTTCTGCGTGACCGACAGCTTTATGAGACGCCGTTCGGGATTGTCGAGTGCGGCGCGCACCGTGTGAAGGCCGTAGAGGAAGACCTGCTCGGGCGCCAGCGCCGGCGGCTTCCAGTCATCGCCGCCGCGCTTGCGCTTTTGCGGCAAGGGGGTCGGAATTTCGCCGCGTTCCCGCTTGGCGTCGCGATGCGCGCGCCGAAGCGTGGCATAGTGCGTATCCTTCGCGGACTTGTCGTTGCCGGTAGGTTTTTCAGGGCCGGATCGGCCGGAAGATCTGTCTTTGCTCATGCGGCTTTATACCGGGCGCGATGTTGCGCGCCTAGTGCATGTCGCGCAAAAGTGCGTAGCGGTTTTGCGACGACGACATGCACAAAAACAAAAGCCAAAGCGCGGCGCGCGGATCAGGAAGATCGCGACGCGCTTTGGTCCTTCTTGCCTCGGCCACTTTCCACAAGCGCTGAAATTTTTTCGTCATTTTTGCCGAAACCGCATGTTGACAGACGGAAACGCTCCGTCCATATACGCGGCGCAGGTTGACGGCGGCGACGCAAAAGACCGGCAAGCTTGGTCGACCGATCCGGACGAAAAAACTGGAGAGATGCCCGAGTGGTTAAAGGGGACGGACTGTAAATCCGTTGGCTCAGCCTACGTTGGTTCAAATCCAACTCTCTCCACCATTCGTCCTCGGATCGAACGAATACCGCGGGTATAGCTCAATGGTAGAGCAGCAGCCTTCCAAGCTGAATACGCGGGTTCGATTCCCGCTACCCGCTCCAAAAACAATTTGCCCATTTCATAGTTAAGTGAGTTGAATTAACTTCGCTTTTTCTCGCGATAAAAAATCGGTTATGCCAAAAGCCCTTCGATCTGACACATATGCCGGCATGCTTGTTGGCACATAAATCGTTGGTCTGGTCATGGGCAGGCATCGGAAGTCAGTTGTCGATTCGGATAGTCGATCAGCGGAATGTCGATGAAGCGCACCAGACGGGATCGGCGCGACAGGACTGCTTCGGGTTGCGCCTCGACCTCGGCAAGAAACCTCCTTGCATCCGTGCGGAGCCCGGCAATATCCACGCCGCTGAGCGCGGCGAGGGTCTCCACCATAGCGCGCATCGCCTCCCGTTTGCTGAACTTTTGCCAGTTCTTGTAAGCGTTCCGCAGGTCGAATCCAAAGCCGATGGCCTCCAGAAATGCGCCAAGATGAAGAAAGGGGACGTCGGTTTCGGTTCCTTCTTCCTCAATAGGCTCCTCGCCAGCAAACACGTCGAGGAGCATCTTCAGCATCTGCTCGTCTCGCGTGGCGTAGCGTTTCTCCTGCTCGAGCGAGAGGAAGCCCCATCGGGAGAGCAGCCCTTCGGCGTCATCGCCGCGTCCGGCTGAATGAAGCAGGGCGGTGGCGTTACGAACGAACCTGATGGGCGGTGGGGCCGGCTTGTCGCTGATTTTCCGCAGAAGGGTCGCCAGAAGCGTGTTGCTTCTTTCGGCGGGAAGGTTCCGGAGCATCTCCTCGAACGCGGCTGTTGCGAATGCGATGACGAGGTCCTGAGCGTCGTCGCGCGCCGTCGAGCCGGGCGGCGGACCGAAATCCTCCGGATGCATGCCGAGGGCCGGCAAGTCGAGGAACATGGTGACGAGGGCGTCGAGGTCGTAGTGCCGGGGTCCCGCCGCCGCCAGGCAGGCCCAGACGGCAAAGCGCACCCAGTTCCGCGGGGCATCGCGGATCGCCCTTGCCCGCCGCGCGACTGCGTCTGGATAGAGTTTCGTCGCGCGGAGCAGGATCGGAAGGATGCCGCAGGCCGCTGCCGGCGTGGACAGGAGAAGGGCGAAGGCGGCGTCAAGGATCTCCGCGACGAGGTCCGCCGGCAATCCGCCGTCGCTGTCGGCAAGCAGCGCGACACAGGCACCGATCCTCCTTGCATGCGGGACGCTTTCGTCGGCAGGCGTCAGCAGGGCGCGGGCGACGGGAACGGTAAGACCAAGGCCGCCCGCGAAAATCAGCAGCTCCAGGAAGGCGGTGCGTTGTGAGCCGGACAGGATCGCAGCATCGCGCGCGTCGGCGGGAAGGCTCGCAAGATAACGCGCGCCCGCATATTCGCCGAGCGTCTTGTGGACGAACAGCAGCATCTCCTCACCGGCGTGGCGTACCTGTTCGATCAGGCCCGTCTGGCGCCAGAACGCCACGCATTCCTCGAACTCTGTCTCCGCCCTGAGTCTCGACACGCCCAGCTCGTCGGCCAGGATATCGGCGCATCGCGCACGGACCAGATTCAGCCGCGCGTCCGGATTTGCCGTTAGCACCCAGCCCAGCACGTCCGCGCAACGGATCGCCAGGCTGCGGAAGGGCGGGGCATCGACGCGGGCATTGGGCGCCCGCTCGATCCGCTCGAACAAGCGCGCGTAGAGCTCGCTCCTGCGGTCGCCGAACTCGATCCGGTCAATGCCGAACAGGACGCCGAAACCGAGGAGCAGGGGACTGCGGCTCAGGAGGTCGCCGTCTGGGCTGCGCGCGAGCTGTCGCTCGATGAAGGCCTGCGTGGCGAGCCGTTCTGCGGGCGCGTCGGGATAGATGCCTGCAAGAAGGCGCTCGATATGGTCGCCCGCGCGAAAGGGATCGAGCGCCAGTATCTCGTAGTGGCGCCAGCCGCTGAGATACGGCGTCTCGTAGCCGACCGACCGCGTGGTGACGATCACGCGGCAGCCCGGATGGCTCTCGGCGAAAGCGGCGAGGTTGCGTGCGATACGGTCTTGGGCGTTGCCGGTCTCGTCCAGGCCGTCGCACAGCAGTACGCCGGACGTCAGAAACGTTGGCGTGATCGCATCAGGAGCGACGCCGCAATCCTGCACGCCGAGCGCCAGGAGATTTTCGAGGAAGGACTCGCCACGCCGCAGCGCCAGCGCCTTCGCATCGACCCTGACGACGGGGAAGCCGTCTCGCGCATAGGTCAGCGCCAGCTTACGGATCAGCATGCTCTTACCCACACCGGGACCGCCGAGGACGACGCAATGTCGGTAAAATCGTCCGATCGATATGTTCGCGATGGACGGGACCGCCCCATCGGCCACGGAATATCCGCCGTTGCGATAGCGGGCCAGTATCGCGTCGATCGCCGCGGGCCTGCCGGTTTCCATATCCATCGCGACGATGACGGGCAGGTCGATCCATGCCCTGTCCATCGAGAGCGGCCGGGGCACATTGAAGATCGAGAAGGAGCGGTTGGACGCGACGACATGCTGCCGAAGCCGGGCTTCGGCCTCGCGCACGGCCTCCTCGTCCTCGCGCCTCGCGGCGCGCTTGAACGCCCTCTGCTCGCTGAACGGAACCTGGCTCGACGTCGCATCCTCGAATACGCGTAGGAAGTCCGCCCGCGTCAGGGGAGGGGCCGCTTCGGACGAGGCGGTTTCGAACACCCGGCGATGAAGGGCGTCGAGGGCCTTCTGTGAATCGCCCGGCGATGCACCGGTCTTCTCGCCGTGCAGGACCAGCGCGTTCCTGATCGTCCGGACCATGTCGCCGCTGTCTCCCTGACCCGTGCTCCATTCCATCGGCAGGATCAGCCTTTCGATCACCTCGGCGGGCGTGGCGCCTTCGAGAAAGGCCTTCACCTCGAACAGGATATTCGGCTGCCCGCACAGGAAGTCCGCGATCCGTTCCGCCTTGGCGAGGGACTTTTGCGTCTGTGGCGCGGTGCGAATGTCCAACCAGAGGCGAATCCCGCTCTGGGCCTTGCCGAAAGGCTGTTCCCGCTCGATGCCGATGCCGGATGTCGTCATGTAGCGGTAGCGGATGCGGAATTCGCGATTCCGCTCCCGGTGCCGCCAGAAGGCGTTGATGGCGTCGGCTACGCCTTTCGTGCGAAGCGTGATATTTCCCGATCCGGCCGTGTGGCGCGCCTGACCGAGCACGGCTTCCTGGCCGTCGACCCGATCGAAATCCTCTGCCCCTTCGAGATAGAGCTCTTCATGATCATCGAGATCGAGCCAGACATTGATGCTCCGTACGATCTGATAGCTGTAGCCGCGCAATATATTTCTGGCATTGCGCTTCGGGTCGGCATTCAGGCGGTTCATGAGCTTCGGGTTGACTTTCTTTTTCACCAATAAGGACGAAAATAAACTCCGTCTGGAGTGGTTATGCCTCGGGTAAGCGCTCTCACTGCATTCATTTCAATCGAAGCAGATTGTTATGTCAAATCATGGTGAAAAAGCCGTGCTGACGGCGGATAATCAAGCACGATCCCAAGCGACCGCCGGGCATTTCTCGATGCCGCGGCGCCGCCGCACCGTCGCCGGATGTTCCTCACCCCCGCCAAGGGTCTTTGTATATTCCGGCTCTCCGAAATTCGCTGTGTGGGGAGCGGATCCACTCCTTGATATATCGATGTCCTTGATGAGCCATACGCGACAGTCCTGCTACGTCGGGCCGCCGAACTGCATGGTACCACGCATCGGGCAAAGCGGCTGACATTGTTCGCGCCCGCCGTCCCGGCCCAAGAATAGGGCGCGCAATTAAAGTCTTGCGCAAACGCGCCGAAAGCCTTAAACGGCGGCGCTAAACCGGTTCGCCGGGGCCACCATCTACGTTCACAGGAAGCATTCAAATGGCAAAGAGTAAGTTTGAGCGCAACAAGCCGCACGTTAACATCGGCACGATTGGCCACGTTGACCATGGCAAGACGTCTCTGACGGCAGCGATCACGAAGTACTTCGGCGAGTTCAAGGCG
>Ga0153956_1001028_pt1 | contig 27144 bp, 25 predicted proteins | sample TSFL040MetaG_FD_104704 | JGI IMG/M metagenome (GOLD analysis project Ga0153956, IMG submission 104704) | Attine ant fungus gardens microbial communities from Florida, USA - TSFL040 MetaG | ecosystem: Host-associated > Fungi > Mycelium > Unclassified | place: USA: Florida, Wekiwa Springs... | reverse complement strand
CTCGGCGCCTTCCTGATCAACGTTGCCGCGGTGATCTGGTTGTTGTGGAGCAAAAGACTTTTCGGTCTCAACGGTGGCGCCGCGACGTACTACGCCGAGCATCACACCGAGAGTCTGCTCAGCGTGGAGCGCGCCGGTCTGGCCACGGCTAGCGACTGATTCTGTCTCGAATCTGCTGCCGCAGATCATGTTTGGATACTTTCCCGTTGCTGGTCAACGGCAGGGAATCGACAAACACCACGTGCCGGGGTCGCTTGAAGGCGGTCAGCCTGGCCCGGACATAGGACACCAATTCTTCTCCGTGTGGCTTGCACCCGGGCCGTGGCACCACCACCGCGCAAATCGCCTCGCCCCAGTATTGGTCCGGAACACCCACCACCGCAACCTGATCCACCGCTGGATGGCCGGAAAGCACATCTTCGACCTCGCGGGACGATACGTTCTCGCCGCCGGTGATGATGATGTCCTTGAGCCGGTCGGAGACCACCAACCGTCCGGCGTCGTCGATCCGTCCGACATCGCCGGTGTGCAACCACCCGTCCTCGGTGGCCGGTCGGTCTGGCCAGTAGTGGGTTGCTACTTGTGCTCCGCGAACCAGGATCTCGCCGTCGACGCCGATCCGGATATGAACACCGTCGTGAGGACGTCCCGCGGTGGCCAACACGGCCGTGTCGCCGGCTGCACCGGCGCGGTGCTCGTCGGGGCCGAGGAAGGTGACGTTTCCGCCTGTCTCGGTCATCCCATAGCCCTGATGGAATCCCACATCGAGACGGTCCAGTGCACGGCGCAGCAACCCGGCTGAGATGGCCGACGAGCCATAGGCGATGTCCCGCAGCGACGGCACATCCAGGCCGGTGTCGTCGAGATGGCTCAACAGGCTGTGGATCATGGTCGGTGCCAGCGAGCACGCCGTCACATGCTGGGCGTTGACCGCGGCCACGAACGTATCAGGGCGAAATACCGCTACCGGCAACACCGTTGACGCCACACTGTGGTGGACGAGCATGTTGTATCCGGCGATATGACACATCGGGAACGGCAGCAGGTACACGCCGCCTCCCGTTACGCCACGGCCGGCGACGGTTCCGCGCACCGCGGCGGTGATCGAGCGGTGAGTGTGGACCACGGCCTTCGATGCACCGGTGGTGCCGCTGGTGAACAGCAACCAGGCCGGGTCATCGGGCTGCGGTTCGGGCGGTGCATCCGGTGAAATAGCGTGACCGTCACGCCATTGCGGATCGTCGAATGACACCGCACGGTAACCCGGCAGCTCGCAGAGATACGACGGGTCACCGAGAACCAGGGCCGGAGCGACGGTGTCGAGTTGCGCTCGTCGTTCGGCCGCGGCGAGTCGTTGGTTGACCAGCACGAGGATGCGTCCCGCCCGCGGCACCCCGTAGTAGAGCAGGGCGTAGTCCAGGCTGTTGTCGGCCATCACGGCAACCCGATCGCCCCGCTGGGTGCGCACCGCGATCCACGCCGCGGTGGCCCGGATCGCGGCATCGAACGCGGCGAAAGTGGTTGTGGTGCCGTCGCCTTCGACGATCGCGGGCCGCTCGGGCGCAATGCCGGCGGCAGTGCTGATCAGCTCGTGGATCAGTGCGGTCACGGTGATGATTCAGTGCTTTCCGGCGGCCCGTTTGTCGGTGACCCCGCGCAACTGGGTGTCACGCACATGGATCTGACCGCGGTGCACACCGATATCGTGCAGGATGTTCTCCGGGATCCAACCGACACTGATCACGCACCGCGCGAGCATCTCGTTCGATGGGCTGTCGATACCGATCTCGCCGGTTTTGATCCCTTCGGACAACAGTGCTTTCATCTGTTTGACGCGGGTAGTGAACAGCCATCCCGGATTCGGGGTGTTCGGCGGGGACTGGCGCATCCAGGCCAGCTGGATGCGGAACTCATCGCCGAAGTGCGCCAAGGCGTTGGTGTTGATCCAACTGAGAGCATCGATCTTCTCCACCGCCGTGGCATCGGAGGCCAAGACATCGGTCCACCCGGTAGCCACTTTCTCGCCGAATGACTGCATGATCGACATCAGCAGTTCTTCCTTGGAGCCGATCAGCCGGTACACGGTCCCGGTGCCCAGTCCCGCGGCCGCCGCGATATCGCGCACCGTGGTGCCTTCGTATCCACGCCGTCCGAACTCGCTGCGTGCCACCGACCGGACGAAACTTGCCTTGTCGTCGGATTCGGCAGCCGATCGTGCCTCCGCAGCCCAGGACTGCACCAACGCGTCGGCGGCCCGATAGGCGGCCGAATGATCCAGTCGTTTGTCGGTGACCGGGCCACTGGCGATACCCTCCAAAAGGATCCGGCACAGTAGGACCGCGACGCGGTCGGTCTTGGCGGTGTGGCGCACCACATCCAGTCCGACCTGCATCATGGTCTGGCATATCCGGTCGGCCAGCACGGCCAGATCGATATCGGTGCGCAGATAGCCGTTCCACCGCGCGGTGCGCAGCGTCTGCTGCATGGCGTCGAGAATGGCGGTGGGCCGTTGGGCGGCCAGTGCCACCAATTCCGGTTTGGCGCTTGGTCCCTCGTAGAACGACATCTGAAGTGCCGCGCGATGGGCCACCGCGCAGGAGGCGATGGCGGTACCGAGTTCGGCGATGCGATCGAAGGGAGTGCGCGAATCGGGTGCGTCGAGTCGTTCGATGGCGCGTGCGGCGATCTGATCCAGGTCCTCGTGGTAGCTGCGCAGCAGCTCGACCAGAATGGCTTCTTTGGATTCGAAGTGGTGATAGAGACTGCCCGGCAGAATACCCGCGGCGGCCGCGATGTCCTGTAATGACGTGCGCAGACCGGAAGTCGCGATCAGTTCTGCTGCGGTGTGCAGGATCTCGGTGCGGCGGGTGCCGTCGTCATGCGCACGACCGGCGTCGGCGCCCGAATTGGAGCCGGCCCTTGGACGACCCACGACACCTCCCATCACCGCTGATTGGGGACAGACGCTACCAGTGCGGTGCGATGCGGCGAAGCAACCTCGGTTGTCCCGAGTCGGTTTTCTCGCCGATTACTCATTGTCCGGTCGGCTCGGGAAACGCGACTTCGGCGCCGCCGGGCATGGGGCTGATCCCCAGCCGTCCGCAGACTTCGAGTACCTCGTCGACAATCGATTCGGGGATCAGGTAATCCGCGGTGGCGGACACTTCGTCGAAGTGCTCGTGAATATCGTCGACGGTCGGTGTGCTGTCGGTGTCGGCCAGCCAGCCTTCGCCGAGTCCGACGAAGACCCGTGCGTACCGGCCGGCGCAGGCCGAGTAATTCTGATGGCTCACCCGGCACGCCCGGCTGGCCAGATAGACCACCATCGGGACGACGAGTTCGGGTCGTATCGCGCGCATGAAGCCGGACTCGCGCAGGAATGTCTCGTCGCCCACGGTCTCGCTGACCATCCGCGAAAAGCCGGTGGGCAGAACCGTATTCGACACGATGCCGTGCTGTGCACCCTCAATGGCGATGACATTGGACAAACCGACCAGACCGGTCTTGGCCGCCGCGTAGTGGGCTTCCATCGGTTGGCCGAAGTTGCCCGCGGAGGATGAGATGAAGACGAATCGGCCCGCTTTCTGCGCGGCCATCACCTTGAACGCGGGCTGACTGAGGTAAAAGCCGCCATCGAGATGGACGCTCAACATGTTTCGCCAGGTCTGCGGTGTCAATTCATCGAACGGGATGCTGTTGAAGATCCCGGCGTTGCTGATCACCGCGTCCAGCCGGCCGAACGAATCGACTGCGGTGTCGACAATGGCCTGTCCGCCTTCGGGGATGTCCACCGAATCGTAGGAGGCGACCGCGGTGCCACCGGACTGGCGGATCTCGCCCACGACGTCGTCGGCCACGCTGGTATCGGATCCTTCGCCGCGCATGGTTCCACCGAGGTCGTTCACCACGACTGCGGCGCCGCGCCGCGCCAGCTCATGGGCATACAGCCGTCCCAGGCCGCGGCCGGCGCCGGTCACGATGGCGACCTGATCGGTGAAATCGATCATCTGAGCCTCCTCGAAAGCTCATCTGCGTGAACAGAGTTGATAAATGGCACTCCAAATGGAGCCTCGGAAATTCCCCGCCGCCCGATATCGCCGTGGCGATTGACTGCGGCCACGTCGTGACCCTACGTTGGAACAGATATTTGGTCAACGATGTGGGACCTGCCGGGATTGTGGAGGGTACGTGATGCTTGACGAGGACCGGCTCGCCCGGCTGTCGGTCGTTGCCTCGGCGTTGGCCGGATGCCCGGTGATGGTCGTCGCGCAGGAACCCGGATCGTCACCGTGGACGGACGGACAAAGTATTTTCGTAGACCCGTTGGTGTCCTGGCGCGGGCTGCTGGAATCCATTGCAGTTCAGGCATCGCTGATCGCCGCGGGCAGCCTGGATGCCGATATCGTCAAGGCGCTGAACAAGAGCGGCAAGGTGGCGGCCCGCTATCTGTCCATCGAGGGGCGCCGCGCACTGCTGGCCAACGCCGATGTGCTGCCCGGCTCCCTGCAGCGGTTGGCCGATCCGGCCGCGGCGAGTCGAAGCGAATCGCCCGGCCAGTCCTTGGTGATCGCCACGAGCAGGGTGCCGGTAGCGCCCGCGCCCGCGCAGTTCGGTGTGATCCGGGCCAAGAAGTTGTTGGCCACCCTGGCGCGGAGCGCCAAGGCGGTCGACCACGACAAGGTCGGTCACGTGCCGCGGCGCGAGAGCATGCGGGAACTGGAAGAACTCGACGACGGCGAATTGCTCTCCGGGGACGATCACGAGGACCTGTTCACCAGTCCGGTCGGTGGCGGTGGCTTCATCGGAAAGTGGCTGAAGAAGCTGCTGTCATCCGCGCGCGCGGGTAGCAGGGGAGGCGGACCGCCCGGAGCGGGTAACGCTACCCATCGCACCAAGTCGTCCAACAAAGGCGCCCATGCGGTTTCGTCCACCGCATCGGCAGCGACCGAGGATGGTGCGGATGTCACGACAACCGGTGTGCGGTACCCCGAGTGGGATGTCGGTCGCAAGCAGTACCACCCGGACTGGTGCACCGTTCGGGAAATCGAACCCCAGGTCAAATCGTCGAGCTCGGCGGAGATCGACGACGCGATCGGGGTACGGCGCCCGCTGGCCCGCTTGGGTATGGGTCTGCAGCGGCGTCGCCGGCAGTCGCAGGGGGACGATATCGACATCGATGCCGCGGTGGCGGCGCGAGTCGAGGTGATGGCCGGTTCGGTACCCGATGAGTCGGTATACCTCGACAGCGTGCGTCGCCGTCGCGATTTGTCCGTGTTGGTGCTGCTCGACGTATCGGGGTCGTCGGCCGAGGCGGGCACTGTTGGCAAGACCATTCATGAACAACAGCGCCTTGCCGCCGCCAATCTCATGGTCGCGCTGCATGATCTCGGTGACCGCGTCGCGCTGTATGCCTATAACTCGCAGGGGCGCTCGGCGGTGAACCTGTTTCCGATCAAACGGATGGACGAGCATCTGGACAGTGGGGTGCTGCGCAAGCTCAACAGTCTTGAGCCGTCGGCATATTCGCGGTTGGGGGCCGCGATCCGGCATGGCAGTGCGGTGCTGGAGGCACGTGGCAGCACCCCGCGCCGGCTGCTGATCGTGCTTTCCGACGGTTTGGCCTACGACCATGGCTATGAGCGCGATTACGGTGCGGCGGATGCGCGTCGGGCGCTGACCGAAGCCCGCAGGCGCGGCACCGGCTGTGTCTGTCTGACGGTCGGGGGCAGTGTCGACGCGGCGGCTCTGCGCAGCGTGTTCGGTAGCGCCGCATATGCGGCGGTGCGCTATCCCGAGCAGTTGCCGGGCGTTATCGGACCATTGTTCCGGTCGGCGGTGCGCTCCGCTGAGGTCAAGCGGCGAATATCGTGAGACATCCTTGAACCAAATATCTGTTCCGACTAGGCTCCGAAAGACCGCAACGACGCGCGAAGGGAAGTTTCATGCCAAACCCCCGAGGGACGGCCCGTATCGGCACGATTCCGGCGGCGGTGCCATGACCGTGAACGAACTCGATCGCCAGTATGAGGTCGCGGGTGGGGTTGCCTGCGATCGTCCCTATTACGAGGCGGTCGGCAACGAGGAACGCATCTTCAAAGCGGCCTATCGGCAAGGGCTTTCGCTGCTTCTCAAAGGTCCCACCGGTTGCGGCAAGACCCGGTTCGTCGAGGCGATGGCACACGATCTGGGACGTCCGTTGATCACCGTGGCATGCCACGACGACCTGACGGCCGCCGATCTGGTCGGCCGGTATCTGCTGCGGGGCGATGAGACGGTCTGGGCCGACGGGCCGTTGACCCGAGCTGTGCGCGAAGGGGCGATCTGCTATCTCGATGAGGTTGTCGAGGCGCGGCAGGACACCACCGTGGTGTTGCACCCGCTCGGTGACCATCGTCGCCAGCTGCCTATCGAGAGGCTGGGCGTGACGCTCGACGCGGCACCGGGATTCGGGCTCGTGGTGTCCTACAACCCGGGCTATCAGAGTGTGTTGAAGGACCTGAAGGACTCGACCCGGCAACGCATGGTGGCGATCGAATTCAGCTATCCGGCACCGGAAGTCGAAGAAGGCATCGTGATCCGTGAGGCGGGTGTCGAACGTTCGGTGGCTGCCGAGTTGGTGCGCTTCGGGCAGGCTGTCCGGCGGCTGGAGACCGGGGGACTGCGTGAGGTCGCGTCGACGCGCGTGTTGATCGCGGCCGGCCGGCTCGTGGCCGAGGGGTTGTCGATGCGGGAAGCGGCGCTGGCCGCCATCGCCGGCCCGTTGACCGATGACGTCGCGGTTGCCTGCGGGCTGGTCGAGATGATCGACGTCTATCTCGAGACGCCGCGGTAGCGCGTATCCATTGACCTGGTTTCGACTCGTCATTACTGTCGGAACAAATATTAGGTAGTAACCGGATTTCCCTCGACAGGGAGTTTCAGGAGATCGGATGTCCTACGAGAGCACTGCCGAACCCATCAAGGTCGGCTACCTGATGGATTTCACGCTGCCCCCGGGCTTTCCAGAGGAGTTGTTGGCGTCCTTCACCAGGACCTTCGATCTGGTTTTCGAGGAAGCGGTGGCGCAGGGTGTGCTGGACCGACCGATCCAGATGATCTACAAGGAAGTCGAAGGCCTGCCCAAGGGCTCGGTGAAGGCGGTGATCGACGCCTACGGTGAACTGGTCGACGAGGGCGCCCTGGTGGTGTTCGGTCCGAACATCACCGACAACTGCGTACCGCTCCGGGAAGCGATCGAGGAACGCTTCAAGGTTCCGGCGATCAGCGTCACCGGTACCGACGACTGGCTCGGTGAGTGGACGTTCGCCTTCCCGCAGGGTTCGATGACCGATGAACCGATCTTCCTCGCAGACCTGATCTCCAAGCGGGGCCTGACCCGGATCGGCGTCCTGGTCGAACAGAGCCTGATCGGCGAGAGCTACCTGAAGAATCTGCGAAGTGCATGCCGCCGCAACGGTATTCGGATCATCGCCGAGGCGGCCATCGCGCAGACTGCCCAGGATATCGACGGGGCCGTCCGCTCGCTGCACGAGGCCAAGGCCGAGGCCATCGTGCACCTGGGCTTCGGCTTCGGAATCGTGTTCATCAATCCGGTGCTGCAGGCCCTCGATTGGGACCCGCCTCGGTTCACCACCACCGCGTTCCAAAACGCCTGGGTCAACCCGATCATGTGGAACGCCTTCCTGGGCTGGGTGGGCGTCGACCAATACGACGAGGGAAATCCGATAGGGCAGGCCTGGTTGGATCGCTACGCGCAACGCTACGACGGCAGTCGGCCCGAGTATTGCGTCACCGTGGTCAACCACGATGTGGCGGCAACGTTGGTGCGTGCCTTCGCCGATTCGCACCCGCTCAGCCCGCGGGGCGTCAAGGAGGCGCTGGAACGGGTGAAGATGATGCCCGCTGCCTCTGGAGCGCCGGGAACTCGTGTGTCCCTTGGTAAATGGACACGACGTGCCTGGATGGGAGCCGGCTACCTGGTCGCCCGGCAGCTGGACGCCGACGGCGTCAATTCGCACCTAGTCGATCGCTTCGGAGAGGAAGGCTGAATCGATGACCACCAAGGATCCGGCGCCGCTGTTGGAGGAGGCGCCCAAAGCGCCCGAGAGTAGGCGGAGTTGGGGTGGCTACATTGGCTTCCTCGCGCTGATGGCCTTCTTCGCCCTGTTCATTCTGTCGTCGCGCAGATACGTTGATCCGCGCGTCGCAATGCCGGGGGTGGAAGGCCGGCCGCGTCCGGTGAAGTTCATCTTCGGTTGGGATCATTGGATTTATCTGCACGAGGTCGGTACCGTCGTCGCGCTGATCGCGCTGATCGTCGTATTTATCATCGGCTGGAAGCGCAATCCAGGTAGCCCGGTGATGTTGATGTTCCTGTGCACGACGTTGATTGTGTGGCAGGACCCGATCATGAACTGGGCACCGTTCGCGGTCTACAACCCTGAACTATTGCACTGGCCGGAATCGTGGCCGCTGGTGTCGTTGTCCCCGACAGTCGAGCCCTTCTTGGTATTCGGCTATGTCATGTTCTATTTCGCTCCGTACTTCCCGTCTGTCTGGATTCTGCGCAAGTTGCAAGCGCGCCAAGGTCCTGGCGGATTCGCGACGCGGCATCCATTGATCAGTCTCGGCTTGTTGGCCTTGGCCATCGGATTTGTCTTCGACGCCTGCCTGGAGATCTTCCTGGTGCGCACCGGCATGTACATCTACTCGCAGGTCATCCCGTTCGGGTCGGTGTTCACTGGCACCACCTTCCAGTTTCCGCTGATCTGGGAGTCGTTCTCGGTGTGCTTCGTAATGGTTCCCGCGGCGATCCTGTGTTACCGCGACGACACCGGCAAATCGGTGGCCGAGAAGCTCTCTGCAAAGGCACGGCTCTTTCCGACCAAGCCGGTGTTGGGCACCTTTCTCGTCATGTTCGTGATCATCAACGTCTCGTACTTTGCGTACGGGGCGTGGTTCGCTGTCATCAAGGCCAGTGGTGCCGCCACCGCCGTCGCCTGTCCGTGGCCGTATCCAGAGGCGAAAGTGTTCGATCCGCAGGGCTATTACGAAAAGGCCGGTGCGCAAGGGCCGTTCTCCGTCGGCAAGTGGGCGACGTGGCAGAGCGGTCTTCCCCACGGACGTCCGGATGTCCAGCCACCGCCGCCCGGACAGGGTCCCTGCGCACCCGAGAATGCCCATGGCTGAGTCGCGTACCGTCGTCATCACCGGGGCGTCCCGGGGTCTGGGCTTCGCCTCGGCCGTGCGCCTGTACCGAGAGGGATGGCGCGTGGTCGCCGCGATGCGCACCCCCGATCGCGGGATGCGGTCGTTGCGCGAGGCAACGGGAGCGGCCGAGGACGACGACAGATTGGTCGGTGTGCAACTCGACCTGACGGACATGGTCTCGATCACCGCGGCGGCCAAGTCGATCGAGGATGCCGTCGGCGCGCCATACGCGGTGGTGCACAACGCCGGTATCTCCGCGGCCGGCGTGGTCGAGGAGACCGATGATGATCTATGGCAGCGGATGTTCGCCACCACGGTGATCGGCCCTGCGATGCTGACCAAGGCGTTGTTGCCGTCGATGCGGTCCGCGGGCTGTGGTCGCATAATCCTGGTGTCCAGCGCCGCCGGAGTGCGTGGACAGCCAAGCACCGCACCGTATTCCGCGGCCAAGGGCGCCCTGGAACGGTGGGGCGAGTCGATGGCCGGCGAGGTCGCCCCGTTCGGTCTGGGCGTTACGGTGCTGATCACCGGAACCTATGACACCGAGATCATCACCGACGCCGGCACCACCGACAATCGTGACCTCACCGGACCCTACGCGCGGCTGCACCAGACGATGAACAGCCGCGGTCGATTCGCGGTGAGTCTGGCCCGCAGCCCCGAGCGTTTCGTCGACGGTCTGACGGTGGCACTCGCCGATCACAAACCATTCGTCAAACGCAGTGTGGGGCCCGACGCCGCCATGCTTTTGGTGCTGAACCGGTTGCTACCCGCGGCCGGGATGCACCATATGTCCCGCGTGGTGATGGGAATACCTCGCCAAGGAGCGATGCGTGACGACGCTTGGCCGCTGACCGCGACACAGAACGCGATGGTGTTGGCCGCCAAGGTGATTCCGCAGCCGGTGATGAAACGATTGGTTGCCATGGCGGCACGTCGGGGGAGTAGCGACAATGGCTGAGACGCGCGCGTACGAACGGCGAATGCTGATCGACGGCACATTGGTTGACGGCGCGTCGGGCGCCTTCGTGAACATCAACCCGGCGACCGAGGAGGTACTCGGTGAGGTCGCCGATGCCTCGTCGGCCGATATGAACCGGGCGATCGATGCGGCCCGGCGATCGTTCGACGAGACCGACTGGTCGACGAATCATGCACTGCGACAACGATGCCTCGTGCAGTTGCACGACGCGATCGTCAGTGAACAGGAGGACCTGCGCGAAGAGCTCATCAGGGAGGTGGGCGCCCCGCGGGCGGTCACCCATGGACCGCAGCTGGACGCCCCGCTCGCGGACGGTCTGAGGTATCCGGCCCGACTGATCGATACTTTCCCATGGGAAACCGATCTCGGTGACACCGTGGTCTCGGTCACCGGTGTCAACACCACGCGCAAGGTATGGCATGAACCGGTCGGGGTGGTCGGGGCCATCACCCCGTGGAACTTTCCGTTCGAAGTGGTACTGAACAAACTCGGCCAGGCGCTGGCCACCGGTAACACCGTGGTCCTCAAGCCGGCGCCGGACACCCCATTCAACGCCACCAGACTCGGCCGCTTGATCGCCGAGCAGACCGACATGCCGCCGGGCGTGGTGAATGTGGTGACAGCGTCGGATCACCTTGTGGGCGAGGAGCTGACGCTCTCACCGAAAGTCGACATGATCTCGTTCACCGGTTCGACGGTAGTGGGCAAGCGCATCATGGAAAAAGGCGCCGCCACCATGAAGCGGCTCTTCCTCGAACTCGGCGGCAAGTCGGCGACGATCCTGCTCGAGGACGCCGACTTCAACACCGCCTGCCTGATCGGAATCGGACCGTTGATGCATGCCGGGCAGGGCTGCGCCGCGCCCACTCGGATGTTGCTGCCGCGGTCCCGCTACGACGAGGGCGTGGCCATTCTGCGGACCATTTACGAGAACATCAGGGCCGGCGATCCCCAGGATCCGTCGACACTGTGCGGTCCGGTCATCTCGGCCAAGCAACAGGCGCGCATTCTGGGCTACATCCGCAAGGGGGTCGACGAGGGCGCCACGATGCTGGTCGGAAGTGCCGAACCCCCTGCGCGATTAGATCGGGGATTCTGGGTTGATCCAACGCTTTTCACCGATGTCGACAACGCGATGACCATCGCCCAAGAAGAGATCTTCGGCCCCGTCCTCGTCGTCATTCCGTACGACGACGAGGACGACGCGGTGCGTATCGCCAACGAGAGCCGCTACGGCCTGGCGGGCAATGTGATGTCGGGTTCACTGGAGCGCTCGCTGTCGGTGGCGCGGCGCCTGCGCGCCGGCTTCATTGGTCTCAACGGCACCGCCGGTTACGGCGCCGACACACCTTTCGGCGGCTACAAGAACAGCGGCGTCGGACGTCAGAACGGCATCGCCGGATTTCACCAGTACACGGAAATCAAGTCCGTGGCCTACCCAGCGCAGTAGGAATCACAGCCAAAGGAATTGCAGTGGAACAGCTTTTTGATGATCTTGACGATTTCGGTGCCTTTGACAATGCAGTATCCGGAGATGTCCGCGACCCGTTCCCCGAACTGGCGCGGCTGCGTCGCGAGCAGCCCGTCCAGCGGATCGACATGTCGGCGATGCCGGGCGAAGAAGGCAAGCCCGTCTTCATCGTGTACCGCTACGACGACGCCCAACACATGCTGCGAGATAACCTGACGTACTCGTCGTCCGGCGTCATCGCCGCGTTCGGCCCGGTCCTCGGCGAGGGCGTCATGCTGGGGATGGACGAGCCGGTGCACGGTCGGCTGCGCGGACTGGTGTCCAAGGCGTTCACCCAGAAGTCGCTGGCGCGCTGGGAAGACGAACTCGTGGGACGCGTCGGCAACGAACTCATCGACAGGTTCTCCGGCGACGGCAAGGCAGATCTGGTCAAGCAGTTCACCTTCGACTACCCCAGCCGTATCATCGCCGGACTGCTGGGCCTACCCGAGGCGGACTATCCACAATTTCAGCGCTGGTCCATCTCGTTGCTGAGCTGGATCATGAATCCCGAACGCGGACTGGCGGCCTCGGCCGCGCTGGTCGAATATTACCGACCGATCCTGGAGGCCCGTCGCACCGAGCCGCGCGACGATCTGATCAGTCTGCTGGCCGCCGCCGAACTCGACGGCGAGAAGCTCACCGACGAAGAGATCTTCTCGTTCCTGCGGCTACTGCTGCCGGCCGGCGTCGAGACGACGTACCGCTCCCTGGGCAACCTGCTGTTCGGCTTGCTCTCCGATCCGGAGCAACTGGACGCGGTACGCGCTGACCGATCGTTGTTGGCGCAGGCCATCGAGGAGGCGGTGCGTTGGAATCCGCCGCTGCTGACCATCACCCGGACGACCACCTGCGATACCGAACTCGGTGGGGTACAGATTCCCGAGGGATGTTCGGTGATGCCGATGCTCGGTTCGGCGAACCGGCAGGAAGACCGGTGGGAGAACCCCGATCAATTCGACATCTTCCGCACGGCCAAGGGCAATCTCGGCTGGGGCCACGGGGTACATGTCTGCCTGGGCATGCATCTGGCACGCCTGGAGATGCGCACCGCCATCAACCTCCTGCTGGACCGACTGCCCAACCTACGCATGGACCCCGACGGGGACGATCCGCACATCCGGGGCCAGGTGTTCCGCTCGCCGACATCGCTACCCGTGCTGTTCGATCCGGCCTAGGAGAATCATTGACCGAGTTGCGGTTTGACGGACGCGCCGTCATCAACAACGCCGGTATCCACGATCCGGGACTGTTCGAAGAGCTGACCGTCGACCGCTACCGCACCATGCTCGACGTGCATTACTTCGGCGCACTGTTCGTGACGAAGGCCGCGTGGCCTCATCTGATCGAATCGGGCAGCGGGCAAGTGGTGAACACCGTCTCCGAAGCGATGCTTGGTGGTATCCCCGAACTGAGCAGTTACGGCGCCGCCAAGGGCGCGTCGCGAACAATCTCGACACCATCATGGATCTTCGCGATGCCACGATCACCAAATCCGCTGCGATGTCGATGTGATCGGTATCCCGTCGACCAACACTATTGAGGAGGACGCGTGAACGCTTCCACTGATGCCGATTTCGCCGGTGTCGACTTCTTCACCGACCCGTTGCTGATCCCGGACCCCTACGGTTACTTCGATTATCTGCGTGGGCAGTGCCCGATCCTGCCTGGTGGACCCGGCGGAGTCATCACGGTGACCGGTCACGCCGAAGCGCTTGCGGCCTATAAGGATCCGGCGTTGTCCTCGGCCAACGCGGTGGTCGGCCCGTTCGCACCGTTGCCGTTCGAACCCGAAGGCGACGACATCAGCGCGTTGCTCGCCGAACACCGGGCGCAGATCCCGATGAGCGAGCACGTCGTCACCATGGACTCACCCGAGCATGGACGCACCCGCGGACTGCTCAATCGTCTGCTGACCCCGAAAAGGCTCAGCGAGAACGAGGATTTCATGTGGCGACTGGCGGACCGTCAGCTCGACGAATTCGTCGGCAAAGGCGGCTGCGAGTTCATGGAGGCCTACGCCAAGCCGTTCTCGATGCTGGTGATCGCCGATCTGCTGGGCGTTCCGGTCGAGGACCACGACTTGTTCCGTGCGGTGCTGGCCGATCAGACGGTCGGTGCTCTCGATGACGAATTGGCGCACAACCCGTTGATGTGGCTGGACGACAAGTTCCGGACCTACATCACCGAGCGCCGCTCCGAACCACGCGAGGACGTCTTGAGCGAGTTGGCCCTGGCCAAATACGAGGACGGGTCGACACCCGATGTCGAACTGGTGGTGAAGCTGGCGACCTTCCTGTTCGCGGCCGGGCAGGAGACCACCACCAAGCTGCTCAGTGCCGCCATGCGCGTCATCGGCGAACGGCCCGAGGTGCAAGAAACGCTGCGCGACGACCGCAAGCTGATTCCGTCCTTCCTGGAGGAGACGCTGCGCCTGGAGAGCCCGGTGAAGAGTCACTTCCGGTTGGCCGAGCGCTCGACCACCATCGGCGGATGTCCGGTGCCGGCCGGAGCGACTGTGATGCTGTTGCCCGGCGCCAGCAATCGCGACCCGCAGAAGTTCGAGAACCCGAATGAGTTCCGCACCGATCGGCCGAATGTCCGGGAGCACATTGCCTTTGGCCGCGGTGCGCACTCGTGCCCCGGTGCGCCGCTGGCCCGCACCGAGGGGCGGATCTCGATGAACCGAATCCTGGATCGGATGTCCGATATCCGTATCGACGAGTCGCAGCACGGTCCGGCATCGGCCCGCCGGTATGCCTATGAGCCAACATTCGTGATGCGCGGATTGACCGCCCTGCACATCGAATTCACCCCCGCCTGACTCCCACACCATGTTCACCATGCGGTTCGATATGCGCGAGCGTGGCCGGTTGGCCGACGCGAAGCTGGATGCGGTGGAGAAGGTCACTGCCGCATTGGCTGCTGACTCGCGATTTTGGCGCGTTGCGTACCGCTGACCGATACGCAGCCCGCCCAAATCACCGGGAACGGCGGCGGTAGGCCGAGGGGGATTCACCGCTGAATTGGGTGAAGCATCGGGTGAATGCGCTGAGGCTGTCGAAGCCTACGGCCGTAGCGGTTGCCTGCACCGACTGATCGGGCTCGGCCAGCAGAGCCATGGCCCGTAGCATCCGGGCATTGAGAAGGTAGGTGCGCCAGGATAATCCGATATGTTCTCCGAACAACCGGCGCAGCGTCCGCTCGGATACCGCCACCGCGCGGCTGACATCCTCGGCAGTGACGTCGGCCAGATGTTCCTTGGTGTACGCCATGGCAGCCGCCACGATCGGATGCTCACAGGTCGGAAGGCTCAGCGGCGCTTCATGATCGAGGGCTTCGGCCACCAGATGGGCCAGGGTGCGGAAGAAGCCGTCCGACATCTCATCCCCGTCGGTCCGGTCGATGGGCCAGCGCAGGGCATAGATCATCATCTCCCGGATCAGTGGCGAAACTGCGATGATCCGGGCGCGGTCAGACCGATTCGGGATCAGATCCGGCGCGAACATCACTGCCACGGTCTTGACGTCCGGGTTCATCACCGCCTGATGTTGCAGACCCGCGGGAATCCACGCCGCCTGCTGTGGGGGGAGCAGATAGTGGGCGGCGTCGGTCTCGACTTCGACCAGGCCGTGCAGCGCGTACTCGATCTGATGTACCTCGTGCGAATGCCAGCCGGTGATCAGCCCCGAGCCCTCGTAGAGATAGCTGCCCGCCAGCGCCCGGCCACCGCGGCGCAGCTCGATCACCGGACGGTCGGACGGTCTGGCCGAAGATGGCAAACCTCTGTCCGAAAGTGCAGAGACGGTCACGGGGATAGACGGTACTACTAAGGGGTGAAGACTGACGACCTCATTCTGGTGAGCATCGACGACCACGTCGTCGAACCCCCCGACATGTTCCTGAACCATGTCCCTGCCAAGTTCAAGTCCGAGGCTCCGATCGTGGTCACCGACGACAAGGGCGTCGACCAGTGGATGTACCAGGGCCGCCCGCAGGGTGTGTCCGGCCTGAACGCCGTGGTGTCCTGGCCCGCCGAGGAATGGGGCCGCGATCCCGCCGGCTTCGCCGAGATGCGCCCGGGCGTCTACGACGTGCATGAGCGGGTCCGAGACATGGACCGCAACGGCATCCTGGCCTCGATGTGCTTTCCGACGTTCACCGGCTTTTCCGCACGCCACCTCAACATGACCCGCGAGGACGTCACCCTGGTCATGGTGTCGGCCTACAACGACTGGCACATCGACGAATGGGCCGGTTCCTACCCGGATCGCTTCATCCCGATCGCGATCATGCCGACGTGGAGTCCGGAGGGCATGTGCAACGAGATCCGCCGGGTGGCCGCCAAGGGTTGCCGTGCGGTGACCATGCCGGAACTGCCGCACCTGGAGGGTCTGCCGAGCTACCACGACGAGGAATACTGGGGTCCGGTGTTCCGCACCCTGTCCGAGGAGAACGTGGTGATGTGCCTGCACATCGGTACCGGTTTCGGCGCGATCTCGATGGCCCCGAATGCACCGATCGACAACATGATCATCCTGGCCACCCAGGTTTCCGCGATGTGCGCCCAGGATCTGTTGTGGGGCCCGGCAATGCGCAACTACCCCGATCTCAAGTTCGCCTTCTCCGAGGGCGGAATCGGTTGGATTCCTTTCTATTTGGACCGCAGCGACCGGCATTACACCAACCAGAAGTGGCTGCGCCGCGACTTCGGTGACAAGCTGCCCAGCGACGTGTTCCGCGAGCACTCGTTGGCCTGCTACGTCACCGATAAGACCTCGCTCAAGCTGCGTCACGAGATCGGCATCGACATCATTGCGTGGGAGTGCGACTACCCGCACTCGGACTGCTTCTGGCCGGACGCTCCCGAACAGGTGCTGGCCGAGCTGAATGCCGCGGGCGCCAGCGATTCCGATATCAACAAGATCACCTGGGAGAACGCCTGCAAGTTCTTCAGCTGGGATCCGTTCGCCCGGACCGCCCGGGAGGACGCGACGGTGAAGGCGTTGCGTGCCAAGGGCGCCGACGTGGACACCAGCATTCGGCCGCGGGCCGAATGGGCGCGGCTGTACGAACAGAAGCAGTTGAGTCGCAGCTGACGGGTCAGCCGTTAAGGTCGGCGTCATGACTGCGCCGATGGATGACGTCGCCCGGCTGCTCGATGAGCGGCCGGGCCGTGTCATTGTCGGGTTGGTGGGCCCGCCGGGGGTGGGGAAGTCCACGCTGGCTTCACTGATCGTGGACGAGTTCAATAGTGGCACAACCGATATGGCGGCGTTGGTGCCGATGGATGGGTTCCATCTGTCCAACGCACAACTGGCCCGGCTCGGTCGTCGGAGCCGATGTCACTTCTCAATCTCCGTGGCAATTCGTCATTTGAGATGGCAGAACTTGGCAAAATTGCCATCTCGATGAGAGGCCACGTCGCCCCCTCCGCGACTCCTACGGTGGATTTCTGACCGCGCCCCGGGGGCAACTACCGCCCTGGCAATGACCCGCTTTTCCATCTCGTTCTGGCCGATGGTGACGAGTGCCCACCATTGCCGGGCAAGCAAGTCGCCCAGTGGGCCCTGTGTGGCATTGAACAGCCGGGGCTACCTAGCGACCTGGTACACCGCGCGCCGGAGCGAGGACCCGGGGAGCACCGCAGAGGGGTGGCCCCAATCGGCACCCAAACTCGCCCGGCGGGGCCGCGGATTGCTCGACCCGCCCACCTGCGCTAACAACCCGAAACGGCAGGTCAGGTACTAGCACCTGCTCGACTACTCGCCATGCGCTGACCAGCGCGTTTGCATGGTGTAGTTTGGGGTGTAGTTCCTGGGGTTGGTCAGGTATCATCGCTGATAGCGAAAGACGTAGAACCCGGGAGAAGATCAATGACCGTCTTGACCCCCGTGGCGTCGGAAAAACTCGACGCCGAAGCCGCGACCCGTTCTATCGGGGAAATCGCCAGCTACCTGCAGAACACGCTCGGGCAGCGGATCGCCGCCGCAATCGCTGGCCTGGGCGATGCGAAACAGATTGGCCGCTACGCACGCACCGATGGCCCCAGCCCGCACGCGACTACCGAACGCCGGCTACGCGAGGGCTACAAAGTGGTGCGCATGCTCGTTGACGCCTACGACGACAAGACCGCCCGAGCTTGGCTATTCGGCACCAACACTCGCCTCGATGACCGAGCACCGATCGATGTGCTCGGCGAGGCAAAAGACACCACCGAATTCGTGTCGGTCGTGCAAGCCGCAAGGCAGGTCGCTAGCTTTCAGGCGTGACCGTTGAAACTGGAGCGTTGTGGCGCGTGGGATACCACGAGACCCCGCTCGACTTCGCTCCTCGTGAGCTGTACGCCTTCAATCACCGATTCGACGACGCCGCCAAACGCTTCCGCACGCTGTATGTGGCGCGGTGGCCCGAGACGTGCTTGCGCGAGATGCTCGCAGATTTTCGCCCGAACACCGTTGCTATCCAACGATTCATCGAGCGTTACGGCCCGCATGCTGCAGCTGACATCCCGTCCGAACCCGTCACTGCGAAATGGCGCCAGCTCAACGTTCTTGCGCCGGTGACACTGGATTTGTGTGGACACATCGTCGACCTGACGGACCCGTCATCTCGGTACGTGATCGAACGAGCCCACGTAGATCTTCTCGCCGCGCACGACTTGGCGCACCTGGACCTGCACGAGATCACCACATCCCGGCGCCGCGTGACCCAGACCGTCGCTGGGTGGCTCTACGATCAGGGCGCCGCCGGGGTGCGTTTTCCCTCCAAACTCGATGGGCGAGAATGCTTTGCGTTGTTCGAGGGGCGAGGGTTCCTACGGCAGGCAGGGCCGATCCAAACGCTCACAGACCCGGCCCCGGCGGCGTTCATCACCGTCACCACCGAATGGGAACTCGCCGTCGAACCGACATAACCTCACGCCCTATACAACGGTGCTCCACCGCGAAACGACCGTAAACCGTTGTGCCGACTGGTTCAGCAGGACGCAGTGCCGTCCGGGCCGGCCGGGGTTGGCCCGTAGATGACAGTCGCGTTGTGCACCGAGGCCGGATTGAACGGCAAGTCGTTGTAGCCACCAGCTAGGGGATGCCCGGTGGACATCTGAACACTCACATCGTGCGGGTCCTGCATCGAAGCGCCCTTGGGATCATGCATGTTTCGCGCCGCGGCGAGAATATTAGATCTGTAGTTCTCGATCTGACATCCGCCGGCCGGATGCCCGGACTCGGCAGAGTTCTTGCCCTGCAAGGTGTTCACATGGGTCGCATCGGCAGGCAGGACCGCCAGCGCGGAATCCAGTGCGGTGTGAAGATCGGCGCCAGGGTCGGCGAAATACAAATCCACGATCCCCACGCGGCCGCCGGTTCCGGAGTCGGGATCAGAGGCGCATGCAAGAACACCGCCCGGAAGGGTCCACGCGTGCGTGATGGCCAGAGGGGATGAGGGGGTAACGTCGGCGCCTTGTGCGGCACAGTCAGCGATGCTGGCAGCTTTGAACATGTTATCCCAGAACGAGATTGGCGAGTACAATCCGCGAAGATCAGCTTCGGTGAACGGTGCTGCAGACGGCATCGGTGGCGGGGGAGTGCCTGACTTTTTGTCGCACATTTTCAGCCCGGTGTCGATGAAGTCGCCCCAGTTCTCGCCGTCCCAAATCTCTTTCGAGTCCGGCCAACCGAGGCGTTTACCCCAATCCAGGGCCGGCCCGTTGATGGCATAGGTCGTCGCGCTTCCTTGCGGGGTGAACGTCACCGCCCCAGCGCCCTTGGAGGTATCGCACGCCAGGACACCTACGGTCGGGACAACTGGCCACGTGCCGTGGAACGACGCCTTGTCGACTTGCGCCGAGAACACCGTTTGCGGCTCCGAAGCCTGACCGCACCCGGCGGCCAGGGCCGCCAGCGCGGCGAAGGTGATTGTTGCGTTCAGGACGCGCATGGGCTCCTCCAAGATTGCCGGCAGCGCGATAACGCTACTCGCAACCGCCAGCGTGTCCCGATGCACTGCCGACCCAGGAATCATTTGTAGAGCAGGATAGTTGCTGCGAACTGCGCGTGGATAAACCTCGAAGGATGCACCGACTCGTGGACACTACAGCTGCAAACGGGCACTTGCTCACCGTGAATAGGGCTGGCCCCCGGGCATCTGCCGAAGCCCTGTGCGCGGGAAATTCGTTACGGCGTGTCATCCCGATATTTGGCTACGGGCACGACACTGAGTCGGCCAGTAAGTCAAACCACGAAAGTACGGGTACACCAATGAAAATCGTCTTCACCGCTGACCGAAGCGCGACCGCGCTCGAAGTCGCGATACTGGAATCGGAAATGAATGCCCGCCTTCGGAATCAATGCAGCGGCAGTGTGTTTGGCACCGACATGCGACCGCCGAAAGCACTTGCCTTCGAACTTGAAGGCGGTGTTGGAGTACCACTGATCTTGCGTGTGGAGGGGCACTGGGGCGACATTGATCGCGCTATCAGGCGATGGTGCAGTTGCTGCTCAACGGTGGAATCGTTCGGCCTGAGCCGAGTATTTACGGCGACTCGGCCGACGGCGAGTGAACACCTGGCGGGGCAGACCCCCGTCACGCTGCGACTGCCAAGGCAGGACGCTCCCATCAGCTTTACGGTTGGGGCCTTCTCCGCCGCCGTCAGATAGAACGAAGGCTGGCCCGCGCCTTCGGTCACGCCGCGCCGAGGCGCGGATGCTGGTTCCAATGGCGCCGTGCTCGAACCAGTTCTTGCGCACCGAAAGTGGCCCGCACACCGGACAGATGCGCGTCTTCATCGCCGATGAACAGCACGTCGTCTTTGCGAGTATGGGGGCCCCAGCCTTCGCCGAGGCCGCTCACGGCGACCACCGATCCAGGCTGAACGTGATGCCACCAGAACCACGAATCACGAACAGCGCTGGTCGAATCGGCGTAGATCGAGACATGCGCTTTGCTGCCGCGCGGCCAGTCCGCGTCGAGAGTGTGCACGTAAAGCAGCTGCCACCCACTGCTGATGCAGTAGTGATGAAAGTTGGCCCAGGACTGCGCCGCTGCGGCATCGCGTTGCGGCGTGGGCCGGACCGCAAGCCAGATCGCGACCCCGATGGCGACCGGAACTGCCAGCACCACGGCCCCCGCAGAAAGGAATTGAAAAAAGAACATCACGGCCCCCCAATCCGGTGTTGTCTCACGCTACGACACGACGCCGACAGTTCGCAGCGCTCGTGAGACGCAGGAGAATTCGTAGGAGGTGTCCTAGTAGGACTTTGTTAGGTGGGTGTGTCGGCTGGACATTGCTTGGGGTCCTCGAGAACATTTGTGGGTGGATGAGGTTGCACTCGCGGGTGTGTCGGATCGGTTGGATTCGTTTGTTGCTCCTGGCCCGGTTGGCACCACCACGCCACCCTCGTTACCGCAGCCCACCTGTTTATCACCACCCTGCGACCGCCCCAAAAGCAGGCGGGCAGGACTGACCCTCTACGTCATCCTGCGCAAAATCCAACGCGCACTGGCCATCTGGATCGGCACCTGCCCACTATGCCACCACCGCTTCCCCACCTAACAAAGTCCTACTAGTGGGGAGGCGCATCGGCGGGTGCGGGAAGCGGCCGATCTCGGACTGTCGCGAAAACTCAGTCGGCGAGGACCAGGGACACCATGGTGTCGAGCCGGTCGGCGGTGGTTTCGTAATCCAACGACTGGGTGTGGGCTTGGATCAGTGTGCCCCAGAAAATCGTCTCGAGTGTCGTGACGACCTCCGGCCACGCTCCGGTGCCCAGTGCCGCGGTGACTCGTCGATGGATCTCCGCGCCGATGCGCGACTGCACGTCCGCAACCGGGTTGTCCGCACCCAGCAACGCCCGGGTGCATGCCGCGGCGAGTCGTGGTTCGTCACGCAGGATGCGCATTGCCGAAGCCAATTGTTCGGCCACTCGTCGGTGCGGGGGCGAGGTCGTCTCGATGATCAGCGGCAGTTGTGAGACCTGCTGCAGATATCGCTCGGCGAGTGCGGCGTCATTTGGCGGAGTCGGAGCGCGCAGGACCGACGATTTGGCGCACGTGTATGCCGCTGCCGCTCTGGACATGTGTCCAGATTAGACGGGGGGAGTGTCGGCCGCAATACCGTCACAAAAATCGCCCATTAACAGGGTCTTTACTGTTTCTGTGTGTGATACCAGGCCGGAGCCGGATGTGGAACGCCGCGATCCACCTAGCATTACTGGACAAGTGTCCATTATGCTCGCGGCGCCCGCAGGGCACCGAGGAGAAGCGCAGGAGGGGTTGGCCATGGCCTACGTGATCACGCAGAATTGCTGCAAGGACGCCAGTTGTATTCCGGTGTGTCCGGTCGACTGCATCCGGCCGGCAAACGCCGACTCGGCGACTACCGCTGACGAGTTCGCCAACGCGACGATGCTCTACATCGATCCGGACACCTGCATCGACTGCGGCGCGTGCTTCGACGAATGCCCGGTCGATGCCATCTACTACGACGAGGACCTGCCGGCGCACCTCGAGCCGTTCAAGCAGATCAATGCCGACTACTTCGAACGAAATCCGTTGCAGCGTGAGTACGCTGCCGAACCCGGCCCGCGCTCGGCGGTTCAGCGCGGCGAACTACGGGTCGCGATCGTCGGTGCCGGGCCGGCTGCGTGTTATGCGGCAGCCGAACTCATCGAGATCGACGGAGTCGAGGTCGAACTCTTCGAACGACTGCCAACGCCTTTCGGATTGATCCGTGCAGGTGTGGCACCGGATCACCAGCGGACAAAATCGGTGATCGGTCTGTTCGATTCGGCGTTCGCCAACGAGCGATTCGGTTGTCACCTGAATATCGAAGTGGGAAAACATATCTCACACGATGAGCTGATAGCCGCCCATCACGCGGTCATCTACGCGGTGGGCGCGTCGGACAACCGAAAGCTCGGGATCACCGGCGAAGACCTACCGGGAAGTCATCCGGCCGGGGATTTCGTCGGTTGGTACAACGGCCACCCCGACCATGCCGGGCACGAATTCGACCTCACCGGTCATCGCGCGGTGATCGTCGGTAACGGCAACGTCGCCCTCGACGTCGCCAGGGTATTGCTGATGGGACCGGACGCGGCCGAAAAGACCGACATCGCGACTCATGCGTTGGATGCGCTGGCGGACAGCACCATTGATGAAGTGACGATCCTGGGCCGTCGGGGATTGGCGGATGCGGCGTTCTCGGTCGGCGAGTTCATGGCGCTCGGCCACCTCCCCGGCGTCGATGTGCTCATCGAGGGCGACGACCCCAGCGGCATTGACATCGATGGACTCGATGTCGAAACCGCCCACAAGGTCGACATCGCGCGGCAGTACACAATTCGACCGCAGACACCGGGGCACAAACGGATCGTATTCCGGTTCCGCGCGACCCCGGCCGAGATCGTCGGCGACGATCGCGTCACATCGATCCGGCTGACCGGTGGAGCAGAACTCAAGACGTCACTGGTGTTGCGTTCCATCGGCTACCGCGGAACACCGATCGACGGAGTGCCTTTCGACGAGCACGCCGGCGTGGTACCGAACGATTCCGGCAGGGTGCTCGACGGCGCCCAGGTGGTTCCCGGTGTCTATGTCGCGGGCTGGATCAAGCGCGGACCGCGCGGTGTCATCGGCAGCAACCGGGTGTGTGCCGCACAGACCGTCGAGGCGCTATGGCGTGATTTCGCCGACGGCAAGCTGAGCAGCGAAGTGATGCAACGTGATTCATTGCATCAACTGCTGGCCCAGCGTGCCGACGTCGTGGATTGGAATGGTTGGCGGGCGATCGACGCTGCCGAACGCAGCCGGGGGAGTGACACCGGCCGTCCCCGGGTGAAATTGGTGGCGCGCGAGGAGCTGACGGCGACGGCGCTGCGCCGCAGCTGACCGGCCGCGGCGCTTACTCGCGAGTGAGCGCCGCGTAGCGGGTCAGGTGGTGGTCGGTGCAGCCGTACTCGTACTGAACCGCGGTGAGTCGCTTGAAATAATGGCCGATGGCCAGCTCCTCGGTCATACCCATGCCGCCGTGCAGCTGCACGGCGTTCTGACCGATGAAGCGCGCGGCGCGCCCGATGGTGGCCTTGGCCGCGGACACCGCTTTGGCCCGGGTGTGCGGTTCGGCGCCCAGGTTCAGCACCGCGAGGTACACCGCCGAGACGGACTGCTCGAGCTCGATGTGCATATCGACCATCCGGTGCTGCAGGGCCTGGAAGCTACCTATCGGCTGGCCGAACTGCTGGCGTTGCTTGGCGTATTCGACGGTGTCGGCCAACACCTTTCGCATATTGCCGACGGCCTCGGCGCACACCGCCGCGGCACCCTCATCGCGCGCCTGGGCGATGGATGGCCAGGCCTGTCCTTCGGCTCCCAGCAGTGAGCCAGAAGAAACCCGCACACCGCGCAGCTCGATATCGGCTGCCCGGCGGTCATCGATGGTGCGGTACTCGTGCATGGTCAGTCCCGGAGCACCCGCCTCGAGCAGGAACAGCGATATCCCGCCATCGGTACGCACGGTGACCAACAAATGGGTGGCCAACGGTGCGTTGACCGCCATGATCTTCGAGCCGGTCAGGACCCAGTCATCGCCGTCGCGCACAGCGCTGGTTTGTGCGTCCTGCCATCGGTCACCACACTCGGCTTCGGCCGCTGCCAGTGCGACGATGGCTGTGCCTGCCGCGATCTCCTCCAATGCCGCACGCGCCGAGGGATTTTCGGAGCGCAGCAGCAATCCCGCGGCCACCACGGCGGTGTCGATGTACGGTTCGATCACCAAAGCATGACCCAGTGTCTCGGCGATCAGCATCACTTCCACCGGCCCACCGCCGATCCCGCCGACCTCTTCGGGTAGCGCGGCCCCGAGGATGCCGAGTTCCTCGGCGAACGATCGCCAAATCTCGGGTTGCCAACCTGCGCCGGTCTTGGCGGCCGCCCGGCTCGATTCCAACCCGTAGCGCGTCGACAGAAATTTCGACAGCCCGTCGCGCAGGAGTTCCTGTTCCTTGGAAAGCGTGAAGTCCATTTACAGCCCCAGTTCTGCCTTGGCGAGGATATTGCGCTGAATCTCGTTGCTACCCGCGTAGATCGAGCCGGCCCGGTCGTTGAAGTACCGCAGCGGCGCGACCGCCTGCCAGGGCTCGCCACTGACATAGCCGTCGGCCGGCGGGGTGAATTCGGCGATCGGTCCACCCGGGCGGGTGGCGTGCGGCTGGTAGGCGCGGCCGCGCGGACCGGCAGCCTCCATGGCTAATTCGGTGAGCGTCTGGCTCAGCTCGGTGGACAGCACCTTCAACATCGACGAGGCCGCACCGGGGTGTCCGCCGCCGGACAGCGCGGCCAGTACCCGGTACTCCAGGATCTCCAGCACCTCGGTGCGGATCCGCGCATCGGCGAGCTTGCGGGAGAACGCGGCGTCGTCGATCAGCAGACCGCCGCCGGGGCCGGGGGCGTGCCGCGCGGCCGTCGCGATGTCGTCGGCCATGACCTGAAGCGCGGGGGAGGTCGCACCCCCGCCGCGTTCGAATTCGAGCAGGTATTTGGCGACGGTCCAACCGTCGTCGATCTGGCCGATCACATTCTTCTTGGGCACCCGGACCTCGTCGAAGAAGACCTGGTTCTGTACCTCTTCACCGGAGGTCATCACCAATGGCCGGATCTCGATGCCGGGTGTGGTCATATCGATCAGCACGAAGGTGATGCCCTGTTGTTTCTTGGTCGACCGGGTGGTGCGCACCAGGGCGAACATCCAGTTGGCCTCGGTGGCATGCGTGGTCCAGATCTTGCTGCCGGTACACACCAGGTCATCGCCGTCGTCCACCGCGGCCATCGACAATGCCGCCAGATCCGATCCGGCCTCGGGTTCGGAATAGCCCTGGCAGAAGAACACCTCGCCGGTCAGGATGCGCGGCAGGAAGTAGTCCTTCTGCTCGGGTGTGCCGAACTTGACGATCGCGTGCGCCACCATGCGGATGCCCATCGGGGACAACGAGGGCGCCCCGGCCAGCGTCGATTCGCGGCTGAAGATGTAGTGCTGGGTCAGGCTCCAGTCGCATCCGCCGTGCTCGATGGGCCACGCCGGTGCCGCCCACCCGCGCTCGTGCAGGATCCGCTGCCAGGCCAGGCTGGCATCGTGATCGCTGTAGACGCTGGTCATCAGGCGGCCGGCCTGCTGGATGTCCGGCGTCAGTTTTTCCTGCAGGAATGTGCGCACTTCGTCGCGGAATGCCAGGTCGCTGGCTGACCAATTGAGGTCCATGCTGATCCCCTTGTCGCTCGGGCTGGTATGCACGCTAGCAACAAGACAGTCAACTTAGTTAGCGAAGTCGATTTTCAGGGCGCGGCGGGCGGGTTGAGGCCGGTATCCGCGCCGGCGGTCGCTTCCAGGAAGGCTCGGTATTGCTCCAGTGATTTGGCGTTGACGATCGCCAGCAGCGTCACGTGCCACAGCCGGGTGAACCGTGCGCGCATGTCCGACCAGCTGGACAGCGCGCTGGACAGCACCTCGATGCCGAGAATGGCCGCCACCAGCGATGCGGTGATCTCGTCGGGGTTCGCGTCATCGTGCAGGTCGCCCTCTTGGGCTGCGGCCGAGACATCTTTGGCGAACTGGCTCGTGAAGTTCTCGTAGGCGAACTTCGACGCTGGGTTCAGCCCGTCGAAAGTGCGCAGCAGCCGACATCCGGCCCGGACCGTGCGATTGGTGGCCAACAGGTCGCTGGCCGCGTATGTCCCGACGATCAGCGATTCCAGTGCGCGCTCCCGGGAGTCGCGGGCAGTCTGAAACACCTCGAACAACAGGCCCATCGCCTCTTCGATGATGACCGTCGCCAGGGCCTCTTTGGAATCGAAGTGGTAGTACAGGGCGCCCTTGGTCAGTTCGGCACGCTCGATGATGTCGGCCAATCCGGCGGCCGGATAGCCGATCTCGTTGATCAGGTCGACGGCGGAATCGATGATCTTGCGCCGTGTCACCTCGGAGCGAGATTGTCGTGCCATTCGTCAAATACCTTCCGTCAACGCCAATTACGGTGGACTTTGTCCGCGATCATAGGCGCTGGTCCAAACGAGAGCAGAACCCCATTCCATTGGTATGTAAAATAGCGGTTACGGTGCCGAACCGGGTATTAAATGGGAGCACACCACATTTACGGTAGAGACAATTTCGGGGAATTTGGTTTGGTCTGGGACACGGAAGTTGATGTGCTGTGCGTCGGCGCAGGTATCGGCGCTGTGGCCACCGCCATCGCGGTGGCCGACGCCGGCGCTGAGGTGGTCATCGCGACCGCCGGCGCGAGCTTGTCCGATCCGCCTCGCATCGAGTCGCGGGCGTGGCCGGCCGGCGCCGGAGACGAAGACACCGACCAATACCTGGCATCTCTGGTCGAGGGCCTGGCTGTCAACGATGAACCGCCTGCCGACAGTATTCCGACGCGCCGCGTCG
>Ga0153956_1001027_pt1 | contig 27171 bp, 22 predicted proteins | sample TSFL040MetaG_FD_104704 | JGI IMG/M metagenome (GOLD analysis project Ga0153956, IMG submission 104704) | Attine ant fungus gardens microbial communities from Florida, USA - TSFL040 MetaG | ecosystem: Host-associated > Fungi > Mycelium > Unclassified | place: USA: Florida, Wekiwa Springs... | reverse complement strand
TGAAGCGGACTTCTGAACCTGAACCACACGAGAATCATAAACTTGCCAGTGTCCCTTTAATTCCGAAGTTCGCATCAAAGGTCGCCGCAAGGACATGCGAACTTCGGAATCGGGACACTAGCACTGTTCCCTGCGGATTGCCGCCGGTTCCCAAGGCTGGAACCGGGTTTTAGACACGAGATTGCCGGGATTGGCCATTTTCTCGTCCTGCCTCGGATCTGCCGCGTACTTAATCGGCATTTAACTAAAAGTCGCCTTAATGGCGCTCCGCAAGTTTGCGACAGGCTCGCTGCACTTTTGGGGCCGGCAATTCAGTCATGCGCAGCCTTGTTCGCACATGCCGTCGGCATGCGGAGTTTCGAGTCTCGCCTGAGCCCATCGGGTGTTGCGTAATTTGGATGTGGGGCGGATGACGTACGTTACGGGCACGCGTTATTATGATGTCACGGTTTCCGCGACGGGTGCCTCCCGGAAAGCGATTCCTCAAAACATTCTCGGCGGCACCGCGCTCGCATGTATCGCGCTCGCTTGCGGCTGGACTCTTTACAACAATGTCGCCGCCGGAAAGCCGGAACTGATCACGGCGTCGCTGCCGCCCGCCGCATCGATTCAATCGCCGACGCCGGCGGCGCGCATCGCTGCCGCGTATGAGGCGCTGCGGGAGATGCCGGATCGCCGTGTCGCGCACCCGCCCGTAACCGTCGCCGTCCGTACCGAGGATCCCGCCACACGTGCGCGCACGGCGTTGCTCTACGGCCCGCGATTGCTTGGCCCGCAGCCGGCCACGTTCCGTCCGGTGACGGTGGCCTCCGCGCCGCAGCAGCAGGTCGCCGCGCTTCCTGCGCAGCAGGTGCCGGCACCCGCGGTGCCGCAACGTGTTGCCGAGATCGTGCCGATGCCGGCGCCTCGTCCGGCCGACCTTCGCCAGTTGCAGAATCCCAATCCGTCGCGCCGGGAGGCGCTGCGCGCCAACGCGGTTGCCGCGTTGGCGCCGAAGAAGCCTTCGATTTTCGAAAAGCTGTTCGGGCGGCCTGCGCCCGCCGGCCCGCAACTCGCGTTCGCCGGGTCTGACGGCGGTGTCGGAAGCGACGGAGAAAGCCTGACCATCGGCCGTATCCCGCAGTATGACCAGTCCACCGCCGTCTATGATATTTCGGGACACACGGTCTACATGCCGGACGGTACGAAACTCGAGGCGCATTCAGGTCTCGGCAGCATGCTCGACGATCCGCGCTACGCCGACAGGCGGATGCGTGGCGTCACGCCGCCGCACACCTACGATCTGTCGCTGCGCGAAAGCCTGTTCCACGGCGTGCAGGCGATCCGGCTGACTCCGGTCGGCGGTGAAGACAAGATTTACGGACGCACCGGCCTGCTCGCGCACACGTACATGCTCGGACCGAACGGCGACTCCAACGGTTGCGTATCGTTCAGGAACTACAACGCGTTCCTGAACGCCTACAAGAGCGGCCGGATCAAGCGGATGGTGGTCGTCGCGAAACTCTGAAGCTGCTTTGTGAGGCTGTAGGCGCGCGCCGTTAGCTTTCGTCTTGACGCGTTTTCTTCACGCGAACCGGAATCCACTTCGCTCGAAAACGCTCACATCGGCCGCACTTCGACCACGTCCGGCACAAAATGCTTCAGCAGGTTCTGGATGCCGTGTTGCAGGGTAGCCGTCGATGACGGACAACCCGCGCACGATCCCTTCATGTTCAGATAGACGATGCCGTCCTTGAAGCCGCGGAAGGTGATGTCACCGCCGTCGTTGGCGACGGCCGGCCGCACCCGCGTTTCGATCAGATCCTTGATCGCTTCGACAGTCTCGGCGTCATTCGCATCGAAGAACTCGTCGCCGTCGTCCGCTTCATCGCCCGCGACGCTGCCGTCCGCCATCAACGGCGCGCCCGACATGTAGTGTTCCATGATCGCGCCGAGAATGGCCGGCTTGAGATGCTGCCAGTCGCTGTCGTCCTTGGTCACGGTGACGAAGTCGTTGCCGTAGAACACGCTGGTGACACCGGGCACACTGAACAGCTTTTCCGCCAGCGGCGAACGGATCGCCGCCTCGCGGCTCGTAAATTCCATCGTGCCGCTGTCGAGCACGGTCCGGCCTGGAATGAACTTCAGGGTGGCGGGATTGGGGGTGGCTTCGGTCTGAATGAACATGGGTCTCTCCGGCGTCGCCGGTTCAAGGCCGGCGCGTGGGTTCCCTTAGCAGATAGCCATCGCGAACGCACGATCAAGGGCGCAGGTCAGCCATCGGATATGTCCCCTGCCGCCGAACAGGGCGTATAAGCTCTTAGGGTTGTTCGGTATTCCGGCGCAATACGTCGCTTCGGCGGCCGGACTGTCTCGCGGATATCCGAGCGCGGCCACGCGCCGCCATGATTGAACGGCTAGGACAGCGCGTCGATCGCGTCGTCGGTCAGGCTGCCCGGTACGATCGTCACCGGTATCGGGAAGGTTCCGGCGGTCTTGGCCAGCGTCGTGATGATCGGGCCCGGACCTTCGGGGCCGCCGCTGGCGGCCAGCACCAGCATCGAAATGTCGACGTCCTTGTCGATGACATCGAGTATCTGTTCGAGCGGAACGCCCTCGCGAATGACGCGCTCCGGCGTGATGGCGGCGATGCCGTTGGCCCGGCCCGATGCACGGTCGAGCGCCGCTTCCGCGCCCTCATGGGCTTCCGCGCGCATGACTTCGGCGACGCCAAGCCATTGCTGATTGCGGTCTTCCGTCTCGATCACGCGCAACATCACGACGCCGCCGCCGACGCGGATGGCGCGCCGGCTCGCGTAATAGACGGCGCGATCCCATTCCGCGCTGTCATCGACGATGACCAGATATTTTGGCTTGTGTCCCGACTCGTAGCTTCGACGTTGGCTGCTCATGCATGTCCCGGTGCTGAACCCACGCATCCCATGCTGCCACGGCACGGCCCGCCTCGACAAGCAGGTTGCGGCGCGCGATGACCGGTGAATGACCGCGGCGGGGAAGGGCCTCAGCGCTTGCGGATGAATCCGACGATGTCTTTCACCGCGTTCATGGTGTCCGACGCGATGACGCGCGCGCGATCGGCGCCGTCCGCCAAAACCTGATCGATATAAGCCTGGTCGTCGGTCAGCCGCTTCATCTCGGCGGCAATCGGCGACAGTTTTGCGACGGCGAGATCCACCAGGTTGGACTTGAAGGCGGAGAACTGCGCGCCGCCGAAATCCGCGAGAATGCCGGACTTCGGCTTGCCGGACAGCGCGGCATAGATGCCGACGAGGTTGTCGGCCTCGGGCCGCGACTCCAGACCCTTTTCCTCGGAGGGAAGCGGTTCCGGATCGGTCTTGGCCTTGCGGATCTTCTGTGCGATCGCGTCCGCGTCGTCGGTGAGATTGATGCGTGAATAGTCGGACGGATCGGATTTCGACATTTTCTTGGTGCCGTCGCGCAGACTCATGACCCGCGTCGCAGGCCCGGTGATGACCGGCTCCGGCAGAGGGAAGAACTTGCCGTCGAAACCGTTGGCGGCGATCGACCCGGAAAAGTCGTTGTTGAATTTCTGCGCGATATCGCGGCTGAGTTCGAGATGCTGCTTCTGGTCTTCGCCGACCGGAACGTGCGTGGCGCGATAGACCAGAATATCCGACGCCATCAGCACCGGGTAATCGTAAAGCCCGATCGACGCGTTCTCGCGATCCTTGCCCGCTTTCTCCTTGAACTGGGTCATGCGATTGAGCCAGCCGAGGCGCGCCACGCAATTGAACACCCAGGTCAGCTCGGCATGGCCCGCCACCTGGCTCTGGTTGAAGATGATGTGCTTCTTCGGATCGATGCCGGCTGCGATGAAAGCCGCCGTCACTTCGCGGGTATTGCGGCGCAATTCATCCGGGCCGCCCCATACGGCGACGGGAACGGTGATCGCGTGCAGATCGACCACGCAATAGATGCATTCGTGGCCGGCTTGCAGTTTTACGAAATTGACGATCGCGCCGAGGTAATTGCCGAGATGCAGATTGCCGGTCGGCTGGACGCCTGAGAAAACCCGTGTCGTCATCGCTGTGTTCCCGCGCTTTGTGCGCCGTCCATTGCCATGTGGGGATTAGTGGAGCGGATTTGATATTCGCTATCCCTTCACCGCCGGTCCGTGAAGCGAATATCAAAGCCGAAGCTCCACTAGCAATTAATATGTGCTAGTGGTTCTTCGATTCTAACATTCGCAGAGAAGAACCTGCTGAGAAGGGATGCGAATGTTAGAATCGAACCGCTAGCCGCGCAAGTCAGGAGATCGGGATCGCCGCAGCGCGCCCCGCATATCGTTCCAGGCGACGACGCGAAACAGCAGCAAAAACAGGCCATAGCTCGCGATCGCGGCGAGGATCAGCAGGCCAGGCGTCGCGACACTTAGGATTCCGTGGGCGCCGAAAGCCTGCGGCAGCCCTTGAGCGGCGCACCACAGCAATCCGCCCATCAGCAGCGCCGCCAGCGCGATCCGCGGCAGCCGTCGCCGTGCCTCGGCGTCGATGGAGAATCCGAACGTTGCGGCGACGCTCCGGCCGAGGCTGAAGGCGGTGCTCCAGGCTCCGGCGGCCATGGCGGCGGCGATTCCACCGACCCCGAATATCCGTCCGAGCACGATGGCGAGAACGATGGCGACCGCGATTCCTTTCAGCGTCGCTAGCAGCGGCGTCATGGTATTGCCGCGTGCGAAGAACGCGGGAGAGAGAGCCTTGATCAGGACATGTGCGGGCAGGCCGAGCGCGAGGCATCCGAGCGCCAGCGCGGTTGCGCGTGTGTCCGCGGCGCTGAAGGCGCCATGCTCGAACAGCATGCGCACGATCGGCTCGCTCAGCACGACCAAGCCGAGCGCGGCCGGAAGAGCGAGGCCGACGGCCAATTCGAGGCCGCGCGACTCGGTCCTGACCAGCGCGGCCTTGTCATCGTTGCCGAGCGCCCGGGTGATTTCCGGCACCAGCACCGTGCCCATGGCCACGCCGACCATGCCGAGCGGCAGTTCGATCAACCGGTTGGCAAAGTACAGCCACGATACGGCTGACGGCGATGCCGATGCGACAATCGCGCCGGCCACGATGAGCAGTTGTGGCCCCGAACTCGCGATCATGCCCGGGATGGCCTTGCGGAAAAAATCCCGCATTTCGGAATCGAACGAAATTCGCAGCGGGCGCGCGAGGTTGTCGCGGCGGCTGGGAACCGCGAGCACCAGCAGTTGCAGCAGGCCCGCTCCGCCGACAGTCGCCGACATCGCCAGCGCGGCGAAAGCTGCTTCCCGACGGAACAGGAGCAGTGCCGAGGTGACGCCGATCAGCGCGATGTTGAACAGCAGAGGCGAGAATGCGGTGATCGCAAAGCGATGCTGCGCATTGAGCAGGCTCATCATGACGGTGACGGGGCCGGCGAAGGCGAGGTAAGGCAGCATCAGCCGTGCATCGGCGGCGGCGAGTTGCAGGCTTTCCCGGCCAACGAATCCCGGCGCGAGCAGCGTCAGCAGAATCGGCATGATCGCGCCGGCAATCACAGCCAGCACGATCACGGCGGCGCTCACGGTGCCGAGTGCCGCGCCGGCAAAAGCCGATGCGGCGAGAGTCCCGCTGCCGTCGCGCACGCGCATCCACGCGGGGATCAGCGCCGCATTCAGCGCGCCTTCGCCGAGCATCCGGCGGACCACATGGATGAACTGAAACGCCATCAGAAACGCGTCGGCGACCGGGCCCGCGCCGAGCAGCGCCGCGGCGAGGGAATCGCGCGCAAATCCGAGCAGCCGCGAGGCCAGCGTACCGGTTGAGACCGTGAAGATATGGCGGATCATGGCAAAGTAAGCCGGGCCGTGCTTGATGACATGAGGGTGTCATGATAGGCCGCGACACGCTCACTTTGCCGGACTCTGACCGGATTCTGCGCTCCACCGCAATTGCCGCAACAGGATATTCTTAATGGCTTCAGCGAAATATGACGTGCTCGGGATCGGCAATGCGATTTTCGACGTTCTGGTGCAGACCGACGAGGGGTTTCTGTCGGCCCATGGCATGACCAAGGGCGGCATGTCGCTGATCGACGAGGCGCAGGCCGCGTCCATCTACAGGGACATGGGGCAGGCCACCGAGATGTCGGGGGGCTCGGCCGCGAATACCATTGTCGGTATCGCTGGCTTCGGCGGCCGCGCGGCCTACGTCGGCAAGGTCAGGGATGACCAGATCGGCCGCCTCTATGCGCACGACATTCGCGCGGCGAAAGTGGCGTTCGACACGCCGGCGGCGCCGGCTGGTCCGGCCACCGGCTGTTCCTATATTCTGGTGACGCCGGATGGCGAGCGCACCATGAATACCTATCTCGGCGCGGCGCAGAATCTCTCGCCGGCCGACATCGATCCGGAAACCGTTGCAGCGGCTTCGATCGTGTATCTTGAAGGGTATCTGTGGGATCCGAAGGACGCCAAGGATGCCTTCGTCAAGGCCTCCACGATCGCCCATGATGCAAAGCGTCAGGTGGCTCTGACACTGTCGGATGCGTTCTGCGTCGACCGCTATCGCGACGAGTTTCTGACGCTGATGCGCAACGGCACCGTCGACCTGATCTTCGCCAATGAAGCTGAACTGCATTCGCTCTATCGGACCTCGGATTTCGACACGGCGCTGGCGCAGTTGCGCAAGGATGTCGCGCTCGGCGTTGTCACCCGCAGCGAGAAGGGCTGCATCGTCGCGGCCCGGGACGGAGTCACGGCGGTACCGGCGTCTCCAATTCAGAAGCTGGTCGATACCACCGGCGCCGGCGATCTGTTCGCGGCGGGATTTTTGTTCGGGCTGGTGCGCGGCGCCGGACATGAAAACGCAGGCCGCCTCGGCGCGCTCGCCGCGGCAGAAGTGATCCAGCATATCGGTGCGCGCCCGCAAGTCTCGCTGAAGGAATTGGCGCTGAGCAAAGGGCTGCCGGTGTAGAACCAAGGCAGTCCCGCGCCGTCATTGCGAGCCAGCGACAAAATTGGCTCCAGCCAATTTTGCGCAGAGCGAAGCAATCCAGAAAACTTCGTCGCTGTCGCTCTTCGCGACGACGGCGCACTCGAACGAATTTTTACGCCGTCTTCGCGGCCTTCAAGCCCAGCCGCTGTTCGACCTCCGCGCGCATCAGGAATTTCTGAATCTTGCCGGTGACGGTCATCGGGAATTCCTCGACGAATTCGACGTAACGCGGGATCTTGTTGTGGGCGATCTGGCCCTGACAGAACGCGCGCACCTCGTCGGCCGTCAGGGACTCGCCGCCCTTCACCCGCACCCAGGCGCACAGCTCCTCGCCATAGCGATCGTCGGCGACGCCAAAAATCTGCACGTCCTGAATCTTCGGATGACGGAACAGAAATTCCTCGATCTCGCGCGGATAGAGGTTCTCGCCGCCGCGGATCACCATATCCTTGATGCGGCCTGTGATGTTGCAATAGCCCTCGTCGTCGATCACGGCGATGTCGCCGGTATGCATCCAGCCGTTCTTGTCGAGGACGTCGGCGGTCTTTTCAGCCTCGTCCCAATAGCCGAGCATGATGCTGTAGCCACGCGTGCACAGTTCGCCGCGTTCGCCGCGCGGCACGATCTTGCCGTCGGGATCGACCACCTTGACTTCGACATGCGGATGAATGCGGCCCACCGTGGACACGCGCCGTTCGAGCGGATCGTCGGTCGCGCTCTGGAACGAGACGGGGCTGGTTTCGGTCATGCCGTAGGCGATCGTCACCTCGCGCATGTTCATCTCGTTGTTGACGCGCTTCATGATTTCGATCGGGCAGGGTGCGCCCGCCATGATGCCGGTGCGAAGCGATGAGAGGTCGAATTTTTTGAAATCGGGATGATCGAGTTCGGCGATGAACATGGTCGGCACGCCGTAGAGCGTCGTGCATTTCTCCTGCTCGATGGTCTGCAGGGTGACCAGCGGATCGAAACCTTCGCCGGGATACACCATGGTCGCGCCGAGCGTGACGGAAGCGAGGTTCGCCATCACCATGCCGAAGCAGTGATAGAGCGGCACCGGAACGCAGATGCGGTCCCTCTCGGTGAGCCGCATGGCCCGTCCGGTGAAATAGCCGTTATTGAGGATGTTGTGGTGCGTCAGCGTCACGCCTTTGGGAGAACCCGTAGTGCCGCTGGTGAACTGGATGTTGACGGCGTCGTCGAACTGCAGGTTCTTGCCGAGCGCAACGATCTGCTCTCGATGGCGGTCGCTGCCCATGCGCGAGACCTCCTCGAACGGAATCGTGCCGGGACAGGCGGGGCCGCCGACCTGGATCACGGCGCGCAGTTTCGGCAATTTTGCCGCGTGTAACTCGCCTGGCTTCGATTTCTCAAGCTCCGGGATCAGCGTGTTCAGCATCTCCATGTAGTTGCTGGTCTTGAATGCTGTGGCCGTCACGATCGCGGCGCATCCGACCTTGGCGAGCGCGAATTCCAGTTCGCTGAGGCGATAGGCCGGATTGATGGTGACGAGGATCAGCCCCGCCTTGGCGGCGGCGAATTGGGTCAGCGTCCATTCAGGGCGGTTCAGCGACCAGATTCCGATCCGCGCGCCCGGCTCCAGCCCGAGCGCCAGAAAGCCGGCGGCGAGCGCATCGACGCGTGCCGCGAATTCCGTCCATGTCCAGCGAACGTTGTGACTCGGCGACACCAGCGCCTCGCGGTTCGCCCAACGGCTCACCGCCAGATCGAGGCTTTGCCCGATGGTGGCGCCGAGCAACGGTGCATCGGCGATACCGCATACGTAACTTCCGGCTCGATCCGCCACGGCGTTTCTCCAATCGCTGACGTCGTTGTTGTCAGGCGATTGAAGGACAACGCACCGGTGAAATCAATCCGGTTTCGCCGGGAACACGGTCTAAGACCATTGTCGTAGTCGGATGCCGGAAGTCATGCCGCGCGCTGCGCCGCATCGAGAGCGGCATAGACGCCGCGCTCGAACGCCGCGAATGTATCGAGGCATTTTGGATCGGCGAACGGCAGCACCTGCATCAGAATCACACCGGCGATATCGCGCGCGGGATCGATCCAGTAGTAGGTGTTGCCGAGGCCGGCCCAGGACAGGCTGCCGGGACTGCGGCCTTCCGGCGTCTTCGCCGTGTTGATGAGAAAGCTCAGGCCCCACTTCTTGTCGATGTCCGGATAGAAGTCGACGTCGTTGGTCAGGGGCGGAATGTGGGCCGTCATCCGGGTCATGCTCAGGTCGCCGATATGGTTTTGCGCCATCAGCGCGACGGTCTCCGGTTTCAGCACCTGATGACCGCTGCTGCATCCCTTGTTGAGGATCATCTGCACGAACCGGATGTAGTCGCCGGCCGTGCTGTAGAGTCCTCCTCCGCCGGGATAGAATTCCGGGTTCTGCTCGGTCTCGAACGCTCTCGGAACCAGCGAGCCGTCTGGCTGTCGCGCGTGCAGGCCGACCAGCCGCTGGCGTTGCCAGTCGCTGATGCGATGGCTGGTTGAGGTCATGCCGAGCGGATCAAAAATATGGTCGTGCAGATATGTATCGAGCCGCTTGCCGCTCGCGGCTTCCACCGCCTTGCCTGCCCAGTCGATGTTGATGCCATATTCCCAGCGCGTGCCGGGGTCAGTCATCAGCGGAACCTGCAACGATGCGTTCAGTCCGGTCCGCGCGGGCGGGACACTTTTCTTCTGGACGTACTGCAGCAGATCGCCATTCCACATGTCGTAGGCGAAGCCCGCGGTGTGGGTCAGTAGATGCCGCAGCGTGATCGCGGCTTTTGCCGGCCGCAGCTTCGGCTCACCGCTGGCGTCGAATCCTTCGAGCACCCGGGGTGCCGCGAGATCCGGCAGCACCTTTCCGATCGGTGATTCCAGATCGAGCCTGCCCTGTTCGACCAGTTGCATCGCTGCCGCCGCGGTGATCGCCTTGGTCATCGAGGCGATCCAGAACACGCTGTCCAGCGTCATGGCATCGTCCTTCGACAGGTCGCGTTTGCCGAAGGCGCCCTGATAGAGAATATCGTTGCCGGTCGCCGCGATAGCGACGGCGCCCGGAACGGCCCCGGCGTCAGCCTTCTCGCGCAACGCCCGATCGATCTGGAAATTGACTTGCATTCCGCCCCCCAAAAACTCAGCCGTCATGATCTTCGCCCGGACGGTTCCATCCGGCAAGATGCGGTGTCCCGCCCTGACCGGCGGTCATCACGGTGATGTGAAGGTATTGGATGGTGTGAGCGTGGCCTCCGCGCGGCGAGCCGCCGTTTACGTTAAGCGCGGATTTGCTTGCAAAGCCTCCGGCCAGCCGCCATATCCGCGCTATGCCTCAAGCCGCCGACTTCCGGCGCGATCTGGCGCTTGAGGCGTGTGCGTGCGGCACAATTGCCGGTACGCGTCCCGAGAAGACGTTGAAGATTGGTGCAGCCTCGAACGCTGCGGAAAGCTGGCGACGATGATTACGACCTGGACTGACTGGAAGCGCTATCCTCGCGTCGAGCGCGGCGAGAACATCGAGGCGCCGATCGGTCCGGGTATCTATGAAGTCCGTTATGCCTCGTCGGGTCAGTTGTTTTCTTTCGGCGCGGTCGACAATGTCGCGCAAGCCCTCTCGCTGCTGTCCGTCAATTCGCGGTCGCTGACATCGTGGTTCGTGCGGCGCGGGCCTGCGCCGGCACCCGATCTCGAATACCGCACCTGCGCGACCTCGACCAAGGCCGATGCGAAGGCCGCCGCCGAGCGCATGATCGGCCGCCGCGACACCTTTATGAGCGGCGCGGCCTGAGGTTTACGCCTCGACCTTCAATTCGCTGCCCGTGACCCGGCGATAGGCTTCGAGATAACGCTTGCTGGTGGCGTCGACGACGCTCTGCGGCAGCGTCGGCGCGGGCGCCTCGCCATTCCAGCGCCCGGCGCGGCGCTCGATATCGAGCCAGTCGCGCAACGGCTGCTTGTCGAAACTCGGTTGCGGCTGTCCGGCCTTGTAGACATCGGCTGCCCAGAACCGCGAGCTGTCAGGGGTCATCACCTCGTCGATCAGAATGATGTTTCCGGCCTGGTCGCGTCCGAACTCGAATTTGGTGTCGGCGATGATGATGCCGCGTCCGCGCGCAACGCTTTCACCCTTCTCGTAAACCGTACGCGCCATGCGTTCGAGTGCAGCGGTCGCCTCATCGCCGATGGAGCGTCGCATCTGCGCGACGGTGATGTTCTCGTCGTGGCCGGTTTCGGCCTTGGTGGCCGGGCTGAAGATCGCGGTCTCGAATTTTTCGCTCTCCAGCATTCCCGGCTTGAGCTTCTCGCCAGCCAGCGTGCCGTCTGCTGCATATTCCTTCCAGGCCGAGCCCGAGAGATAGCCGCGAATAACGCACTCGATCGGAAACACGGCGGTGCGCTTGCACAGCATGGCGCGGCCCGCGATGGCGGCGCGATGGGATTGAAGCGCCGGGACGGCAGCGGCGATCTCGCCCGCGTCGGCGCTGATCATGTGATGCGGGACAAGGCCCTCGAGTTGGCGGAACCACCACGCGCTGATCTGGGTCAGCACCGCGCCCTTCATCGGAATGGTCTCGGTCATCACCACGTCGAATGCGCTGATGCGATCGGTGGTCAGCAGCAGCACGCGGTCGCCGCCGGCATCGTAGATGTCGCGAACCTTGCCGCGCCCGAGACGCGGCAGGGGCAGGTCGCTGGAGAGCATGGTCATCGGTCGGGCTTTCGGGCAGGCGCCGCCGCGACGGCGGCGAAGGAAGGAATGGCCGCAGCCTAGATCATTCCGGAAGCGGAATGAACTCGTGTTCCTGGGGCACATGCGCGAAGCGGCCGGTTTTCCAGTCTTGTTTGGCCTGCTCGATGCGTTCTTTGCTGGAAGAGACGAAATTCCACCAGATGTGCCGCGGCCCTTCCAGCGCGTCGCCGCCCAGAAACATCATCCGCGTTGGCTTCGTCGCCTTGACGGTGATGCGGTCGCCGGGCCGGAAGATCAGGAGTTGCGGCGCTTCATGACGGTCACCGGCGATCTCGATCTCGCCGTCGACCACGTAGATCGCGCGTTCCTCGTGGTCTGCGTCCAGCGGCACGCTCATGCCGGCGTCGAGCGAGACTTCCGCGTAGAACCACGGCGATACCATTTCGACCGGCGAGGATACGCCGAACGAATTCCCGGCAATGACGCGCGCACGGAATCCGGTGTCCTGCACGGTCGGCAGGTTGTCGGCGCCGTAGTGCTGGAAGCTCGGCGCGATTTCCTCCCGGCCTTTGGGCAGCGCGATCCAGCTTTGCAGGCCGAGCATCTTCTGGCCGCTGGCGCGTTGCGCGTCCGGCGTGCGCTCGGAGTGGGCGATGCCGCTGCCCGCGGTCATCAGGTTCATGGCGCCCGGCTGGATTTCCTGAATATTGCCCTCGCTGTCGCGGTGCATGATGCTGCCGTCGAACATGTAGGTGACGGTGGCAAGGCCGATATGCGGATGCGGCCGCACGTCCATGCCCTTGCCGGAGACGAACTGCACCGGTCCGAAGTGATCGAAGAAGATGAAGGGACCGACCATCTGGCGCTTGCCGTGGGGCAACGCGCGGCGCACCGCGAAGCCGTCGCCAAGGTCGCGGGTGCGCGGCACGATGACAAGCTCCAGCGCGTCGCACGTCCGGGAATCGCCGAGGATAGGATCGTTGGAGGGGAGCCAGCTCATGTCGTCTCCGTAGAACGTTGGCGATTTGAACCCCATTATCGTGCGCGGCACCGGCGCTGACAACAGCGTTCACCGTCGGCAACCTTGATCCCGGCGTCACGGAGCCGCCGGCGCGATCATCGAAGGCGGGTGATCCGCTGATTGCGGCACAGGCTAGTCGAACAGGCCGAACGGATCCCAGCCGGTGTTGCGGGTCTCGTAGTGTCGCGGCGTCCGGTCGACGTTCGCCGCGAATCTGGCATTCGGTTGCGTCCGTGCAATACGCCGGTGAGCCGGCGCCTTCTTCTCGGCCTTCTCAGCGACCTTTGGCGGCTCAGCCGTCTTCGGCATGTCGGGCATTTCGGCGCGCGCGTCGTAGACGTGGTTCTCGGGCAGATAGCGGAGCTGGCGTTCCCATTGCAGGCGGTCGGAGGTCGGCGCCAGCGTCGCGACATCGGGATAGACGACGGCTTCGGCCTGCTTCCTGTGCGTGAGGCGATCTTCGGCCCGTCGCCAGTCGTCGAGAGATGCAAGATTTGTTGGAGCGGCGCTTGCCGTATCCGGTCCGGCGTTCGCCGGCGATTGCGCGCCTATCGGCCTGGCAGCATCGGGCCACAGCCAACCGGCCGCGAAGATGAGGCCGAGCAGACAGCAACCCACGACAAGGAAATAACGGAAAACCGGCATTACGACACCAACACGCCTTTACGCGGACACAACCCGCGATCTGGGCATTGGTTCCGGGAACATCAACTCCGGTTCAATACGTTGTGATTGCCGGGGACGGAAGACGGGTCATCTGCGCGGATTTTGCACAGGTTGTCCCGGGATGGCCGCAACAAAGCGGAATGCTGCGCTATTGCCGCCCGAGCTGCGTTGCCGATGCGACGCGATCGAATTTTTCCAGCGACAGGATGGCGTCGGCCAGTTCGTCCGCGCGCTTGTCCAATACCGGACGGGCCAGCGTCAGGAACTTCTGCTGCATCGCCTGCGCGTCGGGGAACGACGCCGGTTCGCCGGAAGGGTCCGCAAACAGCCGTTCATGAACGCCGTCGTCGGTGGTGATGCTGACGCGCGCGCCGAACGGGTGCGTGCGTCCGACCTCGAGCCGCTCGTCCTGCACCACGTCGAAGCGATCCGCCAGCGCATCGATCGCGGTATCGCCGAGCCGGTCGTAGTCGTCCCAGCCGAAGCGGCCCTGATCGAGCGCCACGGCGCCGGTGAAGAACATCGAGAACTGCCCGCCGACGATGGAGGTCGGATGCCGTTTGGTCGCGGCGTCGCCGGTCAGCGTGATACCGTTGCGATGCAGGCCGATTTCGACGCGCTTGATCTGATCGGGCGTCAGATTGTGCTCGCGCCGCATGGCGATGATCGCATCGAGCGCGGCATGCGTGTAGCGGCAACTCGGATACGGCTTCACGCCGATCTTCATGGTCTCGTAGATCTTGCCGAGACCGGCCACCGCCTTGTCGGGATGGGCATCGTCGCTATAGCCGACCAGGAGGCCATGCTTGCCTTCGACCGACTCCGTCGAGCCGATGAAGCCGTCACGTGCCAGCGTCGCGGCGATCACGCCGTTCATGGCGGCCGCGCCGACCTGGTAGCGCTTGTTCCAGGAGCCGTTGACGAGGAACTGCAACGAACCTGCCGCCTGGCTGCCGGAGACGCCAAACGCCGAGATCAGTCGATCCTTGCTCAGGCCGAACAGCTTTCCGGCCGCAGCGGCGGCGCCGAACGTGCCGGCGGTGGCGGTCGGGTGAAAACCGCGGGCGTAGTGCGAGGTCGGATCGAGGGCGTTGCCGAGGCGGCAGCAGACCTCGTAACCCGCGACGATCGCAGTCAGCACGTCACGGCCGGACGCGCCGACCATTTCGCCGACGGCAAACGCGGCGGGCACCACCGGTGCGCTCGGATGCAGCGAGGAGTCCGCGTGGGTATCGTCGAAGTCGAGCGAATGGCCGAGCGCGCCGTTGAGCAGCGCGGCCACCGCCGGCGTCCACGTCTTGCTGTCGCCGAATACCGTGGCCTCGCCGGCCTGGTCGAGCTTCAGCGCCTCCAGCATCTTGAGCAGGGAGGCGGTGGATTCCGCGTCACGCCGTGCGCGCACCGCGCTGCCGAGAAAGTCCAGCGTCAGCGCCTTGGCACGTTCGCGAACCTCCGCCGGAATGTCCGAAAATTTCAGATTGACGACGTAGGCGGCGAGGGTTGCGGTTTCATCGGCCATGGCGGTCCTCGTTCTCGTTTCGTTTAGCGTAGGCGGCCTGAATTCGGGTTTCAAGCGCCGCGCCGGGAAGGTCTCGCTGTTGCGGAATGATGCGTGACCGGCTTTAACATCATAATGGCTGGATAATCCAACCCTGCGGCGCATGATCTCATTCCTGAAACGCACGGCGGCGCGGCTGTGGTCGCGAAAAGTCGAAATGGGCCTCGGCATCCGGGTCACGGCTGCCGCGTTCGCCGCGCTGGCGGTGGCGATCGCGCTGCATTTGCGGTTGCCGCTATGGGCGGTGCTGACCGCGATCATCGTGACGCAGATGAGTGTCGGACGCTCGCTGAAGGCGACGCGCGATTATCTCGTCGGCACCATCGGCGGCGCGATCTACGGCGGCGCGATCGCGATCCTGGTCCCGCATCACGGTGAAGCGGGCCTGCTTGCAGTGCTGGTGCTGGCGGTGGCGCCGCTGGCCTTCGTGGCGGCGATCAACCCAAGCCTGAACGTTGCGACGGTGACTGCGATCATCGTGTTGCTGCTGCCGACCATGGGCCAGATGTCGCCGCTGGAGTCGGCCATCGACCGGATTCTGGAGGTCGCGGTCGGCGCGATCACCGGCCTTGTGGTATCGTTTCTGGTTCTGCCTTCGCGCGCCTACAGCCAGATGCGCATCAATGCGGCGCAAGTGCTGGGTCTGCTCGCGGCCGCGGTCCAGGAATTGCTCGCGGGACTGACGCGCGGCCGCGACAACGACGCGCTCCACGCATTGCAGGACGGCATCGGGCAGGCCATTACCGGATTGAACGCCATCGGCGGCGAGGCTGAACGCGAGCGGTCGGCGCGGCTATCCAGCGGGCCGGATACCGGACCTCTGCTGCGAACGGTGTTGCGGCTGCGGCACGACGTCGTGATGATCGGACGCTCCACCGTGACGCCGCTGCCGGTGAATCTTCAATCGCGGCTCGCGCGGCCCCTTGCGACACTCAGCGAAGCCATGAGCGGCTATCTGAAGGCGTCGGCAGAGGCGCTACGGAGCGGCGCCGGCGCCCCGGCGATGTTGCCGGTGCAGACGGCGCTCGAGGCCTATGCCGCCGAAGTGGCGGCAATGCGCAGGGAGGGGCTGACGCGCGGCCTGCCCGGCGACATGACCGAACGGTTTTTCGCGCTCGGCTTTTCGCTGGAGCAGATGCGGCAGAATCTCAGGGATCTCGAACGCGTGGTGTCGGAATGGGCCGAACGATTCAGCGCCACGGCGAGAAATGCCGAAGATCCCGCGGATATCGATTAGCAGTCATGATGCGTGCGGCGGCGCCGGCGGCGCACGCCGCGACAAGAGATGAAAGCGGCTCACCAGGAGTGTGGCGTAGACCGCGGTCCCGCAGGACAGGCCGACCCAAACGCCGACCGGGCCGAGCGAGGTATGAAACCCGAACACGGCGGCACAGGTGAATCCGACCAGCCAGTAGCTGATCGTGGCGAACAACAATGGCATGCGCGTGTCTTTGAGACCGCGCAGTGCGCCGGCGGCGACCGTCTGGATGCCGTCGGCGATAAAGAATGTCGATCCCACCAGCAGCAGGGTGGCGGCGAGTTGCATGGTGCCGTCAGGCGCGGTGCCGAGAAAGATCGCGGCAATCTCGAATCGTCCGGCAATCACGGCGAGCGTCATCGCCGACATGAAGGCGATGCCGAGCAGGATCGCGACATAGCCCGCGCGCCGCACGGCGTTCGCGTCGCCACGTCCTGTTGCGTGGCCGACCCGCACCGTTGCCGCCATGCCGACGCCGAACGGCACCATGAACAGGATCGCGGCCACCTGCAGCGCGATCTGATGCGCAGTCAGCGCCGTCGTGCTGATCGATCCCATCAGCAGGCCGCCGGCGCCGAACAGCCCGTATTCGAGCAGAAAGGCGACCGAGATCGGCGCGCCGATGGCGAACAACTGCCGCGTCAGCGGCCAGTCGATGCGGGTTACGCCGCCGAGTATCCGATATTTCCGGAATGGACGGCGGCGGACAGCGGCCCACAGGGCGGCGCCGAACATGCCGACATTGACGAGCGTGGTGGCGAGGCCGGCGCCGAAGATGCCGAGCTCAGGCGCGCCGAACTTGCCGTGCATCAGCACGTAGACAAGCGCGCCGTTGGCGGGAATCGCCGCAAGTGTGATCCACAGTCCCGGCTCCGGGCGGTTCACCGCGCCCATGAAGCCGCGAATCGCCAGGAACCACAAACCCGGGACGAGGCACCAGGTGAGGCCGTTCAGATAGCGTTGCGCGAGCGCGGCGGATTCCGGCGCCTGGCCGAGCCACAGCAAAATCCGTTCGCCGAACAGCGGCGGCAGCATCATCGGCGGTGCCGTGAGCAGCGCCGCCCACAAGCCGACACGCAGCGCGCGGCGCACCATGCGCGGATCGCGCGCGCCAAAGGCCTGCGCGGCCAGCGGCGCCACGGCCGAGACGAGTCCCATGCCGGCGGTGAAGCTGACGAAGAACACGGTATGCGCCAGCGCCGCCGCGGCGACCGCGTTGCCGCCGAGCCGGCCGATCAATGCGAGATCGGTCGTCATCATGGCAATCTGGCCGAGCTGTGTCAGGGCGATCGGCACCGCCAGCCGAAAGGTTTCGGCAAGCTCGGTGGCGAGCAGAGCGCCGGGTCGCGCCGGAGCCGTTGCGCCCGGCGCGCGCCCGATCTTGTCGAGGGATGTCATGCCGCCAGTCTAGCAGCAACGCGCGACAAAAGCGTGGCGGATGGTTTGCTGTGCCGGCCGCGACCGCCCGCGCCCGCGTTCGTGAGATTCACGCGCGAACCCGCAGCGCGGGAGTGCGGATGCCGGAAGCCGCTGCGAAGGGTGAAGCCGCTACACGTCCACGTTGGCGCTGAGCGAGTTCTCCTGGATGAAGTCGCGGCGCGGCTCCACCACGTCGCCCATCAGCTTGGTGAAGATGTCGTCGGCCTCGTCGACCTCCTTGATCTTCACCTGCAGCAGGGAGCGTTCGTTGGTGTCGAGCGTCGTTTCCCAGAGTTGATCCGGGTTCATTTCGCCCAGACCTTTGTAGCGCTGCAGCGCCACGCCTTTGCGCCCGGCGTCGGTCACCGCCTCAAACAGGCTGACAGGGCCATGGATCGCGGTTTCGGTATCCTTGCGGCGCAAGAGGCCGGGCCGTGGGTAGGCTTCCTGCAACTTCGCAGCGTATTCGTCGAGCTTGCGCGCGTCGGCGGAACCGAGCAGCGCTTCGTCGATCATGGCGACGTCCTTCACGCCGCGCACGGTGCGTTCGAAGGCGAACCCTTCGCCTTCGGTGAAGCGGCCGCCCCAGCCGCGCTCGACCTCGTCGGCCAGCGCGTCGAGCCGCCGGGCGATGTAATCGGCGGCTGCGCTGGCGGTGGCGGCATCGCCCGTCACGCGCGGATTCAGCACGCCGGCGATCGCGGCCTGCTCGACGACCGTGCGACTGTAGCGCCCGTGCAGGTTGTGAAGCACGCTGCGAATGACGCGCGCGTCCTCCACCAATGTTTGCAGATCGCGGCCGCCGCGGTCTTCGCCGCTGGCCAGCTTGAACACGCAATCGTCGAGTCCGGTCGAGATCAGGTAATCCTCGAGCGCCCGCTCGTCCTTGAGGTATTGTTCGGACTTGCCGCGCGTCACCTTGTAGAGCGGTGGCTGCGCGATATAGAGGTGGCCACCTTCGATCAGCGACGGCATCTGCCGGAAGAAGAATGTCAGCAGCAGGGTGCGGATGTGCGCGCCGTCGACGTCGGCGTCGGTCATGATGATGATCTTGTGATAGCGCAGCTTGCCGAGATCGAAATCCTCGCGGCCGATACCGGTGCCGAGCGCCGTGATGAGCGTGCCGACCTGCTCGGAGCCGAGCATCTTGTCGAAGCGCGCGCGCTCGACGTTCAGGATCTTGCCGCGGAGCGGCAGGACGGCCTGGAATTCACGGTTGCGGCCCTGTTTGGCGCTGCCGCCAGCCGAGTCGCCCTCGACGATGAACAGTTCGGACTTGGCGGGATCGCGCTCCTGGCAGTCGGCGAGCTTGCCGGGGAGCGATGCGACATCGAGAGCCCCCTTGCGGCGCGTCAGTTCGCGGGCCTTTCGCGCGGCTTCCCGCGCCGCCGCGGCTTCCACCACCTTGTTGACGATGAGTTTCGCTTCCGCCGGATGTTCCTCGAACCACGCGGCGAGTGCCTCGTTGATGACGTTCTCGACCACGGGACGCACTTCCGAGGACACCAGCTTGTCCTTGGTCTGCGACGAGAATTTGGGGTCCGGCACCTTGACCGAGAGAACCGCAGTGAGGCCTTCGCGGCAATCGTCGCCGGTCAGCGCGATCTTTTCCTTCTTGGCGATGGCATCCGCATAGCCGTTGACCTGCCGCGTCAGCGCGCCGCGAAAGCCCGCGAGGTGGGTGCCGCCGTCGCGCTGCGGAATGTTGTTGGTGAAGCACAATACGTTCTCGTGGTAGCTGTCGTTCCACCACAGCGCGGCTTCCACGGTGATGCCATTGACGTCCGATCGCACCATGATCGGGTCGGGTACCATCGCCTTCTTGTTGCGGTCGAGATACTTGACGAACTCGATCACGCCGCCCTCGTACATCATCTGCTCACGCCGTTCGACCGCGTGACGCATGTCCGAGAGCAGGATGTTGACGCCGGAATTCAGGAAGGCGAGCTCGCGCAGCCGGTGTTCGAGCGTGGCGAAATCGTATTCGATGTTGGTGAAGGTTTCGGTCGAGGCGAGAAAGGTGACCTCGGTGCCGCGCTTGCCGTTGGCATCGCCCACGACCTTCAGCGGTGCGACGGAATCGCCGTGCGCGAATTCGATGAGGTGTTCCTTGCCGTCGCGCCAGACCCGCAGTTGCAGTTTGCTCGACAGCGCGTTGACGACGGAAACGCCGACGCCATGCAGGCCGCCGGAGACCTTGTAGGAGTTCTGGTCGAACTTTCCGCCGGCATGAAGCTGGGTCATGATGACTTCGGCAGCCGAGATGCCTTCGCCCTTGTGGATATCCACCGGGATGCCGCGACCGTCGTCGTACACCGTGACCGAGTTGTCGGGATTGAGCGTGACCTGCACGACGGTGGCGTGCCCCGCCAGCGCTTCGTCGATCGCGTTGTCGACGACCTCGTAGACCATGTGGTGCAGGCCCGAGCCGTCGTCGGTGTCGCCGATATACATGCCTGGCCGCTTGCGTACGGCATCGAGACCCTTCAACACGCGGATCGACTCCGCGCCGTACTCAGCAGGCACAATGTGCTCAGGATCGGCGATCGGTTGCCGGGCGGGTTCTGTCATGGAGAGGGCCTTTGGAAGATGTCCCGAATCAGCGCTGAAAATAACGGCTGAAGCACTCTATTTCTGGCATGAAAGCCGCCATGCGCCTAGCGCAAAGTAGCCCTCGTCAAGCCTTTGAATAAATAGAGATTTTATCCCATTTTTCAAGGTATGGAGAGCCGGATTCGGAAGGTCTGAAAAAGCGCGATTCGGCGGCTGATCCGGATCACGTCCGGCGGTTCGGGAAGAGGCGGTTTGGCCGCGCTCCGGACCCCGGCGCCGCCGGCAGAGTTCCTTCAAGCCGGAATTGTTGCATCCGGCAGCCGCAGCGCCTAAAAGCCGGTCTTTCAGCGAGATCCCAGACGATGGCCCACAACTACGCGATCAACGACGATGTCCACCATCAGCAGCAGGGCCCTCAAGGCCGCGCCGATGTGAAGGAGCGTAGCGTCTATACCATTGTCTCTCGTCTGCCGGTCGAAGCTGACGGACGCCCGCGCTATCGCATCAAGAGCAAGACCGAGAATATCGAGCGGGTGGTTACCGAAGAACAGATCAGCCGGCTGGACTGATCTGCCGATCTTGCCGAATCCCGAGACGACGGTGCCGTCAAATCAGGGGCGCTCCGTCGCAAAATAGTGCGGCCCGTTACGTCGCCATGCGTCGCGCGATGCGGCCGGATTCAACATCGAAGATTTCGCCGCCGGCGCCGATGTCGGCGAAGGCCGCCGGATCGGCACCGGTCATCCAGACCTGCGCACCGAGCTTCGACAATTCATTGAACAGCGCCGCGCGGCGTCCGGGGTCGAGATGCGCCACGACTTCGTCGAGCAACAGCAGCGGGACGATGCCGGTCATCTCGGCCACGAGACCCGCATGGGCGAGCACGAGTCCGATCAGAAGCGCCTTCTGCTCGCCGGTGGAGGCGTCCTTGGCCGGCATGTTCTTCGGCGCGTAGATCACCTCGAGATCGGTGAGATGCGGGCCGTCGAGGGTGCGGCCCGCCGCGGCATCGCGGGCGCGGCCGGTACGCAGGATCTCGCGGTAACGATCCTCGACCGCGGTTGCGGGCTCGTCGAGCAGCGCGTTTTCCATCCAGCCATCGAGTCTGATTTTCGCGGAAGGGAAAGCGGAAGCTGCGCCGCGCGCATCCAGCGCGGCCGCGAGCCGGCTCGCGGTTTGCGCGCGCATCGCGGCGACGGCGACGGCGAGTTCGGCGGTTTCGTGTTCGATGGCGTCGCACCAGTGATCGTCGAAGTTGCGTACCTCGAGCAGGCGGTTGCGCGAGCGCAGGCTGCGTTCCAGCGCGGATACGCGGCTGGAATGATCGCTGTCGATCGCCAGCACCAGGCGGTCGAAAAAACGACGACGTTCGGAGGCCGCGCCCGTGAACAACCCGTCCATCGCCGGCGTCAGCCACACCATGCGCAGATGATCGCCGAATGCCGTCGCCGAACCGACCGGCTCCCGGTCGATCCGGCAGCGCCGGCTGGCCGACGCCGCCTCGCTGGTCGATGCCTCGATGCCGGTGCCGAGCGTCGCAAGGCCGAGCGCACCTTCGACCTCCGCCGAAACAGCCCAGGAACCGTCGCCTTGGATATCGGCGATATCCTCGCGTGTGGCGCGGCGCAATCCGCGTCCGGGTGACAGCAGCGATATGGCTTCGAGGCAGTTGGTTTTGCCGGCGCCGTTCGGCCCGACCAGCACGACGACATCGCCGCGCGCATCGAGCGTCGCCGCCCGGTAGTTGCGGAAATGCGTGAGGCTGAGACGGTGGATGCGCGAGGGGATCATCGAACAGCGATCTTTATTCCTTCTCCCACAAGGGGAGAGGGAAGCAGATCACACCCGCATCGGCATCAGCACGTAGAGCGCGCCCTTGGAATCCTTGTCCTGCACCAGCGTCGGCGAGCCGGGATCGGCGAGCTTCAGCACCGCGACCTCGCCTTCGATCTGCGCGGCGATATCGAGCAGGTAGCGCGAGTTGAAGCCGATATCGAGCGCGTCGGAAGCGTATTCGACCTCGAGTTCTTCGGTGGCGCTGCCGGAGTCCGGATTGGTCACCGAGAGGACGAGTTTGCCTGCCGACAGCGCCAGCTTCACCGCGCGGCCGCGCTCGCTGGAGATCGTCGAGACGCGATCGACGGCGTTCTCGAAATCCTTCTTGTCGACGATCAGTTCCTTGTCGTTGTTCTGCGGGATCACGCGACCGTAGTCGGGGAAGGTGCCGTCGATCAGCTTCGAGGTCAGCACGACGTTGCCGATGGTGAAGCGGATCTTGCCCTGCGACAGTTCGATGCCGACCTCGGCCTCGTTGTCCTCGATCAGGCGCTGAACTTCGCCGACCGTCTTGCGCGGAATGATGACGCCGGGCATTCCCGCCGCGCCGGCCGGCAGCGCGAGATCGATCTGCGCGAGGCGGTGGCCGTCGGTCGCAACGCCACGCAGCGTCGCGGCCTTAGCGCTGCCCGCGCCGTGCAGATAAATACCGTTGAGATAATAGCGGGTTTCTTCGGTCGAAATCGCAAACTGGGTGCGATCGATCAGCCGCTTCATGTCCGCGGCGGCGAGCGTGAAGGAATGCGTCATGTCGCCGGCGGCGAGATCGGGAAAATCATTCTCGGGCAGGGTCTGCAGGGTGAAGCGCGAACGCCCCGCGCGGATCGCCAGCACCGGGCGGTCGCCATCGCCTTCCAGCACGATCTGCGCGCCATCGGGCAGCTTGCGGACGATGTCGTAGAACATGTGCGCCGGAACCGTGGTCGATCCCGCGGTTCCGGTTTCCGCGGCGAGGGTTTCCGTCACTTCGAGGTCGAGGTCGGTCGCCTTGAGCGACAACCTGGAGTTCTCGGCGCGAACCAGCACGTTGCCCAGAATCGGGATCGTGTTTCGGCGTTCGACCACGCGATGCACGTGGCCAAGCGATTTCAGCAGTTGCGCGCGCTCGACGGTGACCTTCATTGCAAATCCGCCCGATCCAATTCCATGTCATGTGATGGAAATGCCGCGTGGCCCGGAGGGACACCGCGGCAGCCGACACCCCGAAATTCAAGGCTGATTTTGCTCAAATCCCGAGGGGACCGCAAGGTACGCGGTTGGGCATTTGGTGCAAGGCCGCGGCAGGGGCTCCCTGCCGCTTTTCCCGCCTTTTGGCCGGGTTTCGGCGCCGGCTAATCCTGCAACTGGCGCTTCAGCAATTCGACCTCGTCCGACAGCGTGGCGTCCTTCGACACCAGCGCCTCGATCTTGCGCACGGCGTGCAGCACCGTGGTGTGGTCGCGGCCTCCGAACCGGCGGCCGATCTCGGGCAGGGATCGCAGCGTCAGCGTTTTCGCCAGATACATCGCCACCTGCCGCGGCCGCACCACGTTGGCGGTCCGGCGCGAGGACAAAAGGTCGGAGCGGCTGACGTTGTACTGCCGGGCCACCACCCGCTGGATGTCCTCGATCTTGATGCGCCTGGGCTCCTGCGGGCGGATCAGGTCGCGAACCTCGCGCTCCGCCATTTCCAGCGTGACCGGCTGGGCATTGAGCTTGCTATGCGCGAGCAGGCGGTTGATCGCGCCTTCAAGATCGCGTCCGTTATGGGTGATGGCTTTCGCCAGATAGTCCAGCACCGGCTCCGGGACGTCAAAACTCGCATGGTGCGCGCGCGCCGCCTCGACGCGCGATTTCAGGATGCCGAGCCGGAGATCTTCGCCGAGCGAGGCCATCTCGACCACAAGCCCGCCGGCCAGCCGCGAGCGCACGCGGTCGTCGAGGCTTTCCAGATCGGACGGCGGGCGGTCGGCGGCGATCACGACCTGACGGCCGGCATCGATCAGCGCATTCAGCGTGTGGCAGAATTCCGCCTGCGTCGATTTGCCTTGCAGGAACTGCAAGTCGTCGATGACCAGAACGTCGATGCCGCGCAGCGCTTCCTTGAACGCCAGCGCTGTCTGGGTCTTGAGGGCGGCGACGAAGCCGTACATGAATTTTTCGGCCGTAAGATACAGAACCTTGCGTTCACCGCCAGCGTTGCCGGCCCAGGTGACAGCCTGCAAAAGGTGGGTTTTGCCGAGGCCGACGCCGGCGTGGATGTAGAGCGGATTGAACATCACGCTGTCGCCGCGACGGCCTTCGGCCACCTGACGCGCCGCCGCATGTGCCAGCGTGTTGGAGCGGCCGGTGACGAAGCTCGCAAATGTCAGACGCGGATCGAGCGGCGAGCCGCCGAGCGCGTCATGACTGGCAGACACCGGCGCCGTTGCGGTCGTTTTCAGATCGGCATTGCTCCGGCTGTCACCATGCTCCGGACGTCGCGCATCGGCTGCCGGCACAGGCTCCTTCGAGGGCGCCGCGCAGCGCATCGCCGAACGCACCGTCAGATCGATCCGGTGCACGTCGGGCAATTCGGCCTGCCAGCAAGCGAGAACCCGCTCGGCGTAGTGCGCTTGAATCCAGCTCTTCAGAAATCGGGTCGGCACCGACAAGTGGACACTCTCCGCTTGCACGCTTTCCAGATCCATTCTTGCGAACCAGCTCGAATAGACATCCTCTCCAACCGTCGAACGCAATCGGCCTTTTACCCGCGACCAACGATCCTGTTCCATGTTTGACATCTGTGTAACGACTTTTCTGATTGAATGACGCCGCGGCCTGGCCGCTCTCCCGAGACCATCGCGCCTGACCGCGATGATCCGACCTTCCAGCGCGTTTCATGTCACCGATAGCCGGCCGTTCGGCCTGGGCCGCAAGCAATCCGGATGGCGGGAATGAAACGAACGCGAGGTCAGCGACCCCTCAACGGTCTGTCCGGAGTTCGCCCGAAAGCGGCGCCGCTCGAACGAAAATCAAGGACATAAATGGCTTGATGAATTTCCGCCGTGTTTCTTTCAGACATAGATCTCCCCCTCCCGCCGCAAGTAATCGCGTCGAGATATCCGTTCAGATGTGTTCCAAATTCAGTTCGCGATGCCCCGCAACGTTCTGTCGAGGATCGCTACGCCGCGCACTCTACCTACCCGTCCAACCCGCTCGCAGCCGCTTTCAATCCGGAGATGCAGAATGAGGTGTGGCGTATCTCTCTTGTTTTCGATGCGCTCCGCAGAAGCATTGCGCTTGAGAAATTTCGGCACAGAACATCCATTCTCATATCGCTATGAGTTGCAACTCCATCATCGCTTGGAAAGCGCCGCTAACATGCACACCGCCGCCGATTTGCATATCCACTCAAAGTTCTCAAACCGCGCTGATCTGGAGAGCCGTGAGTGCCGCGAGCAACGAAGGAATACACGACCCTCCAATTCTCGCAACGGCTTTTGGCTCGGCGACGCATGGCGCAAAAGGCGGCGACACAGGCACGCCGCGGTGCGTTCATTCCGCTGCGAAGACAACGTTTTGAATCTGCGCGCGGATTCGAAGCGCTCGCACGAATGTCACAGTGCGGGCCGACTTTCCAAAATTTTTTAAAAATCCGTTAAACGGGGCGAGGCGCCGGGCCGTTTTGGAAGTGCTTCGTCGCGCTATGTGGATAAGTGATTATCGACGCGCGTTTTTTTCTGCGTGTTTTTACGACTAACCCGCGCCATCCGGGCCTGCGACCGTGTCGCTGGATTGACGCCTGCGTAACAGGGGCATGACGTCGGTATGAACCCGAATGCGTCGTCTCGAGACGAAGCGCCGCGCCGGCACAAGACCGGGGAGTGAATAGGGACTGCACGCGGGCGCTCGCGCAAAAACAAAGGCCCGGCATTCAGCCGGGCCTTTGCAGACGAATGATGTCGCTGATGAATAACGCCGGGCGTCAGCTTACTTTGCGAGCTTGGCGATCTGGTGCGTCAACCGCGAAACCTTCCGGCTCGCGTTGTTCTTGTGAATGATGTTCCGCTGGGCCGCCTGCATCAGCTCCGGCTCGGCGCGGACCATTGCCTTGATCGCCGCGTCCCGGTCGCCCTTCGCGATCGCTTCCTCAACGATGCGGATCGCGCCGCGCATCTGGGTCCGGCGCGACTTGTTGACGATGGTACGGCGGGCAATCTTGCGCGTCGCCTTTTTTGCGGAAGTCGTATTGGCCATGGTTTCAAAATATCCTTCGGCAGTGTCTCGCCGCGAGAGGCCGGCCCGTGCCGGTCATTCGATTGCGCCGGTGAGCCTGCGGATAAACCTGAATGTGTTTCCGGGTGTTCCTGAAAATGCCATCCCCGGAGCGAACAGATTCTCGAGGTGTCGTCGTTCAAAGAACAGCGGCGGCAGGATTGCCCCCGCCGCCATTGGCCGTCTTATAGAGGCACTGTTTTCGAGCGTCAACGCCTTCCCGGCCGGGCGCGGCGATAAATAGGTCTAAGGCACTGGCGAGGTTGAATTTCCCGCCTCCGACCGGTATGGGGCAGTTGGTAATACGGCAGGCAGGCAGCAGGTGACGGCATGATCCGCGGGTTTTTTCGCTTGATAGGGCTGCTGCTGCTCGCCGGCGGCTTCATTTTCCTGGTCTATGACGGTGCCCGCTCGATCGCCGATCAGGCCGTGAGGCTGACCGGGCTCGGCGAGTTCTGGAACGATATCCATCAGGCCAGTCAGCAGGCGGTGCGGACCCAGCTCGAAGCCTCCGCGCCCTGGCTGTGGGAGCACATCGTCAAGGCGATCCTGAACCAGCCAGCGTTTGCCGTGCTGGCGGTTGTCGGCATCCTGCTGATGTTGCTGTTCCGGCCGCGGCGGCCCCTGATCGGCTATTCCCGCAACTGATCGTCTGGGATGGGACGGCCGCGGTCCGCAAAAATACCATTTGTTAACCATAGCGGTGCAGAACCGGGGCCATCTCAATGACAGGGGACAGGTCCGGTGCGGCTGGCGCGCGCGTTTCGAATGCCGTTGGTGGCCGCGATCGCCGCGCTGGCGTTGTCGGGCTGCATGCGGCATCCGGTGGCGACCGGCGAGCCGCGCGGCGAACTTGATGCGCTGGCCTATGGCGGCCGGCAGGCTGAAACGCCGCCGCCTTATCGCGGCAATCCGCAGGGTTCGCCCGCCCGTGCCTATGCGGTCCCGGCCGTTCATGCGGCCGCGCCGCCCGTCGTG
>Ga0153956_1001026_pt1 | contig 27182 bp, 23 predicted proteins | sample TSFL040MetaG_FD_104704 | JGI IMG/M metagenome (GOLD analysis project Ga0153956, IMG submission 104704) | Attine ant fungus gardens microbial communities from Florida, USA - TSFL040 MetaG | ecosystem: Host-associated > Fungi > Mycelium > Unclassified | place: USA: Florida, Wekiwa Springs... | reverse complement strand
GCTTGCGAGGCTCCCGGCGAGGGCAAATGCGGCCGCTCGCAGGCCGGTTTGCAGCGCGTGTTTGCTTTTCCTTCCGTGCCGCAGATTGCCATCCTGCCGGCTCGTCCAGCCGGGGACGGCAGAAATATCGTCTCGATTTCCGGCCGGTTATTCCGATCGGTTCGATGAACCCGCACGGGTGCCGGCGCCCATGGGCAACCGGAATTTCGGCCACCCATGAGGCCGCGGAATGAGATGGACGTAATCCGCGCCGCCGCGCGGATCAGCTCCCGTTCTTTCCCTGCATGTTGGCGAAGAACAGTTCCTTCCAGGAATCCGCCTTTTGCTTGATCATCCCGGTGCGGCTCATGAAGTCCACATATTGCTGGATGCCGTGGGGCGTGGTGGTGAAGGCCACCTGGGGATCGTTCAGGATCGAATCGATCAGTTTTTCGCCGGCGGCATCCTTGCCGAGCTTGATGTAGGTCTTCGCCGCCTCGCTCTTGTTCGCATTGATGATGCCGATGGCTTCCTCGAGCGAAGCGACGAAGGCGTCGTAGATCTTCGGGTTTTCGTCGTGGAATTTCTGGGTCGCCCAGACGACGTTGAAGGTCGAGGGCTCGCCGAAAATCTTGTACGAGTTCAGGAGCGTATGAACGCCGGGCTTCGCGGCTTCCAGTTCCTGGATGGGCGATGCGGTGAAGTGTCCCGTGACTTCCGTTTTCGACAATAGCGCGCGCATCCCGTCGGGATGCGACATCGTCACGGTCAGCTTGTCGAGATCGTTTTGGCGGCCGGGCCCGAATTCCTTCTCGGCGGCCATCTGCAGCAGGATCGCCTGAATCGAAACCTTGACGGCGGGCAGGGCGATCTTGTCGGTCTCCTTCAGATCGCGCAGCGTCTTCACCTCCGGGCGGTTCATGTTGAGATAGAGCGGCATCGAATTCATGGCCGAGACGCCCTTCACGGCGTAAGGCATGTTGCGCGTCTTCGCCCACAGCACGACCAGCGGCGTGACGCCGCCCGCCGCGAACTGGATGCTGTTGGAAAGAAGCGCGTCGTTCATCGCGGCGCCGCCGGCGAGCGTGACGTAATTGACCTTGAGGTCGGGGATGCCGCGCGCGGCCGCGTTCTTCTCGAGGATCTTGCGATCCTGCATGATCATCAATGCGAGGTGGCCGAGGCTCGGCTGCCGGGCGATCGTGATCTCGTTCATTTCCGCGCGAGCGCTCCCGATCCCGCCAAGCACCAGAAGGGCAATGAGCAGGCTGCGTAACGGCATGACTTCCTCCCTGTTTTCAGCTTGTTTGGCGAATAACCGGTGCGGCGACGCCTTCGATCGTCACGTTGATGCAGGCGGGCTTTCCGCTTCGATGCGCGCGCCGGAGCGCGTCGCGAAGTTCGGCGGCGCTGGTGGCGCGCGCGCCGAATCCGCCAAGAGCTTCGACGACGCGCTCGTAGGACGAGGGCAATAGCTCGCAATTCCGGGCGCGATTGGCCCCGTACTGCCGGAGTTGAATCTGGTACTCCGCGTTCCAGCGGGAGTCGTTTCCGATCACGGCGATGATGGGAATGCCGTAGCGCACGGCAGTGTCGAACTCCGCCATGTGAAAGCCGAAGGTGCCGTCGCCCAATACGGCGACCACGGGATGCTGCGGCCGCGCGAGTTTCGCGGCAATCGAAAAGGGAAGCGCAACGCCGATCGTTCCCGCCACGCCATTGATGAGGCGATGCGCGGGCTTCGCGAGCGCCTGCGCCCATTGCCCGATCTCGCCGCCGTCGGACACGAAAACGGCTTCGGGATGCTCCGCGAGGAAATCCCGGACAACCGCGCACATCTCGGCCGGATGCAGATGCCCCGCCGCGGCGGAACGCAAGGATGCCCATTGCGGCGGCACGAAAAGCAGAGCTTCCTCGACTTTCCTTCGCCAGCCCGATGGCGGGACCGCGCGAGCGTTTTGGATCAGTGTTTCGAGGGCGGCAGCGGCGTCGGCGATGCCGGAGGCGACCAACCGATCGCCGAACGCCTTGTCCGCGCGCGCGATCATGGCGCTGTCGGGATCGAACACGATCCATTCGCAGGATGCGGGCAGGGCCGGCGCTTCGCCGAATTTGAGCATGAAGTCGAGCGGCTTGCCGACGAGGACGACGAGGTCCGCCTGCGCCAGCACTTCCGCGAAAGCGCCGAGGCCGGGATCGTTGATGCCGCGCGGGCTTTCCATCGCGACGACAGGCACGTTCAGCGCGTCGGCGGCCTTGCGCATCCTGTCCCGGCCATGGCGGTTGCAGAACGACGGGCCGCAGACGAGGAGAGGACTTTTCGCCGATCCGATCCGCGCGAGCGCGGTGCTTGCCGGATTCGGCGCAAGAGGTTTTGGCGCAATGCCGGCGGCCGTTCGCGGCGCATCCGGTGAAACCGTCCGTTCGAGAAGATCGGAGGGAAGGCTGACATGGACGGGACCGGGCCTTCCGGATTTCGCGATCGTCATCGCGCGCGCGATATCCTCGCCAAGCGTTTCCGCCGATTGCGCGGTCCATGAGGCCTTCGCGACCGGGCGGGCGAGATCCGCCTGCGGCATTTCCTGGAACGAGCCGCGCCCGAGTTCCTTCAGGGGCGCGTGTCCCGAGAGCAGCACCATGGGGGATTCGGCGGCAAGCGCCGTGTAGAGTCCCGCGACGGCGTTGCTGTGGCCCTGTCCTCCCGTGACAAGAGCGATGCCCGGTCCGCCCGTAAGTCTTCCCCATGCATCGGCCATGTGCACGCAGGCGGCTTCGTGGCGGACATGGACGAGCTTGATGTCCGTCTCGAGCAGCGCGTCGAAGACCGGCATGATATGATTGCCCGAAAGCGTGAAGACGAAGCGAACGCCCTGGTCCTGCAGCGTGGCTGCGACAAGATCCGCGCCCCTGAATTTCGCGTTCCTGTCCATTCTCCCCCCTGTAACGGTGCCGCTTTCGGCGGCGTCCCGCCGAAAATGTTACACCGCGATTTCGAGGCGGGGAAGCTGTAATATATCATATAGAGGACTAATGTACCCGCATGAAACGGGCCTAACCGGCGATGCCGCGCGCGAGGGCCGGAGTTTTGCGGTCGTCCGGGGTTAGAAATTGATCCCGAGCCAGGATTTCACCTGCTCGTGCAGGTCGCCGGAGAAATCCTCCGGCTTGCCCTTCGCGGTGATCTCGCCGAGCGAGAGCACGTAGATGTAGGACGACATCTTCACGACGCGGCGGACGTTATGATCCACGAGCAGGATCGCCATTTTCTCGGCCGCGAAGAGATTGATCCATCGATAGACTTCCTCGGCGATCTTCGGCGAAAGGCCGATGCTCGGCTCGTCGATCAGGCAGAGCCGCGGGCGCTGCAGATAGGCTTTCGCGAATTCGACCATCTTTTGCTGTCCGCCCGAGAGGTCGCCCGCCTTGGCGCTTCTTCGTTCGCGCAGAAGCGGAAATTTCTCGAAGCAGTTCTCCATGCGCCCGGCGAGATCGGCCCGCGTGAGGCCGATATTCTTGCGGGCGAGATGCTCGAGCGGAAGCGTCAGATTGTTCTCGACACTCATGAAATTGAACAGGCTCGATTCCTGCGGGATATAGGAAATCCGGTGGTCGATCACCTTGTGCGCGGGAATGCCCGTGATGTCTTCGCCGCCGAAGCGGATCTTGCCTCCGCTCGGGGCAAGAAAGCCGCAGATCGTCTTCATGATGGTGGACTTACCCGCGCCGTTGAGGCCGATCAGCCCGGTGATCGCGCCCTCGGCGATCTCGACATTCACGTCGCGCAGGATGGGGATGTCCTCGATATAGCCCGCCGTCACGTTTTCGAGGGTGAGGAGCGCGCTCATGCCGCCGCCTCGCCGAGATAAGCCTCGATCACGACCTTGTCGGTGAGCACCGCGCGCGTGGACTCGTCCGCGATCACGCGGCCCGCGTTCATGCATACGCTGCGCGGGCAAAGCTCGACGATCACAGGCAGGTCGTGGCTGACGACGATGAAGGTCTGTCCTTCCGCATGACGGCGGCGGATGAAGCCGCTCATGATTTCCTTCAGGGTCGGATGCACGGCGGCGAAGGGCTCGTCGAGCAGCGCGATTCGCGGCGGCACCATGAAGCAGGAGCCGAATTCGAGCAGCTTCTGCTGTCCGCCGGAAAGCTGGCCCGCGTTGAGGTTCATGATGCGGGTGAGGCTGAGGTCTTCGAGCAGGCCGAGCGCGCGCTTTTCCGCGCCGGGAAGCGTGAGCCCGAGCGCGCAGCCGGTGACGAGCAGGTTGTCGAAGGCGCTCATGCGCGGAAACGAGCGCGTGAGCTGGAACATGCGCAGCACGCCGCGCCGCGCGAGGGCCTCCGGATGCAGGCCGGTAATCGGCTTGCCGTCGAGCCGGACCGTGCCGGAATCGCAGGAGAGATGGCCCGAAAGGATATTCAGCAGCGTCGTCTTGCCCGAGCCGTTCGGCCCGATCAGGCCGACAAGCTCGCCCGCTTCGAGCGAGAAGCTCGCATTGTCGAGCGCCTTGAGGCCGCCGAAGGATTTGCTGACGTGATCGATGGCGAGACAGGGCATCGGCTACTCCGCGGCGGTGGCTGCGGCGGCGGGACGGCCGGGCCGCCCGAAGGCGGCGAGCAACAGGCCCCACAGCCCTTCGCGGAAGAAACGGGCGAAGATGATGACGAGGAAAGCGAAGACGACGAGCTGGTAGTTTCCGAAATCGCGCAGGAATTCCGAAAGGACGTAAACGAGCAGCGCGCCGCCGATCGGCCCCACCATCGTGCCGAGGCCGCCGATCACCACCATGCTGATGACGACGCCGGTCTGCGACAAAAGCCCGAGCTCGGGACTGACGAATTGCGCGAAGTGCCCGTAGAGCGCCCCGGCGAGTCCGCAGATCGCGGCGCTGAGCGTGAAAGCGAAGGTCTTCCAGTAAACGATCAGGACGCCGCGGCTCGCGGCGGCGATCTCGTCGTCGCGGATCGCGCGAAGATAGAGCCCGGCGCGCGAGCGCAGGAGATAAAAGAGCCCGACCTGGATCGCGAGCAGCACCGCGAGCATCATGTAGTAATAGGCGAGGCGGCTGTCGAAGATGCCCGGCACGTTGAGGCCGAGATCGCCGCGAGTGAAATCGATCGAATTCGAAATCACGAGCCGCATGATTTCGGCGAAGGAAAGCGTCGTCAGCGCGAGATAAGGCCCGCGCAGGCGGAGCACGATCCGGCCCAATACGAGGCCGATGACGCCCGCGACGACGATCGCGGCGGGCACGCCGACGATGGCCGTGAGGCCGTAATAATAAGAGAGGAGGCCGGTGGTGTAGGCGCCGATCATGCCGAAAGCGGCGGGCGCGAGCGAGAACTGCCCCGTGTAGCCCGCAAGAATATTCCATGCGACCGCGAGCATAGCGAAATACATCGAGACGACCACGACGCCCTGCCAATAGGCGTTGGTGACGAAGGCGGGCAGCACGCCGACAAAGGCGAGCAGTACGAGCGAGGCGGCGAACTCGGTCTGCAATTTCCGGTTTATCGGGTGAGCGGACGCCATCAGACTTCCCGCGCCTTTTCGCCGAAGAGGCCCTGCGGCCGGAACAGAAGGAACAGGACGAGGATAAAGAGGCCGAACGTGTCGCGGTACTGATAGGAAATGTATACCCCGCCGAAGCTTTCGAGCACGCCGAGGATGATGCTCGCGATGATGCTGCCCGGCACCGAGCCCATGCCGCCGAGCACGACGATCACGTAGGATTTGATGGCGGGGAAGACGCCGACATCCGGCGTCGGGTTGAAGATGTTGGCGAGCAGCGCGCCGGAGACGGCGGCGAGGCCGCCCGCGAGCGAGAAGACGATGGCGCTCGCTTTCGCCGTGTCGATGCCGGCAAGCGAGGCGCCGAGACGGTTTTGCGACACGGCCTGAATCTGCCGCCCCCAGAAGGTGTAACGAATGATGAGCGCGACCACGACGATGATCGCCACGGCAAGGAGGGCCGCGACCAGCCTGTGGCCGCTGATCGCAACCGGCCCGATGGTGATGCGCGAGATATTGATGAGGGCGGGTCCCTTGTAGGCATAGGGACCGACGACCTTGTCGACGATGTTGATGAGGAAGATCGAGAGCGCGAAGGTGACGATGACGGCATACTCGTCGCGCATCACGCCCCACGAAGTGTAGCCGCTGTAAAGCGGCCGCATCAGCAGCCGCTCGACGACGAGGCCGAGGAGCAGCCCGACAAGAAGCGCGAAGGGCAGCGACAGCCATGGCGAGATGCCGAGCGAAAGCGCCGAAAGCGTATAGGCGTAGGCGCCGACCATGTAGAACTCGCCATGGGCGAAGTTCACGACCTTCAGGATTCCGAAGATCAATGACAGGCCGATCGCCATCAAGGCGTAAAACACGCCGATGACCAGACCGTTGATGAGGAGGTCGAGTGTGAGCATTCGGGATCGCGGAAGTTGAGACGGGAGGCGCGGTTCACGCCTCCCGTTTTCGTATGAGCGGGCCTACTTCGTCTTCACGATGCGCGAGAGATCGAGCGGCTTGCCCGGATCCTGCACGAGGTTCATGTCGGCGACAGGCTGCTTCACCTTGGTGACCTGGAAGGTGACGTAAGGCACGTCCAGCCACTGGTGATATTTGAATCCCGACTTCTCCTTCGAGAAGGTGATCTCGCCGCGCGTGCCGCTCCACTTGATGGCCTCGAGCGCCTTGATCATGTCGTCGGGCTTGGTCGAATTATTCGCCGCCTTGATCGCTTCCGCGACGAGGAAGAGGCTGTCGGCCGCCTGGAAGAGCAGGCGGTTCGGGTCAGCCTTGGTCTTGGCGGTGTAATCGGCCGCGACCTTCTTGCCGAGTTCCGGCAGTGCCATCTTCGGATGGTAGAGGCCGAAGACCAGCATGTTCACCGCCGAATCGCCGACGTTCTGCCAGAAGTCGGGATAGTCGGCGATGCCGGAGGCGTCATAGATCATCGTCTTGGCGGTCGGCGCGACACCCTGCTCGTTCAACTGGTTGAGCAGGATATAGGCGCCGGGCGGCAGCAGGATCTCGACGATGACGTCCGGCGGATTGGCCTTGAGCGGCAGGATGGCCGGCAGGTAATCCTTCGAGGCGCGATCGAGCGTTTCGTATTTGTAGCTGATGCCCTGCGTGCGCTCGGCGATCTGCGAGCCGATCAGTTTGGCGAGGCCGACGCCGTAGTCGGTGTTTTCGCAGAAGGCGAGGACGTTCTTCGCGCCGAGCGATTTCATCGTGTCGGCGACGGCGATCGCGACCCGGCTGTTGAAGACGCCGGGATTGAACACTTCCGCGTAGCCCTTCTCGCGGATGACGTCCGACCAGCCGTTGGTGTTGATGTAGGGCACATGATAGCGGTGCGCGACTTCGATGCCGGCAAGCGCCGCCGAGCTTTGATGCTCGCCGATGATGGCGACGACCTGATCGCGCGTGATGAGCTTTTCGACCGCGGCGCGCGCTTTTTCCGGAACGCCCTGCGTGTCCTCGAAGATCAGCTGGATCTTGCGGCCGTTCACGCCGCCCGCGTCGTTGATGATCTTCGCGGCGACTTCGGCGCCGTCCTTCACCTGCGTGCCTTGCGACACCGAGCCGGGAGGGGACTGCGCGATCGTCACGCCGACCTTGATCGGGTCGGCCGCGAATGCGGTGCTTGTGAGGGCAAACATGCCTGCGGCAATCGCCAGCAAGCTAACGCGACGTGTCGGCATGGGCTTAGTCTCCTCCTGAGCGGCTGTTTTTGTATCTGTTCCGGTATGGCCTGAGCGGAAGATTAAATGACGCGCTTTCGCCGGTCGAGCGTTAATCGAGCGGCTTGCCGCCGCGCCTATGTTGCGGTGCGTTCAAATCGCAGCGCATCCGAGTTGGTGCTCCGCGTTATGTCTTGCTGCTGTGCCGTTCCGCGAGTTTGCGGTCGTAATTCAGCACCGCTTGCAGCAAGACCTGCGCCCCGGCCGAACACTGTTCTTTCGACGAATATTCCGCTTCGTTATGGCTGACTCCGTCCTTGCAAGGCGCGAAGATCATGCTGGCGGGCGCGACGCGCGAAACATAGCCCGCGTCGTGTCCCGCGCCCGATACCATCTCCCGCATGGAGTAGCCGGAATTCTTCGCCGCCTCGCGCACGCATTCGATGCAGCCGGCATCGAAATGCACGGGCGGCTGGTCGAGAATCTTCGTGATAGCGGCTTCGAGCTTCTGCGGTTTGCAGGCTTCCGGGATCGCCGCGCGGAGCGCGGCTTCCATCTTCTCCAGTGTCTGCGTTTCGGGATGACGGAAATCGACGGTGAAGAAGACCTCGCCGGGGATGACGTTCGGCGAATTGGGCCGTACCTGCATGAAGCCGACGGTGCCGACCGCGAGCGGCGCATGCGCCAGCGCAATCTCGTTTACCGTCTCGATGATCCGCGCCGCGCCCAGCAGCGCGTTGCGCCGCCGCGGCATCGGCGTCGTGCCGGTGTGCGAATCCCGGCCGGTGATCGTGACCTCGAACCAGCGGATGCCCTGGATGCCGGTGACGACGCCGATCTGCTTGTTCTCGGCTTCGAGCAGCGGGCCCTGCTCGATGTGCAATTCGAAAAAGCCCGAGAGCGGATGTTCTCCGCATTTTTCGCCGCCGCGATAGCCGATCTTCTCCAATGCTTCGGCAAACGTAATTCCATCCGGATCCTTGCGCGACGATGCCCAGTCGTGGCCGAAAGCGCCGGCGAAGACGCCGGAGGAAACCATCGCCGGCGCGAAGCGTGCCCCTTCCTCGTTCGTCCAGTTGATGACCTCGATCGGCGCGAAGGTTTCGTATCCCGCCTCGTGCAAGGTGCGTAACGCTTCCAGCGCGCCCAGCACACCCAATATGCCGTCGAACTTCCCGCCCGTCGGCTGGGTGTCGAGATGGCTTCCCATGCCGATCGGCGGGATGTCGTTTCTCTGCCCCGGACGGCGCGCGAACATCGCGCCCATGTCGTCGACGGTCACGGTGCAGCTGAGGCTTTCGGCTTTCGCCTTGAACCAGTCGCGCACCTGCCGGTCGAGATCGGTGAGGGTGAGGCGATTGATGCCGCCCTTCGGGGTGCCGCCGATCGTGGCGGTTTCCATGATCTCGTCCCAGAGCCGCTCCGGATTGATCTGCAGATTTTGCTTCACGCCGCACCCGCTATTTCCCGGGCGGCCTCGATCAGCATTTCATCGGTGCCTTGCGCGCCCATGATGGAGATGCCGAGCGGACAGCCGTCGAGGGTCGCGAGCGGCATCGAGAGCTGGGGTGTGCGTGCGAGCACCGAGACGCTCAGCAGGCTCATCGAGCGGCCGCGATGCTTCTGTGCCTCGGCATGAGGGGTGTCGATCCTCGGCGCGATGCCGGGAACGGTCGGCAGAACGAGCATCGCGCCGTTCTTGAGGGTTTCCGCGACATGGGCAGAAACCTTTTCGCGTTCGGCTTTCGCCTTCTCGACCTCGACGGGATCGCTCTTCGCCGCGCCGTACATCCGCTCCTGAACGCCGGGGCCGAAGACAGGCTTGTACTTTTCGACCCATGCGCCGTGAATCTTCCAGGCTTCGTCCGACTGGATGATTCGATAAAGATCGAAGCATTCGCGCAGCGGCCGGTCCGAGATGTTGACGGGCCCCGGTTCGCCAAAACGTTTCGCGATGCGTTTCAGGGCGGGTTGCAGCGCGGCTCTTTCCTGTTCGCCCAGATAGGCGAACATATCCTCGGCGATCAGCAGCCTGCCCGGCTTGGCATCCCAGGAACCGCCTTTCAAGAGAACCTTACCGACTTTCGCGAAGACATCCGTGTCGCGGGCGAACCAGCCGGCGACGTCGAAGCTCGGCGCGAGCGGCAATACGCCTTCGAGCGACAGGCGTCCGTGCGTGGGGCGGATGCCGTAGATGCCTGTATAGCTCGCGGGCAGGCGAACCGAACCGCCGGTGTCGCTGCCGAGCGCGAAATCGCAGAGCCCGCCCGCGACGGCGGAAGCCGAACCGCTCGAGGAGCCGCCGCAGACGCGGCCTTCGGCGTTCACATTGACGGGGCGGCCGTAATGCACGTTGATGCCGTCGATGCTCCACGCCATTTCCTCGGTGTGCGTTTTGCCCACGACGCGCGCGCCGGCCTCGAGAAGCGTTTCGACGACTTTCGCGGTCTTCGTCGCCGCCTCGTGCGTGTCGAGCCAGACCGGATTGCCGAAGCCGGTTTTCACGCCGGCGATGTTGTAGATGTCCTTGACGCCGAAGGTGAGGCCCTTGAGAGGGCCTTCCGGTGCGCCTGCGACTTCAATGTGGGTGTGACGAGTGAAAGCGTTGAGCTTGTCTTGTTCGAGAATGGAGGACATGTGTTTTCTGGTTGTGGGAAGGATGCATGATCCTACGTTTTTGGGCCCGATAATCCAAGCCGCGACTCAATGCGGATGGTTGGCGGCGACGGCGCGCACGCCATCGAGCGCTTGCTGGATCAACGCTTCGTCCGCATTGGCCGAAAAAACGGCGTGAACCGGGTAGGAAAAGCTCGGCGCGCCGCTGACGAGATGCAGCTTGCCGCTTTCGAGATAGGGCTTCACGGCGCCCATGCGGAAATAGCCCGAGCCGCCCGCCTGGACGATATAGCTCAGCGCCAGCGGACCGAGGCCGACGAAAAGCCCAGGGTTGGTGACGTCGGGAAAACTCAGGCCGTGGTGGAAGGCGAAATTCGGGCCCCAGTCGACATATACATAATCATCCGCTTGCGATGGCTGCATACGCGGATCCGTCGTGACGAGCACGAGCGTTTCTTCCAGCAACTGCTCGACCTTCAATCCCGGCCGATTCTGCGGCGCGTACATCACCGCCACGTCGAGCACGCCCTCGGCCACCTGCATCGTCAGTCCTTCGGGCACGCCGACCTGGACGCGCAGCGCGATATCGGCGGCGTGCCTCCGCATCCAGATCAGCCAGTCGAGCATCAGCGGATGCCAGAGGCTGAGCTCTCCGCCGATGGCGAGCACGGCGCGATGTCCGGGCGGAACAGCGACCTGGTGCCGGGCGCGTTCCCATAGCTGCAGGAAGGTCGGCGCGTAACGGAGGAACTGTTCGCCCGCCGGCGTGAGCGAGGCACCCGATTTATTGCGGACAAAGAGCGGCCGTCCGAGGCGTTCCTCAAGGGTTTTGACGCGCGCGCTGATCGTCGTCTGACTCACATTCAGCCGCTCGGCGGCGCGGATGAAGCTGTGTGTAGAGACGATTTCCAGAAACGTGCGGACCAGCTCGATATCCATGGCAGCCCAAGGTGTTGCCTGGTTTCAGCAGTAATATTGCTATCAAAACATAATTAAATTCGTTTGTCGGGATTAAAGCAAGGGGGCAACTTCAACGCTGCGGCATATTTGCAGTCAAGCTCCGATGGATTTGGATTTCAATGCCTTAACCTTACTCGCGCTGATGGCAGGATTCGTTTGGTGGAAAGGCCACGATATCCTGACCGGCTTGCGGCTGCGCGCCATGCAGGAGCTGCAACGCGCCGATCTCGAAAAGAGCTTGCAGGAGAATCCTTTCGCGCGGCGGCGTTCCGAAGCCGCGCCCGGCTGCGACCACCCGCCCGACGAAAAAACGCTGCGCTGTTTCGAGCGGCTTCGCGCGCTCGACGAGTCCTTCGACGAGGAGCAGTTCCGCAGCAACGGCTGTCTCGTTTACGAGGCCGTGGTCGGCGCCTATGCGAGCGGGGACCGCGAGCTTCTGCAGAATTATCTGGCGGCCGACGTCTACAGGACCTTCCTGCGCTCGATCGAGGCGCGGGAGGAGCGGCGCGAGCATGTCGAACTCAGTTTCGTGCGGCTGACGCAGGCCGATATCGTCGGCGCGCATGTAGATAAAGAGCAGGCCGAAGTTTCCATCTCGTTCGAGAGCGAGATCGTGATCGCGACACGCGACGACTCGGGAAATGTCGTGGCCGGCGATGCGACACACGTCATCACGACTCACGATTGCTGGACGTTTGCCCGCGGACTGAACGGGCCCGCGCCTTCTTGGATTCTGACGGCGACCGGGAGCCCGGATCGTTCGGAACATTTTTCCCGACGCGCGGCGCAACCGTCCGCCGGAACGTCGAACGTTCACGATCGCAAGACGCCCTGCGGCGTCGCCGCGCGCGAGGAAGGTGCCGCTCGCGAAATCAACAGGGCGCACCACTAACCGAAAATGGGGGAGGGAAGATGAGCAGTTTATTACCGTTTCTGGATCGATCGCATACCATCGCAAAGCCCGGATACAGCCGCTGGCTGGTGCCGCCGGCGGCGCTTTGCGTGCATCTTTGCATCGGACAGGCTTACGCGTTCAGCGTGTTCAATCTGCCGATGACGAAGTTGATCGGCATCTCGGCGTCGACAACGGGCGACTGGAAGCTCACGCAGCTCGGCTGGATCTTTTCGATCGCGATGGCGGTGCTCGGCATTTCGTCAGCCGTGTTCGGCCGCTGGGTGGAAGAGGGCGGGCCGCGCAAGGCGATGTTCACCGCCGGCTGCCTGTGGGCAGGCGGCTTCCTGCTTTCGGCGGTGGGCGTCTATCTGCATAATCTCTGGATCGTCTATCTCGGCTACGGCATCTTCGGCGGCATGGCGCTCGGCATCGGCTACATCTCGCCGGTTTCGACGCTGATGAAATGGTTTCCCGACCGTCCCGGCATGGCGACGGGCATGGCGATCATGGGGTTCGGCGGCGGCGCGCTGATCGCTTCGCCGCTTTCCGTCTGGCTGCTCGGGAAGTTCACGACGCCGACGCATATCGGCGTGATGGAGACTTTCGCCGTTCTCGGCTGCGCCTATTTCATCTTCATGATGGTGGGCGCCACGATCGTGCGCGTGCCGGCGGACAACTGGAAGCCGGAAGGCTATGTCCCGCCGAAGACGGCGACCAAGCTCATCACGAAGAATGACGTCTATGTCTATGACGCGGTGAAGACGCCGCAGTTCTGGCTGATCTGGACGGTGCTGTTCCTCAACACCACGGCCGGCATCGGCGTGCTCGGGCAGGCCTCGGCGATGAGCCAGGAGATGTTCCCGGGCCATATCAGTCCAATCGCGGCCGCGGGGCTCGTCGGCCTGATGAGCCTGTTCAACATGGGCGGACGGTTCAGTTGGGCGTCGGTGTCCGACTATATCGGTCGCCGGAATACTTACTTTGTGTTCATGACGCTCGGCTTCCTGCTGTACATTACCGTTCCCTACGCGGGCGGCAGCGGAAATGTCGTGCTGTTCGTCTTCTGCTTCCTGATCATCGTCAGCATGTATGGCGGCGGCTTCTCGACCGTTCCCGCCTATCTCCGTGACATGTTCGGAACGCGGTATGTCGGCGCCATCCACGGGCTTCTGCTCACCGCCTGGTCGGCGGCGGGCATCATGGGACCGGTACTGATCAACTACATCCGCGAATACAACGTCACGCACGGCGTGCCGAAGGCGCAGGCCTACAATACGACGATGTACATCATGGCCGGGCTGCTGGTGATCGGTTTCGTCGCGAACTTCTTCGTGAAGGCCGTGCACAGCCGTTTCCACATGAACGCAGATCATCCCGCCAACGGCAAAGGCGTGCCGGTGGGCGGACACGCGTGAGAAGAGAGGAGGAAGTCATGCAAAACCGTTACGAAGACGTGGCGTTATCCACCTTGTTCCTGATGTGGGCGAGATACCGGATCGCGCGGAAGCTCGAAGCGATGCGGCCAGAATTCACCTCGGACGAGGTTGCCCGCGCCACGGCGCTCAGCGGCAATCCTCCGGGCGCATGAGGAGGGCGCGATGCAGAGTACGCAAGACACGAGCAGTCCGCTCAAAATCTTTCTTGCCTGGATGCTCGTCGGCATTCCCTTGCTGACGGGAATCTCGCTGACGCTCGTCAACGCAATGAAACTGTTTCAGTAGCGTAAGAGTATCCCCTCGACTTCCCGGCAGCCGAAAGGCTGCCGTTTTTTTTGCGCGGAAGCGAGGCAGGAAAGGAGTGCAGGCCGCTTGCAAAGAAAACGGCCGGTGGCGAGGGGTTCGCCGACCGGCCGAGTTTGCCAGGATTGGAGTGTTGTTATTGTTATCGCGACGCGAGAGCCGTGGTGCTCGAGCCGAAGCGGATTTTCAGCGCGCCTTTCACCGTGATGCCGGGCGAAGGAAGATCCTGCAGGAACGGCACGTAATATTTGTTCAGCAGGTTGTCCACGACGAGCGCCCACGTGGTGTCGGGGTTCGGCTGATAAGCGAGCGTCAGGCCGACGAGATCGTAGGGCTTGGTTGGCGATCCCGTCACCGGGTTCTCCGAAACGCCCCACAAATGCTGCCAGCGCAACGCGGTGGTCAGCTTGCTGTCGAGGAAGCGCATACCGTAAGTGGCGGCAACGCGATCCGGCGGGATCGTCGTCAACGGCGTATCCGCGCTGAGATCCTTGCCTTCAATGAAGGCAGCGCTCAGCCCGGCAAACCATTTTCCGGCGTCATAGCTCGATTCCAACTCGACGCCTTCGATGCGCGCCTTGGCGATGTTGACGTATTGCGAGCACATGGCGCCGAACCCGCCGAAGATCGACGACGGCGGACACGCGAGCGGAGGCGTGAAATCGACATCCGTCTCCAGGCCGATGTAGTCGGTCACGTTGTTGCGATACACGTTGACCTTGGCGCGAAATTTGTCGCCGGCCTGAAAGACATTGTCGTATTTGAAGTTGATGCCGAGCTCGATGTTCTTTCCGATTTCGGGTTTCAGGCTCGGGTTGGGAATGAAATAGAAGATGTCTCCGGGATGCGGGCCGTCAATCAAGGTCTCGGTGACCGATGGAGCGCGATAGCACTCGGCATAGGTGAAGTAAGGAGTGAAGCCCGCGAAGGGGGTGATGCCGACCGTGATCTTGGGGGACAGGCGGTTCCCGTCGCTTGCCGTTCCGCCGTCGAGCGTCGTGAGCTTGTAGGTATCGTAGCGAAGCGCTCCGATGACCTCGAGCCAGGTGGAGTAGTTTGTCTTCCATTGCACGAAGGCGCCGCCGACGTCCCGGTTTCCGCCCGGGGTCAGCGCCGCGCCCTGGTCTGCATCGCCGCCAACTCTCACCGCATCGGTAAAGTAGTCGCCGCCGATCGTGACTGCATGGCGTAAGCCGCCCGTTTCGAACCGGGACGTATTGTTGATGTCGAATCCCTTGGTCACGATATCGAATGAGCGCATGGAGCCGACAGGGCCGGTGAAAGTTTCGCAGAAACCAACTCCCGGTGCCGCGCAGGGGGCGCCGTTCGCGGGATCGTCCGACGGCAATGTCGGATCGACGATGGCGTTGTAGGCGCGCTTCACCGTCTGATCGACATGGGTCTTCACCCAATAGGTCGAAGCCGTGAAATCGAGGAGAGGGACATCCGGACGCGCGAAGTGGTATTTCGCGTTCAGGTTCAGGTTCTCGACACTGTTCGCGAAAATTCCCGAGTCGAACTGGCCGCTGTCGAACTTGCCGTTGTACGAATTCATGCCGAGCTTGAATTCGTGACCGTCGGCGGGGCGAAACGTGATCTTGGCGAGGCCGGAGCCCACGCGGCTCCCGGTGTTCTGCACCGTATCGCCGTGGGCGTCCTTGTAATCGCTCTGGTCGCGATAGGCGCCGCCGACGATGAAATCGAGGTTCTCGGACGGCCGGGCGGCGAAGAAGGCGGAGCCGAGCGCCTGCGGGTCGTTCGAGCCGATCAGGCCGTGGCTCAGCACGCCCCACTTCTCGCCGGGACGCAGCACGTCATCGACGTCCTTGGTGTGGAACGAGGCGACGCCGCCGATCGCGCCCGAACCGTAGATATTGGCGACCGGCCCGCGGACGATATCGGCCCCGGCCAGGAGTTCGGGGTCGAGATAGAAAGTGCCGTTCGCCTGATGGGCCGAACGCTGGTAATTCTGGCGCGCGCCATCGACGAGCACGGCGACGCGGCCGAAATCCTGCAGGCCGCGGATGTTGATCGCGGTCGCGGCGGGATCGGTGCCGAGTTCCTGGCTGAACCAGACGCCGGGCACGCTGAAGAACATCTCGGAGACGCGGTCCGGCTGCAGGATGTCCATCTGCTCGCCGCGGACGGTGGAGACGGCGGCGAGCGAGTCGATCGCCTTTTCCCCGGTCCTGGTCGAGGTCACCTCGACGGTATCGAGCGTCGTGACGCTCTGCGCATGCGCCGGCACGATGGCGCCGGCCTGCAGGAGTAGAATTGCGAAAGTCGAGACGGACGCGCTCAGCAGCGCGCGCGCTCTCGTCGAGTGCCCCATAGCAGCCCCCACGGCTTCGGTTCGAGATTTGGAAAAACTGGCGGGCGCGGCTGGGCGAAAATTCGGCCTGGCGGCTAGCTTGTTTCGTGCGGCAGGACGCCGCACATCCTCTTGCTACCGGGAGGCCGCGCCGGGGTCAAGTTAAGTTATTGAAATCACTAGATTAAAATGAATCCAAAGAACCGGGGCCGCGGTCAGTCGCGCAGAACCGACACCTGCCTGGCGTCGATGGCGAGCCCAACCATGGCGCCGATTTCCCTCGGCTCGATATCGCGGCGATGCGGCTCGTCGACGATGAGCCGCTGATCGCCAGCCTTGATGCGATAGCGCGTCGTCTCGCCGAGGAATTCGCGCTCTTCCACGGTGCCGGGAAGGCCGGTGCCGGATGCCTGCAAGGCGATGTGCTGCGGGCGGATGGAGACGCAGACGGCGCCGGGCTTTTCCGTCATCCCGCCGAGGACGATGCCGTCGGACGAGGAAAAGCGATCGCCCTCGATCCTGCCCTCGACGAGATTGGCGGTGCCGAGGAAGGCGGCGACGAAACGATTGGCGGGATGGTCGTACATGTCGACGGGCGAGCCGATCTGCTGGATCCTGCCGCCATCAAGCACGGCGATGCGCCCGGCGGCGGCATTCGCTTCTTCCTGATCGTGCGTGACGTAAATCGTCGTGATGCCGAGTTCGCGCTGCAGGCGTTTCAGCTCGACGCGCATTTCGGTGCGAAGCTTGGCGTCGAGGTTGGAAAGCGGCTCGTCGAGCAGGAGCACCGCGGGCTCGATCACGAGCGTGCGCGCGAGCGCCACGCGCTGCTGCTGTCCGCCCGAAAGCTGCGCGGGACGGCGATCGGCAAGGTGCGAAAGGCCGACGCGCTCGAGGGCGATCCGTACTTTCCGGCCGATCTCCGCGCGCGAAAGTTTCCGGCGCTCCAAACCGAAGGCGACATTCTTCGCGACCGTCATGTGCGGCCAGAGCGCGTAGCTCTGGAACACCATGCCGAGATTGCGCTCCCACGGCGGAAGGTGCGTGACGTCCCTGCCGCCGATGACGATGCGTCCCTTCGAGGGCGTGCCGAACCCGGCGACGAGGCGAAGGAGCGTCGTCTTGCCGGAACCGGAGGGGCCGAGGAAGCAGAAATATTCGCCCGGCTCGATCGCGAGGCTCACATCGTCGAGCACCAGCGTGTCGCCATAACCGAAGCTTACATTCTCGATCGAAACTTTTTCCGGCATCAGAACACACCCTCACGGGACTTGGCGTTGCGCTCGCGTTCCGCGAGCCGATACGAAAGGAAGGTCGCGACCGCGACCACGAGCACGGCGAGCACGCCGAGCGCGGCCCCCGGTCCGCGGCCCGCCGCCGCCTGCATATAGACGTAGATGCCGTAGGAAATCGGCGCGTCGGGCGGGCGGGTGACGAGGATGAGGGTGGCGGAAAGCTCGACGGCGGCGGTCGCGAAGCTCGTGACGAAGCCCGCGAGCAGCCCGCCGGTCATCAGCGGCACGACGATCCTCGTGAGCGTCGTGAACTTGCCCGCGCCGAGACTCTCCGCCGCTTCCTCGAGATGGACATGCAACTGGCGAAGCGCGGCCTTGGCCGAAATGAGCGCATAGGGCAGGCGGCGCACGGCATAGGCGATCACCAGCATGCCCCAGAAGGTCGCGAGGGATTCTCCGCTCGGCAGGCGAACGCCGTAATAGGTGCGCAGCAAGCCGATGCCGAGCACGAGGCCGGGGATCGCGACCGCGGCCATCGCCATCTGCTCGATGAGGTGACGGCCCTTGAGGCGCGTGCGCAGCACGACATAGGCGACGATCGCGGCGAGCGCGATGTCGATGAAGCCGGCGAGGCCGCAATAGAGCAGCGTGTTGGTGATGAAGGGGCCTGCCTCGTTCGCGACGGTCGCGTAATGCGCGAGCGTATAGCCGTCCGGCAGCACGGCGAAGGACCACACGGTGCCGAACGAGAGCAGCAGAATGCCGAGGTGGGGCGAGAGCACGACGAGCAATACGAGAACGACGAAAGCCGTCGCCAGGATCGTGCCGCCCTTGCCCATCTTGCGGCGCGCGAGCCCGCCGCCGCCGCGCTGCTGGGTGGCGAAATCGCGGCCGCGCAGCGCGAGCTGCGACAGGCCGATGGTGGTGAGCGCGCAGGCGATCATGATGACCGAAATCACATAACCCTGCGGGTCGCTCACCCCGACGGATGTGATCCGCAGGTAGGCTTGCGGCGCGAGCATGTTGGTGACGCTGAGCAGGAGCGGCGTCGCGAGATCGTCGAAGACCTTGACGAAGACGAGGGCGGCGCCCGCGACATAACCGGGCAGCGAGAGCGGAAAGACGATCTTGGAAAACAGCGTGAAGCCGGAAGCGCCGAGATTCTGCGCCGATTCCTCCATCGCGGAATCGATGTTGGAAAGCGCCGCCGAGAGATTGAGCAGGATGAACGGGAAGTAGTGGACGGCCTCGACGAAGATCACGCCGTTCAGCCCTTCCATGAAGGGAATGCGGAAGCCGAAGAACTGATTCAGGAGCAGGTTGATGGAACCGTTCTTGCCGTAGATGAGCTGCATCGCGACCGCGCCCACGAAGGGCGGCATCACCAGCGGGATCACGCCGAGGGTGTGGATGATCGATGCGCCGCGAAAGCGGAAGCGGGAAATGATCGTCGCGAGCGGGACGGCGATGAGGCTCGCCACCACGACCGTCATGGAAGCGGCATAGATCGAATTCCAGAACGACTCGCGCAGCAAGGAGGTCTGGAAGAAGTCGCCGAAATGAACGAGCGAGAAGCTGCCTTCCGGCCCGGTGAAGGCGATCTGGATGACGCGCACGATCGGCACGACGAGGAAGGCGAGCAGGAACAGCGCGACGAGCGCAAGCGCCGCGATCTGCGCGGGACTTGCGCCCAGTCTCGCGGCCAGCGGCGCGCGCGGCGCCGCCGGAAGGGTTGCGGTGTCAGCCATGGGATCGGCGACTATTTCGCGCTTGCCGCTTTTTCCGCGAGCGCCTTCGCTTCACCGTAGTTCTTGAGGGCGGCCGCGTCCCACTTTTCCTCGAACTCGGCCTGGCGTCCGGCGGCTTTCTCGCCCTTCTTCAGCTTGTGGAACGAGTTCATGATCGCGGGATCGCCCGCTTCCGCGCCCGAGATCGGAACGGTGCTGGCGAGCTTGCGGGCCTCGTCGAGCATCTTCTTCGCCGCGGGGCTCGCCTTGTCGCCGAGCTTCTTCTCGGTGTCGTGGATCGCCTTCCATGCCGCGTTCAGTTCCTTCAGGCGGAAGGTGATGACGCGGTCGAACAGCGAGTTCACCAGTTGATAGCGCTTCTCGGAAACGTCGGCGTTGAACTTCACGCCGGCACCGAGCTTTTCGTTCCTGAACGGATTGGGGAAGCCGGCCGGCGCCTTGTCGTAGGTCGCGAGCCGCACGGGCAGGCGCTGGATCTTCGGGTCGAACAGGATCTGCTGGCCTTCCTCGGAGAGCAGGAACTCGATGAAGGCTTCGGCCGCTTTCTGGTCCTTCGCGCCTTTAATGATGGCGATATTGGCCGGCACGATTGCCGTCACCGTCGGATACACGAATTCGACCGGGAAGCCCGATGCCTTGCCGGAGAGGCCGAAGAAGTCGATCACGATGCCGAGGCCGTACTGGCCGCTGTTCACGGCATCGGGCACACCGAACGAACGGTCGGAGACCTGCGCGAGGTTGCCGCCGATTTCCATCAGCGTCGCCCAGCCTTTTTCCCAGCCTTCGCCCTGCAGGATGGTCTCGACGGTGAGATGCGTGGTGCCGGAACGCGACGGGGCGGAGATGCCGACATGGCCGAAATAGATCGGCTTCTTCAGGTCGTCCCATTCCTTCGGAGCGGGGATATCGTTCGCCTTGAGATAACGCGTGTTGTATTCGATGCCGTAACCGGAAGCGGCGAAGCCGATGTAGTAGCCGTCCGGATCGTTGATCGGATAGGAGCCGGCTTTCGTCGCGATGCCTTGCGCCTTCGGCGTATATTTCTGCAGCAGGCCGTTCTGCTTCAGCACTTCGAACGCATCGGGCGCGGACGCCCAGAAGATATCCGGCGGATTCGATTTCGTTTCCTGAATGAACGCGACGGCGGCCGCCGTATTGCGGTTCTGCACTTCGACCTTGGTGCCGGGGTATTTTTTCTCGAAGGCGGCGACGTAGGGGCCGGTCATGTCCTTGTTGTAGGACGTGACGATGGTGACCTTGTCCTCAAGCCCTTGGGCGGTTGCTGCAAAAGCGGAAAGACTGATTGCGCCTGCCAATGCAAGGCGTTGAAATGACATGGAAATTTTCATAATTGTTCTCCCTCGCGCGCTACGCTCTCATCGTTGCCCGTCTGTATTGTGACAGTAATGTGTCAGCTCGGTTACGGCAATTCAGGGCGCCGCGAAGGGGGGCCAGGGCAGGGTAAGCGGATCGGCTCATCCGCACCCTTGCCGCGATACCTGCCGTTTGCCCGGCGGCCCGCGAAACCTGCGCCCGGCAATAAAGAACCACACCAAATCGTGCGATAGATCGCGTTGTACGTAGCGTACATCATCTGATACATGCGCACTGCAGCGTTCGCTATATCGTCGGCGGCAGGAGAATGATCGCACTTGTCCGGATCGCGTTAAGCCGGCCGTACACATTCATTGTGTTGGCGCTCGCGATCCTGATCATAGGACCGCTGTCCGCTCTGCGAACACCGACGGATATCTTTCCCGATATCCGCATTCCGGTGATCGGCGTCGTCTGGAGCTACACCGGCCTGCCGCCGGACCAGATGTCGGGACGCATCTCGACGCCGTTCCAGCGCGCGCTCACGACGACGGTCAACGACATCGAGCATATCGAGTCGAATTCGTACAACGGCGTCGGCATCATCAAGATTTTCTTTCAGCCGAGCGTCAATGTCAGCACGGCGAACGCGCAGGTCACCGCGATCGCGCAGACGATGCTGAAGCAACTGCCGGCGGGAACGACGCCGCCGTTGATCCTGAACTACAGCGCGTCGACCGTTCCCATCCTTCAGCTTGCGCTGTCGGGCGAGGGGCTGACCGAGCAGAACCTCGGCGATCTCGGCATCAATCTGGTGCGCACGCCGCTGGTTTCGGTTCCCGGCGCCGCGATCCCGTATCCCTACGGCGGCAAGCAGCGGCAGGTGCAGATCGATCTCGACCCGGCGGCGCTGCAATCGCTCGGCCTGTCCGCGCAGGACGTCGCGAGCACGCTCGCGTCGCAGAACCTGATCACGCCGGTGGGCACGCAGAAAATCGGCGGCTTCGAATATTCGGTGCGCCTCAACAACGCGCCGGACGAAATCGCGCAGATCGGAGATTTGCCGATCAAGGCCGTCAACGGGGCGATGATCTATGTGCGCGACGTGGCGCAGGTGCGCGACGGAAATCCGCCGCAGACGAATATCGTGCACGTGAACGGAAACCGCTCCGTTCTTTTGCAGGTGCTGAAGAACGGCTCGGCTTCGACGCTTGCCATCGTCTCCGGCATCAAGCGCGCGATCGAGGAGAATAAGGATGCGTGGCCGCAGCAACTGAAGATTTCGCTGGTCGGCGATCAATCCATCTTCGTCCGGAACGCGATCAGCGGCGTCGCGGTCGAGGGCGTGATCGCGGCGCTTTTGACGAGCCTGATGATCCTGCTCTTCCTGGGAAGCTGGCGCTCGACGCTCATCATCGCGACTTCGATCCCGCTCGCCATCCTCGGTTCGATCGCCGCGCTTTCCGCGATCGGCGAGACGTTGAACATCATGACGCTCGGCGGTCTTGCGCTCGCCGTCGGCATTCTGGTCGACGACGCCACCGTGACGATCGAGAACATCAACTGGCATCTCGAGCACGGGAAGGAAGTCGATACCGCGATCATGGACGGCGCGCGGCAAATCGTGACGCCGGCCTTCGTCTCGCTCCTCTGCATCTGCATCGTGTTCGTGCCGATGTTCTTCCTGCCGGGCGTCTCGCGCTTCCTGTTCGTGCCGATGGCGGAGGCGGTGGTGTTCGCGATGATCTCCTCGTTCATTCTTTCGCGGACGCTGGTGCCGACCCTGGCGATGTATCTCCTGCACAAGCACGAACCGCACGAGGGGACCCGCAAGCGGTCGCGCAACCCGCTGGTCCGCTTTCAGCGCTCGTTCGAGGCGCGCTTCGAAAAGGTCAGGAACGGCTACCGCGAATTCCTGCAGCTCACGCTGCGGCATCGCGGAATCTTCATCGGCTGCTTCATGGGGTTCGTGGCGGCGTCCTTTCTGCTGACGCCGTTCCTCGGCCGGAATTTCTTTCCCTCGGTGGACGCGGGGCAGATCCTGATGCATGTGCGGGCGCAGATCGGCACGCGCGTCGAGGAAAGCGCCAACCAGTTCGCCCAGATCGAGAAATTCATCCGCACGGTCATCCCGCCGGACGAGATCAGCGCCATCGTCGACAATATCGGCATGCCGATCAGCGGCATCAACATGACCTACAACAATACGGGCGTGATCGGCCCGCAGGACGGCGACGTGCAGATCAAGCTGTCGGAGGATCACCGGCCGACGGAAGAATACGTGAAGAAGCTGCGCGAGGAATTGCCGCGCGCGTTCCCCGGCACCACATTCTCGTTCCTGCCGGCCGATATCGTCAGCCAGATCCTGAACTTCGGCGCGCCGGCGCCGATCGACATCCAGGTGCGCGGCGCCAACCTCGACGGCAATTTCGACTACGCGAACAAGGTGTTGAACCGCCTGCGGCATGTGCCGGGGCTCGCCGACGCGCGCATCCAGCAATCGCAGAATGCGCCGCGCTTCGATGTCGACGTCGACCGCACGCGCGCGCAATATGTCGGGCTCACCATCCGCGACGTGACGAACAGCCTCGTCGTCAATCTTGCGGGCAGCAATCAGGTCGCGCCGACCTTCTGGCTCAATCCGCATAACGGCGTCTCCTATCCGATCGTGATGCAGACGCCGCAATACAGGATCGATTCGCTGGAAGCGCTGCAGACCCTGCCGATCAGCGCGCCGGGCGCGGCTTCGCTGCCGATCCTCGGCGGCCTCGCGGACATCAAGCGCACGACGACGAGCGCGGTGGCGTCGCACTACAACATCCAGCCGATGGTGCAGATCTACGCGACCCCGCAGGGGCGCGATCTCGGCGCGATCTCGGCCGACGTGCAGAAAATCCTGGCCGATACGCGGAAGGATCTGCCGCGCGGAAGCTCGGTCGCGTTGCTGGGGCAGGTCAAGACGATGAACGATGCGTTCTCCGGCCTGCTGTTCGGCCTGCTGGGCGCGGTCGTGCTGATCTACCTTTTGATCGTCGTGAACTTCCAGTCGTGGTCGGATCCTTTCGTCATCATCACGGCGCTGCCGGCGGCGCTCGCCGGCATCGTGTGGATGCTGTTCATGTCGAACACGACGCTTTCCGTGCCAGCGCTCACGGGCGCGATCATGTGCATGGGCGTCGCGACCGCGAACAGCGTGCTCGTCATCAGCTTCGCGCGCGAGCGCTACGACGAACTCGGCGATCCCGTCGCGGCGGCGCTGGATGCCGGTTTCATTCGTTTCCGTCCCGTGCTGATGACCGCGCTCGCCATGATCATCGGCATGGCGCCGATGGCGCTCGGCCTCGGCGAGGGCGGCGAGCAGAACGCGCCGCTCGGCCGCGCGGTGGTCGGGGGCCTCGTGCTCGCGACGATCGCGACGCTGGTCTTCGTCCCGGTCGTCTTCAGCCTCATTCACAAAAAGCAGCCCGCGAAGAAGGCGGCGGCTTCGGAGTCATCGCATGCCTAGGAAGCCCGTGAAATTCCGGTTCTCGCCGGCGAACAGGATTCACAGATACAGCGCGATCTTCGGCGTGCTTGTCGTCGTGATCGTCGTGGCGGGCATCGTGACGCGCGTCCGCAGCAGCGTGGAGCTGCGCCAGTGGACGGAGGAGCAGGCGATCCCGACGGTCGCGGTGATGCTGCCGGAGGTGACGGAGCTGAAGCCGACGATCACCCTGCCGGGGCGGCTCGAGGCGTTCAACCGCGCGCCGATCTTCGCGCGGGTGAACGGGTATCTGAAGGACTGGAAGGTCGATATCGGCGCGCATGTGAAGGCCGGGCAACCGCTCGCGGAAATCGACGCGCCGGATCTCGACCAGCAGCTCATGCAGGCGAGGGCGGACGTTCTGAATTCGCAGGCCGCGGCGAAACTCGCGGAAGCGACATTGAAGCGGCGGCAGACACTGCTGGCGCAGAACGTCGCCTCGCAGCAGGACGTGGACGAGCGGGTTGCGGATCTCGCGAGCAAGAAGGCGGGCGTGCTCGCAAACCAGGCCAATGTGGACCGGCTCGAGGCGCTCGCCGGCTACAAGAGGATCGCGGCGCCCTTCGACGGCATCGTGACCGCGCGCAATACGGATATCGGCCAGCTCATCAATTCGGGGGCCGGCACGAGGCCGCTGTTCGTCGTTTCCGAAACGGGCCGCCTGCGGATCTATATCGACGTGCCGCAGACCTTCGTGCCGTTCATCAAGATCGGCTCGAAGGCGGAGATTTCGGTGCCCGAACGGCCGGCACAGAAGTTTCCGGGCGTGCTCGAATTTTCCTCCCGTTCCGTGGACGCGGCTTCCGGGACGACGCGCATGCAGATGATCGTGCAGAACCCGAAGGGCGAATTGCTGCCGGGCTCCTTCGCGAATGTCGCGATCGATCTTTCGCGCGACGCGCCGCCGCTGCATATCCCCGCGAGCGCGTTGCTGTTCGACCAGAACGGCCTGCGGGTCGCGACCGTCGACGCGAAGAACAGGGTGCAGTTCAAGAAGATCGCGGTCGCGCGCGATCTCGGCAAGCAGATCGAAATCGCTTCGGGATTGAGCCCGGAAGACCGCATCATCGTCACGCCGCCCGACGGGCTGGTCGAGGGCGATCAGGTTCGCGTGGTCGACAAGTCGAAGGACGACGCTACGCCCGCGGCGACACTGGATCGCGAGAAAACAAAAGGCTAGACTGCTTCAGCCGGGACATAAATCGAATATTCCGGCTGGGGGCGCTCGGACACCAAGAACATGCCGCGCTGTTGCTGACGGCTGGCGGGCTGCCTCTCCATGTTGGGAAGGGAGAGAGGAAGCCGTGGTCGAGCCTATTCTTTTGTTCGGAATTCCCGTCGATTTCATTTTGTTCGCGCTGACGCTGTTGGGCGTGGCGATTTTGCATCACCACACCCTGCCGGTTGCGCTTACCGGGCTGGCGGCGATCATCCTCTACAAGCTTCTCTTCGCCGGGTTCAAATTCGGTACCGGCCTTGCCGGGCTCGGGCTTCACATGGAGCACGAGTGGGTCATCCTTGCAAACCTGTTTTTGCTGCTCATGGGTTTCGCGCTGTTGTCCCGCCACTTCGAACAAAGCGGCGTTCCCGACGAGATGCCACGGCTGCTGCCCAATGACTGGAGGGGCGGCGCCGTTCTGCTCGTGCTCGTTTTCGTGATTTCGAGCTTCCTCGACAACATCGCGGCGGCGCTGATCGGCGGCACGGTCGCCCGTCACGTCTTTCGCAAGAAAGTCCATATCGGCTATCTCGCTGCAATCGTGGCCGCGTCGAACGCGGGCGGTGCCGGCAGCGTGGTGGGCGACACCACGACGACGATGATGTGGATCGCGGGCGTCAGTCCGCTCAGCGTTCTGGAAGCCGGAATCGGCGCGGTCGTTGCGCTGGCGGTCTTCGCGATTCCGTTGTCGATGCGACAGCAAAAATACGCGCCGATCGTGAAGGACATGAAGGAAGGAACGCGCATCGACTGGGTGCGCGTCTTCATCGTCGCGGCGATCCTGATCGTGGCGCTGGCGGTGAACATCGGCGCCAATGTGAAATATCCGGCGCTGCTCGATCATGTGCCGCTGCTCGGCATTTCCATCTGGGCCGTGATCCTCGCCACGGCCGGATTGTGCCGCCCCGACTGGGAAGTGATGCCCGAGACTTTCAAAGGAACGATCTTCCTGCTGTCGCTCGTCACCGCCGCTTCGATGATGCCGGTCGAGAAACTGCCGGCGGCTTCCTGGCACACGGCGATGGGGCTTGGTTTCGTCTCGGCGATCTTCGACAACATCCCGCTGACGGCGCTTGCCTTGAAGCAGGGCGGGTATGACTGGGGCTATCTTGCCTACGCCGTGGGCTTCGGCGGATCGATGGTCTGGTTCGGCTCGTCCGCTGGCGTGGCGCTTTCCAACATGTACCCCGAAGCCAAATCGGTGGGGCTATGGGTGCGGCACGGTTGGTACATCGCGGTCGCCTATGTCGCCGGGTTTTTCGTGATGCTCGCGCTCCTCGGCTGGCATCCCGACCTGCCGTTGCGAACGGGCTAGGGCGTCTCGTTGAACGCGCCGCAGGCAGGGCAGCGGATGACGATGCTCTTGAAGGTTTTGCCTGCGGCGAGTCCCGCGATCAGAATCTTGTCGCAGTTGCCGCAGGTGTAGTCGTCCGTGCCGGGGCCGGTGATGGCCGGAGTCGCGGTCGCGATGATCGTCGCGCGCGTGCGCGGCGCTGGTTCCGGGATGATCTTGAGTTTCGTGCGCATGGACTTCCGTAAAAACGGAAGGATAGCAGTTTCAGGCCCACAAATCCTGCAGCTCCGCGCCGGGTTTTATCAGGCGCGGATTTGAAGCCGGCGCTTCGCTGCCGGCGGGCGCAAGCACTTCAAACGAACCGCACGCGCCGCATTCGAACGAGAAACGCTCGCCGGTATCGCTGCGCGTAATGGCTTTCAGTCTCGTGAGTCCGCCGCATTGCGGGCATTGCAGCGAGGCCGCGTCGATTTTCGGCATGCCCATGAGCGTCCCGTCCGTTTAATGAAAGAAGCCGAAGAGCCAAAGCAGAAGAATGATCGGCAGCGGAATGCCGAGCAGCCAGAGAATCAAACCGCGTCCCATAAAACCTCCATTGAAAGACGGTTTTTTAACGCGGTGCTGCATCGAAAGTTCCAAAGCAAAACCCCGGCGCCTTGC